>OLQP01000143.1_pt1 | contig 69971 bp, 59 predicted proteins | sample 1643181 | NCBI WGS metagenome assembly OLQP01 (sample SAMEA3136710, study PRJEB25190) | human gut metagenome | biome: human gut; feature: human-associated habitat; material: faeces | place: Austria | collected 2013 | reverse complement strand
CCTGGCCGGGCGCGACGGCGCGTAGCAGCAGCCGGACCGGGCCAGGCCGGCGCATTCCAGCAGGCTCCCCAGCTCGCACCCCTCTTCGCGCAGGGCGCTCACGGCCTCGACCTTCGCCCCGGTCGGAGCCCGTCCCTCCCGACCAGGGCACGCTATTTTTTTAGGTAGGCCGCCTCGGTCTCGAGCCTTCGGCGGCGCTCCCCGAGCTCCTGCTCGCGGGTGCGCCCGCGCGGCCTGGGGCCGGACCCCCTCGGCCTGCCCCTGGGCCTGGGCCTGGGCGCCTCGGCGCCGCCCTCGCGGCAGAGCGCGCACCGTCTCTTGAGCGGCGCCAGGGACATGGCCCCGAACGCCTCCATGGCGCCCCGCCCGCCCATGCCGCCGTCGACCACGGCCGAGGCGGCGGCGACCTTCTGCTCGTATGCGTACCCGGCCTGCCTGCCTTCCATGGATGGCGGCACCCCGCTTCCGAACGACCGGTATGCGTAGAGCCATTGTCCCACGGTGTTGCGCGGGACCGACAGCGCCTTCGCCGCCGACTCGAAGCCGTGCCCTCGCTCGAAGAGCCCGATCGCCGCCCTCCTGGCCTCGATGTCGTATTTCACTCTCAAGTCGGCACGCATAAAAGGCCTCCCATTTCTCGTGTCCAAGAAATGGGAGGCAGTTCATCGTGAGGTGCAGGGCCGCTGTCGTTGATTTGTGACGGCGCTAGAAGTTGGCGTCGTTGAGTTGTTCACTCTCGAGGCCGTCGAGCTGTTGCTGCTCGGGCGTATCGGCGGTGCTCTCGAGCAGCTCAGTGGGATCGACGTTCATATTCCTACCGGCCTCGTTGCCGTTGACCAGGTCGTCCGAGAAGATGTCGACTTCCATTTCCTCGGCTTCCTCGATCTGAACTTCGAGTGGCACCTGGGTGCGCACGAGCTTAACGGCCGGGCGCATGCGGGCAAACAGCGGCACGTACTCGATGATGATGGCCGAGTTCTCGAGATCATACCAACGTGCCGGGCTTCCGCAGGCGCGGCGGACGGCGTGCTTGATGGCCATCACGCGGTGGTCGTTGCGGTTGATGTCCGTTTCGGGGGCAAGCATCTTGCACAGCATGCAAAAACGGAAGTCGCCCACGTTGCCGCGCGTCTCGTAGATGGAGTAGGTGTGGTGCTGCGGCGGCAGCTCGCCCGATGCCATCAGGTCGCCGACGATCTGACGCAGATAGGCGTTGACGCGCTGGTTGACCTTAAAGCCCAGGTCCAGGCGAACGCGGAAGAGGAAGTCCGTGCCAAAGGTCTCAACGGAATATTCGTGCGTATAGGGCTCATCGGTGACATGCACGTTGATGAACCAGTATGCCTTGGCGCGCTTGGGATGTTTGTCCAGGATGGAATAGAGCACGTCGCGGTCGAGTGTAAGCGGATCGGGGCTGTTGGTGAGGAACACCAGGTTGTCGGCGAGCACGGGATAGGTCTCGTCGTTGCGCAGGCGGTTGAGCTGATCGATGTACTTGGAGACCGGCAGCAGGATCGTCTGCGTGCGCTCGATGGCGGTGCCGCGGCGCCACACATACATAAGGCCGAACAGCAGCAAGGCTAGGAAGATCATCACATAGCCGCCGTCAAAGAACATGGTAAGGCACGAGGCGAAGAAGCACAGCTCAATGGCACCGAAGAGCAGGGCGAAGACGCAGGCACCCAGCTTGTGCTTGAGGATGCCGGCGATATAGCTCGTCAAAAGCGTCGTGGTCATGAGCATGGTCACGGTAATGGCGAGGCCATAGGCGCTTTCCATGCGCTCGGAGTTCTGGAACAGCAGCACGATGAAGATGCAGCCGACCCACATGATGTTGTTGACGAGCGGAATATAGAGCTGGCCCTTGGTGTCGCTGGGGTAGTGGATGCGCAGATGCGGCATAAGGTTGAGGCGCGTTGCCTCGGATACCAGCGAGAACGAGCCGGTGATGAGCGCCTGCGAGGCGATAATGGCCGCCACGGCCGAAAGCACGATGGCAAAGGGGCTCAGGGGCTCGGGAAGCATCATGTAGAACGGGTTGACGATATCCATCGCGAGCATTTGGGGGTTGGAGTTATTGGCGAGCAGCCAGGCTCCCTGACCCAGATAGTTAAGGATAAGGGCCGCCTTAACAAACGGCCAGGATGCATAGATGTTTGCCTTGTGATGATGGTGATGATGATGACGTTGGTCTTGCCGTCACCCAAAAGCGCATGGCCCCACTCGATGGTGCGCAAGCCCTCGATGGCCGTGGTAACCGTGACGGCGGGGGTGAGGATGCCGCCGGCGAGCAGCGCTGCGCCGCCGATCATGGCGGGTAGAATCAGCCATGGTGCCACCTTGCGTACGAGGCTGAACAGGGTGAAGATGCCGCCCTCGTTATGGTTATCGGCCTTCATGGCGATCAGCACGTACTTGACCGTGGTCACGAGCGTCATGGTCCAGATAACGAGTGAAAGCGCGCCCAGGATCATGTCCTCGCTGACGGTTCCGATGCCGCCGTTGTTGGCGACGATTGACTTCATGGTGTACATGGGGCTCGTGCCGATGTCGCCGTAGACGACGCCGAGCGTTACGAGCAACATGCCAGCGGAGAGGGGGATGGCGCCATGCCCGCCCTGACTATGCTGGTCTTGGAGGCTTGCCTCCAGCTTGTTGTGTGCCACGTGGACTCCCTTGGACATCTGGCCTCTGCAAAGAGCAGTAGACCTTTATGCCATCTTTATACATTTAAGAGCGGTTTGGCACATCGGGGTGTTTTAGACAATAATCCCCAGCTGGGGATTATTCATGTACGCAGGTAGCATTTCAAAACAGGGGCGTATCCGCTGTATGGTTTGCTGCAGTGTGTTAACCGCGGACGCACCCCTGCTTTGAACTGAAGAGGGGCGTTTAGGCGCGTACTGCCTGGGCGATACCGGCCTTGGCGCTTGCGCGCTTACCGGCGAGTTCGCAAAAGATCGCACCGCCGATGATGAGCGCGGCGCCCATCAGGCGGACCGGTGTTATGGCTTCGCCTAAAAGGACGGCTGAGAACACGACGGCCGAAAGCGGCTCGAGGTAGCCGACGACCGCGACGGTTTGCACGGGCAGCTTGGCGACGGCGCTAAAGTAGAGCAAGCAACCTATGCCGGTGTTGACGACGCCGAGCATGGCGACGGCGCGCCAATCGATGCTTACCGCGATGCCAGGGGAGAAGAACGAGGGAGCGCCGTGGGTGACGAGTGTGAGAACCAGCGCGGTCACAAAGGCGGCGCTCACCTGGAGCGTGGAGTTCTCGAGGCCTTCGATGTGTGGCGCACCCTTGCTAGCGATGACCATCAGCGCATAGCAGAAGGCCGAGGCGATGCCGCAGGCGATACCCGCAATGGGCATATTGCCACCTAGACCTTGCGCTGCAATGAGAAAAGCACCGCAAGCAACGGCGATAAAGCCGGCGATTTTGCCGCCGGTCAGCTTTTCGCCAAAAATGAGCGGGGAGAGGGCCATAACGATGATGGGGCCGCAGTAATACAACAGCGAGGAGATGCCAACGCCGATCGTCTGGTAGGCACGGAACAGAAAAATCCAGCTGGCACCCAGCGCGGCTCCCGAGAGAAGGAGTGCTGCGGCTTCGCGGGGACGAGATGGCGCCTGCAGTTTATGGCGTTGGGTGATGGCAAGGATAGCGACAAGCGAGAGGGCGCCCAAAAACGTGCGCAGTAGCACGATATCGGAGCTCGGCAGCGCGATGGCGGCGGCGATGATGCCGTTGGAGCCAAACAATAGCAATGCTGCTAAGTACGTAAACAGTCCGTTGTTCATGCGCTGACATCCCCTCTATATCCGAGCATGTTCACTATGGGTGAACTGGCTATAGAAGAAAAGCGAATATAATTCATGGCAAACATGACAAAAACTCATGCAAAGGTGGAGGGGTGCCGTGGAAACGAATATTCAAAAGATGCAGGTGCTGCTGGAGACGGTGCGCGCCGGAAGCTTTACGCGTGCTGCCGAGCGCCTGAGCTATTCGCAATCGGGCGTGAGCCGTATGGTGGCCGATCTTGAGGCCGATTGGGGCTTTAAGGTGCTCGACCGCGGTCACGAGGGCGTAGTGCTTTCTGCCGACGGGCGGCAGGTCATGCCGGCTGTCGAGGCGCTCTGCGAGGAATTCACTCGCTTGCAGCGACGGGTGGATGAGATGCGTGGGCTCATGCGCGGCAAAATCTGCATCGGTACGTTTTCGAGTGTGGCGACCCACGTGCTGCCGCCGGTGATTGCGCGCTTTCGCGCCGATCATCCGGACGTCGATTATGAGTTGCTGATGGGCGATTACTCAGAGATTGAACAATGGGTGGCTGAGGGTCGTTGTGACCTGGGCTTTATCCCACGTGAGCCCCGAGAAAACGGCATGGCATCGCGGTCTTTGGTGCGCGACGAGTTGATGGCGGTAGTACCGGCAGACTCTTTGCTTGCCACGGCGGAGGTCGTTTCTCTCGCCGATTTAGCCAACGAGCAGTTTATTCTGCTAGAACGCGGCACCGATGACGAGATTACGCCGCTGTTCCGTCGGGCGGGACTGAAGGTGTGCTCCAAGCTGTCGACCTGGGATGATTATGCGATTATGGCTATGGTCGAGGACGGCCTGGGCGTGAGCATTCTTCCCGCGCTCATCTTGCGCCGTTGTCAGTTCGATGTTGCCGTGCGTTCGCTCGAGGGACATCCCCATCGGCAGATCAACGCCATATATCGAACGGCCGATGTTTCGCTTGCTGCCGCCCGTTTCCTCGAATACCTCTAAACGCGCACACGCTATTGTCCGCTTTGGGCAAATCTCGGAGTCCGGTACATTTTCTTATGAAATTGAACTATCGAATGAGGTGCCGCGTTATACTGCTTGCTAAATTGAACCATGGTTCAATTCGTGTTCTATAAATTGAACTTTGCCAGCAAGGAGGTTCTAGTGGCCCAAGAGACGTTTAGCGATCGCCTGCGACAGGCTATGTCCGATCGCGACGTTCGCCAGTCGGACGTGATTCGCGCATCGGAGATGCTCGGCAAAAAACTCGGCAAGAGTCAGATGAGCCAATATGTGAGCGGCAAGACGATCCCGCGACGCGATGTGGCCGAGCTGCTCGCCCGTATTTTGGAGGTCGATGTTACCTGGCTGCTTGCCGGCGACGCCGATCAAGGCGAGGCATCATTACCCCGCAACGATTCCAAGCCCGAACCCCATCCCTCAGCTCAAATTGCAAGGAGTACCACCATGCGTACTTTTTCTAAATCCACCAAGCTCGATAACGTCCTGTATGACGTGCGCGGTCCCGTCGTCGACGAGGCCGCCCGTATGGAGGACGAGGGCGAGCGCATCCTCAAGCTCAATATCGGCAACCCGGCGCCCTTCGGTTTCCGCACGCCCGATGAGGTCATCAAGGACATGCGCCAGCAGCTGCCCGACTGCGAAGGCTATTCCAACTCGCGTGGCCTGTTCTCTGCGCGCAAGGCGATCATGCAGTATTCGCAGATCAAGGGCCTGCCCAACGTTCAGATGGAGCATATCTACACGGGCAACGGCGTGTCCGAGCTCATTCAGCTTTCGATGAACGCGCTGCTCGACAATGGCGACGAGATTCTGATCCCCAGCCCCGACTATCCGCTCTGGACGGCGTGCGCAACCCTTGCCGGCGGTCATCCCGTACATTATCTGTGCGATGAGCAGGCGGATTGGTATCCCGACCTGGAGGATATGGAGTCCAAGATTACGAGCGCGACTAAAGCCCTCGTCATCATCAACCCCAACAACCCCACGGGTTCCGTCTATCCGCGCGAGGTGCTCGAGGGCATCGTCGAGATTGCACGTAGGCATCAGCTGATGATCTTTGCCGATGAGATCTACGACCGCCTGTGCATGGACGGCTACGAGCACGTCTCGATTGCCTCGCTCGCCCCCGACCTGCCCTGCGTTACCTTTAGCGGTCTGTCCAAGTCGCACATGATTGCGGGCTATCGTATTGGCTGGATGGTGCTTTCGGGCAACCAGCGCTGCATGAGCGACTTCATCATGGGCATCAACATGCTCTCCAACATGCGCCTGTGCTCCAACGTGCCGGCCCAGTCGATCGTCCAGACGGCGCTCGGCGGCCATCAGTCGGTCAACGACTACATCCGTCCCGGCGGTCGTGTCTACGAGCAGCGCAACTTTGTGTATGAGGCACTCAGCAAGATCGATGGTATCTCGGTGGTCAAGCCGCGTGCGGCGTTCTACATCTTCCCCAAGATGGATGTGAAGAAGTTCAACATCACCGATGACGAGCAGTTCGCCCTCGACCTGCTGCACGAGAAGAAGATCCTGATCACGCGCGGCGGCGGCTTCAACTGGGCTGAGCCCGACCACTTCCGTATCGTGTACCTGCCGCGCATGGAAGTGCTCAAAGAGTCCCTCGAAGACCTCGCCGACTTCTTTGACCATTACCGCCAGAGCTAGTGGGATAGAAGTTCCGCACTATGAAAAGCTCCCTGCAGTTGTTTTTGCTGCAGGGAGCTTTCTTGAATCGGCGGAACTAAATAACAATCCCGTTGCAGTGGTCGATTTCGTGCTGGATGATTTCGGCGGTGTAGCCCGAGAAGTTTTTGATGCGGTGGATGAAGTTCTCGTCCAAATACTCAACCTTAATGCGGCGATAGCGGGTACAGGGACGCTCGCCGATCAGCGAGAGGCATCCTTCGCTCGTCTGATAGGCATTGACCTGCTCAAGAATTTGAGGGTTGTACATCAGGAGTGTCCTGTTGCCGTCCTTTACGCAGATGATGCGTTTGCGCACGCCGATCATGTTGGCGGCGAGGCCCACGCACTCGCGCTCATGCTCATGGAGTGTATCCAGGAGATCCTGCCCGGTTGCGGCATCGTCGGGTCCCGCATCTTCGGAAGGCAGACGCAAAAAGAACTCGGATTTCATGATGGGCTTAATCATGGCGGGCTCCTTATGTCTTATGCTTTCGTGGACTTTTAATAATAGCGCGGAAGGAAAGCTGTGCGTCCGCGTTACAATCTTTCGACGTTGGACCATGTTGCCAGATTCGTCGTGTACGGCGTCTGGCGTAAGTCTAGGGCTCATTTTTCGCCCTGGACTGTTCCTCTGGGGCGATGCGACTGTCGTTCCAAGAGGAAGGAAATGCATGGGAAGCAAATCTCAGCAACAAGTTCAAATAGCGCCATCGGCCACTGCGGCGATTCTCGTCGTAATGTATATTGCAGCCTTTGTTGCCGCGTTTAACGAGAACATCATTAACGTGGCGTTGCACGACATTATGGCAGCCTTTTCGGTGAGTGCCACCACGGCGCAGTGGCTCGTCTCGGGCTACATGATCGTGACGTCGATCTTTACGGCCATCATGGCCTTCCTGTCCGGCCGTTTCTCGACGCGCAAACTGCTGTTTTTCGCATGCGGATGCATGGTCGCCGGCGAAGTCCTGTGTCTGATCGCTCCGTCGTTTAGCGTTTTGCTGCCAAGTCGTATTTTGCAGGCTGCGGGATCGGGCATCTTGTTTCCGCTCATGATGAACGTGGTGCTGTCTTGCGTCCCGCGTGAGAAGCTCGGTCTGTATCTGAGCCTGGGCGGTGCCTGCATTACGCTAGGGCCGGCGTTTGGACCCGTAATCAGCGGTCTTATGTGCACGTTGTTCGGCTGGAGGGCGGTGTTCGTAGTGCCGCTGGTGGGCGGTATTGTGGTCGCTGCGGCGGGCGTTAAGCTTGTTCAGAATGTCGGAGAGCGCTCGAATACCACGCTTGATATTCTGTCGGTTGTTTTGCTTGCCGCCGGCATTACGGCATTTGTGTATTCCGTAGGCGAGTTCTCGACCAATCTGATTGCCGGCATCGTGGCTCTTTTCGCCGCCATTGTGCTGCTCGGCCTGTTTGCGGCCCGTCAGCTCAAGCTCGAGCATCCGGTGCTTAACGTGCGTCCCATGGCGAGCGTTCGTTTTTGGCCTGCGTGTTTGCTTGTGGTGGTGTCGATGATGACGACGTTCTCGATGAGCGTTTTGTTGCCGCTCTATTTTGAGGGCGCATACGGCATGACCGCACTTGTTGCGGGCTTGCTCATTTTGCCGGCGATTGCCTGCAACGCCGTGACCTCGATTGTGGGCGGACGCGTGATGGACGCCCGCGGCGCATGGCCACTGCTGCCGGTCGGCTTTGCCCTGATTGCCGTGGGACAGACTGCCATATCGATGACGGCGGCAAGCATGAACATCGGCGTCGTCGTGGCGCTGACCGTTGTGGTGTATGCCGGAGTCGGTTTGGTGCTGAGCCCCTCGCAGACGGCCGGCTTGGAGACGCTGCCTGCCGCTGAGCATCCTCATGGAACGGCATTACTCAACACGTGGAACATGATTGCCGCATCGTTTGGCCCGTCGCTGTTTATCGGCCTGCTCTCGAGTTCTGCGGCGACTGCCGGCGCGGCTGGCGCTGCGACCGACGTTGCCCAGGCGATTGGATTTGCAACTGCCGTGCGTGTGGCGGCTGTGATTGCCGTGGTCGGGTTCGCGACGTCGCTGGTGTACGCTCGTCGCGAGTCGCACATGTCGCATTAATGTGTGCACATAGATTCTGCAGCTAGATTGGATGGCGACACCATAAACTAATGGACGTTTTGCCGAGAGGCATGAATGTTTAAAGCGCAAAGAGTGCGCGACGGGCCCCGCGAATGGGGCGATGATGCCCGAGAGGGCCAAGAAGGAGTCTCATGTCCGAGAACGAAGAGATCATGAACGAGACCGAGAACGAGACCATGGCTGCCGAGGTCGAGGCAGTCGAGACCGTGGAGACCGAAGCTGCCGAGGTTGAGGCTGCTGACGAGGTTTCCGCCGAGGAGGAGGCCGAGGTTGTCGAGGCCGCCGTTGATTACGATGACGAAGAGCTGATGGACAAGATGCAGAAGGCCGCCCGCCTGCTGCGTAGCCGTCGCTTTGCTATTTCCAAGGAGGAGGAGGCCAAGGCCGAGCGCATGGCGAACATCGAGCGCGCCATCAAGCTCCTTGACCTCAAGCCCAAGATGGAGCAGAAGGAAATGTCCGACCTGCTGGGCATGCGCCTTCGTGAGCTCGATGGCCTGATGGCCGAGGCCGAGGCTGCCGATCTGGTCGGTCGCATCGACGACGCCGAGGGCGATATGCGCAAGATTGTTGTCTTCGCTGCCGAGGATGCCGCTGAGGGCCTGGTCGAGCTTGCCAACAAGAAGGAGAAGCTCCTGCCCGAGCTTTCTTACGAGGAGGCCACCGAGCTGATGGCCGCTCTCGATAAGGTTATCGCTCCGCTCGTCGCCATGGGCCTGGACGAGGATCGCGGTCCTCGCGGCGGTCGTGACGATCGTGGCGGCCGTGGCGGCGACCGTGGTGGTCGCGGCGGCTTTGGCGATCGCGGTGGCCGTGGTGGCGACCGTGGTGGTCGCGGCGGCGATCGTGGCGGCCGTGGCGGCTTTGGTGACCGTGGTGGCGACCGTGGTGGTCGCGGCGGCTTCGGCGGCAACCGTGGTGGCTATGGCGACCGCGGCGGCAACCGTGGTAACGACCGCGGCGGTCGCGGTGGCGACCGTGGCGGCCGCAACGGTGGCGGCTTCCGCGGCAACCGCTTTTAGGGGTTACGCGGTTCTACGAACCGCGTAACTAGTTGACGCTGCGCGCCCACCAGAGCGACAACTTGTCATTCAAAGAGGACGGCATGACCAGAAGGTCTATGCCGTCCTCTTTTCATGCCAATTTGTTCGCTCTGGTGGGCGCTCGCTGTCGGTGCCAAAACATCGGCATTGCCATGATCCAATGTAGTCATTGGGGACGTTCTTAAATGACTACATAGCATGAGAGTGGATAATCTCCCGGTTTGAGTCTGCATTCAAGCTCAAAGTGGGAGATTATCCACTCTCATTTGCTATGCGTCCGAAAATCCACGCTCGTTTGTTTTCTGCCTACATTTGTAGGAACAGTTCGTGGAGGCGGGTATCGTCGTCGAGCTCGGGGTGGAAGGTGACGCCGAGCTGGTTGCCTTGGCGGGCGGCGACGATGCGACCGTCGACTTCGGCTAGGGCCTCAGTGTCGCCGTGCACTTCGACGATGCGGGGCGCGCGGATAAACGTCAGCGGCACTTCACCGTCGATGCCGGCTACCTGTCCCTTGGTTCGAAAGCTGCCGAGCTGTCTGCCGTAGGCATTGCGCTCGACAAGTACATCCATGGTTGCCAAACGCGGCGTGCCCTTATCGTCATGGGCGGCAAGGTCGCGCGCCAGCAGAATCAGGCCGGCGCAGGTGCCCAGGACGGGCATGCCTTCAGCGATACGGGCACGAAGCCCCTCGAGCATCCCCAGTTCCTCAAGCAGCTTGCCCTGAACGGTAGACTCGCCGCCGGGAAGTACCAGACGGTCAAAGTCCTGCTTTAAATCAGCCGCCTGCCTCAGCTCAATACAACGTGCGCCCAGCTTCGACAGCCTCGCCTCGTGCTCGGCAAAAGCGCCTTGGACCGCCAACACGGCGACCGTTTGGTCTGCATAATCGCTCATGTGCGATCCCTTCTGCTGGACTAGCGCCCGCGCTCCTCCATGATAATCTCGATCTCGTCGGCGTTGATGCCCACCATAGCCTCGCCCAGGTCCTCCGAAAGCTCGGCGATGAGCTTGGCATCGGTGAAGTTTGCCACGGCCTTGACGATAGCGGCGGCGCGCTTGGCGGGGTCGCCGCTCTTAAAGATGCCCGAGCCGACAAAGACGCCCTCGGCACCCAGCTGCATCATCAGCGCGGCGTCGGCGGGGGTCGCTACGCCGCCGGCGGCAAAGTTCACGACGGGAAGCTTGCCCGTGACATGGACCTCGCGGACCAGTTCGACCGGAACCTGCAGTTGCTTGGCTGCCTCAAAGAGCTCATCATCGCGCAGAGCAACAACGTCGCGGATCTGCTTTTGGATCTTGCGCATGTGGCGTACGGCCTGGACGACGTCGCCGGTGCCCGGCTCACCCTTGGTGCGGAGCATCGTGGCGCCCTCGGCAACACGGCGCAGCGCCTCGCCCAGATCGCGGGCGCCGCAGACAAACGGCACGTCAAACTGGGTCTTGTCGATGTGATAGACATCGTCGGCGGGGGAGAGAACCTCGGACTCATCGATGTAGTCGATCTCGATGGCCTGAAGGACCTGCGCCTCGACGATGTGACCGATGCGGCACTTGGCCATGACGGGGATGGAGACGGCCTCCTGGATGCCCTTGATCATCTTGGGGTCGCTCATGCGCGAGACGCCGCCTGCGGCACGGATGTCGGCCGGGATGCGCTCGAGAGCCATGACGGCGCAGGCGCCTGCCTCCTCGGCGATGCGTGCCTGCTCGGGCGTGGTGACGTCCATGATGACGCCGCCCTTGAGCATCTGCGCGAGCTCGCGATTGAGTTTGACGCGATCGGCCTTGCTAGTCTGTTCTGCCATGGTTACTCCCTTGGTTGGCATGTGCATTGCTTGACGGAACATCCTATCGGGGAGCTGGGTATGGCGAAATACTCAGTTTTCGAGATAATAACAAGGTCAGACTAATACCAGACTGAATGACCCGATAAGGTCAGGTGACAAACTCATGCTCGACTACAATTTGGAACAACGCGGCGAAGCATCGCTCTATGAGTATGTTTACCAGCAAATTCGAGACGATATTGTTGCTGGACGCATTGCGGCGGGGGAGCATTTACCGTCTAAGCGCGCCTTTGCCAGTCATCTGGGAATCAGTGTCATTACCATCGAGAATGCATATAGCCAGCTACTTGCCGAGGGCTATATTTGCTCAATGCCGCGGCGTGGCTACTACGCTTGTGAGCTTCCGGACGCACCGGTTTTGCCTTTGGCTACGGGGAACATCGACCGAGATGCCGTCTCTGTGGACCCCGGCGTGCATGTTGCCAATGGACGGGTCGAGCGATTTGATGCTCTTTCTCCTTCCGCTTTGGAGGCGGCGCGGCTTTGGCAAAGCGCACTGCGGGCGACGCTGGCATCCGAAGACGAGCGCGAGATCTTTTCGCCCGCACCGGCACAGGGCACCGCTCGGCTACGACGCGCAATTGCTCGCCATCTGCGCGGGACAAGGGGTATGAATGTTGACCCCAACAACATTGTTATCGGCGCGGGCGCCCAGCTGCTCGATACCATGTTGGTTCAGTTGCTTGGAGCCGACAAGGTGTATGCCGTTGAGGACCCGGGCTATTTGCGTCTGACGCGCATCTATCAGGCTATGGGCTGCAAAGTTCGACATATCCCGTTGGATGATGAGGGCGTGGACTTGAGCGCTCTGCAGAAAACCGGGACCGATGTCCTTCACCTGATGCCGTCTCATCAGTATCCGACCGGTCTTGTGACGAGCATTGCACGTCGCTATGCGTTGCTGAGCTGGGCCGCCGAGCGGCCAGGTCGGTATCTCATCGAAGATGACTTTGATTGCGAGTTTCGTCTGGCCGGCAAGCCGATTCCCGCGCTTGCTTCGATCGATGCCGCACAATCGGTCATCTACACCAACACGTTTTCGAAGAGCCTGTCATCGGCGTTGCGTCTAGCGTACATGGTGCTGCCCGACGAGCTAATGGAGCGGTTTAGGCGCAACCTTGGTTTTTACGCCTCGTCGGTGAGTTCTGTTGACCAGGTCGCTTTGGCTCGTTTGCTGGAATCGGGTGATTACGAGCGGCATGTGAACCGCGTGCGCGTTCGTGCTCGCGAGGCGCGTGATGACCTGGCGGCGCTTGTACGGAAAGCATTTTCGGCAGGGGAGGTCTCGATCGAGCATGCGGACGCGGGCCTTTACTGCACCGTTGCCCTGGCCGAGGGCAAGGCGGGGGAGAGTTTCGCGAAGGCTCTCGCTGACGCTCGCATTTCCTATGTCAACATCGCCGATTGTCTGTGGACGGGTGATCGGGCATCGACTAAGAACGCTCCATCTCGCGTCCTCATACAATACGACGACCTGAGCCATCAGTCGCTCATCGTTCTTCAAGAACAGCTGCAGTAAGCCAACGAAAAAGGCCCGAACCATGCGGTCCGGGCCTTATAAAGCTAGAGAATGTCTCTCAGGCGTTTGGCTTAGCCGAAGTAGCGCTTGAGCAGGCCGGCGAAAGCCTTGCCGTGGCGAGCCTCGTCGCGAGCCATCTCGTGCACGGTGTCGTGGATGGCATCGAGACCAGCGGCCTTGGCGCGCTTGGCGAGATCGGTCTTGCCGGCGGTGGCGCCGTTCTCGGCCTCAACGCGCATCTCGAGGTTCTTCTTGGTGGAGTCGGTCACGACCTCGCCCAGGAGCTCAGCGAATTTGGCGGCGTGCTCGGCCTCCTCGTGAGCAGCCTTCTCCCAGTACAGGCCGATCTCGGGATAGCCCTCGCGATGAGCGACGCGAGCCATGGCCAGGTACATACCGACCTCGGAGCACTCGCCCTCAAAGTTGGCGCGCAGGTCGGCAACGATGTCCTCGGAGACGCCCTCCATCTTGGCGACGCCCACGACGTGCTCGGCAGCCCACTCGAGCTGGCCCTCCTCCTGCTTCAGGAAACGAGAACCGGGAACGCCGCACTGGGGGCACTTGAAGTCCTCGGGCAGCTGGTCGCCGTCGAACTCTTCCACATAACCGCAAACGGGGCAAACAAACTTCATGATTCGATCCTTTCGATCGATGGCGATGGCGCGCTCGTCCGGTCCCGTAAGGGCCCTCTCCGGACGTGCGTCTTGACGAGTTCTATTATCCATAAATGCAACCAAATGTGAAGCCTATTAGGAATGATTTTTAATAAAATAATTTTGAGATATGAAGATGTTGATTGATTAACGATTGGCAGGCCGTCTTTGACCGCCGCTGAGTACAATCGGTCGAGCAAATGTTGACCAATCAACAAATGAGGGAGTTTCCTTTATGCATCTAGCTCGCCGCGCCTGGTGCCGAACATATCAAACGGTTTTTCGCATCGCATTGCCGGTGCTGCCCTATACCGAGCCGCACATTCTGAAGCATGTTGAGGATGTGCCCACAGTGCTTCAAAAGCGTTCGATACAGCGGGTTCTTATCGTGACGGATCCCGGTATTGCCCGTCTGGGGCTCACGGCACCGCTCGAGACAGCGCTCGCGTCCAAGGGAATTGGCGTTGCGGTCTATGCCAAAACATCAGCGAACCCCACGGTCTCAAACGTGGAGGAAGCGGCGTCCTTGTATCGAGAGAGCGCCTGCCAGGCCATTATCGGCTTTGGTGGCGGTTCGGCCATGGACTGCGCCAAGGGTGTGGGGGCGCGCATTGCGCAGCCAAACAAGCCTGTCATCAAGATGCGCGGCCTGCTGCGGATTCATCGTCGCCTGCCGCTGCTCATCGCCGTTCCCACCACGGCAGGCACGGGAAGTGAGGTCACGCTTGCCGCGGTAATTACCGATGACGAGACGCACTACAAGTACCCCATCAACGACTTTGTGCTTATCCCGCGCTTTGCGGTGCACGACCCCGAGTTTACGCGCGGTCTGCCCGCCTCCATTACGGGGCAGACGGGCATGGACGCCCTGACGCATGCCGTCGAGGCCTTTATCGGGCGAAGCACCACGCCCTATACGCGCAAGATGGCGCGACAGGCGGTGCAGCTCATCCATGACAATTTGCTCGAGGCCTATGAGCATGGCGACAACATGCGTGCAAGTCGCAATATGCTTTCGGCTGCGTATAAGGCGGGCGTTGCGTTTACCCGCTCCTATGTCGGATATGTGCATGCCATCGCGCACAGTCTGGGCGGCCGATACGGAATTCCGCACGGTTTGGCCAACGCGATCATCCTGCCGCACATGCTTCGCGCTTATGGTGACGCCGCCGCCCCCAAGCTTGCCGATCTTGCTCGCATGGCGGGCATTGCGCCGGCTACCGCGCAGGACAGTCTTGCGGCCGAGGCCTTTATCGATTGGGTCGATCGAATGAATGCCGCCTTGGACATTCCCAAATATGTCTCGGGCATTCGCCGCTCCGACATTCCGCAGATGGCGGCGCATGCCGATGCCGAGGCCAATCCCCTGTATCCCGTTCCGCTTTTGATGGACCGTTTGGAGCTCGAGCGTATGTACGAGGTCGTCGCGGGTGGTATGTTTGAGGACGAGAACTAGGAGGGTCCATGAACACCGAGGAAATTGCGCGCATCGTCGGCGATCAGCGCGCCTTCTTTAAGACGCACGTTACGTTTGATGTCGATGCTCGACGTCGCGCGCTCGCGAGCTTACGCGATGCGGTGCGGGCCCACGAGGCCGATATTGCCCATGCGCTCAAGACTGATTTGGGAAAATCGCATGACGAGGCCTATATGTGCGAGATCGGCACGTCGCTTTCCGAGATCCGCCATCAGATCGCGCATGTGGCTCGCTGGAGCCGCCCGCACCTGCGCCCCTGCGACCTCGCCAATGCTATTAGTGTGTGCAAAACGCAAGCCGTGCCCTATGGCGTCACGCTCATCATGGCTCCGTGGAACTACCCGTTTTTGCTGACGCTCGAGCCGCTCGCCGGCGCCCTTGCCGCGGGCAATACCGTGGTCATCAAGCCGAGTGCCTATGCTCCGGCGTCGAGCGCGGTACTCAAGCAAATCTGTGAAGAGGCATTTGATCCGCGCCTGGTGACGGTTGTCGAGGGCGGGCGCGCCGAGAACGAGGCACTGCTCGATGAGCACTGGGACAAAATCTTCTTTACCGGTAGCGTTTCGGTCGGCAAACTCGTTATGGAGCGCGCAAGTAAAAACCTTACGCCCGTGACGCTTGAGCTGGGCGGAAAGAGTCCCTGCATCGTGGATGCGACGGCAAACTTGAAGGTTGCGGCACGGCGTATCGCCTTTGGTAAATGGCTCAACGTGGGGCAGACCTGCGTGACGCCCGACTACCTGCTGGTCGATACGCGCGTGCACGACGAGCTGCTGGGCCTCATCAAGGAGGAGGTCCGCCGTATGTTTGGCGAGCATCCGCTCGATAACGAGGACTACGGGCATATCGTCAACGCCAAGCATTTTGCGCGCGTGTGCGGGCTGATCGATCCCGATAAGCTCGTGCTTGGAGGTACCGCGCGCGAGGCTTCGCTCAAGATCGAGCCGACGATTTTGGACGGCGTGTCCCCCGATGACGCCGTGATGCAGGAGGAAATCTTCGGCCCCATCTTGCCAGTGCTGACGTTTGAGAGCCTTGACGAGGCCGAGACGTTTATTACGGATCGTCCGACGCCGCTGGCCCTGTATATCTTTAGCCAGGACCGTGCGGCTCAGCGGCGCTTTGTGCGCTACGTGCCCTTTGGCGGAGGCTGCGTCAACGACACGATCATGCACTTGGCTACGAGCCATATGGGCTTTGGCGGCATGGGTGCGAGCGGTATGGGCCAGTACCATGGCCGCGAGAGTTTCGATGCGTTTAGTCACAAGAAGAGCATCGTGAACAAGGCAACCTGGCTGGACGTGCCATTCCGCTATGCGCCCTACGCAAGCTGGAAGCACAAATTCGTGCGCATGTTTGTACACTAGAATGGGATAGAAGATAGGGATAAAAGTGGCCGTCTCCGCGTAAGCGAAGACGGCCACTTCTCACGATGAATACGTGTATCGGAGTTGACAAGACCCGCTGCCACGGGTGCCATCCGCGTATTCCTATCTTATTTGCAAGCGCTCTGTCATGTGAGCGTTGCGACAAATGAGCAAAAGGCATGGGCGGGTGAATCTGTGTCCGCACGAGTTCGTAGACTTCTCAATAAGGTTAAGCGCCGGTTTATCCGGCCGTTAGAGGAGCTGCCATGTACGAGCCTTCACGTGTTCTTCTGTCGTTTCATATTGCGGGATTTCAGTATGCCGACGGTGCCTTGGTCCTGGGGGATCTTAAGGTTGGCGATAAGCTGTCACTGTGTGCCGAGCGCGATAACCCCCATGATCCCGAGGCGGTTGCAATCTACTACGGCAAGACCAAGCTCGGCTATGTTCCGGGAAACGAGGTCGGCCCGCTGTCCTTGATGATGTATTACGGCCACGAGGACGTGTTTGAGGCCCGCGTGCAACAGGTTGCCCCCGAGCGCAGCCCGTGGCATCAGGTGCGCGTTGGCCTTTATGTGGTGGATGCTCGCTAGTCGGCAATGGAGGCGGCCATGTTTGACGACGATGGTCTGTTTGATCTGACGGATGACCCGTTTGAATGGGATATGCTGCTCGACGATGATGAGCTGGATCAGGACCGTAAGAAGCGGCAGGACAAGAAAACTCAGGGTGACGCTTCGAAAAAACAAGTCAAGCGCCGCTGAGGTCTGTTCGGCGGGCTCTTTGACTAACCGCCGCATCGCTGTGTCTGTATACTTAGCACGAGTTTGACGCGTTGCGAAATGAGGACATGGACGATGATGTGGTTTACCGCCGACTTGCACCTGGGCGATACGAATATCTTGCACGATATGGATCGGCCGTTTGATTCGGTCGAGGAGATGAACCGCAAGGTCATCGATGCCATCAATGAGTGCGTGGCGGCGGACGACCGTCTCTATATCTTGGGAGATTTTACCTATCGTTTGCCCCTGGCGGAGGCGGTGCGCCTGCGCGAGCGTATCGAATGTCAGAACGTGACGCTCATCCGTGGTAACCATGACGGCGACTGGGAAGATCCCGACGTGCCGCAAATTTGGGAAGACGTGCGCGATTACCTGGAGATTGCTCCCGGCTATGCCAAGGGCCATCGTCTGGTTATGAGCCACTACCCCATGCTCAGCTGGAATGGCAAGGCGCGTGGCGCCATCATGCTACACGGGCATATCCACAGCAGGGGAGACCGCACCAACGCACGCAACCGCGATCGCGAACGTCCTATCTTTCGCTACGATGCCGGCCTCGACGCCAACGAGTACAAGCCCGTAAGCCGCGACCAGATTCTTAGCTTCTTTGGGCTATAGGGTGCCAGAACCACTACAAAGGGGACACAGTGCGCCTTTGTGGTGGTTCTGGCGCCGTTGCCATTATGGCGGCGGCGCCTTTTTTGTCCGTGCGGCGCGGTAGAGTGTAGGCGGTTGAAATTCGCGTCCATCGAGGAGCTGCTATGAACGAGATCAAGTGCCCGCATTGCGGCGAAGTGTTTAAGGTCGATGCGTCCGGCTATGCGGATATCGTCAAGCAAGTACGCGATGCCGAGTTTTCGCGCGATCTGGATGAGCGTGTGAGGGCAGTCCAGCGCGAGGGCGAGCAGGCGCTGGAGCTTGAGCGCTCGCGTTCGACGGCTGCATTGCAGGAGGCAGAGTCTCAGCGCAATGCTCAGCTTGTCGAGCAGAAGAACGCTGCGGCTCAGAAGTTGGCACAAGAGGTTGCCAAGCGCGATGCCGAGCTTGCCGAGCTGCACGCCAGGCTCGAGGGCGCTGCCGCAGAGCGCGAGAGTGCAAGCCAGCGCGCGGCGGTTGAGGCCCGTGCCGATGCTCAGAAGGAGAATGCTGAACTTCAGCGCGAGATCGACAATTTGCGTGCGCAGCTGGGACGCAAAGATGACGAAGTCAAGCTTGCCGAGTCGGCGGCGCGCAACGCTGCTCAAAACGATTTAGCTGCACGTGATGCTCAGATTGCCGAGCTGCAGGCCAGGCTTGCCGCGGCGGGCAAGGCCCAGGAGATGGCGCTTGCCACTGCCGCGGCAGAGTCGCAGCGTGAGCTCGATGCCGCTCGCAGCGAGGCCGAGCGCGTGCTTGCTGACTACCGCGCGACGGTGCAGGAGAAGTTTTCCGCCGCAAAGGCACAATCTGAGCAAGAGGCCGAGGGCCTGCGTGCCCAGCTGCGCGAGCAGGAGCTGATGGCAAAAATGAACCTGTCGGAGGCGGTCGCCGCGGCGGAGCGAGAGCGCGATGAAGCACGTGCCAAGCTGACGAGCGAGCTGGCAGTGCGCGATTCTCGCGAGGAGCAGGCCAAGGCGGCACACGAGCTCGAACTTGCGCAGGCCAAGCGCGCGAGCGATGACCTGATTCGCTACAAGGATGAAGAGATTGAGCGCCTTAAGGACATGAAGGTCCGCCTGTCCACCAAGATGGTGGGCGAGTCGCTCGAACAGCACTGCGAGACCGAGTTTAACCGTCTGCGCATGACGGCGTTTCCTAACGCGTACTTCGAGAAAGATAACGATGCGTCCGAGGGCACCAAGGGCGACTTTATCTTCCGCGAGTGCGATGCGAGCGGCAACGAGGTCATTTCGATTATGTTCGAGATGAAAAACGAGAACGACGAAACCGCGACCAAACACAAGAACGAGGATTTCTTTAAGAAGCTCGATCACGATCGTCGCCGGAAAGGCTGCGAGTATGCGGTGCTCTGCACGCTGCTCGAGCCCGAGAGCGAGCTTTACAACGCGGGAATCGTGGACGTGAGCTATCGCTACGAGAAGATGTATGTGATCCGCCCGCAGTTCTTCATTCCCATCATTACGCTGCTGCGCAATGCTGCCATGGGTTCGCTTCGCTATAAGCAGGAGCTGGCGGAGTACAAGCAGCAGAATATCGATGTCACGAACTTCGAAGCCAAGATGGAGAAGTTTAAGAACGATTTCGGCCGCAACTACGAGATCGCGAGTCGCAAGTTCCAAACGGCAATCGATGAGATCGACAAGACGATTAGCCATCTGCAGAAAACCAAGGAGGCGTTGCTGTCCTCCGAGAACAATCTGCGCCTAGCCAACAAGAAGGCCGATGAACTTACCATTCGCAAGCTCACGTGGGGCAACAAGACCATGAAGGCGGCATTTGACGAAGCGCGCGAGGCCGCACCAGAGACAAGCGATGAGCCCGCCGAGGCGGATTCGTATGAGGTCGAGGATGCCGAGTAGGTCATAGCGGATAGTGCAAAAGCGGGGCCGCTGGTGATGTTGCCAACGGCCCCGCTTCGTTTCGTTCCGGTATTTTCGGCTAGTCCTCGAGTAGGTCCTCGATAAAGCCGACGCGGTAGTTTTTGAAGATGACCTCGCCGCCGTCTTGCGTGGCGTCCAGGTCGACATCGCCCATGATGCCAAAGTCGTGGTCGCCATCCTCGTCGGCAAAAATCTGGTGCACGTGCCACACATGATCGGGCTTCTCGTCACTTTCGTCGATGGTAAACATCGCGACGCTGCGGGCGTCGCCGTTGGTGAGGATTTCCTCGTGTTGCTCGTGATAGGCGTCGAGCGCCTTTTGCCAGCGGACCTCGCTCATGCCCCAGTCCTCGTCGAGCTCGCCCAGATCGCGCACGTGTCCGCGGGCTGCAAGGGCCACGCGGCGGAAGAGTGAGTTGCGCACCAGCAGGGTACAGCCACGGCGGTCTGCCACGACTTCGTCGATGCCCTGCGGCGGTGCGGCGTCGAGTGCAGCGGGGTTGCCGGCGTTCTCCCACTCGTCCACCAGACTCGAGTCGACCGAGCGCACCACAAAGCCCAGCCACGAGATAATGTCGTGCAGGCGCTCGTCGCGCTTCTCGATGGGCACGGTGCGGTCGAGTGAACGATAGGCTTCTGCCAGGTAGCGCAGCAAAATGCCCTCGGAGCGGGCGATGCCGAGCTTTTGAATGTAGCCCTTAAAATCGCTCGCGCTTTCCAGCATATCGCGCAGGACGCTCTTGGGAGAGAGCTGGTAGTCGTTTGCCCAGGGTACTTTCTGGCAGTACTTGTCAAAGGCGGCGTCGAGCAAATCCTCGAGCGGCTTTTCGTACGTGACGTCTTGAATGCGCTCCAAGCGCTCCTCATATTCGATGCCGTCGGCCTTCATCTCGGCCATAGCGCGATCGCGTGCGGCGCGCTCTTGTGCGCGCAGCACCTGCTTGGGGTCCTCGAGCGTTGCCTCGACCATCGAGATGAGGTCCATGGTATAGGTCTCGCTCTCGGGATCGAGCAACTCCAGCGCGGCAAGTAAGAACGGCGAGAGCGGCTGGTCGAGCGCAAAGTCCTCGGGCAGGTCGACCGTCAGCGCGTAGTCGATGTCCGGCGCGGCGTCAGCCGGAGTGTCGGGTGCGGGCGGCACCTCGGTGCGCACGACGACGCCGGAGTCGATGAGCGTGGCGAAGATCTCGTCGGCACGAACCTCGAGCTTGGCCTTTTCCTCGGGGGTTTGCAGGCTTGTCTCGATAAGGTCGTGCACGCGGGCGCGGGCATCGCCGCCCTGCTCGACCACGCTAATTACCATGGAGTGCGTGATGCGCAGGCGCGGCTTGAGCGTTTCGGGCTGCGTCTCGATCAGGCGCTCAAAGGTCTGCTTGTTCCAGGTGACAAAGCCCTCGGGGGCCTTCTTCTTTTTAATCTTGCGGAGCTTTTTGGGGTCGTCGCCTGCCTTGGCCATAAGCTTGGCATTCTCGATCTCGTGCTCGGGCGCCTCGGCAATCACCATGCCCTCGGTATCGAAGCCCGAGCGGCCGGCGCGACCGGCAATCTGATGGAACTCGCGGGCGCGCAGGCGACGCATCTTGTAGCCGTCAAACTTGGTGAGCGCGGTGAGCACCACGGTGTGGATGGGTACGTTGATGCCGACGCCGAGCGTATCGGTACCGCAGATGACGGGCAGCAGACCCTGCTGCGCCAAGCGCTCGACCAGCAGGCGATAGCGCGGCAACATGCCAGCATGGTGCACGCCGACGCCGCATCCGAGCAAGCGCTTGAGAATCTTGCCAAAGGCCGTGGAGAAGCTCGTGCCCTTGGCGGCTTCCTTAATGGCCTCGCGCTGCTCCTTGCTGGCGATGCCAAAATTGGCGAGGGATTGCGCCGTCGCAAGTGCGGCGTCCTGGCTAAAGTGCACGATATAGAGCGGGGCCTCGCCGCGGCGCATGGCGAGCTCGACCGTGCCCTCGAGGGAGGTCGTCACATAGTCGTAGCTCAGCGGAACGGGACGCGGGGCATCGACGACCAAGTCGCAGGTAGCGCCGGTGTGTTCCTCGAGCGAGGCGGCGATCGCGGTGACATCGCCGAGCGTGGCGCTCATGAGCATGAATTGCGTGTGAGGCAGGGTGAGCAGCGGCACCTGCCAGGCCCAGCCGCGGTCGGGGTCGGCAAAGTAATGGAACTCGTCCATGGCCACGCAGCCAACATCGGCATCTTCGCCCTCGCGCAGTGCGTCGTTGGCAAGGATCTCTGCCGTGCAGCAGATCACGGGCGCCTTGGTGTTGATATGCGTGTCGCCGGTGATCATGCCGACGTTATCGCGGCCGAGCACCTGTACCAGATCGAAGAACTTTTCGCTGACCAGGGCCTTGATAGGGGCCGTGTAATAACAGCGCTTGCCCTGTGCCATGCCCATAAAGAGCATGCCCAGCGCGACGAGCGATTTACCCGATCCGGTCGGCGTGCCCAAAATGACGTGATCTCCGGCGGCCAGGTCCATGAGAGCCTCTTCTTGGTGATCCCACAGCTCAATGCCGCGATCGCTCGTCCATTCAAAGAAGCGTTCAAAGGCCTGATCGGGCGTGAGCCATGGTTCGGGCTCGCTGCCGTCCTCGGGCTCCCACCAGGTGGGGGAGAGCGCGCCGAGCGAGCCGAACTCGGCTTCGGTTCCCGTGCCGCCCGAGAATGAGCTGGCGGCGCCGGCGCCGGAGACGGTGTTGGCGGCGGTATCTGTCGTGCTTTGCGTCATGCGGTTAACTTTCTCTCGCGTTTGTTCGCCAACTATTATGGCGTAGCGTCGCATCGATGCGTTCGCAGGCAAGAAAATGCAGGAAATGGGCGCGCGGTACTAGCGTTCCTGAGGCAGGCGCTTTTTGCCCTTGCGGGCACGGTTTCTAAAGTTCTCGACGGCCTCTTCCATGCCCAGAGGCACATAGGCGAGCTCATCGAGGTTATCGGGCAGGTAGCAGGCTAGGCTTTGCTCCTGCGCGCGGCCCGCCGCGAGCTGTTCATCGCTGGGCTGCGCTCCAGGTGTGGCGCAAATGCCATAGACGGCGGCACCCATCTCGCGCGTGCGGCGCTCGTACTCGGTCTCGGGATGCTCGGGATGGTCGCGGCGGACGTCGTCACTTACCCAAAGCGTGTCGTAGCCGGCTGCGGCAAACTGTCCCAGGGCGTAGTCGCGCAGTGGCTTGCTGTCGGTGCGAAGCGTGACGGTGGCGCCGGCTGCAAAGAGCGGGCGGTAGAGCATCAGATGGTCGACATGGACGAGTCGTTTTTTGGCGTACTTGGCCTTGGGCTGCGGCGTGGGAAAGTTGATGGTGATGGCATCGAGCTCGCCTGCGGCAAACAGCTGCGGCAGCGATGCGGCGCCTCGGGGCAGGACGAGTGCGTTGGATAGCTCCTGTTCGCAGATTTTCTGTGCGGCGTAAGCGATGCAGGTGGGTTCCTGGTCCATGCCGATAAAGAGCGTGTTTGGCTCGTGGGCCGCGCGCTCTACAAGGTACGTTCCCTTGCCACAGCCAAGATCCAGGTGAAGGTGCTCGAAGGGCTTGCTGACAACTGGCGCGCAAGCCTCGCGCCAATCTCCGGCATAGGCCTCGGGGCTCGTCTCAATCGCATCGGCGTAGCGTTCCAGACGCTCCTCGAGCACAAAGTTCTTAGGCGTGCGAACGTGGACGGCTCCCATGAGGCTCCTTGGTCATAAATATGGAACGCATGGCCGCGCGTTCCGTCAATGGGTTGAAAAAAGGGTGGGCATGGTTTGCCCGAAAAATGCGATGCGGCTCGGCGGCGAGTCGTCGATGCCTATAGGCGTTTAAGGATCACATAGCGGTTGAGCTCGCCGCTGCGACCGTCGGCATGGAAGCGCTCAAGCTCGCGCACGGGGACCTCGCCGCTCTTGTAGAACGTACGGACGCCGCGCACCAAGTCGGTGATCTGCTGATCGTCAAAGTGATGGCAATAGCGGTAGGCGTGGCGGTCGTTTTGCCAGCCGATGAGGTGGTCGCCGGCTTCAAACTGCGCGGAATCGTAACCCTCAAACGGCGGGGTGAGCTCGGCGCGGGCTTCGGCTCGAACGGCCTTGCGCGCCATGCGCTCGTCGTTCATAAACTCCCAAAAGCTGATGGCGATGATGCCGCCTGGGCGCGTCTGGCGCACCAGGGCGTCGAGCACGCGTACGCGGTACTCGCACGACGGCACGTGGTGCATAAAGCCAAAGCAGACTGAGATGTCGGCGAGCGGGGCGTCGAAAAGCGCGTCAGGCGCCTCGGCGGGATTGAGTTTCATGAGGGCATCGAGCACGTCGAGCTCCTGGAAGTGCAGGTTGGGAATGCGCAGCGCGTGGCCATGTGCATCGATGGCCAGGTCTTGGCACGAGTCGACGCCGTAAAACTCAAACGGGCAGCTGGCATCTGCCGAGGGGTTTGCGCCGTCGACGCCCTTGGCGGCAAGCGCGCCGCCGGCGGCAAAGTTCTCGAATCGCATATTGCCGCAGGCAAGATCGAAGACGCGGACGGGATGCTCGATCGTGGCGACGTCGAGCTGCCCGAGCGCGATGTCCATGGTGCGCACCCAGCCGGGCCACGGGGCCTGGCGCGTATCGGAGAAGGAGGCGGAGTGTTCGCGATAGAACGTGTTGTTGAGCTGGATGAGCGATGAGGCGAAATCGCGGTTCACGGCGCGGAACTCCCTCCGTTGGCGGTGCGAAATAAACAGTACGACCATACTACCGTTAACGCCGCAACGGGGACAACCGAGCTGCGGGTCATTGCTTTGTTTGGACACATTTCCGCAGCTCATATGCACCCGCAACCGACGGTTGTCAAAAATCTCACTAGAATAGGTGGCATGCTTTTGGCGGTGGCGGATAGATTTTTAACTGTGCAAGGCGCCTTAAGAACAAAAACGGTCCGGCGGCACGGCTGGCATCACATAGGAGGAACCATGAATGTAGAAACTGCGCAGCGGCTCGCCGACCTTCGTCGCAGCAAGGGTTTTAGCCAAGAAGGGCTGGCGCGAAAGCTGGGGCTGTCGCGCCAGGCGGTCAGTAAATGGGAGCGCGCGGAGAGCTCGCCCGATACCGAGAACCTGATCTCGCTCGCCAAGCTCTATGGTGTGAGCCTGGACGAGCTGCTCAATCCGAGCGACGAGATCGAGGACGATATCGAGTTTGAGAACGAGGACCGCGCCCGTCAGCGCGAGGCCGAGGCCGCGGAGCGTGCTCGCACCCATGAGGCGGCGGCGCGCGCTACCGAGGCGGCAACACAGGCGAGTGATGCTGCGGCCAAGGCGGCGCAAGCGGCAAGCTGGAGTGCACAGGCCGCCAATGCCGCTACGGCGCAGGCGACGAGTGGCACCGCGGTTGGCTCGACTCCGGCGAAGGGCCCGTTCCAGTCGTTCCCGTATTGGGCCGTGTGCTGGCTGCTGTTCTTTTTGCTGATGTTCCTGTTTGGTGCCGGCCCCTTTGCCGCACTGATCTTCTTTACGATTCCCATCTATCACTGGGTGGCGCGTGCGCTCGATGGCGATTGGGCGCGCGGGGATATTCAGGTTGGTTCGGCGTCGGTGGCGGTCAAGGCCCAGGGGAAGGATACTTCTGCGGAATCTGATGCTGACGTGGCTACCGCGACTACCGCTGAGCCGATTGCCAAAGAGAGTGATGAATGATGAAGCTTTCGCATGAATCCAAGGTACGCTTGGGCGTTGGCATCGGAGCGTTTGTGCTCATCATCGGGCTTGTCTTTGGCATTTCGCGGACTTTGATTCATTTTGATGGCCCGTGGGATCTCGACGATGTTGTATCCGGCTTCTCTGGTATGGACGATGCGGTTGACGAGGACGATCTTTTGGATGGCGGTAACTATTCCGCTCAGCCTCAGCAGCTTTCGAGCGAAACCTTTGATGCCGACGCGTTCACATCGCTTGACTTGGACGTGACGTCGGGCACGGTCGAGGTCAAACACGTCTCCAGCGGGCCAGTGCGCGTAATTGAAAGCGGTCGCGTGGCAACGGGGACCGTTGCCTTCGATGCGGCAACCCAGAACCTGGCCGAAATCAAGGGCTCTACGCTCAAGATTCGCCAGTTCGATTGCGATGACGAGCGCGCCATTGACCGCACGGTTACCGTCGAACTGCCGCGCGAAGTTGCCGATAACATGGTGGGCATTACAGCGAATGTAGGATCGGGTGACCTGACGGTCGCGGGCATTGCGTGTCATGACCTCAACCTGACTTTGGACTCTGGAGACGTTGAGTTTACGGGCGCCGTGACCGATACCCTGAATGCCGAGGTCGGTTCGGGCGATGTGACGTTCGAGCTCTACCAGGCCCCCGCGAAGTCGATGGACGTGAGTGTGGGCTCGGGCGATGTGGAGATGACGGTTCCGAACTCGACGGGCTTTAAGGCGAGCCTCACCTTGGGCAGCGGCGACTTCGAGAGCGATTTCCTTCCGCTTGGCTACGACGGCGAGACCATTTTGAATCTTGAATTCGATAACGGCGATAAGTCTGCTACGTATCGTTTTGAGGTCGGTTCGGGCGACATGTCGTTTGATCCGGAGTGACATGCGGTTTTCGGAGATCGGTACATATAGGCATGCTCTTTGATGGAGGCGCCGGAGCCGTGACGGGCTTCGGCGCCTTCGCCTTTACAATGGGGACATGGAACAGATTATCTTGAACATACTCGAGGCTCTGCGTCGCGGCGAGACCGTGGACGACAAAGCGCTCGTCAAACTGATACATGCCGAGGCGCGCCGTGAGGGTGCCGACAAACGCGATTTGGCCAAGCGCCGTCTGCTGCCGTTTTACCAGCGGGTAAAACGTGAGGAGCCGGCTCGTTGGGCTTGGTGGAATGTCGATGCCGAGCTGGAACGTCGACTGCTGCAGGTGCTACGCATGAAGCCTCGTCGCACGGCTTCGGGCGTGGCGACCATTACCGTCATTACCAAGCCCTGGCCATGCTCGGGCGATTGCCTGTTTTGCCCCAACGATCTGCGCATGCCCAAGAGCTATCTGCACGCCGAGCCGGCATGCGCCCGTGCGGAGCAAAATTGCTTTGACCCGTATCTGCAGGTGAGCGCCCGTTTGACGGCGCTTTCGCAGATGGGGCATGCGACCGACAAGATAGAGCTCATCGTGCTCGGCGGTACCTGGAGCGACTATCCGCAAGGGTATCAGACATGGTTTATGTCGGAGCTTTTCCGGGCGCTCAATGACGATGCCGTCGCCGGTGTGGCGGCAAACCCCATGTTGGCGCGTCCGGGCATCAGTCGTGCCGAGGCGGGGCGTCTGCTCGATGACGCTCCCGCCGATGCCCTGCCGCCTGTGGTAGCAGAGCGCCGTGAGCGCTATCGGGCTGCCGGCATTGCGACAGACGAGGCTGAGCTTGCTGCCGGCGTTGCCGACGAGCAGGAGCGTGTTGATGCTGCCGTGGGCGGCTATAACCGCGCGGTGCGTCGGCTGTACGGCCCTGGTACGCCGTGGGGCGAGGTTGCCGAGTGGCAGGCGGCAACGATGGAGGAGCTTGAGCGTCAGCAGCGCATCAACGAGACGGCGAAGCATCGCGTGGTGGGACTCGTTATCGAGACGCGCCCCGATGCCGTAACGCCGCAGGCGCTTACGCTCATCCGCCGCCTGGGCTGCACCAAGATCCAGATGGGTATCCAGAGTCTCGACCAGCACTTGCTCGATATCAACGAGCGTCGCATTTCGGTGGCGCAGATTGAACGGGCGTTTTCGCTTGCGCGCCTGTTTGGCTTTAAGATCCATGCGCATTTTATGCTTAACCTGCTGGGCGCCACGCCGGAGGGGGACAAGCGCGACTACGAACGCTTTATGACCGAAGGGGCCTTTATGCCCGACGAGGTCAAGGTCTACCCGTGTGCGCTCATCGAGGGCTCGCGTCTGGTGGGCTGCTATGAGCGCGGCGAGTGGCGTCCCTATACCGAGGAAGAGCTGCTCGATGTGCTGGCCGACGACATCGTGGTGACGCCGGCGTTCTGCCGTATCAGTCGCATGATCCGCGACTTTAGTTCCGACGACATTATGGTGGGCAACAAGAAACCCAACCTGCGTCAGCTCGTTGAGAACCGTCTGGCTGCTCGGGGTGATGGTGCGACGGTGCGCGAGATTCGCTATCGCGAGATCAGTACGGCGGGTGCCGACTTGGATGAGCTATCTCTTGATGAGGAAGTGGCGTACGAGACGCCAGTGACTTACGAGCGCTTTTTGCAGTGGGTGACGCCGCAGGGCAAGATCGCGGGCTTTTTGCGGTTGTCGCTGCCCGACCATTCGTTTGTTGCCGCGCATGCGGACGAGTTGCCGACGACGCCGGACGAGGCGATGATTCGCGAGGTGCACGTGTATGGCATGGCGGCACGCGTGGGTGACCAGGGCCAGGCGGCGCAGCATCACGGGTTGGGGCGTTTGCTCGTAGAGCGTGCGTGCGAGATTGCCCGGGATGCCGGCTATGCGCGCATCAACGTGATCAGCGCGATTGGTACGCGCGAGTACTATCGCCATCTTGGATTTTATGACCATGGCCTTTATCTGCAAAAGGAGCTCTAGATGAACAAGTCAAGTGTTTCTGCCGGCGTCGTTGCCGGCGTTGCCCTGGGAACTGCGGCACTTGGCGCGGTCGCCGTCGCTGTTCGCGCTGCCTGCCTGCAGGTCGCGAGGACCCGCAATGGGTTGGCGCGTGTGAAGCGCGTGCACGATGAGTGCGGCGATGAGATTCGCGTGTTGGTGCAAGGCGGCGTCTACCAAAGCGCAAGCTACATTGGCGAGCGTTGGGCGGAGCCCGTCTTTGCGTACTATCGTGCGTTTGACGACGTGTTTGAGTCCGAGGATGTGATGCGCGACGCTTATGGTCACGGCATCAGCCGTATGCTTATGCTGGGCGGCGGCGGGTTTGCCTATCCTAAATTCGCCCTGATGTCGCACGAGGGCTTGCGCATGGACGTCATCGAGTATGACGGAGAGATTACGCGCCTGGCGCGCCGCTGGTTCTACCTAGACGAGCTGGAGCGCGCGGCGGGCGATCGCCTGCGGGTGATAACCGCTGAGGCTCGCTCGTATCTGGGTGTGACGAGCGTGGGCCATCGTCGCTACGACGTGGTCGTGAGCGATTGCTTTGGCGGTGCCGAGCCCGTGCGCGAGCTGGCGACCGTTGAGGCGTTGCGTTTAGTGCGGGGCAGCCTAAATGTTGGTGGCGTCTACGTCGCCAATATCGTGAGCGCAAACGAGGGGAGCGACGTGACGTTCCTGCGCGACTGCGCTGCCACGGCACTCGAGGTATTCGCTCATGCCTGGGTGGTCCCGTGCGGCGATGCGGAGTTCGGCGGCGAGGAGAACTACCTGCTCATCGCCAGCGACGGCGACTACGCCTTTGCCGAAGCCGTGCCCTTCGACACCGACTTCCTCGGCACCGTCCTTCACGACAAGTAAGTCTCCCCGTCCCAAAAAAGACTGGTCTTAGGCGTGGTCGCGCCAGCTGAGGACGCGCTGCTTCATGCCCTCGATGTCGAGCACGCCTTCGGCAAAGCCCTTGCGCACGAGCTCTTCGGGAACAAACTCGTCGTAGCGGTCAAAGTAAGGCACCTCGCCAGGATAGACGAGCTCGATGGGATCGAAGTCCCTCTCGGTCTCGGCGGCGAGCACCTCAAAGAACGTCTCCTCGTCGGCCTTCATCTTAAACTGCATAAAGTACGGGCGTGACGGATCGAGCCCGCGAAGGCCCAGCTCCGCGGCACATTTAATCTTGAGCATGCGCTCGAGCGCCAAAAAGGCGTAGCTGCCCAGCCAGGGGAAGAGCACCCAGGTATCGCCGCCCAGGTTAATGAGCGGCTTGGTTCCCGCCCCCGAAATCTCGGCCGTATGACGAGCCTGCGCCAAGCGGGCCCGTGCGTTACCCATAAGGTACGGATATGTCGCGTGCTCGTTGAGCGCCTTGCGCATGCGCTCGAGCACATGTGTGTTAATGTCGCCGGGGCAGTCGCCAAAGTAGGCCGGCACCCGGCCCTTGACCTGCGTGGCAAAGACAGTGTGGCGCTTCCAGTCCACTTCCTCGACAATCCAGCAGTGTCCGGCGATGGCGATGCGCTCACCGGGCGGGGGCGGATTAACGATCGTGCCCAGCTCGGCCGATTCGCTCCGGACGGTAAACTCCTCGTTTTCCTGGAACACGGCGTAGAACTTAAAGTTGTTGATGATGCGCTCGCCCGCGAGACCCACGATGAGCCCGCCACCTTCGGTGACTTGGATATGGTCGATCTTAATGAGGTGACGTAGCAGCAAACGGTAATCGTCTGCCGAGACACGGTGGAAATAGCTGAGCGTGAGCACGCGCTGGGCAAGTTCGGCCGGCGTGAGCTCGCCGGTGCTGGCGAGGGTCGACATAGTCTGGTGATAGAGCAGGCTGTAGGGGAGACGATCGAGCTCGGGTGGCTCGACCCACTTTTCCTCGCGATAGAGTTGTACGAGCGCGATACCCTGCAGGAGCTTCCAGGGAATGGTTTCGGGCATCATCGTGCGCGGCTCGGGCTCTTCTTCGCGCATGACAAACCACATCTCGGGCGGAAGATCGCGACGGCCTGTGCGCCCCATGCGCTGCAAAAAGGAGCTGACGGTAAACGGCGCGTCAATCTGGAAGGCGCGCTCCAGGCGGCCGATATCGATACCGAGCTCCAACGTAGAGGTGGTGACGGTTGTCTGCGTCTGCTCCTCGTCGCGCATGAGCTCCTCGGCCGTCTCGCGTAGCGATGCCGAAAGATTGCCGTGATGGATGAGAAAGCGGTCGGGCTCGTGCCGGCTTTCGCAGTAGCTGCGCAGCATGGAGCACACGGCCTCTGCCTCCTCGCGCGAGTTGGCAAAGACCAGGCACTTGCGGCCGCGCGTATGCTCAAAGATATAGCCCATACCGGGGTCGGCGTTGTCGGGCGCCGTGTCGGTGGGGTTGAGAAGCGCCTGTTCGGTCGCTCGTGGGATGTCGACTTCGCCCTCGGGGGCCGAGGAAGTGTGACGGTCTTTGGGAGCGGCCTTGCCCCGCGCCTGCTCGCGACGTTGACGGCGTTCTTTCTGTGCAAGCTGTCCGCTGTGGCACATGTCTTGTCCGGACGCGGGCAGCGCCGCGGGCGCCGCCGTCTCAATACGCTCGCAAGCAAGCACCTCGGCTTCTTGTGGACCTGTGCCTACGAATCCTCGTTGCTGAGCCTGGGGGCCCGAGTTGTAGAAGTGCTCCATGGAGATGCGCCACACGCGGCGCGGTTCCTCAAAGCGGGGGATAACGCAGTCGCGCCCCGTTCCCTGCGAGAGAAAGGCGCCCGTGCGCTCGGGGTCGCCGATGGTGGCCGAAAGGCCAATGCGGCGGGGCTGCACGCCTGCCATGCGCGAGAGGCGCTCGATAAGACAGAGCGTCTGCCCGCCGCGGTCGCCGCGCATGAGCGAATGGACTTCGTCGATAACCACATAGCGCAGGTCACAAAACATGCGCGGGATCGCCATGTGCTTATGGATCAGGAGCGCCTCGAGCGACTCGGGCGTAATCTGTAGGATGCCGCTCGGTTTTTTGATGAGTTTGGCCTTGTGTGATTGCGAGACATCGCCATGCCAGTGCCAGACGGGGATATCGGTTTCTTCGCACAGGTCGTTGAGGCGGACGAATTGGTCGTTGATGAGCGCCTTGAGGGGGCCAATGTAGATGGCGCCCACGCTTGCGGGCGGGTTCTCCCAAAACTCGGTCAGGATGGGAAAGAAGGCTGCCTCGGTTTTGCCGGAAGCCGTGGATGCCGTCAGGAGCACATTGTCCTGTGTGTTGAAGATGGCATCTGCCGCCGCAACCTGGATAGAGCGCAAGCTCTCCCAATCGTGGGAGTAGATGAAGTCTTGGATAAACGGGGCGTAGCGGTCAAAGGCGTTCACGGGGCCTCCTTTCAACAACGAATCTCTCGACGCGGCTGGCAACGGCTTGCTGCATTACTGCTTCAACGTTTGCCCAGATAAAACCTGCCAAAATAAACCTGTCCCTTATTGGCAGGTTAGATGGTGAATTCGGCGAAGTTGCGGTCGCCGCCTGCGGTGCCGGCGTCGCCTGTTGCGGCTGCCGGCGCCAGCGCGTCGCCGCCGACGCTTTGCAGCAACTCGGCCACATTTGCATCGGGGTTCTGACACAGGATATCGAGCAGCTCGATAAAGTCACGAATGACCTCACGGGGCGTCAGGTGCGTATCGGCTCCCACGCGGCCAAACTCAATCTTGAGAAAGTTCACCAAGTCGTTCTCGGTAAGCGTGGGCGTCCAGCCAAAGTAGCCGGCATGGATCTGCATGAGCTTTTCGATGAGCACCAGCAGCTCCTCGTAGGTGAGCGGCTGCAGGCGGATGATGGGCGCGAGCATGTCTTTGAGATCATCTCGCGCAAAGCGACCCTGAGCGAGTCGGCTGCGCAGAGCTTCGTAGGAGAACACGCCGCGGCGGCGGTCTTCGATGGAGGTTGGCGTGCCGCCCATGATCATGCCCAGGTACTGCGCCTTGCCCTGGAGCGTGTCGTTGTACATAGTCAGGATCTTCTCGTAGTTGTATTGGCGCGTGATCGCGTTGGGAATCTTATATAGATTCACGAGTTCGTCGATGAGCACCAGCATGCCCTTGTAGCCGCTGCAGACCAAAAAGCGTGCAATGAGCTTAACGTAGTCGTACCAGTCGTCATCGCTGATGATGGTCGAGGAGCCCAGCTCAGCGCGTGCCTCGCTCTTGGTGCGGTACTCGCCGCGAATCCATTTGGTCACGCGGCTCATAGCCTCTTCGTCGCCCCCGGATGCGGCCATGCGATAGCGGCGGAGCATGCGGGTGAAGTCGAAGCCGTGGACCATCTCCTCGAGCGGGGCCAGTTGGGCATTGACGACCGACTCGTCGACGTCGGCACACGAGGCGACCCAGCGATCCAGAATAAGGTTGAGTGCACCGCCCTCGGGGCGCGTCTTGGTCGATATATTGCGGATGAGCTCGCGGTAGGTGGCAAGGCCCTGTCCCTGACCGCCCTGCAGGCGGCGCTCGGGCGACAGGTCGGCATCAGCGACGACGAACCCCTCGCCCATGGCGTGCGTGCGGATAGTCTGGAGCAAAAAGCTCTTGCCGGCGCCGTAACGACCGACCAGAAAGCGGAAGCTTGCGCCACCGTCGGCGATGAGACTCAGATCGGTGAGCAGGGCGCGGATCTCGACCTCGCGCCCTACGGTGATGTAAGGAAGGCCGATGCGCGGGACCACGCCGCCCTTGAGCGAGTTGAGAATGACGGCAGCGACGCGCTTGGGCACGCGGGGTGCTGTGGATGCGGTATCACTCATGGTCTAGGTATCCTCTCACGTCTGCTTCGTAGTCCTCGATAATCTGCGGCCCTGCCGCGCTAAATTCAATTAAGGTGTCGCCCACCAGGTCAAAGAGCGCCTCGTTGATGGTATCGACGAGCATGTCCTCGCTCTGCTCCGATTGCACTACCGCCGATTCCGCCTGTACTGCGTTGTGCTCGAGCAGCGCGCGGAGATAGGCGTCTGCGGCGGGCGCGAGTTCGTTCGTGGCGTCAGCGGGCGCAGCAGCTGCGAACGCGGGCGTCGGCGCGAGAAGCGGTGCCACGACACCAAACTGTTCGGTGGATATGGTCGGCTCGTCGGACACGTCCTGCCCTGCAGCCGCCGCGACCGCCTCGACAATCGCGTCGGCTACGGGCTCGGCTTCCGGTTGCCCTGAGTCCGCTGCCTCGGCTTCCACAGGTGCGCCGTCCTCGCGCTCTTCATCGATCAAAAGCGCTTCACGCGTTTGCGCGGCGGCGCTTCGAATGTGCCCCAGCTGACTCAGATCGATATCGATCTTGACGGGCTGGTGTGCGGCGTCCCACGAAAGCCATGCCACAATCTCGTCATCGATAATCTTGGCCAGATATTTGGGGACCTTTTCTTCCTTAAGGGGATGGGCGGGGTCCAGCGCCAGGCGTAGGCGTTGGTCGCAGGCGCGCATCATTTCACCGAGCTTGCTGCTCTTTTGCCTACTGCCATGGATACGCATGCATTCCCAAAAGCCGTTTTGGCAACGGTAGATATGGATAGGATCCAGGTGGTATTCGCAGTCCTCGTGGCGCTCGGGCGCAAAGAATACGGCCGAGGCAAACATGGTGTAGGGCATGGCCGTCTCCTCCCCAAATAAACTCGCCACGATGCCGGTCTTTCGGTGCGTGTCATAGTAGCGCGCCATGCGGACATACACGGCGCATGCCACGTGGCGCAGATCGCGGTGGTGGCTGCGGTCGAGCCGCGAGTTACTTAGGTTGTACGTGGAGAGGGCGTTGATGGCGGCCATGAGTCGCTCCTCGCGCACCTCATCGGGCGGAAGGGGGAGCGTGGGCTCAGAGGTTTTGCGACGCGTAGGGGTCTGGCCGGACGGCGCCGGTGCTGGTACAAGGTCTCGTGCCGCGCGTCGCAGCTCGATAAGGGCGTTATCGAACATGACGGTTTTAGAATCACGAAGCAGCTTGGGGTCAAGCCCGTGGAACACGGCGTAGTCCTGCAACCACACGCGTGCAAACCGGTCGATGCCGGGCTCGAAGGCGCGGTAGGCATCCCAAAAGGCCTTGATCTTATTAAAACCATCGAGCAGGTCATCTACGCCAATGCCGCAAATCAGCTCATAGAGATACAGAAAGGCAAAGGACGTAGACGTTTCCTCGACGGTTCCGCGGCGCACTTGGGCACGCCAGGTAAAGTAGCCGCGCAGCTGCCGGTCGCTCATGGCGTTGTAGGTGGGAAAGTACGACTTAAAGGTGCCGTTGTAGGGGCAGTCGTCCTCAAAATCGGCCATCAGCAAGCCTTGGCGGTAGAAAAGCTCGGCCTCCGATAGCCAGCGGCCCGCGCCGCCCTTGGGGTCTTCTTGCCAACGCGATATCTCACGCATTTTGCGGTACTGGTCGGGGAGGAAGTTCTGCATCTGTCGGCCGGTCTTGAGAATCGGCTCGTCTGCGTAGATTTCGTTTGAGAAACGGGCGGACTGATGGGTTCGGGCCTCGGCCATAATGCGCTCGATGAGCATCTTGATGTCCCGGTCGGCCACCGCTCCTCCTCTCGAACGCAGCTACGGTGACCTCATATCATAGCACAGCATCAAACAGATGTTCGAGATACCGCTGCGTTGATAGATTTAGAACAGGAGGGCGTAGATGACGGCGATGACGACGGAGGGGAGCATATTGGCCGTGCGGAAGGTCTGAGGACGGATGAGGTTGACGCCGACGCAGAAGATGAGCATGGAGCCTACGAGCGAAAGGCTGTTGAGGGCTGTTGTGGTCATGATGGGGGAGAGCGCGCCGGCAAACAACGTGATCGTCCCCTGGAACACGGCTACGGGCAGGGCCGAGAAGATGCAGCCGCGTCCGAGCGACGCCGTCATGGTGCAGACGATGATGCAGTCCAGCGCTCCCTTGAGGGCGAGCGTGGACCAGTCGCCGAGCAGGCCGTCTTGGATTGATCCCACGATAGCCATGGCACCGATACACACGGTGAGTGAAGTCGAGACAAAAGCGTTGGTGAACTCGTTATCGCCCTCACTGCCAGTCTTGCGCTTGAGCCATTCGCCAAGGTTCTCGATGGCGGCTTCCAAGTTGACGGCCTCGCCGATGAGCGAGCCAAGGGCGAACGAGACAATGAGCATGGTGGTACCGGTGGTCGCCAGCGCCTCCCCATCGATAAGGAGCATCTTTTGCATGGTGCCGCCAAGGCCGATAAACAGGACGCACAGCCCCGATGCTTTCATGAGCGTGTCTTGGATGCGCGGTGTAATGAAGCGGCCGCCCGCTAATCCCAAAAGACCGCCCGCAACTAAAAGCACAACGTTGATGATTGTCCCCAAGCCCGGCATGAGCCCTCCTGTATTGATGCCAACGTGGCAATCGTAGCAGAACGAAATGCGAGGCACATCGCGACTCATCTAATACGTTATATAAGTGGTGTTAGGAATGATGCGCAGCATTTAAGCCTCAGGTGGTTGTCGGGACATAGGGATAGTAGTCAAAGCGCAGTGTCATAAGCCGCTGTGGGGATTCAATAGCCGCGGCGATGATATTGGCATCGCGGGCACGATCAAACCCTTCGAGTTCGATCTGATACGAGACGTCTTGCATAATGTCCAGACGTCGCCAGGCTAGGAGTGTGTCACCATCGAATTCCAAGGTCTTGCCTCCGTCTGGAGCAACGGCGTATAGACGCAGCTTGGCGGTGGTTGCAGGGTCGACAACCGTGACCTTTTTAATTTCGTTTCGAGTATTCTTGGCGCCCAACAAGGTGAGCAGTGTTGGGGCCACGACCTCGCCCGATGGCAAAAAGACGACTTCGATGGATTCAGGAAATGCGATGATGGCCGACTTGCGGACGGGCTGATTGGCGGCGGCAACTTCGATGTTCGCGGCGTCGATGAGCTCTGTGTGGTCGAGGGCGGCAAGCACGCAGCAGTTACCTTCATCGATCTCCTGAGGATCAACAAGCCCCAGACTGTCTGCGAGCTCGGGATCGTTTGGATCGGTAGCGGGCTCATTCGGTGCTTCGAAAGAAGCTGGGATGCTGTTTGTCGGCGACGGCGTGTCGCCCGCACCTGCTTCTTTGTCCGCGCTCTCTTCTTGTATGGTTGCGTTGATGGGTTCGTCGTTTGAGGGGAGCGTCTTGGCGTCAAGCGCGGAGGGAAGAATTCCGATGGCTCCGGATCCGTTCCACTCCATTTCGAGAAGCGCCGGGTCGGCAAGAATGCGTTGCCTGCTTTGCGCGTGGGCATCGATTTCAATAGGGCCTGTCTCTATCCCTCGTGTAAGGCTGAGTGATCCGGCTGGCTTCTCGAAATGAGCGTCTGTGTCTTTGGCGCTGACGGCGTAGAACAGCAGGGACGCTTCTCCCGCCGCGATGGCATCGGTGCCGGCTTTGGTCAGCCGCAACGATGCCGTGAATGAGAGGGTGGGCTGCGTTTCGTCTGCATTCGCGGCGGCGCAGCCCAGACATATACCGCCTCCTTTCTCAAAAAACGTGCCGTCGAAGGCGACCTTCGCTCCGTTCGCCGAGTCATCGACCGAAGCGATGTCGATGCGCAGCTCTAAATTGCATGGATCGCCATCTGCATCGAGCATAACCGAGCGCCACGTGCAGACGGCGCACCCCGCCTGGGAGCCGTTTGCCTTGTTCGAACGATTGATATCCACGACTATCGAGCCGTCCGTATTACGACGAAGGCATCCCGAGGTTGAGATCGCGGCCTGTGCGATCGAAAAACGCTTGCACGCAATGGCGCTCGACGGATTTGGTGCGGAACTTAGGGCTGCTGGTAAGGAGTCTGCCATGACGGGAGTCGCCCAAGCGGCGACAGGCGTTCCGGTTGCGAGCGCGCCGCAGAGTGCGACGACGGGCAAAAGGTTCTTCGATGCCATGGGGTCTCCTTAGCTAATTTAGTGCGGCCTGTCCATGTTTTGTTTCTGGCTGCGTTTGATGTGCAGACCGAGGCCGGCGGTTCCTGCGCCTGCTGCTGTGGCGCCTGCTGCCAAGAGCCATCGTCTGTCGCCTGTCTGCGCCAACGGTTCCTCGCGGTCGCCGCGGTCGAGCTCCGAGAGGTCGATCATCACTTGCGTGGCGGCCTGCGCCTGTTCTTGCTGGGCAAAGGCCATGGCTGGCCCAAACGCTAGGATGCTGACGGCAGCGGCCAGGGCGACGGCCTTATGCCGTGTGCGCACCGGGCTCGACCGTCCAGGTGATCGTCGCAACCTGATCGCCTTCGCCGGTTACGCGGAAGATGTCGCGCGTGACGCGGGCGACGTTTCCGCTTGTCTTGAGCTTGATTTTGTCCGTGCCGCCGGCAATGCCCTGGTAGCCCATGTCGAAGGCTGCATTCTTGGAAAGATCGAGGCCCGTCCCCTGCATTGCGGCGCTGGCGTTCTGGAGCGCGCCGTCGGGGCCGACCTTAAAGTCGATGGAGTTCTGCGCGGTTCCGGCCTTGGCGTCGGCGGCAATGGTCCAGGTGTTCATGGCGTCGATCTTCATGTTGGTGACATGGATGCCGTAGGCCGAATGATTGTCGATGGTGGTCGTGTCTTCTGAGGGGCCCTGAAGCGTGCCGTCGGCCTTGGCGACGAAGGGAATAACCGTCGGAACTTTGAACTCAACGTTGTCGATCTCGGTCCTGACCATTACCTTCGTGGTTCCAACGCGCCCGGCTGCCATAGCTGGCGTCGGGGCGGCGGCCATTGCGAGCGCGAGCGCGAGCCCTGTGCCCACGACGAGCGCTCTGACTCCGTTCATGTTCCTGGTGATGTCCATGGTCGTTCCTTTCTATTCGCCGCGGGCCGTCCCCGCGATGATTGGACGAATGCTGGTGAACTGCATGCGGTGCCGCGTCGGCCAGAAGGCTAGTTCTCGGCTTGCTCAACCCGTACCTTGACACGTGTCGGATTGCCGTGGCTGTCGAGGGTCTTGGCATCGAGTGCCTGGATCTCGATGTACGCCTCGCCTTCTTTGATGTCGCCGGCGGGGCACGTCTCGATTGTCTTGCCGGTCTCGACCACACCGGATTCGTACATGGTCTCGTCGTTTTGGATGACGCGGAATCGCTGGGGAAATTTATTGTCTTGGACGTTTTGCACGTTGACGCGCAGCTTGCCGTCCTCCTGCAGCTGAGCGACCGGCGCGACCGAAATCGTCATCATGTTGTCGCGGACGATGGCGTCGAGCTCATCTTGGATTTCCTGACGCGTTTTGCCCTCGGCCGTCGTGACCGAAGCGCCCGCCTCGGGTACGGGCTGCGACTGCCAAGCGTATAGTCCTACGGCGACAAGGGCGCAGACGATGGCCAAGCAGGCAACGATGAGCTTCTTGCGACGACCCAGGTCTGCAAAGTGGGGAGGCTTCTTTGCGCTCATGCGGCATCCTTGGCGGCATAGACGCGCGCAAAGGTGGACGGGTCCGCTCCAAAGAGCATGTGAAGCATCAGGCGGCGCGAGTAGACGAGCTCTTCGAAGTCGGGAGGGAGCTCGATGTCGTGGATATGCGCGATATGGTGGGCGAGCGCCGAGAACGACTCGGGGTCGCAGATCACATCGGTGGTAACGTGGTAGACCGTCGTATCGGGGAATGCCTCTTCGTCGAAAGGCAGGAGATGGGGATCGTCGTCGACTTCGATGGCGATGCCGTACTGGGGCCAGTAATATGCCATGGGAACCTCCCTGCTTCTGGGGCCAAAACTTCTATCGGTTTTGGCTGTCGATGCCGACGGTATCAGCCGCTACTTGACCAATTGCTGACCAAATGCTTGACGGATTGGTGTCTCCGCAGGTAAAAGGCGGCAAAAAATACTCCAACTTTTTTCGAGCGACAATCACGCGGTCGGCGACGGCGGGGCCATATGTGTCAAAAGCATCGTCTGCCGAGGAAATCAAGCCGCTCGCCGAATTGCACGAACGTAAAAAACGCCAATTATGGAGACGGTCTCGAACACGTCGACGAAACGATGCGGTAACATCTCCCTGCAAACACTGTAGTTAGCTAAAGGGGGAGTTCGCGTGTCTGCAACCATCAAACCCTTCACCGACGAGTTCGAAGAGTATGGTCGCGATGAGTCTCGCGCATCGGGCGAGGCCTCGAGCATCTCGTTTCCGACAACGGAAGACGAGGTCCGTGCCATTTTGGAAAAGCTCCATGCCGAGCGTGTCCCGGTAACGGTTCAGGGCGCCCGAACCGGCCTTGCCGCCGGTGCCGTGCCCCACGGCGGGCATATCCTCAATACTTCCCGTATGAATCGCTACTTGGGCCTTCGCCGCGATGAACAAGGCCAATTTCTGCTGCGCGTGGGGCCGGGCGTTGTGCTCTCGGAGCTGCGCAAGCAGCTGAGCAAGAAGGTGCTGCCGACTGCTGGTTGGGACCAGGCATCGCTTGAGGCCTACGAGGAGTTCCAAGAGGCCCCCGAGCAGTTCTTTCCCACCGATCCCACCGAGACGTCTGCCTGTCTGGGCGGCATGGCGGCATGTAACGCCTCTGGTGCCCGCAGCTACGCCTATGGTCCCATGCGCCCACATATCACGGGACTCCACGTCGCACTGGCTGATGGCGATTTGCTTGAGCTTCAGCGCGGCGAGGCTTTTGCCCAGGGCCGCCACCTGTCGCTCGTGACGGCAGCGGGCCGTACGCTCGAGCTCGATCTTCCCGGCTATACCATGCCCAAGACAAAAAATGCCTCAGGCTATTTCGTTGCGGACGAAATGGACGCCATCGACCTCTTTATCGGTGCGTGCGGCACACTCGGCGTCATTACCGAGCTCGAGATCGCCCTGCAGGCGGCGCCTGCGGTCGTTTGGGGTGTGAGCTGCTTTTTCGATAGCGAAGACAAGGCCGTGTCCTTTACCGATTCCGTGCGCCCCGTCCTGTCCCATGCGGCTGCCATCGAGTGCTTCGACGCTGGCGCCCTGGATATTCTACGTCGCCAGCGCGAGCAGTCGACGGCGTTTGCCTCGCTGCCGGCGCTCGACAAAGACGCCAAGGTCTGTGTCTACGTGGAGCTCGACTGCGATGACGAGGCCCAGGCGACCGAGGAACTGTACCACCTGGGATGGGTGCTGGAGCTTGCGGGCGGCCGCGACGATGCGACATGGGTCGCGCGCACCGAGGTCGATCGCGAGTGCCAGCGGTTCTTCCGCCACGCGGTGCCCGAGAGCGTCAACATGCTTATCGACGAGCGTCGCCGCACCGACCCCACCATCACCAAGCTGGGCTCGGACATGTCGGTGCCCAATGCACGCCTTGCCGATGTCGTGGCCCTCTATCGCCGCACACTGGCCGAAAGTGGACTTGAGTCTGCTGCCTGGGGGCACATCGGTAACAACCATCTGCATGTGAACATCCTGCCGCGCGATGCGCAGGACTACCGTCGCGGTGGCGAGCTGTTTGCCCAGTGGGCTGCGGAGGTAACGGCTATGGGCGGTGCCGTTTCTGCCGAGCACGGCGTCGGCAAGATCAAGGCGGGCTTCTTAGAGACGATGTACGGTCACGAGGCCATGGTCGAGTCGGCGCGGCTCAAGCTCCAGCTCGATCCCGACGGGCAGCTGGGTCGCGGCAACCTGTTTTCGGAGAAGCTCTTGGATGAGCTCGTCCAGAAAGGAGGCGCGTGAAGATGAGCGATTTCCATATGGTGGTGTGCGTCAAGGCCGTGCCGGGCAGCACCGAGGTCAAGATGGACCCCAAGACCAATACCATCGTGCGCGATGGCAAGCAGACGGTCATTAATCCCTTTGATGCGAGCGCTTTGGAATGCGCGCTGGCGCTGAAAGACGACTTTATCGGCTTTGGCATGGACGTGCGCGTAACGGTGGTGTCGATGGGCATCCCCGCGACCGAGTTGCTGCTGCGCGACTGCATCGCTCGAGGTGCCGACGACGCGCTGCTGCTGACCGATCGCGCCTTTGCAGGTGCCGATACCCTGGCGACCACCTATGCCCTCAAGTGCGGCATCGAGGCGCTCGACGAGGACTTCGATCTGCTCATCTGCGGCAAGATGGCGGTGGATGGCGATACGGCCCAGATTGGTCCCGAGCTTGCCGGTGCCTTTGAGATTCCCTGCGTGACCGACGTGAGCTGCGTGCAAAGCGCGGGCTTTACGACGTGTGGCTCGCTGGCGCTCGTTCACGGATGCGATGCCGGCGAGGAGACGGTGTGTCTTGAGATGCCGTGCGCGATGACGACTGCCAAGGAGATTGGCCAGTTGCGTATGCCGAGTATTGCCGGTATTCGCGCGGCGGAGGAGGCGGACGTGTGCGTGGTCAGTGCCGCCGACGTGAACGCCGACCCCGCGCGTTGCGGTCTTGCCGGGTCGCCGACACAGGTCGTGCGCTCGTTTGTGCCCGACCGTGACCAAACGTGCGAGGCCGTTGAGGGGACGGCGTCCGAGCAGGCGGCAAAGCTTGCCAAGATTATCGAGGGGATGGCGTAGATGAGCGGACTGATTATCGATAGCGAAGCCTGTATCGACTGCGGTCGCTGCGTTCGCGCCTGTGCTTCGGGCGGCATCGTAGTGGAAGGCGAGCGACCCAACCGATGCGCCCACGTAACCGACGGCTGCATCCTATGCGGTGGGTGCGTCGACGCCTGCCCTGTCAACGCTATCTCGATCGAGCGTGATGAGGCCGCTGGCGCGGTGGACCTTGATGCGTATCGAGACATTTGGGTATTCGCGCAGACCGACGAGCACGATACAGTGACTCCCGTTGCCTATGAGCTTATGGGCAAGGGCCGCGAGCTTGCCGATGCGCGCGGTTGCCGTCTGGTGGCACTGGCCGGCATGGGCCCCGAGGGTTCTCTCGGCGACCTGGAGCATCTGGTTTGCGCGGGCGCCGACGAAGTCCTGGCCTGTCGCGACGAGCGCCTGCGCCAAAACGATGCGGAGGTCTACGCCCGCTTGATCTGCGATTTGGTAGCCGAACGCAAACCCGAGGCCATCCTATACGGTGCGACCGCTTTTGGCCGCGAACTGGCACCCGGCGTTGCCGTGCGCTTGCAGACGGGCCTTACGGCTGACTGCACCGTACTTTCGATGGATACGGAGACGGGACTGCTGCAACAGACGCGTCCGGCGTTTGGCGGCAACCTGATGGCCACCATCGTCTGCCCCAATCATCGTCCCCAGATGGCAACGGTTCGTCCCGGCATCTTTAAGGCGCCCGACTTTGACTACGGCCGTTCCGGCACGATCACCCAGATATCGCTTGCGGATGATGCTAAGGCTCGTGTCGAGATCTCGATTCCCACCGAGGAGCGGAGGCAGCAGGCCTCGATCGCCGATGCCGAGCGCTTGGTCGTGGTGGGCCGCGGCATTGGCTCCAAGAAGAATCTGCCCCTGATGCGAAGGCTCGCCGAGGCTCTGGGAGCCGAGCTTGGTTGCACGCGACCTGTCGTGGAGGCCGGCTGGTTGGAGTATCGCCATCAGATTGGCCAGACCGGCGTATCGGTTTCGCCCAAGCTCCTCGTGAGTATCGGTGTTTCGGGCGCCATCCAGCATCTTGCCGGCATCGGTGGGGCGGAGTGCATTATCGCCATCAACGAGGACCCGGATGCCTCCATTTTCGGTGCTGCCCAGTACAAGGTTGTTGGGGACGCCGTCGAGGTCGTCGAGGAGCTGCTGGCCCAGCTCGAGCGCTAGGCGCGCGCCAGCCAGTCGCGCATCTCGTCCTTTAGGCGGCTCCAGGTTGCCTGCGTGGCGGGGTCGGTAAAGGGCCGCGTAATGCCAAAGGGCGCGTCGAGCAGGCGGTGGATATCGCCCTGTTCGCGCGCCAGCGCGCGGCTTGCTGGATAGACGAGCTCAAACATAAAGCAGATGAGTCCCACCAGGTAGTCTGCGGGCTCGTTGCGTTCATCGCGTGCGACGCAGCGGTGCTCGTCAAAGGCGGCAAGTGTCGGCGACGAGAAACGGCTGCCGAGAAACGTCTTCTCGTCCACCTTGAGGATGGTGTCGACGGTGCTGTCGGCGATGGTGCGCATAATGTCGATCTTGTCACCATCGCGCACGATATCGCAGAAGCTTCGCGTGCGCACGTCGAGCTGCGCGGGTAGACGGAAATCACTGTGATAGGCAATGCTCGCTCGGATGAGCTCATCTTCTGCCGGGTCATCGATAAAGTCGCGGATGCTCGTTACGGCGGGTGCATCGGCGGGATTCTCGCCAAAGAGGACCTCGATGCCCAGCGCCGCATGGCTCATGCTCTCGGCGTCCTTAAAGGTGTCCCAGCGTCGCAGCTGCTCAAAGCGGCCCATATCGTGTAGCAGGCCGCAAAGCCATGCCAGGTCAATATCTTCTGACGACCAGCCCTGCTCGCGCGCTACGGCATCGCATGCCTCGGCCACGTGGTATGTATGCTCGATTTTGAGCGCGATGCGTGGGTTGGTGGCGTCGTAGGCATCGGTGTAGCTTTTGAAGGCCGTGCGCGCCCGGTCTCGATCGATAGCTGTCATAATGACTTCCTAAAAAGTTGTGTCTTTCGATCCGGTGGCAATTGTAGGTGAACTCGGTTGCTGTCGGATGATGATTCTGCCGTGTCGTTACATGCGGTTCGGAGACCTTGTCAGGATGAGAAGCGTATGGTGCTCAAAATCGTTAGAACCGTCTGGCCAGTGATGCTTACCTATGTTGCAATAGGCGCGCCGTGCGGAATGATCATGGGGCAGACGGGAATGGAGCCCTGGATGGTCTTTGCTCTGAGCAGCACGTTTGTGACGGGCAGCGGCCAGTTTATGATCTGCAATCTTTGGCTGGCGGGCGTACCGGCATCTTCGATTATCGCGAGCGTCGCCGCCATCTCCTCGCGCTTCGCTCTTTATTCGGCATCGATCGCACCCCATCTGGCGGGCGCCTCGAAGCGTCAGACGCTGGCTGTTGCCGCGACGCTTACCGAGGAGGCATACGGCATCTCGCTTGCCAAGCTGGTTGAGGGGGAGGATTGGGGCCCGCGCGAATCCTTCGTGCTCAACGTGATCCTCATCGCGACATGGGGCGCTTCGTGCACGATGGGTGCCATCGTCGGTGCCGTTGTCGATGTTCCCACCGCTATTGCGAGTTTCGTCTGCACGTCGCTCTTTATCTGTCTACTCTTTTCGCAGCGGCTGTCGCGCGGCAACGTTGTCGCGGCGGTTTCGGGCGCGGTGTCCGTCGCCGTATGCAAGTTCTTGGGCCTCACGAATATTGCCGTGCCGGCAAGCGTCGTGGTCGGCATTGCCATTGCGCTGGCGTGCGATGCTGTATTAGACGGAAGAGGTGCCCGCGATGCCCGTTAACGAGTTCTTGGTTCTGTGGCTGTCGTCGTGGGCTGCTATCGCGTTCTTTCGCATCGCGCCGGCGTTTGCCTTGCGCGGGAGAACGCTACCGCCCCGCATTACCGAGGCCCTGGGTTATATCCCGCCCGCTGCCTTTGCTGCGCTGGTCGCCAACGACTTGGTGAGCCCCGGCGCGTTCGACGCGGGACCCTGGCCTGCCTTGGTTCCCTGGATTGCGGCTGCCGGCGTCGTGGCGGTGGCAATCAAGACAAAATCGATGCTGTGTTGCTGTGTTTCGGGCATCGTGTTCTATATCGTTTTGAGCCTCATATAAGAGCGGGGCACGTTTAGCGTCCCTGTCCAACGAATCGAATTTCTCACCGAGCTGGTCTATTTCTTCTGGTACCATGGTCAAACTTTACTGTAGCAAAGCGTGACGTGGGCTTTTGTACCCCGTCAACGGAAATGGGGGTTTCATGGCACAGGAAGCAACCGCCAACGAGCAAAAGAAATTCAAGGTCCCGCGCATCCCGGGCGACATCATGATTTATCCGATGATCGTCGGTCTTTTGCTCAACACTTTCTGCCCGCAGGTTTTTGAGATCGGCGGATTCTTTACGGCTGCCTGCCGCGGTGGCTCCAATACCATCGTCGCCGCGATCCTGCTGTTTGTGGGCGCCGGCATCAGCTTTAAGTCCACGCCGGGCGCTATCAAGACCGGCATCGTCGTGCTGATTCCTAAGCTTGTAGTGGCAGCCGCGCTGGGTCTGGGCGTCGCATACTTCTTTAACGATAACTTTTTAGGCCTGAGCTCGGTTTCCATCATCGGCGGCATCACGTTTTGCAACATGGCACTCTATACGGGCATCATGGGCGAGTTCGGCGATGAGTCCGAGCAGGGCGCCGTCGGTATCCTGTTCTTTACGGCCGGCCCCGCCGTCACGATGATCATCCTCGGTGTCTCGGGTCTCGCCAATATCCCCGTCGGCACCATCATCGGATCCATCCTGCCGCTTGTTATCGGCATGGTCCTGGGCAACTTGTTCCCGTTTATCAAGAACCTGCTGGTCCCCGGCGCCAATCCCGCGATCGCTGTCATCGGATTTCAGCTCGGTGCGTCCATGAGCCTGTCGAGCTTTATCACCGGCGGTATCTCGGGCATCCTGCTGGGCCTCATCACCCTCTTTATCGTTGGCCCCATCACCTTTGCCTTCGAGCGCTTGTGCGGCGGCAACGGCAAGGCCGCCGTTGCTTGCTCCACCATCGCCGGCACGGCTATGACCACGCCGGTTGCCCTTGCCGAGGTCGCGCCACGCTATGCCGAGCTTGCACCCACCGCGTATGCGCAGATCGCCACCGCCGTCATCATCACGGCAATCATGGCCCCGATTCTGACCGGCTGGGTCGATAAGAAGTTCTGCCACGGCGAAGAGGATCTGTCGGTCGAAGGCGTCGAGGCTATTGAGGAGGCCGTCGCGACCGACATCGACGGCGAGTAACGGCCGTTACCGATAATTGATTCCGGCGTGCAGTTCGCGCCGTCCGAGCGCCCGAATGGAAACTGTTTTGCAGTGACGTTCGGGTGCTCTGCTATGATTCCCTTTACCCCTGCGGAGAAAGGGGCGTTTGGCGCCTGGGCGCGACTCGGGCGATTCTGACCACTTGGATATTGAAGGGAGGGCGTCTAGTGGTTAAGGCACTCAAGATCGAGATATTCCTGCTATGCATGATTGTTCTTATCGGGCTTGCCGTACGAAGCCGTCGCTCCCTGTTCTCGAGCACTCAGCAGCTTTTGTTTAGCATGCTGGGCTACACGTCTGCTGCCTATATTTTCTTCGATATGATCTGGACGCTCTCGGACGGCGTGAACACTCCTGTAGGCATTACGGCCAACTGGATTCCCAACGCGGTCTCGTTTTCGCTGTTCGCCATCGCGTGCCTCATTTGGTTTTTCTATTCCGAGACGATGCAGGGCTCACGGCTCCTGACCACGCCCTACAGGGTGGTACTATTAACGTTGCCAACCGCATTGGCGGTCGTGCCGGCATTTACCAGCTGCTGGACGAACGCTATGTTCTATATCGATGCGCAGGGCGTATATCGTCGCGGCTTTGCTTATATGATCCAGCCCATCGTGAGCTACTGCTACGTCATATATACGCCCTTGCATGCCTTTATTCAGGCTCGAAAAGTCGAAAGCCTGCAAAAGAAAAGGCCATTTATCGCACCCTAGCCTTTTTTGCGGTTCCCGCTCTGGTGGGCGGTACCTTCCAGGTTTTGTTTTCGGTACCGGGCCTTTGCGTCGGTATAACGCTGAGCATCCAGCTGCTCTACATCATCTGCCAGGAGCAGCTGATCTCGACCGACCCGTTGACTGGCCTTAACAATCGCAACCGTTTTGAGACCTATATGCTTTCGCTGTTCTCGGGTACTGACCAGGCCAATGGTGTGTATCTGCTTATGATGGACGCTGACGGCTTTAAGCAGATTAACGACCGGTATGGACATGTGGAGGGCGACCATGCCCTCCAGGTCGTATCTGCTACGCTCAAAGAGGTCTGTTTGGCGTCTGGTGGCTTTATCGCACGCTATGGCGGCGATGAGTTCGTGGTGCTCCAAAAGGCAGCGGCGGAGCAGGACGTCATAGACCTGTGTTCGGCGATTGACGACGAGCTCGCTCGTGCCGAGGTGCCGTATGCATTGCGGATGTCCATCGGTTACGCGCGGGTCGGCGATAGCGTTGATACCTGGCAAGACTTACTTCGCGCTGCCGATGCGGAGCTCTACCGCGTCAAGGCCGAGAAAAAGAAAGCCGGCATCCAGATACGCTAGGAAAAGGGTCGCACGCTTGCGTGCGTGGCGGCCCTCAGCTCATCGATGTATTCCATTAAGCTAAAGTGTGCGAATGCCCTCCCTAAAAAGGTGAGCTCGCTAGGCTTTTTTGGGTTTGTTGACGATGATGATGCCGCCGCAGACCAACAGCAGGGCAACGATGACGGTAACGGGGCTCGTGCCCGCGCCTTCGCCGAGCAGCAGCGCGCTCAGCAGCACGCCAAAGACCGGGTTCATAAACCCAAAGATCGAGACGCGGCTGACGGGGTTGACGGCAAGCAGGCGCGACCATAGCGAGTAGGCGACCGCGGAGATAAGCGCCATGTAGATGATGAGCGCGATGGCAGGGACAATCGCCGTGGGGGAGAGCGCACCGCCCATCAAAAAGCCGATGGCGGTGAGGACCAGGCCGCCGACTAAAAACTGCCACCCGGCAAGCAAGACGCCGTCGTGCTCGCGGGAGAAGATGCCAATCAGGCAGGTCGAAAGGGCACCCGCGACGGTGGAGGCTAGGATAAAGCCCTCGCCGTCGAGCGTAAAGCCAAAGTTGCCGTCCGCGTCCGAAAGGTTGACGAGCGCGACGCCGGTAAAGCCCAGCATACAGCCAAGCACCTTGGCTGTATCGAGCTTCTCGGTGCGAAACGCCAAGGCGGCAAAGAGGATTGCGAGGAAGTTGGCGCTGGCCTCGATGATGGAACTCGACATGGCGCTGGCGCGCGAGAGTCCCAGGTAGAAAAAGAAGTACTGCCCGATGGTCTGAAAGAGCGACAAGATAAAGATGGGCTTGATGTCGCGAGCCTGCGGTATGAGGGGGCGGCGTTGGGCCGCGCTCATCCCAACGATAACCAGGGCGCCGGCAAGCGTAAAGCGCAAACCTGCAAAGAGCAGCTGCGAGGCGCTGTCGTGCGCCGGGATACCAAAGAGTGCGTAGCCGATCTTGATGCAGGGAAAGGCCGATCCCCAGAGTGCACAGCAAACAAGACAGCCCAGGATGAGTCCGGGCAGGGTGGCGAGATACGGCTTGCGGCTTTCCATGATGTCCTTCCTACATGCGCGAAGCAAAAAAGAACCCGCCACCGGGCGTGCCGGTGGCGGGTGTTGTTACCCGAAGGGATTGTACCCGATGGGAAAGCTTTAGGCGAAGTAGGCCACGCCGCTCTCAAAGATCGGCATGAACTTATCGCCGGGGACATGCTCGGGCACGTTGCGGTACAGGTTGTCGCCGCGACGCTCGGCATGGCCCATCTTGCCCAGAACGCGGCCGTCGGGGCTCGTGATGCCCTCGATGGCGAGTGCGGAGCCGTTGGGGTTGACGGAAAGATCCATGCTGGGCTTGCCGTCCTCGCCCACGTACTGCGTGGCGACCTGGCCGTTGGCGATCAGCTGGGCGAGCACTTCGTCATTGGCGACAAAGCGGCCCTCGCCGTGGCTGATGGCGACGGTGTAGGGGTCGTCCAGGCTGCACTGCGACAGCCACGGGGACAAGTTGGACGAGATGCGGGTGCGCACCAGACGGCTCTGGTGGCGACCGATGGTGTTGAACGTCAACGTGGGCGCATCGGGCGTGGCGTCGACGATGTCGCCGTAGGGCACCAGGCCGAGCTTGATCAGGGCCTGGAAGCCGTTGCAGATGCCCAGCATCAGGCCATCGCGGGCCTTGAGCAGGTCGCGGACTGCCTCGGTGACCTCGGGAGCGCGGAAGAACGCCGTGATGAACTTGGCGGAGCCGTCGGGCTCGTCGCCGCCCGAGAAGCCGCCGGGGATCATGACGATCTGGCTTGCGCGGATGCGGCGGGCAAGCTCGTGGGTGCTCTCGGCGACGGCCTCGGGCGTGAGGTTGTTGATCACGAAGGTGTCGGCTTCGGCGCCGGCGGCGCGGAAGGCGCGGGCGCTATCGTACTCGCAGTTGTTGCCGGGGAACACGGGGATAACCACGCGCGGGCGGGCGATCTTGGCGCCGCCGTACACGTGGATGTCCTTGGCGCGGAAGTCGATGGTCTCGACCTCGGGGGTCTCGTCGGCGCTGCGGTAGGCAAAGACGCCCTCGATGCCGCTCTCCCAGGCCTCCTGGAGCTCGGAGAGCTCGATGACTTCGGAGCCGGTGTCGATGACATAGCCCTCGACGGTGGTGCCCAGGGGCTCGACGACAACGCCGTCGGCGACCTCGGGCAGCTCGGCATCCTCGGCGAGCTCGACGATAAAGCTGCCGTAGAGCGGGGTGAAGAGGCTCTCCACGTCTACATCCTCGGCAAGCTCGATACCGATCTGGTTACCGACGCACATCTTAAAGAGGCTCTCGGCGCCGCAGCCGTAGCCGGGCGTGGAGATGGCCAGGGCGTTGCCGGTAGCAGTGAGCGCCTCGACGGCGTCAAACGCGGCGAGCAGCTGCTGAGCGTCGGGGCGGTAGTCCTCGCCATAGGTGGCGGGGGCGATGCGGACGACGCGGTGCGTGAGGCCCTTGAACTCGGGCGAGACGGCGCGGGCGGCCTTGCCCACGGCGACGGCGAAACTGATCAGGGTCGGCGGAACGTTGAGCTCGCCGGCCTCGTCCTCAAACGAACCGCTCATGGAGTCCTTGCCGCCGATGGCACCGGCACCCAGGTCGACTTGGGCCATGAGGGCGCCCAGGACGGCTGCCGTGGGCTTGCCCCAGCGCTCGGCCTCGGTGCGCAGACGCTCGAAGTACTCCTGGAAGGAGAGATAGGCGCGCTTGTGCTCAAAGCCGGCAGCCACGAGCTTGGCGATGGACTCGACCACGGACAGGTAGGCGCCCGCAAACTGGTCGGCCTCCATCAGATAGGGGTTGAAGCCCCATGCCATGGCACTCGCCGTGGTGGTCTCGCCGTCTACGGGGAACTTGGCGACCATGGCAGAGCTCGGGGTGAGCTGCGTCTTGCCGCCAAAGGGCATGAGCACGGTCGCGGCGCCGATGGTGGAGTCGAAGCGCTCGGAAAGGCCCTTGTTGGAAGCGACGTTGAGGTCGGTGACAAGCGAGGTCATGCGCTCGGCGAGCGTGGTGCCGGCCCAGCTGGGCTGCCACACGCTACGGGCGCACACGTGGGCGACCTGGTGTTTGGGTGCGCCGTTGGAGTTGAGGAACTCGCGGGACAGGTCGACGATGGCGACGCCGTTCCAGGCCATGCGCATGCGCGGCTCGGCGGTAACCTCGGCGATAACGGTAGCCTCCAGGTTTTCCTCGGCGGCGTAGCCCATGAACTCCTCGACGTCACCGTCGGCGACGGCGCAAGCCATGCGCTCCTGGGACTCGGAGATAGCGAGCTCGGTGCCGTCCAGGCCGTCGTACTTCTTGGTCACGGTATCAAGGTCGACATACAGGCCGTCGGCAAGCTCGCCCACGGCGACCGAGACACCGCCGGCGCCAAAGTCGTTGCAGCGCTTGATCAGACGGCAGGCATCGCCGCGGCGGAACAGGCGCTGCAGCTTGCGCTCGACCGGGGCGTTGCCCTTCTGGACCTCGGCACCCGAGGTCTCGATGGACTCGGTGTTCTGGGTCTTGGAGGAGCCGGTGGCGCCACCGATGCCATCACGGCCGGTGCGGCCGCCCAGCAGGATGATCTTGTCGGTGGGGGCGGGGCACTCGCGACGAACGTGGTTTGCCGGGGTAGCGCCCACGACGGCGCCAACCTCCATGCGCTTGGCCACGTAACCGGGGTGATAGAGTTCGTTGACCTGACCGGTGGCAAGGCCGATCTGGTTGCCGTAGCTGGAGTAGCCGGCGGCGGCAGTGGTCACGAGCTTGCGCTGCGGCAGCTTGCCATCGAGCGTCTCGGAAACCGGGACGGTGGGGTCGCCGGCGCCGGTGACGCGCATGGCCTGATACACATAGCTGCGGCCCGAGAGCGGGTCGCGGATGGCGCCGCCCACGCAGGTGGCGGCACCGCCGAAGGGTTCGATCTCGGTCGGGTGGTTATGGGTCTCGTTCTTAAAGAGGAACAGCCAGTCCTGGTCCTCGCCATCGACATCGACCTTCACCTTGACGGTGCAGGCGTTGATCTCCTCGGACTCGTCGACATCGGTCATGACACCGGTCTTCTTAAGGTACTTAGCGCCGATGGTGCCCATGTCCATGAGGCAGACGGGCTTGGCGTCGCGGCCGAGTTCGTGGCGCATCTCCATGTAGCGGTCGAAGGCCTGCTGCACCACGGCGTCGTCGATCGTCACGTCATCCAGGACGGTGCCGAAGGTGGTGTGGCGGCAGTGGTCGGACCAATAGGTGTCGATCACGCGGATCTCGGTGATGGTGGGGTCGCGGTCCTCATCGCGGAAGTACTGCTGGCAGAAGGCGATGTCCGCCTCGTCCATGGCAAGGCCGCGCTCGGAAATAAAGGCGGCAAGGCCGGCCTCGTCGAGCGCGCGGAAACCGTCGAGCACCTCGACGGGCTGGGGCTCGGGGGTCTCCATGTACAGCGTCTCGGGCAGGTCGAGCGAGGCGATGCGCGCCTCGACGGGGTTCACCACGTAGTGCTTGATGGCATCGATGGCGGCCTCGTCCAGAGCGCCCGAGATCATATAGACCTTGGCGGAGCGCACGGCGGGGCGCTCGCCCTGGCTGATGAGCTGCACGCACTCGCTGGCGGAGTCGGCGCGCTGGTCAAACTGGCCAGGCAGGAATTCGACGGCAAAGACGGCGCCATCGCTTGCGGGGAGCTCGTCGTAGGTCACATCGACCTGGGGCTCGCTAAAGACGGTCGGCACGCAGGAGCGGAAAAGCTCCTCGTCGATGCCCTCGATGTCGTAGCGGTTGATGATCCTCAGGGCCTCGATGCCCTTGATGCCGAGAATTTCGGTCAGCTCGCCCTTGAGCTGCTGAGCCTCGACGTCGAACCCGGGTTTCTTCTCCACGTAGATACGAGAGACCATTGGTTCCTGCCTTCCTGATCGGTTGGGCGTACGGTACGGTATGCGGCAGCGGTCGGTTTACGGGGCAAGCCTCGCGGTCGCCTTGAGCCACATGTTTGTAAACCTCACTATGATACGACAGCTCGCGGCGCGTTGAGGACGGCGAGGGTGCTACAGTGAAGCGCAAACAAGAGAAAGGCATCACATGGCATTCGTTTCGCTCGCCATCATCGCACTCGTGGCCTTTGCGAGTCCTTTTATCGCCTCGGCGATTCCCGGAAAACCTGTTCCCGAGACGGTCTTTTTGCTCGTGCTCGGCGCGGTGCTGGGACCCCATATGCTCGGCGTCATCCATGTAGATGTTGAGGTCTCGCTTGTGTCCGAGCTGGGCCTGGCCTTTTTGTTCCTGCTTGCCGGCTTTGAGATCGACCCCAAGAGCATCACGGGCGTCGAGGGGCGCTACGGCTTGGCGACGTGGGCCGTCACGTTTGGTATCGCCTGGCTTGCCGTGCGCTTTACCCCGTGGTTCTCGGTCAGTCATTTCGACGGTATCGCCGTGACGCTTGCCCTCACTTCGACGGCGCTCGGCACGCTCGTGCCCATCATGCGTGAGCGCTCGCTCACTGGCACGCGTGTGGGCGACTCGATTCTCGCGTATGGCACCTGGGGTGAGCTCGGCCCCGTGCTCGCCATGTCGGTGTTGCTGTCTGCCCGCACTGGCATCCAAACGCTCGTAATCCTTGGCTTGTTTGCGGTGGTTTGCGTGTTGCTGGCCGTGGTTCCAAGCCGCTCTAAGCGCGTCGGCAGCCGCTTCTTTGCGTTTGTCGAGGAACGTGCCGATACCACGTCGCAGACCTTCGTGCGCTTGACGGTGCTCATCCTGGTCACGCTCGTGGCGTTCTCGGCTGTCTTTGATCTTGACATCGTGTTGGGTTCTTTTGCTGCCGGCTTTGTCTTGCGCTATATCATCCCCGAGGGCAACCATACGCTCGAGACCAAGCTCGACGGCCTGGCCTACGGCTTTTTGATTCCGGTGTTCTTTACCGTATCGGGCGCAAAGATCGATCTGACGGCCGTGGCGTCGCGCCCGGGTCTGCTCGTGGGCTTTATCGTGGCGTTGTTGATTATTCGTGCCGTGCCCATTCTTATTTCTATGAGCATTTGTCCTGCGACGTGCGATGTGTCGGCGTATGGTCGCATTACCGTGGCCCTGTACTGCACCACGGCGCTGCCGATCATCGTTGCCGTGACGAGTGTTGCCGTCAACGCGGGCGCGCTGTCGCAAGATATTGCGTCGGTCATGGTTGCCGCCGGCGCCATCACGGTGTTCTTGATGCCATTGCTCGCGCAGCTCTTCTACCGCGTGGTCGACGCCGCGCCGGTCGCCGCCGTGGCAGAGGTTGCCGAGCATCCATCCGATGCGCTCGACATCCTGCGTGCCCATCACGATTTGGCGAGCCTGCTCGCACGCGAGCACGAGCTGCTGACCTCGCATGGTCACGGTCGCGTATTCGAGGACCTGCCTACGCTCGATACGATTGCCGAGCGTCTTTCCGCCGAGGCGGCGAGCGGCCACATCGATGCCCGCATCGTGGACGCGGCGCACCTGCTTGCCGATAAGACTTATGGTGATGAGATCGACACGTCCGAGCTGACTCCGCATGAGCGTCGCCGCCTGGAGCGCGCCAAGCTCGCCGTGCGCGAATACCGCCGCCGCATGCTGGAGCTCTATGCAAGAGAAGAAGCCGAGGACGACGACGGCAGGTAGCGAGGCGGTCCTTCGGAGAGACCAGGGACGGATGAAGCCCCTGGCGGAAAGTACATCCCGGTTTGAAGGCTCGGAATGGGACGCGTTTTCCGGAACAAGGCCCTTTGGAAAGTGCACCCCATTCTGAGCCGAAAATCTGGGATGCAGTTTCCTTTTCGAACAGAAGAAGGCGCGCTGCCTGCTATTGATGCAGGCAGCGCGCCTCTTGCATAAAGCTCTGCTGAGGTTTGAAATTAGCTCGCTATGTAAATAAAGAAACCTTAATTCCCAATACTTCAAATTCTGAAATTAGACAATGCACTTCTTGAGTCTTAATTGCAAATATCGGATTAATTCGAAATAATGAAAGACGATTAAGCTATTTGATTTCAAAGGGGCGATGAAGCGATGGCGTACAAGACGCTCGAAAAACTCTTTTATGCAGATTCAAGCTCCAATCGTTATGCTTGCCATGACGAGCTGCTACGCGAGCGCCTTACTGCTGACGGCACGGTGCGGACTGGAATTCACCTTGAGCATGGTGAACTGTTCGCTTGTGTTCCTTTGAACCTGTCCGTTGCTAGCGAGCGGATCCTCAGAAAAGAGCGAAAGATTTCCAACCTGTGGAACAGCTTGCCTTATGTGGCTTTGGGGGCCTCGATTCGTTCGCTGGTGCTTGAGGAAGTTGTTTTCAGCAACGAAATGGAGGGTGTGCACAGCACGCGGCGCCAGATTGAAGCGGCGCTGGAGTCTGCGGAGGATGCCACGGTCGAACTTTGCGGTGCCGCCGAAAAGGAGCACACTCCTTTTATTGAATTCGCTCGCCTCTACCTTCAGCTGGTGGATGGTTCAAGTCGTCCCGGCAAACCCGAGGATATCCGCGAGATTTTCGATGCCGTCACTAAGGGCGTGCTTGACCCGAAGGACCGTCCGGATGGCAAGATGTTCCGTTTGGGTCCCGTTGTGATTGAGAACAGTCGGGGCAAGATTCTCCATCAGGGTGTTTCCTCGGAGCCCGAAATCATTGACCTCCTTGACAAGATGATAGAGTTGGGCAATCGCGAAGATGTCCCAAGCCTCTATGCAGCCTCAATCTGCCATTTTCTCTTTGAGTACATTCACCCCTTCTATGACGGTAACGGAAGAACGGGGAGATATCTTCTCGCGTTGAGCCTGAACGAGACGTTGTCGCAGCCTACGGTGTTGTCGCTCTCCAGGACGATTGCTGAGAATAAAACCGCATATTACAAGGCGTTTGACGTGGTGGAGAGGCCCCTTAATGGTAGCGAGGCTACTCCGTTTGTTGCAATGATTCTTGATTTGGTCGAGCAAGCGCAAGATGCCGTTCTGAGTGATTTGGCCGAAAAGCGCGTACAACTCGATGATCTTAAGCGGGCGATCGATGAGCTCGACGATACGTTTACCGAAAGGGCAAAAGATATTCTGTTTTATGCGGCACAGATGCATATCTTCGGTGCCTTTGGCGAATCTACGCTTGATGGTGTGTCGGGCTATCTCGATGTGACAAAACCAACAGCGAGTAGGTCATTGTCGAGCCTAATCGCTGCCGGATATTTAGAAAAGGTGTCCGCAAGGCCGCTCGTGTGCAAGATGACGGTGGCGGGACTTAATCTGCTCGGGCTAGAGTGAATATCGGTTATCAGACAAATGAACACTCCGAGCGCTTGCCCGCCATTCCTCCATGGTGTGAAATCGCTCTTATCCCATTGAGGCGCCTTTGAGGTCACCAATGGACTGTTGCGGCGAGCGGTGAAAGCTATGATTCAATTTCGTTTGACACGTACGCCAGGAGTTCATCGTCTAAGGCCTTCAGAGAGTTCTTGATTTCCCGCCTGCGCTCGCGAGCCTGTTCGATTTCTGCATCACATTCTCGTTTTGCCTTGAATTCGAACGGGCTGAAAAAGGAACGTCTGCTCTTAAGCTCTCGAAGTTCGTTCCCCAAACGGTCAAATTCATCTTCGAGCGCTTGTTTTTGCGACTTTTTAATAGGATTATCTAACCAATATTTGGCTTGGAGTTCTGCTTCTTTTTCAGCGCGCTCACGTTCCTTCTTCTTCTCGGGGTCGTATTCGTCACGCTTTGCCATGTCCTCTTTGAGGCGTTCCTTTCGTAACGTGATCGACTCGGCATTTAGTGAAAAGCCTTCCTTCACGCTATTTGATACATATGCGCCGTGGGCTCTCGTATAGGTTTTATGTCCAATGTTCAACTCTTCAATTACACATAAGTTTGACCACACATTGAACAATAGCTCGGGTGCCAAGATAAGACCTGTAATCGAAAGGCCCTCAGTCTCTGTCTCTAAGAATTTAATCGCGGTTCTCAACGCTAATTCATATCGAATGTATACGAGCGTGCACATGTCGAAAGCGTCCTCTTCTGCGGACTGGTCGACGCCGCTGCCGTCAAGATAGTAATCAAAAATGTTGTTGTTTTCCCACTTGTCTCGCCATTTGGTCACACCGTCTACTACAGAACTGTTGATGATGCTTGCTGCTGTAAAATACATCCGTGGTATCTCTTCAGTAAAGAGGTACTTCTCCATGTCTGTATCATTTAAAGCGTGGCGTTGACCGTCAGAAATATCCGGAGAGTTGAGCCTTTCTTCCTTTGCTTTACAAAAAGTAAAGGAAAGCTTGCCAATTGCTGTCCATTGGCTTTTTCTTATTTCGAGATGGGATGCCAGTGTATCTGTAATCAACGCGAGATTATTATCTGATGGTGTGTTGATTATTGGCTCGGCATACAAAGAGCTGGCTGCTTCGACAATATCATCGAGGTGCAGTTTTAAACTTTTGATAACGCTCCACGCATGAATTAGGCCTTCACAGGTTTTTACTTCATTTGGAAGCAGCTGAAAGGTTTTGAGAAAACAGTCCGAAGATTCGCGAAGGCGATTGTTTTTAATTGTCAGTTGCCAGTCGATTGCTATTGACTTGATCGCCCAAGCATCAATGTTGTCTAAATCAATCTCTAACACCTTGTTCGCATATCGTTCGGCTTCGCAGAAGTTTCTAGTTTCGCATGCAGTTTTGGCCAACGTGAGCAGCCTTTTTGCATCAGCCGTCTTGTCTGTTTTCACCGTGCCTTCGACTTGAACAACGCCTTCGACCATCATTTTCTTTGCGGACTCGAGCGTATATTTCATACCGCAGTTTTGGCAGACGAAGAAATCCCCATCTTTGACGATTTCGGTGCCGCCGCAAAGTTCACATTTCAGGGCTTTCATGAAGCTAGACCTCTTTCTTTTCAACGATATATATCCATGCAAGAAGCGTTTCTTTGCGAATGAGAATCCGGGCAGTAATTCTTTTGCCGTTGCAATCTTCGATTAGCACCAAACCGGTTGGAAACAGATACGTCTGTCCGTGTGCAATCCCATTTCGTAGATGGCGAAAGAGGCACTGCATTCTGTTTTCATCACCGCTGCGTCGCTCGATGGAGTTGTCCTCTCGGAGCGTTAGTTTGACATCTTTGTGTAGAACCGCTCTTGGGTGTTCGGCGCATATTTCTTTATCTAGGGCCATGTTCTCCAGAGTTCCATCAATGGTCTGGCTTCCTATGAAAATGAAAGAGGTTATCCCGGACGCCTTTAATAGCTTTCTCTCTAGTATCTTGATGGAGGGTCCGTTCCAACCTAATGACGTCAACGTCCGCTGCGTCGACAAAGCGGTCTTATCTTTTGCGATGGGTGCTTGCAAAACGTAGAACCGAAATAGCCCTGACAGCTCGTCTGGCGTAAAGCAATCTGATAGAGGGGCTCGATAACCTTCGAGTTTGAATTTAGTGCTGTCGCAGGCGTGTTGATAATTTTCATTGACGTGTGATTTATTGGTTCCCATACCCGGCTTCCTCTAGAGCTTATTTATGATTTCCTGCTGACGAATATATGCTTTTAGTTGCTTACAAGTATCTTGGGTGTCGGGGAGCGAATTTGCTTTTACCGCTTTGTCGAGATTTTCGATAGCGATAGGTATCAAATTTGAAAGGGGCCGGTTTTCCGTTTTATCTGAAACGGGGTTTGCGTAGCGCATAGTTTCCAGAACGTCTGCGATTGCCGGTTTCAGATCGCTAGGTGCTTCTTCTAGGAGCAGTTCGAGTTTGATTTTGTTTGATTTCATTGAATTGGTAAGCGTCGAGACATGTTCCTCGACATCTGAGGTTTGACTCTCGGATGCATTTGCTACACACAGCGTAATTACTGACGTGCCAAGTAAAAGGATGCTGAAACCCGAAAGAACGGACAACGCATCGGTCTTTAGCGCTGCTCCGAAAAGAACTAGGGTCAGCTGGATTGCAAATGAAGCCCCCATGAGAACTGTCTTGGAAATACCAAGCAGCTTTAGTTTCTTTGCGGGGTCATGAAGGAGGACTGCGACCAACAAGGAGAGCGCAGCCAAAGAGAATGCGCTCTTAATCCAAAAGGTAGCTGAGGGTCCAAATAAAAGTACGGCCACGCTTTCGATAACTATGAAGAGGGCTACGGGGGTTGCTGCAATATATGCCTGCGTGTTCTTCATTATGACCTCCGTGCTCCGCACTCGGGACAGAACTTCTCGGTTCCAGAGAAGCGATATCCGCACTCGGAACAGAACTTTGCAGCACTTTGCTGCGAATTGGTATCCGTAGGGATGGGCTGCGTCGCAGACGTGCCAGTCGCTTGTGAGAGTGCATCGGTCATAACTGCCCCCATGGTCCCGCCGACACCGGCCATTACGCCCAGGCCAATTCCCATGTTTGCGTATTCACCAGTCGCTTCGTTTTGGGCCATCTTTTCTGCAACATCGAAGCTGCGTTCCTGTTGATAGGTATAGCCCTCGATTTGCCGTTTTTCTGCGCGTGCTTTTGCGGAGATTACGGTGCGCTGCGCCGCAGTTTCTTGTTCGATAATACTGACCTGTTGTTTTATCTGTGCTTCGCGTACGTCGGCATATTGCTTGAAATGGAGGTCCTTAAACTTCTCGTATACCGGATCACCTTCGGGTTTGACGATGGCGGTGACCAGCATTTGCGTTAATGAGAGGCCGTATGCGGCAAAGTCGGGAAGCAGCTTGGTCTTAAGCGAGTCGGATAACTCTTCAAGGTGTGCATCAAGTTCGAAAATGGAGAGTTTTTGTTCGGTAATTACTTGTGCAAGATGAGTTTTTATTCGAGTTTGCAGGAAAGCTTTGAAATAACTGATCAGCTTGTCCTGGGAGAGCAAGGCTTCGGTTCCAACAAGCTTGAGAAGGAGCCTGCGGGGCTCTTTTACAGCAAGAGCCATCTCTCCGGACGCCCCGAGCGAGAGCGGAATCCATAAGTCGGTTCCATGAACTGAACCTTGGAATTGGTTCCCCAACGGATGCCCATCTGCTCGATGAGGTTAATAAAGTAGACCTCTGAGTGAAACGGGCTGACACCACCGGTCGTTATCTTCGAAATGCCGTTCAGTAACGGTAGATTTTGAGTCTCAAGTTCATGCCTGCCTGGTCCAAACGAATCCAGGGCCTGTCCATTAAGGAAGAAAATTGCTTCTTGGGTCTCGTGAACAGTGAGTTGCGAGCCCGTATTGAAGTCTTCTGAGGGGTGTTTCCAGATAAAAGTTTGGTTATTGCCCTCATATTTAATGACATCCGTGATGCTCATAGTCACCTTGTTTCCATGGTTAGTAATGTTGATTTGCTAAGATAACCGTCGTTGCTACGACGGCAAAAGTGGTGCTGAGACCCAGGCGAAGGATGTCGCCGGGGTGCAGCTGGGCGGGTGCTCCGGAGCTGATGTCGAGTTCGTTGTTGTCGGCTGTTCGAATCAGATGCGTGCCGTTGGTCGAACCGAGGTCTTGTGCGTACCAAGCATTGTTCTCGGTGAAGATACGGAGATGCCTGGCGGAGACATCCAGCCCAACATCGGTGACAGCGCCGTCCTCGAGTGCGAGCGCTCCGATGGTGGAGCCCATGGCAGAAGGCTCAATGACATAAGGGCCGCCGATGACGAGTTCGTTATCGATCCTGATAAGGCCGATCGCATGTTCGGTGCCCGTTTGTTTTAAATCGCATGGACAGAAAGAAATACTTGAGGGGGTAAACGACCTGACATTCTCTGCGAATTCAAAGCGGTTCCTGATGTACGCGATAGCACGGGCCGGATCGCACCAACAGGCGGTCGAAACAACGAGCGCGATTGAGATAAGGGCCCTGTCATCTTTGTCTGGCTGGCAGCTGACGAGGCGCGAGGCGGCGTTCCGGTAAAGGAGCCCATTGCGCCCACAGGCACTGAGCGCTTGAGCTATCGCGTCAGTCGCTGCCGCAATCATGGTATAGATGTCGGCGTTCGAATACCCTTTTTCCTGTAGCTTGTGCAGGATTTGATTCGATGCACAGGACCAGTCGGCAAAATAGCGATCTTCTAGGGAGCTCGGCTGCGAGTGCACAATCGTGCGCGAAAGCCAGCTGGTGTCCTGTGCCATTTGGGCGGTAGGCTGTCCATTTGTTAACGGCAGATCGGATAGTAACAGTTCAGCAAGCGCGCGATGGCTCAGGGTAAATGAAGTCTTGAACAGGGAGAACATGACCTCGAGCGGCGTTTGTCGTCTTGGCATGATACTCTCCCTTCCTTGACCTTATTCGCTAAATAAAGGATAAGGGTGCCACTAGCCGATTTTACTGTGCAACAAATTGCATGTCGGCGAGCGGTCGCGCCGCCTGATGTGCTTGCTCCAGCTCGAGAGCTGGTTATCTTAGGGGTGCTATACGGTCTCGTTTTGATTAGGGTGGCATGACTAAATCGCCCTTCGGGAAACTGTGTCCCGGAATGGATGTCCAGATTGGGATGTAGCTTCTGCGAGAGACCCGTTGCGGAAACGGTGTCCCAGAATCGGCGTTCGAAACGGGACGCAGTTTCCCTTACAAGCAGAACAAGGCGCGCTGCCTGCGGTTGATGCAGACAGCGCGCCTTTTGCGTTGGGCCTCGCTGAGGTTCGAAGTCGTGGCTTGCGACCTTTAGGAACGGGCGGCTCCGTCGACGGGGAGCACGGCGCCCGTGACATAGGATGACATGTCGCTCGCTAGGAAAACAAAGGCGTTGGCGACATCCTCGGGTTCGCCCATGCGACCCAGCGGAATGGTGGCGATGATGGGCTTGATGACCTCTTCGGGCAGGTTGGCGACCATGTCGGTCTTGGTTACACCAGGTGCTACGGCATTGACGCGAATGCCCATGGGGGCGAGTTCGCGCGAGAGCGACTGGACCATGCCGTTGACGGCAAATTTGGACGTGGGGTAACCGACGCCGGAGGGCTGGCCGTACTTGGCGACCATCGAGCTTGTGGTAGTGATGGTGCCGCCGTGGCCGGCCTCGGTCATGATCTTGGCGGCAGCCTGGTGGCCATTAAAGACGGCGACGACGTTAAGGTCCATAACCTTTGCGAACTCCTCGGCCGTGTAGTCCAGGAGAGGCGAGCGCTGGGAGATACCGGCATTGTTGACGACTGTGTCCAAGCCGCCCATGTCGGCTGCAGCCTGGGCAAAGGCCTCGGTCACGGCTTCGAGTGAGGTGAGGTCGCAGGAGCGGCCCCAGACCTTGGCGTCGGGATAGGCGGCTGTCAGCTTCTCAACGGCCGCATCGGCGGTCTCCTGACGCGAGCCAAAGACGGTGACGGCGGCGCCCTCCTCGATAAAACGGCAGGCGATGGCATAGCCGATACCGCGCGTGCCTCCGGTGATGATCGCTTTCTTGCCCTCGAGCAACATGGTGCTTCCTCTCATCGCGGGCGGACATTCGCAACACAGCGTAGCGGTAGCCGGAATCGGCCGCGTCTGCATATCGGTGAACGGTAGCCCGCGTTACCGATGAGCGGCTCGCGCAAATGTGCTCTGCCGTTGTACTTGGGGCAGGAGACAAAAGGGCTCCCGTCCCACATCGGACGGGAGCCCTCAAAGCGCGTATTGCTAGGCGAGCGTTGGGTTAGTTTGCCATGACGCCTTCGGTCCAGGCTTCAACGTCCTCGATGCGCAGGACGTTGGTGACCTCGGCCACGCAGTCGACGCTGGCAAGCTCGGCGGCGGCAGCTTGGACGTCCTTCTCGAGCGCGCGGTGCGTCAGGAAGATGACCGAGCAGGCATCGCTGACGCCCGACTTGCCGTCCTCGACCTGGTTGATGAGCGAGATCGAGATGTTGTGCTTGGCAAAGATGTCGACCGTCTCGGACAGGGCACCCACGCGGTCGGCGACCTTCAGGCGCACATAGTACTTGGTCTGGAGCTCGTCCATGGGCTTAAAGGTGAGGTTGTGGCCATAGGGCTCAATCTCGGGCAGCGGAGCCACGCCGCGGCTGATCTGCTCGGAGAGCGACAGGATATCGCCCACGACGGCGCTCGCGGTGGGGAAGGAGCCTGCGCCCGCGCCGTAGAACATGGTCTCGCCCACGGCGTCGCCTACCACGTAGACGGCGTTCATGGCGCCGTTGACCTTGGCAAGCATATGGTCTGCCGGGATGAGCGTGGGATGCACGCGAACGTCGACGCCGGCGTCGGTGTTGCGGGCGATGCCCAGCAGCTTGATGGTGTAGCCGAGCTCGCGGGCCTGGGCGATGTCCTCGGCGCCGATGGTACGGATACCCTGCTGGTACACATCGTCGGTGGTAACGCGGGTGCCAAAGCCGATGGAGGCGAGGATGGCCGTCTTGCTGGCGGCGTCGAAGCCGTCGACATCGGCGGACGGGTCGGCCTCGGCATAGCCCTTGGCCTGCGCGTCGGCAAGAACGTCAGCGTAATCGGCGCCCTCGGCGTCCATGCGCGACAGGATATAGTTGGTGGTGCCGTTGAGGATGCCGGCGATGGTCAGGATCTTGTTACCCACCAGGTCGTGCTCGAGCGTGCTGACGATGGGGATGCCGCCACCGCAGCTGGCCTCGCACTTAATCTGCACGCCGCACACACGCGCCTTCTCGGCGAGCGTCTCGACATGACGGCCCAGCAGGGCCTTGTTGGCAGAGACGACGTGCTTGCCGTTCTCGAAGGCGGTGGTGAAGATCTCGGTCGCGGGGTGCTCGCCTCCGATGAGCTCGACGACGATATCGACGGCTGGGTCGGTGACGACATCATGCCAGTCACTCGTAAAGGCCTCGTGCTCAATACCGGCTGCTTCAGCCTGCTCCCAAGCAAGCGCGCAGGCGCGGGTCAGCTTAAGGTCGATGCCGTAGGCTGCCAGGTACTCATCGTGGTGGCTCTTGATCAGACGGGCCACGCCGCCGCCGACGGTTCCCAGACCGATCAGACCGACGTTCACGGTGCGCAGGGGTTCGCTCATAGATAACTCCTTCGTGCATCTTATGGATGGATAAACCGCTTAAAGGTTGAGTGCATTCTAGCGTGAACCGGGGGCGCGTGCTCGCCAGGCAACAGGAGCCGCACAAAACGGCACCCCAGAAACGCTGCGGAAACATTGGAAACACGCTCGCTACAAACGGACTTCCGTAACAAACTGTCAACGTTTGCGCCATAAGGTTTGCCCTGTACCGCAAGACGGCCGCACCGCGGCCAGCGAAAAAGGGGGACACCATGTTCAACATCAACAGCACGCTCAGCCGTAGGAACTTTCTCGTCGGCGCTGCGGTGCTCGGCAGCACCGCCGCACTCGCTGGTTGCTCGTCGGGTGGCTCGGACGGCGGCTCCGCCGATGACGGCAAGACCTTCAAGATCGGTGTCATCGGCCCTCTGACCGGCGCCGCGGCAACCTATGGCGTTTCGGCCGAGAAGGGTGCCAAGCTTGCCGCCAAGGATTTCTCGACCAAGGATCTCAAGCTCTCGCTTAAGTCCGAGGATGACGTCGCCGACGGCGAGAAGGCTATCAACGCCTTCAATACCCTGTGCGACTGGGGCATGCAGGCGCTCGTCGGCCCCGTCACGACTGGTGCCGCCGTCGCTGTCTCGGGCGAGATCGCCGACGATATGCTCATGGTCACGCCCTCTGCTTCGTCCCTCGACGTCACCAAGGACAAGACCACGGTTTTCCAGGTTTGCTTTACCGACCCCACCATGGGCGCGAGTGCTGCCAAGTTTTTGGCCGAGAAGTATGCAGACGCCAAGATCGCCCTGTTCTACAACTCCGGCGATACGTACAGCTCGGGTGTTGCCGATGCCTTTGCCGAGCAGGCCAAGGAGTCCAAACTTGATATCGTCGATACCGAGACCTTTAAGGACGACTCCTCCACGAGCTTTACCAACCAGCTCACCAAGGCCAAGGAGGCCGGCGCCACGCTCATCTTTGCGCCGATCTACTACACGCCGGCGTCCGTTTTGCTCAAGAACGCCAAGGACATGGGATACGACATGACCCTCATGGGTACCGACGGCATGGACGGCCTGCTCTCCGTTGAGGGCTTCGACACCTCTCTTGCCGAGGGCGTGCTGCTCATGACCCCGTTCTCTGCCGACGATGAGAAGAACGCCGACTTCGTCAAGGCCTATAAGGACGCCTACGACGAGACGCCCAACCAGTTTGCCGCCGACGCCTACGATTGCGTCCACGCCATCGTCGAGGCCATCGACAAGGCGGGCATCGATATTACGGCCGACGGCGCCGACATTGCCGGCGACCTTGCCAAGGCCATGCGCAAGATCAAGATCGAGGGCCTGACGGGCGAGCTTACGTGGAACGACGAGGGCCAAGTCGAAAAGCCTGCTACGGCCTATGTGATTCAGGACGGCAAGTACATCGCCGCCTAAGTGCATATACAACGAGACCGGTGGGGTCGTTTTATTTAGGGCAAGGACGCTTGTAACGGAATAGAAACATTACTTTCACACAATAAAGTGGCTAAACTGCATAAACAGACAGGGATTCGCATATTTCTGGATAAATGTACAAAGTAGAAGAAAAGTTGAAATAATCGCCACTTTTCTCAACTAAAGCGTCTACTATTTTGCGAACGCCGAACACGGCGAAGGATGGCCTGTCGGGTAACCAAAACCCGACGAGATTTGAGAGGAGAGCCGCATGTCGAGCCTCACCGGTAAGTCATTGAACCCTGTTATGAATCGCAGGAGCGTTATCGCGAGCGCAGCAGGTCTGGGGGCGATGTCCATTCTAGCTGGCTGTTCCTCCAACGGCGGCGACAGCGGTTCCGCTTCGGGCGACGCTTCGTTTAAGATCGGCACCATCGGCCCGCTGACCGGTGCCGCCGCGTCCTACGGCAAGTCCGTTACCCAGGGCGTCGAGCTTGGCTGCAAGGACTTCTCCACCAAGGAGCTGCCGCTTGCCAGCAAAGCCGAGGACGACCAGGCCGACGGCGAGAAGGCCGTCAACGCCTTTAATACCCTGCTCGACTGGGGCATGCAGGCCCTTGTCGGCCCGACCACCACGGGTGCGTCGGTTGCCGTTGCCGCAGAGTGCGGTAACGATCCCAAGACGTTCATGATCACCCCGTCCGCGTCCTCCGAGGACGTCACCGACGGCAAGGATTGCGTCTTCCAGGTTTGCTTTACCGATCCCAACCAGGGCGTCAACGCTGCCAAGTTCCTGGCAGAGAAGTATGCGGACGAGAAGTTCGTACTGTTCTATAACTCCGGCGACGCCTATTCTTCGGGCATCGCAGATTCCTTTAAGGCCCAGGCCGCTGAGTCTAAGCTCGAGATTGTTGACGAGGAGACCTTTAAGGACGACTCCGCCACGAGCTTTACCAACCAGCTGACCAAGGCCAAGCAGGCCGGCGCTACCATGATCTTTGCGCCGATCTACTACACGCCGGCGTCCGTCCTGCTCAAGAATGCTAAGGACATGGGTTACGACGTCAAGATGATGGGCTGCGACGGCATGGACGGCATCCTGGGCGTTGAGGGCTTCGACACTTCTCTTGCCGAGGGACTGCTGCTCATGACCCCGTTCTCCGCCGACGACGAGAAGAACGCCGACTTCGTCAACGCTTACAAGGATAAGTACGGCGATACCCCCGACCAGTTTGCCGCCGACGCCTATGATGGCGTGCGCGCGGTGGCCGAGGCCCTCAAGGAGGCCGGTCTTGGTGTCGACGCCGACCCGACCGAGGTAGCCGAGAAGCTGCCCAAGGCTATGCTCAAGATTACCGTTGACGGTCTGACCGGCAAGCTCACCTGGAACGATAAGGGCCAGGTCCAGAAGGACCCCACGGCGTACGTTATCACCGACGGCAAGTACGTACAGGCCTAATAGACCGCCTTACATGGAGCGGTTTTGATCCCAAGCAGGGGAGGTTTTGGCCTTCCCTGCTTGCTTGGTATCTAGGGACAGTGTAACGTCCCTGTTTCATACATTAACTGGAAACCTATTCGAAAGGGGGATGTGGAACATGACGGTCTTTATCCAATACCTGGTCAACGGCCTGTCCATGGGCAGCGTCTACGCCATCATCGCGTTGGGCTACACCATGGTCTACGGTATCGCCAAGATGCTGAACTTCGCTCACGGCGACGTCATCATGGTCGGTGCCTATGTCTCGTTCTGTGCCACGTCGTATCTCGGCCTCCCGGGCTGGGCATCTGTAATTCTCTCTTGTGTGGTCTGTACCGTTCTCGGTGTTCTCATCGAGGGTCTGGCATACAAGCCGCTGCGTCAGGCGGGCCCGCTGGCCGTTCTGATCACGGCCATCGGCGTGTCCTACTTCCTGCAGAACGCCGCGCAGCTTCTGTGGGGCGCCACGCCCAAGAACTTCACTTCGCTCGTCACCCTCCCGGTGCCGGAGTTCTTGGCCAAGTTCAACGTGAGTGCCGTCTCGCTCGTCACCATCGTCGCCTGCCTGGTTATCATGGCCGGTCTGATGTTCTTTACAGGTAAGACCAAGATGGGCAAGGCCATGCGCGCCGTGTCCGAGGACAAGGCCGCCGCTCAGCTCATGGGCATCAACGTCAACCGCACCATCTCGATGACGTTCGCCATCGGCTCCGCCCTTGCCGCCATCGCCGGTGTGCTCCTGTGCTCCTACTCGCCGGTCCTGCAGCCCACCACGGGCGCCATGCCTGGCATCAAGGCCTTCGATGCCGCCGTTTTCGGCGGCATCGGCTCCATCCCCGGTGCCTTTGTCGGTGGCATCCTCATCGGCATCATCGAGGCGATGGCGCAGGCCTATATTTCCACGAGCCTTGCCAACTCCATCGTCTTTGGTGTTCTGATCATCGTCCTGCTCGTCAAGCCTGCCGGCCTCTTGGGCAAGTACGTCCCCGAGAAGGTGTAGGTGAGCGTTATGAAGTTTCTTAAAGACAAGCAGACGCGTCACGACTTTGTCACGTACGCCATGTGCATCGTGGCATTTGCCATCGTGTTCTTTATGCAGTCCAACCATATGATCCCGCGCATGATCGCCGGCCAGTTGGTTCCCATTACGGCCTACATCGTCATGGCCATTTCCCTCAACCTCGTCGTCGGCATCGCGGGCGATCTGTCGCTGGGCCATGCGGGCTTTATGAGTGTCGGTGCCTACACGGGCATCGTCACCGCGGTCGCCCTCGAGAGTGCCGTTCCCTCCGATCCGGTGCGCCTGATCATCAGCATTGTGGTCGGTGCTATCGCCGCTGCCATCTTGGGCTTCTTGATCGGCATCCCGGTCCTGCGCCTGAGCGGCGACTATCTGGCCATCGTGACCCTGGCTTTTGGCGAGATCATCAAAGAGATCGTCACCTGCCTCATTGTGGGCGTCGACTCCCGCGGCCTGCACGTGATCTTTAACATCACGGGCAACTCTACGATCGACGACCTGCACCTGCTTGAGGACGGCACCGCCATCATCAAGGGCGCCCAGGGCGCCTCGGGCGTGTCGACGTACTCGACCTTCCTCGCCGGTGCCATCCTGGTCATGGTCGCACTCGTGATCGTGCTCAACCTGGTTCGCAGCCGTACTGGCCGTGCCATTATGGCCGTGCGCGACAACAAGATCGCTGCCGAGTCCGTGGGCATCTCCGTCACCGAGTACCGCATGATCGCCTTCGTGGTTTCCGCCGCTCTCGCCGGCGCTGCCGGAGCCCTCTTCGGCGGTAACTTCTCGCAGCTTTCCGCTACCAAGTTCGACTTCAACACGTCCATCCTCATCCTAGTGTTCGTGGTCCTTGGCGGTCTGGGCAATATGCGCGGCTCCGTCATCGCGGCGGCGTTGCTCACGGTGCTTCCCGAGCTGCTCCGTCAGTTCTCGGACTACCGCATGCTCATCTACGCTATCGTGCTGATCCTGGTCATGATCTTTACCAACAACCCGCAGCTCAAGGCGTTCTTCGCACGCATTAAGGATCGCTTTGCTCCCAAGAAGGAGGTGGCAGCCGATGCCCAGTAAGTTTGAGTTCAACAAGGGCAAGATGGTCCCGTATCCTTCTGGCGCCATTGTCCCCGACCGCGACCTGGGCGAGCGTCCGGCGCTCGAGTGCATCCACCTGGGCATTGAATTCGGCGGCCTTAAGGCAGTCGACGACTTTAGCCTAACCATCGGCAAGACTGAGATCGCCGGTCTCATCGGACCCAACGGTGCCGGTAAGACCACGGTCTTCAACCTGCTTACCAAGGTGTATCAGCCCACGCACGGCACCATCCTGCTCGACGGTGAGGACACCTCGGGCAAGTCGGTCTACCAGGTCAACCGCATGGGTATTGCCCGTACGTTCCAGAACATTCGCTTGTTCAACACCATGACGGTGGAGGACAACGTTAAGGTCGGCCTGCATAACCAGGAGCGCTACTCCGGCTTTGAGGGCGTGCTGCGCCTGCCGACGTATTGGAAGCACGAGAAGGCCGCCCACGAGCGCGCCATGGAGCTGCTGTCCATTTTTGACATGGAGCACCTGGCAAATGAACAGGCCGGATCGCTGCCTTACGGCGCCCAGCGTCGTCTGGAAATCGTCCGCGCGCTTGCCACCAACCCCAAGTTGCTGCTGCTCGACGAGCCTGCCGCCGGCATGAACCCGTCCGAGACCGCGGAGCTCATGGAGAACATCGTCAAGATTCGCGACACCTTTGGCATTGCCATCATGCTCATTGAGCACGACATGTCGCTTGTCATGAATATCTGCGAGGGCATCTGCGTGCTCAACTTTGGTAAGGTCATCGCCAAGGGCACGGCCGAGGAGATCCAGAACAACGACGCTGTTATTGAGGCGTATCTGGGCAAGCAGGATAAGGGGGAGAACTAAATGGCAGAGCCGATGCTTTCCGTCTACAACATCAACGTCTGGTACGGCGCCATCCACGCCATCAAGGACATCTCCTTTAACGTCAACGAGGGCGAGATCGTGGCCCTGATTGGTGCCAACGGTGCTGGCAAGTCCACGACGCTTAAGACCGTCTCGGGCCTGCTGCGCTCTAAGACCGGCTCCATCAAGTTTATGGGCGAGGACATTACCCATACGCCCGCTGATAAGCTGGTTGGTAAGGGCCTGGCTCAGGTTCCCGAGGGACGTCGCGCCTTTTTGCAGATGACGGTCGAGGAGAACCTGGAGATGGGCGCCTATACACAGCCCAAGTCCACGGTGGCTCCGGGCCTGGAGCGCGTCTACGAGCAGTTCCCGCGCCTGAAGGAACGCCGTCGCCAGGTCGCCGGCACCCTTTCAGGCGGCGAGCAGCAGATGCTCGTTATGGGGCGCGCCCTTATGAGTAACCCCAAACTGCTTATGCTCGACGAACCTTCCATGGGTCTGGCGCCGATTCTGATCGAACAGATCTTCCGGATTGTCGAGGACCTGCACAAGGCTGGCACCACGGTGCTTCTGGTCGAGCAAAACGCGCAGATGGCGCTTTCCATCGCCACACGCGGCTACGTGCTCGAGACCGGCAAGATTACCATGACCGGCACCGGCCAAGAGCTCCTGCACGACGATAACGTGCGCAAAGCTTATCTTGGTGGCTAACTAGTTACGCGGTTTTACCAAACCGCGTAACCAGTTGACGCTGCAAACCCGCCAGAGC
>OLQP01000133.1_pt1 | contig 72002 bp, 64 predicted proteins | sample 1643181 | NCBI WGS metagenome assembly OLQP01 (sample SAMEA3136710, study PRJEB25190) | human gut metagenome | biome: human gut; feature: human-associated habitat; material: faeces | place: Austria | collected 2013 | reverse complement strand
GTGGCAGTCTGCCATGGAGCGCTGTAGCAGTGGAGCGTGGAACGGTGTAGCAAAAGCGCTGCAATAGTCACCTCCTCGCTGCTGACAGACTACCAGCAAACCGCAGCGTCGAAAAGCCGAGGATTAAAAGCACTATTTCCTTTTCATCAGCTCTGGATTAGAATATCCGAATATACAGATTTATTTCATTAGATTCGGATTTGAGGTTAAGATGTTCCGACAGTTACCGATCATCGAAACTATAGCCGATGCCGTCGACGAACTCACCGACGTGCGCATGACGCTCAGCGGCCTAGCCTCTTTAACCCTGGCGCTTGCGAACAGCGGCATGCACGAGCCCGACACCATAAGGCTGATCTCCTGCCTGCTAGACTACTGCGCGCTCACGACCGAAGCCGCCTCCGATAAATTCGACGAAGCTCCCCGTGATACGACTCGACCAGATCGCCTTTCATAACCGAGAAAAAAGCTATCGAAGCATCACGCCTGCGTGATATCTCCATGAGTTCACCTCGTTATCAGACGCGATCCAACCCTTTTTTCCTGCTCTTTGTCGAAAAATCAAAAGAACCGACCTTGTGCTTTCAGAGCTTCGTAATGATCCATATCTCGCATCTTGAACATTTTGGCAGGATGACCTCCGGCAACAGCACCCTTTGGAACATGATCGACGACGACACTCCCAGCCTGTATAACAGCGCCCTCTCCGATATGAGCCCCTCCAAGAACGATGACTTGATCCCCAAGCCATACGTTGTCTTCAATCACCACATCTTTATCAATCTTCGCCATACCATACGGAACGGCATCACCGTAGTCGAAGTCATGAAACGAACCAATTATCGAACACCCTCTTCCCGAATGAAAATTGCTCCCGATCCGAATTTCTCCTTCGCCAACAATTCTCATACCGTTAAAGTTAACGTTGTCTCCCAGAACGACGCTTTTCGATACCCATGAATAGCGATTCACTTTGAGACCTTTGCCCACCGTACGCGCACGGGTTCTCACGACCGCACCGAAAAGCACCTGCTTTACTTTCGAAATCAACCGTTTCACTCAGCATCCTCTCTCAAATCTATTGGTCACTCGCACCGTTCAAATAACGAGAATCCGAGAGCATTGTCATGTCTATCAAGACATCCGCAGGAATATCCACGCGAGCAACCCTTCCCACGACTTCCCCCACCAACGAGGGCGAGATGCCCGTGCCCGGTCTCTTAAACGTGAGCATCCCCTTATCTATCACGCTTCCAGCGGGTATATCCGCCGCCGCGACAAGAGACCGACGAGCATTGGCCCTTGCAGCAGTTTCCGATTCGCTATGTCGTAACGAGGAATCGCCAAGTAGTGTTTCAACGAAGCACACGCCTTCGAGGATCGTTCGGGCATCAGAGGGATCCATGGCGTGGTAATGGTCATTTCCTGGAAGCGTCTTATCGAGCGTGAAGTGCTTCTCCACAATGCGAGCTCCAAGCACGTAAGCCGTCTTGACAACCTCGGCAGAGGGGTCGGGCTTACAATGGTCCGAATACCCCACAATTACGTCTGGAAATTCCCGGGTGATCGATGCAATCCTGCTCAAATTAGCATGCTCGTACGGCGTTGGATATTCGAGCACGCAATGCAGCAGAGCGAGCGGACTGTCGTTCACGGCGCGTACCGCCTGAACGGCAGAACGCATCTCGGTCAAGTCGCCAGCCCCAACCGAAAGAATCATAGGCTTGCCTTTTCGAGCCTGATGCTCGATGAAAGGGATGTTCGTCAGGTCGGATGAAGACACTTTGTATACCCCCATCAGGGGTTCTAGATAATCAGCCGACTCGAAATCAAAGGGGGTCGAGCAGAAACCTATCCCGATCGAGTCGCAATAGACGGAAAGTTCTCGATACTCCCTCTCTCCAAACGAGTCGTATCGCTTGAAAAGCTCGTATTGGCTCGTTGAGGATTCCTCGCTCGTATCCCAATACGAAGGAGAATGTCGGGAAGCGAGCGATTCGGCCTTGTACGTCTGAAATTTCACCGCATGAACGCCAGCTTCGCTCGCTTCTTTGCACATGAGCTTTGCCGCCTCCATAGGGCTGATGCCACGCTGCCGAGCGATATCGTAATAATTGACGCCGATCTCAGCTATGAGTGTAAACGCCCCGCTTGCAATCCTATCCTCTAAGTTCATAGTACGTCTCCCAAAACGATCCTCTTTACTCTTCGTATCCCTAATCTCAAATCGTTCTCAAGCATCAGCTTGCGCATCTCTCGCCGTACGGACCTCGCCCCCGCAAGCCACGCTATTGTTGAAGCGAGGTCTTCGTCGGAAACCTCGCTTCCGAGCCCCAGGTTGATGAACCCGTTATCCATTTGAGCAAACGTGTGGAGCTGCTCGCGTTCGTTCTCCGCGAGAACAATTGTAGGCACGCCCATGCAGGCAAGCTCGAACGTGGTGCGCCCTTGGGAGGAAAGAGCCATGTCGGCCTTACGCATATGGTCGCTCATGCGCAACACGTTGCGACTCACCTCTATCCCGCACTCAGGAACGCTTTGCACCGCAGGATTGTCGTATCCCGAGCCGAGAACGAAATCAAACGTCACGTCCACTGCCTCTGCATTATGCCTTTTTGCCAGTTCGTACACCCGCGCCGTCAAATCGAGCGGATCCGTTCCTCCAAACGTGACGAGAATCCGGCGCACCTCATCCGAATCTTCCGAAGGCTGCGTTATAAGGAACTCGTCCCGCAAGCAGACGTACCCCTTACCCGAATACACGTTTCCATGCGGAGACGCCCCTTCGTAAATGGCGTTGACAACAGCATCGGCCAACCTTGCGCCTTCACCCAAATCCTCGAACGTCACCAAGCGCTTAACATACCTCTTCACATCAGCCATAAGACTGGCATCGCTATCAAGGCAATCGTATACGAATACATCGGGACGGCGCTCCTCCAGCCATCGGAGCATCTCTTCGTCGTCCTCCACCTCTAAAACCGGCATATTCGCCGATTTCAACTTGGCGATTCCTTCTCTATGACGTGCATTGCATACGAATACGACGTCATGCTCTATCAGTTCGTACCCAAGCGTTAATGCACGGTACACATGCCCAAGGCCAAGCTCCTTATGCCCGTCGACCCGAAACACGATGAGCCTTCGAGAGAGCATGGCTTCGCACACGATCCAATCTTGCATCGTGTCGATGTCGACCGCTTCGTCAGCAGGGACCTCAAAAACCGTAACGTTGTCCCCTATGCGAGACGAAGGCCCGATACACGAACGCTTCGAAACCAAAAATGCACCGGTTTCAACATAGTTCGGCGGAAGCTCCTGTCGATTGAGACGTCGTTCGTAATTCGGAACAAAACGATTCCGACCGTCTTTGCCCCAGCTCAAATGAGGAGCGTTTGTCGCACTCACCATCGTATCCGAATCGGAATTCAAAAACCGCTCAATCGCCGTATCGAGAGTGCGCACTGTTAGCAAAGGCGAGGTAGGCTGCATCGTGATGACGATGTCGTATCGCACACCCCGCAACGCTTCCACACGAACCACTGCGTCATTCACTACCGGATCGAGCGTAATATCGTCTCCGGAAAGTTCCGGGCTGCGCTCAAGAGCAACAACGCCATCGATCTGTTCTACGAAATCCAGTATCTCTCTCGAATCAGTGCTAACGGCAACATCGGTGATACAGCTGCTCTCTGCTGCACATGAAATCGCATAGTCAATCAACGGCCTGCCGTGCATAAGGCGCATATTCTTTCGTGGTATCCCTTTCGAGCCTCCTCGAGCAGGAATGACAGCGAGCACGTTCCTCTCCACATTCATCAAATGAAGGCACCTTTCCTGGAGACGACACGTCGACGAACAACCCTTTGATTCGGCGACTTTTCCAACTTCTTCGCAGCCCTACTCGCATCCGCACAACAAAAACCTTGATCATGTGCCGACGTGGCTAGAACGAACACAAAGAACAGCAAGTAATGACTCGTCATGGTCGAATGCATCACCATGCCGACAAGAAAAAACGGAACCCAAACGCCAGCCGTCTCTTTTCTGGCATAAGGGGCGATGACAATGCTGAACACAGCAAAGTAAAAAATTGTATAGAGAACCCCGTGCTTAAGAAGCAAGTTGATGACCGCGTGGTGCGGCTGCACAACCCTGTACCCATGCAACGAAGCACTCGCGAGCAAAGTGTCTTTATCGCCAAAAGGGTTTCCAATGTTCATGACGCGCCGGATGTCGATATCGTATCCACGAAAAATCAAAAGCGGATCCTTGGAAATCTGCTCGATAGCATAAAGATTGGAATTGAACCTGATAGCATTAGAGGTATCATTCAAACCTCGCGATGCTAAAGAGGCCGAAACGGTATCGCCTCCGACGACAGCCGTACTCCACCACCAGCTAAACGTCACGATTGAAAAGAACATGAGAGCGAAGAGCAAAAACAACACGACAGGATGCACGGATCTCGAAGGCTGAGAAACCGACCCCTTTCGTCGCGCTCTGATCCATATCACAGCATTTATTAAAGCAAAGCATAGAAGCATCATTTGATATCCCCTGCTGTTGAGGACGAGAGCCGCAACTACACATACCGCTACGCCAAGCTTTCGCTTCTCGTACCAGCACCAGCAGAAAAACAGGAACAGCACCACGCCAAAATAGTTCTTGTCGTACGAACCAAAAACATAATAAGGAGTTTCCGCGTCGCGGCGAAAAACGGAAACCAGCACAACCGCAAGGGCAAGGCAATAAAAGACGCGTTTCATGAAGGGACTAATCTCGAACGAGGACGGTCGTATGCAATAGAAGAAAAGAACCGTTAGCAGGAGAAAACTCGTGTCGATGAACAAATCCCGCATGGAATAGGGAGAAATCGCCATCGTGAGGAGAATCGAACCAGCAAGGCCGAAAAGGCAAAGGATCATCGGCAACGACATCTTTGTCTCGTCCAGCTCTTCTCTTCCAAAGAGACCGGTCGCAATCACCAATACTGCGGTAAGAACCACCGATGCATAAACTTTGTTTGCCGGCGACAAGAGAAAAAGAACAAGCAGCAAAAGAACCATCAAGATTGAGTACACAATGCCAATGTGACTTTTTCTCGCGCTCGGCGCTGTAGTATCAGTTTTTTGCGCAATCACGAATTTGCTCCTGTACGAACCATAGCTCCTGAACGTTTCATATAGAAAAGCCCCACTGAATACGTGAATAGGTAGGACACCGCGTTAGAAATGAGCATGAGAAGGCAAAGCACCCAAAGACTACCGACCCAAGAAGAGAAAGCAATCGAAGCGGCATACAAAACCAAACGGAACAGCGACGAAACAACCTGAAGGCGGGGCGGGGCAACTTTAAGAACTACGACCATATTGAACGAGTTGACAACCGCAAATATCGATGCTGCATTTCCCAACGGCATCAACGACAAGGCCTGGTCATAAAGCGTAGGATAGAGAATCATCGCGAACAGCGGCCCAATGAAGAAGGCAATCGCATACATGAAAAGCCCCACTGCGAGTATGAACAGATTCACTAAGTGATACCTGCGGACGGTTATCTTGACTACGCCGTCGCTCATGTAACTGAGCATGATGGAACTGATCGGTGAGGAGAAAAACGAGAACGTCTTGCCGAAAAAGGTTGCAACGTAATAGGTCGACACAGCCGAAGGCCCTAAGGCCGGATACAGCAGCAACCGATCAACGTACACCGACGAATAGGTGATGAGATTGCTCGCTATAAGAGACACATAGGTGCGCAGCGACGACCCAAAAAGCCTTGTTTTGCCATACGGTTCTGAAAACACGTTTGAGCATCGTGCAAAACATGCGAGGGCAAATGCTTCTCCAAGTATGAACACGAAAGGCCAGAATCCGCTTGCGAAAGCAACGCCCATACCTACCACATAACCCAAAGCAGTTAAGAGGTTGACTAGCAACAGCTTCTTGGAATTGAAATGAAGCCTGAACGCGACGAGACAATACGCCTTCACGATACTCATACCCGTAAGGATCCCAACAGCTAACGCCATCAATAGATCCATCGATAGAAGTTGCCAGCACACTATCGCAGTCGCCACTGCCAGTACGGGGGCAGAAATGGATAGGAGGTATTTGAAGTCTCCCGGTCCTATTCCGGCTTTCTCATAGCGTTCGTTGCGAATAATCCTCGTATTGCACAAGGTGCTCCCGAACGACGGCTCAAGCGCGTTGACGATCCCTATCGCCACCAGGAACAAACCGTATCGATCGCCGTCAAGCTTCCACGCCAAAAACGGATACACGAGAAGCTGCAGCGTCCCTACGAGAACCACGGTCGCACCGATAGTGAGAGCGAAATCGGTCGATGCTTTTTTCAAGAAGTCTTTTTTCATGGTTTCACGATCATCGAATAACCGTTTTGCCCCGATCAGGACTCAAGAAAGCCTCTAACGAGCCGTTCCGTATTCTCGAGCGCAGCCTCGTGCCAGACGTAGGATTTCAAGCTGTCAGAAACGGATTCGACCTCTACGCTCATGCGCCCCACAAATTCAGATGCGTCCTTCACAAGCTCGGCCGCACCTGACCTCATCAGCGGTTGAGCAATTTCACTGTCAACCGTATCCAGGATGAACACGCGCTTTCTATAGGCTATAGCCTCGAAAAGCACCGTGCTCGATATCCCTACGACAACTGTCGCCCTTTGCAGATACCAATCGATATCCCCGGTCTCCGCGATCTCAACCCTGGTGCCGACCTCCGTCAATTCAGGATGGACGACCCTCCACGAGTTTCTTTCGGAAGGATGCAGTTTCACGACAATGCGGTATTCGTTCGCACGCGGATCCCGAGCAAGATCGCACACGAACGAGGAAACCGCACCGTTGTCATAACCCTGAGACACCACCAAGACGAAAGGAACGTGCTCGTCTACCTGTTCTTTTTCGATGTCGAAAGACGCTTTCAACCCTCGCTCAAGCGGAATGGATCCTACGGCGATCATCCGTCGATCCCTATCCGGCACAACGCATTCGTCAATCCAATACTGACCGAATGCGGCGATACGGTCAGGAAGGTATCTTCCGCAGTCCGGCGCATCAAGATTGTACGCAATATGACCAGGCCCTATTTGCCCATGCTGGAGTTCGATTACCGGTATGTCCAGCTCATGAAGAACTTCGTTGCAGACGAGACAGAACACCGAGTAATGCTCGACCTCGACGACGCATTCAGGTTGCCATCTTGAGAAGATTTCACGAAACGATTTCGAAAGCGCGTAATAGCCAGTCACCACGTAAGAGGTTCTTTTAGCCAGAGCCTCCCGATCAATCTCGACATCGAATTCACACTCGAGCAGCCCCACCAATTCCGCAAGGTCGGACAAAACGCAACGAGACGCTTTCTCCCACTTTCTTGTTGCAAGAGCAACAAGCCATCTAGCCTCTAGGATATCCGTGTATATCGTAAGATCTTCAAGGGAGTCTTTTACATGGGCAAGCTTATGGGGACGCTCCAGAATCGAGCAGTCGTCTGCAAGGTCTCGAGCCAGATCCTCGAGGAACACGTTGCAAACGCCGTTCGAACCAGCGGTTTTCTTCCAATTGCCTAAAAAGACAACCTTCTTGCCTTCCCTTACCCCCGTCTCGATACCGCTCCGCGATTCACCCAGCTGCATGAGGAGACGAGGCAGGCTTCTTGCGATATTAGCCTTTGAAAACTGCGCATGAAAATCAGGATGCCCACCGAATTCGAAACGTCGAACCTGCTTGCATACCGAGTCGAACAGCCACTTCCTCAGAAGATGCCAATAGTGCATGCCATCGACATTTCGACTGAAAACATCATGGCGATTCTCAAATGCAAGAAACGCTTGCACGAGAAGCACCCTGTTCCCGTAATCCACTCCAGCCACGCCCGGTTCGTTCAAATCCGTAAACAAACTCATAGCCGCCAAAAGCTTCCATAAGACGAGAAGCGCTTCGCGTCCAATATTCCTTTAACATCCAAAAGCACCTTGCTTTCGTCGGGCTTGTCTCCGAAGAAAGCATCAATACGCTCGAAGCCCAGCTCTTTGAACTCATCATGGGCAACCGCGACAATCAGGCAATCTGCGTTCGCAATATCACCCGACTCGCGTAGCTGCATGCCGTAAACCTGCTTCACCTCGTCTCCCGAAGCCCAAGGATCCACCACCGACGGCTCGACTCCATATTCCTTTAGCCTCATGACAATGTCGTACACCTTGGAATTTCGAACATCGGGACAGTTCTCTTTGAAGGTAATGCCCAAGACGACCACGTTCGAGGACTTGGGAGCAAGCCCAACTCGCACCATCTCCCTGATGGCCGTCTCGGCAACAAACCCTCCCATGGCATCGTTCACTCTTCTGCCCGAAAGAATGATCTGAGAGTGGTAACCGAGCTTCTCGGCCTCGTAGGTAAAGTAATACGGATCAACGCCGATGCAATGCCCACCAACCAGTCCTGGTTTAAAGCCGAGCGCATTCCACTTCGTGTTCATGCCCTCCACGACTTCGCTCGTATCGATACCCATGCGGTCGAAGACCATGGCAAGCTCGTTCATGAAGGCAATATTGATATCGCGCTGGGAGTTCTCCACTACCTTAATTGCTTCAGCTGTTTTGATCGAGGAGACCGGATAGGTGCCTGCCTCTATCACGATGTCGTACACGCGTTTGATTTCTTCAAGGGACTCATCATCCATGCCCGAAACGATTTTTCGGATAGTGGTCAAGGTATGGACTTTGTCCCCGGGGTTGATTCGCTCAGGACTGTAACCCACTTTGAAATCAACGCCGCACCGCAATCCGGATTCCCTCTCAAGGATAGGAACGCATACGTCCTCCGTGACCCCAGGATAGACGGTAGATTCGAAAACCACGATCGAACCCCATTCAAGGTGACGGCCAAGCATGGTCGACGCCCCAACAACCGGCGACAGATCGGGGGTCTTGTCCTGATTGATCGGAGTAGGAACAGCAACTATATGAAAACGCGCTTCCCGTAAACGTTCGGGATTCGACGTGAAGTCGACGCCTGTGGAGCTGATCGCCTCGTCGCCTACTTCTTTCGTCGGATCGACCCCCTTTCGGTACAAGCGGATTTTCTCTTCGTTGACATCGAATCCGACAACTTCGATATGCTTAGCGAACTCAACCGCTATCGGCATGCCAACATATCCCAGTCCGATAAGGGATAGCTTCGTCTTCCGCTCGACCAAATCTTGGTACACGCTCACTTTACCGTTTTCCTATTCTCTTCAGAACTGCATGAAACATCTGCCAAAACAGGCAGTAGCCTGCATATGGCTTGCTCAAACCTTCAATCTCCGTATACAGGAACCATGTTCCCTTCACTGCCGAAACCTTATTCGCGCTGAGCGAATCGCTTCGCTTCCTATTCGCCGCCAACACTTCATCGAACCCATGAAGACATCCGTACAGCTTTATAACCTGGAGCCACGTTGCGGCATCCTGCCTTTTTCGTATATCCGGCATGACGAGAGCTTTTTTATCGACGAGCTCGGTATCGAACATGATCGTGTGCGAGCAGGTGGGAGGTTTTTTCAGAAATTTTTTATAGTCGAGACGCTCATCGATATGAACGATGTTGCGAAAGCTTCCGTCTTCGTTCACCGTCTCGTACGACGTCATGCATGCTCCGAAACGGTTCTCGGTCATGAAGGTGATCTGCCTCTCCAACTTCTCTTTCTTCCAGTAGTCGTCGGAATCCAAATAGGCAATAAACCTGCCGCACGCAGCCGCTAAAGCCCTGTTCCTAGAAAAAGCCGCTCCCCTGTTGCAATCGTTTCTCAATACGACGAAACGATGATCCCGCTCCGAAAACTGAAGGGCTATCTCAAGCGATCCATCCGAACTGCAGTCGTCAACCAGAATCGCCTCCCAGGAAGACAGGCTTTGAGATACGATCGAATCCAATGTTTCAGCCAGATATCGCTCGCAGTTGTAAAGAGGAATGATGATGCTCACGAGTGGGGCGTCGGCCTCGCCGAATTCCCAAAACTCGATCAGATGCTCGTCAGCGCCGGCGTGTATGGAGCAGAACTTTCGCACTTCGAAGGCGCGCGTCTTATCGTCGCGTAAAGACTCCACTTCAGAAGACAACGCTCATACCCCCGTCTTGTTGATGATGGATTTGAATGTTTCGAGAAATACAACCACGTCCAGTTTGAGATTCGCGTTCCGCACGTAGTACAGCTCAAGTTGTTGGCGACTGCCGTCTTCGTAGGTTGCATCGTTTCTTGCTTGAACCTGCCACCAGCCGGTGATGCCGGGCTTCATGCTCAGGAAAGCGTCCACATCCGTACCGTACGCAGGCAGCTCGTCGGCCACCACGGGACGCGGGCCCACGATGCTCATCCCTTTTGTCAAGACGAAAAAACAAGATTACCTGCAGAAATGCTCCGACTAGATAGCTGAACTATCTGTTTTCTAGAGTTTGAACCTCCAGACTTTTGCAACTCATTCCAACCGTCATCGGCGATGAACCAGCTTCGAAAAGCTGCCTTCAAATCGGATAGCAAATCGTCTCATTGGGACAGATTCCCAATGAGACGATTCTTCGCGTCGACGTCGACACATACACAAACCCAGCGATTTGGCGAAACGGCAAATCTGAGTGAATCGCGCGGCGAAATTTTCAATAAGGCCGGAATCAACGCGGCGTTGCCCCCTTCGATTGGCCTGCTTCAATCGCATAGTCGGCGTGTGACACTTCGATGTTGCAAATGTCTGAAATTTTCGTACAATCGCAACATGAAGTATGCGAACAACATAGCAGCCATCGACGAGCTCTCGGCATCGGAGGGCGTCTTCACCACTGCCCAGGCACAGCGCCTCGGCATCAGCAGGAACGCCCTCTCCCACGCCTGCAAGGTCGGGCGCCTCGAGCGCGTCGCCCACGGCGCGTATCGCCTCTCCGGTGCGCCGAGCTCGGAGACCGACGAGCTGGCCGCGATCTGGAAGCTCACGGCATCGACAGCGTTCTCATGGGAGCGGCAAGCTAAGTGGGACGGCGTGGCCGTCGGCGGCTCTACGGCTGCATGGCTCCTGGGAATCGGGGACTTCCACCTCTCCCCCTACCGCATCTACGCGCCCGAGCGCATCAACTCAAAAATCGAGTCGGCGCGTTTTGGGGTGAGAAACGTCGACGAAGGCGACATGGCCTGGATGGGCGGCCTGCCTGTCACCCGCGCCGAGAGAACGCTTGCCGACCTGTGCCTCGACTGCGAGGACCCGTCGCTTGTCGAAGGCGCCTTCCGCGACGCCGCGGCCCAAGGTCTCATCGACTCTGCGAAGCTTGGCAGCCTGCTCGACGAGCTCGGCGAAAACAAACGGCGAGCGGCCCTGCTCGAGCCCCTCGCAAGAGCCCTCTCCGCATCCGATCAGAAAGGCCGATCATGAGATACAAGACGCCCGCGGCGCACGGGATGGCCGTCAAAGAGGCGGCCAAGAAATCGCCGCTAGACGCCAACCGCGCCATCGCCGGCTTCTACCTCCACCGGCTGCTGTGCCGCGTCTTCAGCGACCCGGATTCGCCCTTTGTCCTGAAGGGCGGTCAGAGCGTGCTTGCCCGAAATCTGCCCGAGCGCTTCCAAATTCCCGATGCCTGGCCCGCAGTGTACGGGAAACCCTACGCGAAGATGGCAAGGCAGGCGAAGGTCGACGACGTGGCGCCCGACATGGTAAGTGCGGAAGAGCTGGCGGCGAAGCTCTATGAGCCGGCGCTGGGCACGCACTGGAAGCATGGAGCTTCAACATGGAGCCCTTCGTCGCTCGTCTGGGCTGCAGCAGAAGGAAACGACGCCTTGGAGCCAGACGACAACATTTCCCATAGCACCAAGACACAAGGCCGCTGAAGCGAGCCAAGCCCATGCAAAGAGGCTTTTCCTGATCAAGCAGATGCACCACTAATCGGACAGGAGGCCGCTATGGCCGACAAATACGAGGAGATGGCCCGGCAGATGAGGGCCGACGGCGTAAGCGAGGAGATGATCGCCAGGTTCGTCGCCGAGGAGATGGAGGAAGACGGGTTCAGCCGCGGCAAGGGCGTCACCGAGATCGAGGCGTTGCGGGAGTGGAGGAAGATCCCCGAGCGCATCCGCAAGCTGCTGCTCGTCAACGCGTTTTGCCATAACTGCGGCACGACGGAGTTCGCGCCCGGATACACGCTGCGCATGCGCCACGGCTGCGTGCTCATCGAGGGTTGCTGCGCGAAATGCGGAGCTGAGGTCGCCAGGCTGTGCGATTAGCCGTCCACGGAATCCTGCCGGGGATAGGCGGCTGCCGGATGAGCGGCGCTCCCGGGAACCGAGACGCCCCCAACCGTTGGGCCAATCCCTCTAACGAGAAAGTCCGTCATTATCGCAACTTGCCAATCCCTCCTACCTGAACAGCTCGTCGTGACCGCCAGTGCGCTCGAAGAAGGCGACCTCGTCGTTGGCCGACCATATCACCAGCCAATCGCCGGAGTTCGCCACGTGGCACTCGTTCCTCCCGGCCCAACTACCGCTCAGGCGGTGCATGTTGTGGCGGCGCTTGAGAGTCTCCAGCGACTCGGGGGTATTCTCCAGCACCAGGTCGATGAGCTTCTGCAGCTCAGCTAAATCCCAATTGCGCCGCTTCGCCTTCTTTTTGAGGTCGCGAGAGAATGCAGCGGAGAAATCCGCCGTGAGCCTGCTCATTAGGCCATCGCTGCCGCGATGAGATCGGCTGCGTTGTCAAAGCGGCCTTTCTCGCCAGAGGACAGGAAGGCGTCGCCCTCGCGGATAGCCTCGAGGCTCTCGATGCTGGGCTCGTCGGGGGCGAAGGTCAGGGGGATGCGGCGCGTGTTCACCATCTGCTTGTAAAACGCGCGCGTAACCGATGAGAGGTCAAGGCCGTAGTAATCCGCCACCTCGGAAGCGCCGCGCTTCAAGTCATCGTCAATGCGTATGGTCAAAGTAGAGCTAGACATGATACTCCTATCGACGTATGTGCAGATATATTATACTGCACATACGTTAGCTCCTCAAGCAGGCCGACCAAAAGACAGCGTAAAGTCGATGATGGGAATCCCTGCCTTTTGATTACCCAATCCACGCGGCCCAAAAGTCGACGCCAACGAAATCGCTGTAGATTCAGGAGGCAAAACGGAAGTTGTCGACAGCACAAAAACCGAAATGACGGAGCGCATGACCACGAGAAGTCCCTACGAAGCGCCCCTCAATCACGCAAGCGAGCCCCGGCCACCCCCTCGATTCAGTTCGATTCTAACCATTCTAACCACCATGGTTAATAAAATGGTTAGAATATGGGTAGAATAGAATCGGAAGGCGGGCAGCATGAAATTCCAGGAAACAGAGACAGTCGAGCTGAAGGCCGTTGCGCAGGACGGCATCAAGAAGGAGATTGTCGCCTTTGCGAACAGCAACGGCGGAACGGTCTACGTGGGCGTCGGCGACGACGGCACCGTACTGGGCGTCGAAGACGCCGACGGGTGCGCCCTGCAGGTCTCCAACATGGTGCGAGACGCCGTGAGACCGGATGTCACCATGTTCGTCAGCTACGAAACGCTCAACTGCGACGGGAAGGCGGTCGTGGCCGTCAAGGTCCAGCGCGGCACGAACCGCCCCTACTACATGGCGAAGAAGGGCCTGCGCCCCGAGGGCGTCTACGTTCGGCAGGGGTACTCCTCCGTCCCGGCGACCGATGCGGCCATCCGGCAGATGATCAAGGAGACCGACGGCGACAGCTTCGAGGACATGCGCTCCCTCGACCAAGGGCTCACCTTTGAGTCGACGAAAGGGGAATTCGAAGCCCGAAATATCCCCTTCGGCTCGCCGCAGATGCAGACCCTGAAGATAACCTCATCGGACGGCCTCTACACGAACCTCGGCCTGCTCCTGTCCGACCAGTGCCCGCACACCATCAAGGCGGCCGTTTTCGAGGGGACGGACCAGAGCGTGTTCAAGGACCGCCGGGAGTTCTCCGGGTCCCTTATGCGGCAGCTCGGCGAGGCCTACGACTACATCGACCTCCACAACCAGACCCATGCCACTTTCCAAAAGCTGCTGCGCGTCGACACCCGGGACTACCCGGAGGTCGCCGTGCGCGAGGCCTTGCTGAATTCGCTCGTACACAGGGACTACTCCTTCCACGCCAGCACGCTGATCAGCATCTACGACGACAGGATCGAGTTCGTGTCCGTCGGCGGCCTTTTGCCCGGCTTGGAGCTGGAAGACCTGATGATGGGCGTCTCCGCCTGCCGGAACCCGCATCTCGCCAACGTCTTCTACCGCCTGCAGCTCATCGAGGCATACGGCACGGGAATGAGGAAAATCATGGGAGCTTACGCGGGCGCGGCCACTCAGCCGCAAATCATAGCCACGAATAACGCATTCAAAATCGTCCTGCCCAACGTGAACTTCACGGCAACGAAAGCAAAAGAGCCTGCGGCAAATAGCACAGAGGCGCCCTCTGCTTCCCATTCCCGAGAGGATGAGATTCTGCGGTTCTTGGCAGAGCACCCCTCAATCACCCGAAAAGAGGCGCAGGCGCTGCTGGAGGTCAGCCAATCCACGGCCGGCCGCATATTGAAAGAGATGGTGGACAAGGGGCAAATCGCAACGCTCGGCACAGGCCGCGCCTTGCGATACGAATTGGTATAGCGTTGCGCCTCTGGGGCAATTGCCCACTATGCCTTCCGTCCAGGCAGGCATAACGAAAGCAAGCCACGATGGCCCATTGCAGTCCGAAATAGGCCATCGATAAATTTCGATGGCCTATTTCGGACTGCAATGGGCGGCTTTGATGAAGGGGGCATATTCGGATAGGCCCTATCGATACGGAAAGCCCCGAACGACGTTGCTTGCCGCTCGGGACCATTGGTAGTATTCGAAAACCTGCAGGCATCCGATTGGAGGAACGCTGACGACAATTTGCAACGATTACGGATGCAGCTTCAGCCCGCACCCGTTGCTCAAGAGCTGCGAATCTGTTCGGATGCTCGTCAGCTCGAAACTCGAGAGAACCTTTTCCTGCGACTCGGGCGACCAATAGATGCGCAGGCTCTCCCTTGCACGGGTGATAGCAGTTGGATTTGCTACACTTTGTTAGACAGTTGGGGATGCGGACGTTTCTTTGGACCGGCTATGCGGCCAGCCCTGGAGTGGGCATGATGAATTAGACACCAGGTCAAGAGCGAAAGGTGTTCAAGATGACCCAAAGAAGAAAGCGATACGACAGGCAGTTCAAGGTCTCAGCGGCAAAGGTGGTCCTGTCCGGGGAAATGACGGTCAAAGACCTATCGGAGGAGCTCGGTATAAAGGACTGGACGCTGAGAAGATGGGCCCGCGAATACGAGGAGATGGGAGACGACGCGTTCCCCGGAAACGGCTCTCCGAAGATCAACAAGGACTACGAGATCGTGAAGCTCAGGAAGAAGGTCGAGGAGCCCGGGCGCGAGAACGGGATACTAAAAAATCTCCGGGCCTTCTTGAGTCAAGACCATGCGCGAGGCGCGGGTTCCTCGAAGAGCATAGGGGCGAAATCGGCCCCATCAAGAAGGCATGCGGGCTGATGAAGGTCTCGAAATCCGGTTTCTACGAGTATCTCGGCCGGAAGAAGTCCAACGCCCAGATAGAGCGAGAGGCGCTCGAAGGGTTCGTCGTCGAGGCCTTCGAGCGGCACAAGGGCCGTTACGGCTACCGGCGCATCGACCGCGAGCTGCGAAAAAGCGGCATCGCCGTGGGCGAGAAGCGCGCGCTCCGCATCATGCGGAAGCTCGGGCTTGCCGGAAAGGGCGCGACCCGAAAGCACCGCATTCAGAAGAAGGCCGAGCCGGGAGACCCTCGGTTGAACCTGGTAGAGCGCGCTTTCGCCGTGGGCGAGCGCAACAGGCCTTGGGTGGGCGGCATCGCCTACATGCCCGCAAGCGAAGGGTGGCTCTATCTCGCGGCCGTGACAGGCGCCTTCTCCCGCAAGGTCGTGAGCTGGTCGATGTCCGAGCGCATCACCGGGAAGGTCGCGATCGACGCGATAGGGCAGGCGGTTGGCAGGGAGGGTCCGCCAGACGACGGCGGCCTCGTCTTCCATGACGACCAAGGCGCGCGGCACGCCTCCCGCTCCTTCCGGCGATGCCTGGGCTCGCATGGCATGGTCCGGTCGGTATCAAGGCCCGGCACGCCGCTGGGCAACGCGGTGGCCGAGTCGTTCTTCAAGACGCTGAAAAGGGAATCGGCAGAAGGGAGGGGCTATGGGACGAGGGACGAGGCCGAGCAGGACATCTTCAAGCACATAGAGCTCTATTGCAGCAATAGGGTGCGCATGCATTCCACCTTGGGCTACATGTCTCCGGTGGAATACGAGCGGCAATACGCTTGAGGGTCCTTAAAAGAAAGTCCAGTTTATCCTTCCCACTCCAAATCGCCTGATCCCAAACGGTCCAGGATTTCCGCCGCAGTCCCAAATGGTGAAAACTGCATTGACGCTAACATTACGGCGTCGACCCGAAGCTCTTCGCCTGGAACGCCGTGGCGTATTGGCCCAACGTGTACACGATCTGCGCGAGCCTGGTCTGCGACGATAGCAACCAGGTGCTAGACGGTGACGACAACCCCATCGAGGGCCTGTACGCGGCCGGCAACGCGGGCGGGTCGTTCTTCGGCTACTACTGCCCCGTTTCCGGATTCTCGGCCGCGGGCGTGAGCCACGCATTGGTCGGCGGGCCGCTGGCGGCCGCCTCTGCGCTCGGCAAGACGCTCGACGACCTGCCGAAAGCGTAGCACGCGATAGATTTTAAGCGCTGCCCTTTTCAGTCCCGACTGTCCTCCCCGGCCGGGACTTTCCTTTTGTGCGCCATTAATTTCGTTAGAGCGCGCGACGCCGAACAGGAGCGACCGCCACGTCAACCGAAAACCATCATTATGCATCCCTCAAACATCTCGCTCCGCATTCGTTTCACCTCGCGGCCCATATCTTCCAGGTGCCATTTCTCTTTACGAGGACAACCTCGTGTCCGCCCTCGATAATCTGCGGCCCCTCGATCGTGAACGCCTCTCGCACATTGGGCAGAAGTTTCACCAGCACCGCCCCGTCTTTCAGATGCCGAACCCGGCTGCTCACGCCGCAATCGTCTTCGAAAATCATGGCCGCTTGAGTGAAATCACCCCACTGTGCAAATATTTCAGGCGCGACAAGCGATTTCAGCGCAGCATGGTCGAATGGCTTAGAGGACAGCGCTTCCGCGAAACGGCACACTACGTCGAGTATGCAGGCGTCCCCGATGGAAGTGGCTTGGGCGATTTGCTCGATATCGGCGGGACCTAAATCCCTGCCTTGAAGGTTGCGCCAAGAGGGCGACCCCTTTATCGACCGCTCGAATCCCTTTGATCCGTACGAGACAACAGCCGCCTCCTCTCCGCACCTCGACAAAGGCTTTACGCCGGCAGCGCGAAGGAAGTCAGAAAATCGCAGCAAAAGGCGTTCCCTTTCGGCCACATACGGGGCAAGGGCCAAAATCCTCATATATTCGGGAACATCGATGAGTTTCTCTATGCGGCGCCGGTCGGCGTGGAGCAACGCTCCGTACATGGCGTCCTCGGAATTAGAGAAGAGCCCACTTACAACGTCCCCATTCCCGAAAGCGAACTCGATATCTTGGGCGTTGAGCGATTCCAGGTCGGCCAATAGGAGGCCGATTACCTCTTTGCCGGAATCGAAATCCTGCTCAGCGGATTTGAGCAGCCCCTTGAAAAACAAATCCTTGCCGCGCACGAAATATTTCCGTTGCAGCATGAGCCGCATGGCAACTGCGGCAAAATCCCTATCATCGATATCGAGGTTTCCGATTTCGGAGAAATTCTGAACCCCAAATTGCGCCAGGGATTTGTCCAACGGGAGCGCTCCAACCAGCCTTATGTAGACATCAATAGTGTAGAGATACAGCTCGTAATCGTCTTCGCTACGTTTAGCCACAGCTTATCCTTTGTTCGCAACTGGAAGCGAAATGAGATCATCAATCCGCTTCGCCATCATTGTCATAGATTCGTCGAGCCAACACAAATAATCTCCCGGATCCATCTTCACCGTTTTGCGAGTGGCCTCAATAAGCAGCTCGTCTGCACTCTTTCCCTTGCAAGCCTGCATACCTAGAAGTCCAGAAAAATCATAGTGGACAAATGCATTCCTCAAATCCTTCGAGGCCCTGACGCGTTTCCTGACCTCCTTTGGCACAAGGGTCGACAGCACGAGCGCCCCGTCTGCGGTAAATCCATACTCAGACGGTTTGGGCATCACGCAATTCGCGAAACGCGAAATGCTTCCGTCAAGGGCCAGCAAAACAGCAGTGCCATATTTCATTCTGAGAACGTCGTCAAACATTTCGTTCTCGCTCAAAGCGAAAACAGCGTTAAGCTGCACCAGAAACTCCGCAAGCATGAAGAAACATGCGGCGTTGTCAATGCCCTGCTTCTTTAGAGGTAGAAACATATCCGAATAATGGCAATCCACATGGCAGGTCTCGAATTCTTTCGCTGTAAGCGTATGCAATTCAGGGGTCAACAGCTTTACTGTATAGAATGCCGCTGATGCAGCAACACCCAAATCAAAGCCGAGCTGTTTTTCGCATTCTTCACTCCAAACAGGATCAAGCGCCCCGCCGTACGCCTGAGAGATATAACGGGCGGTTATAAACGTCGTGCATACCGGACGGTCTCCATGCGTACAGATTCCCATATCGGGCGTAAGGGAGTTAATGAGCGGCCCAAATAGCCCCGTCGCCTTTTTCGTGGACGACGATAGTCCCCGCGTCACCGAATTCGTCATAAACGTATAGTCTTCAACCGTCGATCCCTTGGCAGAAAGCGATTTTGATGCATTGCGCAAACGATTGACCACAGCCGAATCAAGCTCGAAGTCATGATCAAAATACTTCTTTACAAATCTAACGGAGTCATGCGCAGCAAGAGCGCAAAACGGGAGAATCGTCAGCATTAAATCAGGCGTTGATTCGGGATATCTGTCCCTATGATCGAGCAGTTTGTAGAACATCCTTCCGTCTTCGACGAAAGTCAGAATGGAGCAGGCATCGGCGCCCGTCGACTTTGCATGATTTATGTTACGCTCTTCTTTGCGACGTTCCGCCCTACCCATGATATGCCTCCGATGCTTCGGCCTTTCGCCCGCCAGACTCGCTTGCCTCCGCCTTCAACCTCATGCCTTGCTGGGCGGCGCAGCCAAGGCGAGTAATCAAATCGATCACAAGAATCGCTTTGAGCGAATGCTCTTCGGTGCCGTAGTTTGTTTGAACGCCGTGGCAGATCTTATTTCTTAGAGGATTGTGGGCGGCGATGGCTTCGTCGTAATTATTAGTGAGCAGGACATCAATCACGTAGCCGCTTATCAACTGCCATATATGCCAGCCTTTATCGGTTTGGAGAGACATCGCCAACACAAGGTCCTTCGGGGCCTTCAGCTTGGTGCTTTTCCTCTCCCCTAGAGGATTGAGATTATGCTCAACTGCGAAATCGTCAAAAAGAGCAGCCTCCTCTTCGGACGAATATTCGAAAGATGGCCCAAAATACTCGACAATTATTCCTTCAACCATGCACATCAAAATAGACACGCATGCATCGTATTGGCGGCCAATATGGAAATCAATGGCCCTTTTCAGCATCGCTCGCTTACCATCGGGGAGTTCGTCGTGCTCCGACCAGCGGTCAGCGACCGACGCCAGCCATCGTTCGTCTAAATGGATGCGAGCTATTTCGTAAACCGCTGAATCCAAATCAGTCCGCTCAATATCCAAGCCTTCCAATTCACAAAATAGATCGTTATTGTCAGCGAGGTAAAGCGGCCAGTTCGACCTCTCAAGCACATTCAATAACTTCGTCCGACGATGAAACGGCAAAAGCGCGGCCTTGATTCCGCTCAAGTCGACCTTCGGCATAAAATCGAAGCTCTCCGACCATGTTTTCGTAAAAGCCCTCGCAGCATCGAACAGCTTTGGCTGGAGGTCTTGATATGCCGTCTTGAGCGCCTCGCTGGTCTCTTCTATTGCTGCAATGCTCGCCTTGACGGAATCGGGCACTGACTGGCAGCAATCAAGCCAGCCAGAAGCAGAGGCCAACGACGAAAGATTAGGCGAATCCCCAATGCAGTCCTTGACGTCTCGATAGAATTCCTTTGCGGACTCAAGCGCTTTATGCGATATTTCCCCACCGTCAGAATTGACCGACCACTCTATTGCCTGCATATTCCGATCAGCAGAATCCGATTCATCGCACCCGCGCAATTGTGTGCTCGATTTTGACACGAGAACATTCCCCTTTTCATCATTCGTCATTTAGTTCCCTCTCGCGTAATAACGTCAGGGCGAAGCATATTGAGCCAGAATGGTAGCGCCTGTCGCCCTGCGAGCACCTCAAGGTGGACTTTAATACTAAGGCCGTCTCAACCGGGCATCTCTCACTTTTCTCTTTCGCTATCGAACGATCGCAGCTCGCCCTCAATGGCTTCAGGCAATTCGTCGCATCTAATCCTATAGTGCAGCACTTCGCATTCGCCAGCGAACAGAAGACGACACGGGAACGCAAAAGCCACGCATAGCCGCCCAGTCCAATATTCGCAAAATCACGCCTATAGGCAGGAGGCGTCGACGCCTCCCCCGTTCCTTCCTCGCCGAGGGGCCGAGGGCTAGTCGAGCCTTATCGGCCTCTCGGGCCTCTTCCTCCCCGAGCAGTACGGGCAGTAGCCCGGCTTGGCCCCCACCCTGTCGCGGACGGACATCTGGTAGACGTGGCCGCACTCGCCGCGCCACCATGCGAGCTTGCGGCTTACGGCCTGCACGCCGGTGGGCTTCAAGCGCTTGTTCATGCGCGGGTGCCACATCGCCGCTATGCCGGGGTGCGTGGTGGCCAGGTCGTTGTAGCCGGCGAGCACCTTGCGACCCGAGCAGTACGGGCAGCCCGGGTCCGCCTTGCCCTTGCGCGCCCGGTTCGCTATGAGGCCGGACCACTCGTGGCCCTCCTCGCACTTCCACCAGACGCGCTTGTTGGAGTTGGCGATCGCGTCGGTCGGCTTCAGGTCGCCGTTGCGCTCCTTGTTCCACTCCCTCGCGATCTTGGGATGCGTCGTCCTCAGGTCGTTGTAGCCTTTCAGCACCTTGCGGTCGCCGCAGTAGGGGCAACCTCGGTCGGCGCCGCCGGTTCTGTTGTAGGCGGATATCTGCCATGCGTGCCCATGCCCGCATCTCCACCAGACCCTCCTCGCGCTGCCGGAGACGATGCCGTCGGGCCTCAGGTCGCCGTTCAGCCCCCAATCCCACTCGGCCAGAAGCTCGGGGTGCTGGCTCGCGAGGTCGTTGAAGCCGGCGAGCACGCGATGGCCCGAGCAGTACGGGCAGCCCAGCCCCTCGGCGGCCCGCTGGCGCGGGGACATCTGCCATTCATGGCCGCAGCCTCCCCTCCACCAGACCTGCTTGATCGAATTGAACCTCACGCCGTCGGGCCTCAGGTCGCCGTTGCGCCCGAAATCCCATTCAGCCGCGAGCTCGGGATGCACGGTGACCAGGTCGTTGAAGCCGCGCAGCAGCTTGCGGTTCTTGCAGTACGGGCAGCTGTCGTCGATGCGCATGGAGCGCATGCTCACCTTCTCGCGCCAGACGTGGCCGCACGATCCGCGCCACCACACCATGGCGCCTGCGTGGGCGTGGAGGTCCTCGGCGCGCAGGCCGCCGTTCAGCTCGGGGTCGAGCTGTCTGGCGACGTCCGGCCTCTTTGACCCGAGGTCGTTGCTGCCCTTGGCGAGATAGTGTCCCCTTCCCCCATGGCACGACGGGCACTTGCGGCTCCCTTTGCGAGTCCCCCGCAGGCTCTCGCGCCATTCGTACCCGCACGTCGGGCATTGCAGCCAGATCCTCTTGGCCGTACGGTCGGAGACCTGCGAAGGCTTCAGGTCGCCGTTCTTGGTGGGGTGCCAAAGGTGCAAGATGCCCGCGTCCAGGCACTCGGCGCTATTGAAGCCCTCCAGCGTCAGCCTCCTGCCGCAGTACGGGCATCCGGCATCGCTGAACGCCCTCGTCCTCACGGACAGCTGCCAACTGTGGCCGCACTCGCCGCGCCACCACACTCGGGCAGGATCGCAGCGCGAGACGTCGGACGGCTTGAGGGACCCGTTCCGCTCCCCGTCCCATTGCGCCAGCAAATCCGCATGCCCGAACCGCAGGCACCACTCCTCGAAGCTGACGTTGAGCTCCGCCTCCTTCAGAAAGCGCGACCACTTGACGCTGGACTTGCCGTGCCCGAGGGCGTAGCCCGCGCGCCCATCGGCGGCGTCCAGCGCCCGGGCCTCCTCCACCAACGAATCAAAGGGGGCCAGCAGTTCGGCCCGGCCGTGCTCTTCCAGCCACTTTCGGGGATTCTGCCTCCAGATGCGCGTCATCACGCCGTCCCACAGGTAAACCTCGCGGTGGCTCGCGATGCTCACCGCGTCGGGCGTCAGGTTCCGGTTCTTCACGGGATGCCAGAGCGCGGCGAGCTCGGGGCACAGCGTCGCGACGTCGTTGAATCCCTTGAGGGCCTTCCTGCCGGAGCAGTACGGGCAGAGGGCGCCGTCTCGGCTGTTGACCCTTTTGGCAATCGGCGCCCGCCACTCGTGACCGCACCTGCCGAGCCACCACACCTGCTGCTTGAAGTCGGGAAAGACCGCGCTCGCGGGCAGCGGGTTCCTCGTCGGATGCCACTCCTCGGCGATGTCCGGCCTCACCGCGGCCAGATCGTTCTTGCCCGGAACCAAAGCGACGTCCGCGCAGGCCAGGCAGTCGTCGAAGGAGCGGCCCGTTCTCCTGGCCGGCGCCTCCACCCACTTGAACCCGCAGTCGGGGCATATCCAATGGATCGGCCTGACAGAGCGGCAGACGCAGTCGTGCGGGCCCTGGCCGCCGTTGGCATCGTAGTCCCATTGCTCCAGAATCCGCGTGCGGCGATGCTCCTCGCACCAGACGTCAAGCGGCTTGAACCGGTCGGGGTGCACGCCCGGCAGCCCCTCGAACGTCTCGGCGCCGTCCTCCCTGCGCGGATGCCTCGCGATGCACTGCCGCCTGTCGGCGGTGTAGACCTCGATGGCGTCCTCGGCGATGCGCACGGCGACCTTGCGGTCGGCATAGCGCGGGGGCACGCCGTAGAAGTTGCCGCGCACCCTCACCACGCCGTCGAAGGAGACGCCGACCTTCCTCCAGGTGACGGGCGCGAACTCGGCCTCCGGCAGCGGCTGCAGGCATTCGCGCTCCTCCGCCTCGAAGATCTCGTTCCTGCTGCGCCCCTTGAATGCCACGACGGGCCGGTCGTTGTAGACCTCCAGCAGCTCGGCAATGGCCAGATTGAGCTGGCCGAGGCTCGTGAACCGCATCTGCTCCAGCACGCCGACGATGCTGTTGGCCATGATGCGCACATGGCTCTCCACGGCCGCCTTGTCGGTGGGCGTACGGACCCGCGCGGGCAGGACCATGGCGCCGTAGTGATCCGCCAGCTCCTGGTAACGCGGATGGATCGAGCGCTCGCGGTTCTCATCGAACACCACTCCCGTTGCAAGGTTGTCCGGCGCGACGAAGAGCGGCGCGCCGCCGAAGTACGCGAACATCGCCTTATGGTGCTCAAGCCACGACTGCATGCCCATCTCCAGGCTCGCGCGCACGAAGGTCTTGTCGCTGTAAGGCAGCGTGGCCACGAACAGCGACACCGGCGTCACCTCCTCGCCGGCGCCGTACAGGCTGAGTTTCCTGCCGGCCCAATCCACCTGCACCTCCTCGCCGGGATGCCAATTGACGAGCATCTTCGCGCCCCTCGCCCGGGCTTTGACCAGCTGTACGAACCTCTCGCGAAACGTCGCGAAGACATAGGGCGGCCTATCCACGGAAAGGGCGACATACGCCGCATATGCCTCCTCGACGTCATCCGCGTCCAGTCTGCGCCCAGCACGGCCTTGGATATCCTCCAGGTCGACGGGGTTGCAGCGCGCCGCGTCGTGGGGATCCACCAGCCTGGCCAGCTCGTCGTCACTGAGCTCCACCGGCACGGGCCAGCCCAGGCCCAGCTCGGCGGCTCGCCTCGAGACGGCGGACGCCTTCGTGGTGCTGCAGCCGCAGAGGAAGGCGACCTTCTCGAAGCTGAGCCCCACCGAACGCAGCTCGATGATCTCCCTGTAAGGCAGCGTGCTCATTCGGCATCACCGGCCAGCTTCTCCATGACCTCGGCAACCCCGATTTCCCCGCCGCCGTCCAAGACCGCGCGGCATGCCTCGTCCAAAGTGACCCCGGCAGCCGACGGCGTCTTTCTCAAATCGATCAGCTCCTTGCAGGCGCGGAACCCCTTGCCTTCCTTCTTGCAGGCGGAGAGCACGCGCTTCATGACGCGCACCACATTGGCGCCCTCCTCCCTAGCGAGCGCCAGAAACCTGTCATCCATCCTTTTTGCGAACCAACGATGCCCGGGCGGCCTATGCGCGGGATCGGTCACCGTGCACCGCCCCCGCATCTCGGTCATGCGCTCGTGCCGGGCAACCAGCTCTCCGTTGAGATACGAGCGCACCTCGCCGTCGGTCCAGCTGACGCGCACTTCCTCGTTCGAGCAGCGCCATGGCGCCGAATAGCGCACGCCGTCGACCACGAAGTGGTAGTCGTCCCGAACGACGCGCGTCGACCACGTGGCGAAATCGGCATCCTCCGACGGAAGCTCCAGCATCTGCGGCAGCTCCCGCTCCTTGAACAGCGTCCAGCGGGCCGGCCTGCCCTCCGACCCTATGGCGTTGTACGCCACCAGCTTCCCCTCGACGTAGGCATCGAGGTCCTCGAAGCTCGCGAAATCCATGCCCGCGACATCCTCGATCACCTTCCTCGCAACGTGCGAGACGGTCCTCGCGTCCAGCGGCTTCCCGGCGCCCTCCGCCCCCTTCGCAGTCTTCGGCCTGGCGCCGTAGAGCACCGTCCGATAATGCCGGGCGAACGCCTCGATCGTGCTGCGTGCCGTAGCCGAGACCTTGCACTGCGCGCAGTCGGTCACGTACGGCACGCCGCCGAACGACCTGAATGCCCGCTGGCAACAGGCCATCCAGCTCTTGGTCCCCATGTCGTCAGCCCTGCATAGGAACGTGGCGTCGCTGTAGGCCATCGCTGCGACGAACACCGGGAACGCCGCCTGCTCGCCGGCAATCTGCGCCGACCCCCTTGACCAGTAGGTTCTCATGTACTCGCCCGGGTACCACTCGGGAATCCCGGCGGCCCCCATCTCACGCCGCCATCCGCGCAGGCCCGCGCAGAAGCTCGAGTACGCGTACGGCCTCTCGCCGGCTTCGCGGCACGCGGCCACGTACTCGGAATATGCGTACTGCAGCCGCCATCCGCGCTGGTCGCCCATGCGCTTGGCAAAGTGCTCGTAGCTTGGCAGGGCGCAGAAGCGCCGGCATCCCTGGGCGCTCACGATCTTGCCGTTATTCGGTTGGAGGCTTGCGGGAGCCTTCGCCTTCACGCCCCCGAGCAGCTAACCATCGCCGTCGCCGCCCTTCGGCAGGTTGCGGTACAGCGTGCTGCGGCTGATGCCGGTGGCAGCGGTGATCTCGGACAGCTTGTGCTCGCCGCTCTGATACATGCCGATGGCGTTGGCCAGGGCGCTGGGGTCGACCTTCGACTTGCCGCCTGTGTGCCCGGGCTTCGCCCGAGATCCTTTCCGGCCCTCGTCGACGCCCATGATGGCGGCGGCATGCCGGAAGAACGCCCCGTGCTCCTCCTTTGACGTGTCGATGCCCTGGTCGAGGACGACCAGCTCGGCGGCCTTCGCCCCGATCTCAAGCGCCGCCCTCACCGCGGACGCGGAGGTGGAGCCCAGAGCCCCAAGCGACGCGACCACGACAACATCGCCGGCGTCGATCGACCCCAGCAGCGATGCGATGCCGCTGTCCACCACGAGCTCGCAGCCAGCCGCCTCCAGCGCCTCCCGTTGCTTATTCGGACCATGGCCAGCTGGCGGCCTGCAGTAACCGACCCTCATTCGCGCTCCTTCCGCTCGCGTACATTCTAAGCCCCACGCCCCCCGCGCACCGCGAACGCGCCCCGAAACCGCGCACGCAAGCCCCGCGACCCCGCGCCGTCGCCGTCGACCCGCCACCGTGCTCTCGAACACGCATGCTCGCACGCCCCCGCTCATACCGCGCAAGGGCCGTCGACGTTCTCCGATTTCTTTTCCCCAGCGCCCCCTGGGACGCCGGGGAAAACAAACCGCCCTGCGGGCTTCGGGCAACGGCGCCTCCTGCCGTCGGCTTCTCCTTTCCCCCTTGCACGGCAGCGGGCCCATGCGGCCCACGCGCCGCGAGGCACGCCAAAGGGGCGGGCCGGAAACGACTCAGGAGGTCACTTATGAAGAACTTGCACGAGCGCGCGGTCGAGGCAGCCATCCGATTCGTGGAGCGCAAGGGCTACGAGGTCTTGGACCGGAACTGGAGCTGCGAGGGCGTGGCGGGCCGCCTGGACCTGGTGGCCATGGACGAGGACGCCATCGTCTTCATCGACGTCACCGCGGCCAACCGCGAGGAGGGCGGCTTCAGCGAGGGGAACCTCACCCGCGAGCAGTTCGAGCTGCTGGCAGCCACTTGGCTGGAGGGCTACACCCCCGAGGGCGACGTCCCGGTCCGCTTCGACGGCATCGACATGATCGTCGTCAACGCCGGCAGGGCCCCGCTCAGGCACCACATCAACAAGCTGGGCTCGCTCGCGGAGTCCATCGCGTAGCGGCCGGCCCCCGGAGCACGGAGGGGCCGCAGCCGGCGGCTCCTCCCCCTCCGTGCTCCCAACTCGCCGCGGCACCTCGGCTGCGAGGGACCCGCCCTCGCGCTCCCGGGCAGCCCCGGCCCCTGCACCCCTCCCGCCACGGGTTTCCGGCGCGCTTGCGCCGGCTCTGGGATGCCGCCTGGCCCCTCCGCCGGGAAAGCCGCTGAAAAACCCCGGAAGCCGCATCGCGCACGGGGCTGCGCGCCCCATGCCCCCCGCCCAAGGGGCACGCCCCCTTGGGAATCCCATGCGCGTCCTCCGAGCCGGACGGGCTCGCAGCGCTCAGGCGCCGCGGGGCTGTCGCGCGCGAAGGCCCCGGCTGCGCCGCCCACACGACATCCCCGCAAGACCCGGGGAAGGGCCCTGCGGAAACCGGGTTTGGCGGAGATGGCGGCTCTCGCCTTCGTGAAGCCGGCTCCACCGGGGCCGCCGCGCGCGGATCGGCATCCAAGCGGATGCAAGCCGGGCTTGCATCCGGGCAGGGCCGGATCGGGCGAAAAGAAGGGAACGACGCAGCATGAGGGCAGCAGCCACAGGAAACAGGGTCGGGATGATCGCGCAGCCGTCGGGCGCAAGGGCCGCAACGACCGCCGTCGCGGCGCGAGGCGGCGCCCCGCGCGCGAAGGGCATCAAGACCAGGGTCAGCTACGCGGGCGAGTGCAGCCTCGAGGAGGCGGTGAGCCAGTACCTGGCCGCCAGGGCGAACTCGAGGGCGATCCCGGCCCTGGCCGAGGCCGGCGCGTGACGGACCCGGGAAACCGGGGCGCGTTGGACACTTTCGCTGCCCGCCGACCCGACGGGCAGCGGCGCGCGCCCCGCTGCTAGCATCCGACCCGTATCACAGCGGGCGCGAAACCGACTAAGGAGGAAGACCGTGAGGGTAATCACCGTAAGCAACTTCAAGGGCGGCGTGGGCAAGACCACGACCGCCGTCAACCTGGCCACGCTCTGCGCGAGGCACGGAAAGAGGACGCTGCTGATCGACCTGGACCCCCAGGCGTCGGCGACGGACTACTTCGGCCTCTACGAGCAGGCGGAGGACGGCGCCAACGTCATCGGGCTGCTCTACGAGGGCATGACCGCCGACGAGATGGCCTACGACAGCGGAACCGACAACCTGCGCGTCATCCCGGCCACGCTGGCGCTCATCAACCAGAACGAGCTGCTGCTTGCCGAGCAGTCGCTGCGCTTCGCGCTGGACGACGTGGCGGGCGAATACGACGTCGCGATCATCGACACCGCCCCCAGCGCAAAGCAGCTGGTGCTCTGCGCCTACGTGGCCACCAGCGGGCGCGGCGACGTCATCATCCCCGTGAAGCTTGACTCCACCGTCATGCGCGGCACGGCCTCGGTGGTGGACTCGCTGCGGCTCGTGGCCACCAAGCTGCGCCTACCCGTGCCCAGCTGGAGGATCCTGCGGACCTGCGTGCCCGGAAGGATGACCAACGCCGAGGCCGTGGGCGAGGCGATCCTCGACCGCTTCTTCCCCGACCAGCAGTTCCGCACCGTGATCCACGAGTCCGCCAAGGTGAAGGAGGGCAGCTGGGAATGGAAGCCCATCGTGGAGTTCATGCCCGGCAACCGCGCCGCCGTCGACTACGGGAACCTGGGGAGGGAGCTTGGGCTATGGGACGAGTAGACGACATCGCCAAGCGCTTCAGCCTGGCGGGCGTGCTCGACGAGGACAGGCAGGCGAAGCAGAGGTTCCCCGTCGAGGAGATCGAGGTGGCGGCCATCGAGGACCATCCGGCAAACGTCGCCTACTCCATGGACGAGGACGGCATAAAAAGCCTCGCGGAGTCCATCAGGAAGGACGGCCTCACCGACATCCCCATGGTCCGCCGAAAGCCAGACGGCGGCTTCCAGATGCTGTCGGGACACAGGCGCAAGGCGGCCTACGCGCTGCTTGCCAAGGACGACCCCGCGTTCGGGCGCATGCCCTGCCGCATCGTCGAGGGCGTCAGCGACGACCAGGCGGTCACCCTCCTGCACACCGCGAACTACTTCACCCGAGAGCTCAACGTCATCGAGCGTGCCAAGGCCACGCAGGCGCTCGGCATCCAGGTAGAGCGGATGCGCGCCGAGAACCCAGAGCTGAAGGGAGTGCGCACCGCGGAGCTGAAGGCGGCGATCATCCGCAACCAGACGGGCCGCAACGTCAGCCCCGCTACCATCAAGCGCCAGGAGCAGACCGCGCGAAGGGTCGAACAGGGCCTCACCGAGGACTGGAGGTCCGAGGCGATAGAGGGAAACCTCTCGGACACCGACATCGCCACGCTCGCCGCCATGGACCCCGATGCCCAGGCGAGGCTCTACAAGGAGAAATCCTCCGCGAACGCCGGCAAGGCGGACACCTCCAAGCTGATCCGCGAAGCCGGCGGGCCCGGGGCAGAGGCGGTCGGCAAGCTCGTCGCCAAGGCCCTCAAGACCCTGCGAAAAGCGGCGGGTGCAGCCGACGGGAGTGCCGTCGTCGACGCCTCCCAGCTCGACGAGATCGAGCGCTGCGTGCGCGACCTGCGCACGATCGCGGGCTCAAAATGAGCCCGCAGACGGACCGGAGCCACGGGCTCATTCTGAGCCCGCTGGCAAATGGCCGGAATCTGAGTTCCGGCCCCTTGGGCTAGCAAGCTACCTATCCCGTATCACGGATACGGGATAGCGCTTGCGGCGGCGGTTCCGGCGGAGCGCCGCGGCGGCGTCTCCGACCTCCTCCCCGCCCGCGGCATTCCGCCGGGGCCGCAGCCGCAACGGACGGCATGGCGCGCCGAGACCGCGGCCGGCCGTCCTCGTGCGGGGGATCCCCCGCGCCCCTGGAGACACGAAACCGACGAAGGGAGGCAAGTCCATGGACTACCCCGAGATGGTCAGCTGCCGCATGACCTCCGGCGACCTCGACCGGCTCACCGCATCGGCGCAGCGCGCCGGCATGGCCCGCTCCGAATACCTGCGGACCCTCATCAGGATCCCGGCAAGCGCCTCCGGCAAGGGCGCCGTCTACGTCATCGACAGCCGGACCATGGCCAAGATGCTCTCAGAGCTCATCCGTTGGGGCCGCCACTACAACCAGGCAGTGCGCGCCCTGAACACCATCGCGCTGTTTATCCGGAGGGGGAGCCCGCCTGAGTACGGCACGTTCGGCCAGATGCTGTCAGAAGCCGAGGAGAAGCTCGAAGAAGTCGAGCAGGGCCGCCAGGTGATCGAGTACGTGCTGGCGGACATAGCCGGCTCCACGAGCGTAAGCGGTGACTAGCATGCCCGTTATAAAACCCATAGCCGGGCACACCAGCGTTCGCGGCGTCTCCGACTACCTCCAGAAGGATGGCCGCGCCCTGGCCGTCGACCTGTACAACCTCTCGTGGGACGAGGACCGAGACGCGGAGCTTGACCCCGACCTGAAGCAGGACGTCGACTGGGCGGCCGAGATGGACCTCACCCGCATCGCCAACGGCAACGACACCCCATGGCGCGGCAAGCGCGCGCGGACCTACATGCACTTCATCGTCTCCCCCGACCCGAAGGACAAGGTGACGCTCTCGCAGCTGCGAGAGCTGACGAGGGCCTGGGTCCGCGAGAACTGGGACGACTACGAGTGCGCCGCCGTGTTCCACGACGACAACGCCAACGAGGTCATGCACGCCCACGTCGTAGTCAACAACACCAACCTCGCCACGGGCAACCGATTCCAGAATCCCGACCCGCGGAAGATGCAGGCCTCGATCCAACGGCTCGCCGAAGAGCGCGGGCTGAGCTTCTTCGTCGACGTCTCAGACGAAGAGAAGCGGCGGTCGGCCACGAAGGGCGGGGCCGCTCCGAAGACCAGGCAGGCCGTCTACGTCAGGAGGGCCGAGCGCGAGATAGCCGGGAAGGGCGGCTACTCGTGGGTGGCCGACATCCGCAATCGCGTGACGATCGCGAAGAGGGCGGCGGAGACGCCGGGCGAGTACCTGCAGATCCTCGGCTTGATGGGCATCGACGTCAGCGAAGCCTCGAGGAAGGGCGGCCGCTCGGATTGGCTCTACTCGATGGCTGAAACCCCATCGAAAAGGATCCGCGGGGAGAACCTCGGCCTCGCCTACGGGCGCAAGGCCGTCGAAGGCGCCCTGAAGGGCAACGCGGCGATCGACCCCGGCCAAATCGCGGCCATCGCAGCGAAGGCGGTCGAGGTAAAGGACTATGCGCAGCTGGAGAGCATGGCGACGGCGCTCGAGCTCTGCTCGAGGTACGGCATCCGCTGCATGGCCGACTTCGGCAGCCGCATCGCAGCTATGGGGCGCAGGGGCGACGACGGGGCGACGAGCGAGCTGCGCCTCGCAAAGGAGACCGCCAAGGAGCTGAGGCTGCTGCCCGATGCGGCCAGGGCAAGGCCCCGAACCGCCATGGACCAGTACGCCCGGCAAAGACAGCGCGCCGACGCCTCCGCGCGCGCAGGCGAGCAGGCGGCTCGCCAGCGGCAGATCCAGCAGGAGCAGCAGCGAAGCGACAGGAACAGGAGAGCGAGATGATTCTAGAGATGACGTACTCGGATGGCCACCACGAGTGCTTCGACAGTAACAGCCTCACCGGCGGCGCCGTGTTCGGCAGGGCGAACATCCTCACGGAGTTCGACGTCGTTTGGGAGGAGGGCGAAGGCGGGCAACACCTGGTCGTCTACGAGCACCATATGGAGGAATCGGCACCGAGCGACGACGAGGCGTCGGCGAATGCCGAGCGAATCCGCGGGCCCAGGCTCAAGCTCATCGACTCCAGCGAGGTGCCGGGCATCGAGAGCGTTTCCCTGGACGGCCGGCTCTTAACCTGGTCCCAGGGCGGGTGCCTGGTGGATGCCGCCAAGTTCGAGCTGGCGTGCATGAAGTGGTACTCAGGCCCCATGGGCGCCGGCGCCAACGCCAAGGCCGTCGCGCTGTTCAGGTACCTGGAGCGGGCCCGCCCCGAGCTCGCCAGCGACGAGGCCGAGATATGCCCGCTGTTCGGCTACCCTGTCGCCGCCTTCAGGGAGGCCGAGGACGAGGAGATGGCCCAGGCAGGCGGCGCGGATTGCGGGGAGGGAGGTTTCGATGAAATGGATTAAGCGGGCCATCGTCGCCGCGGGGGCGTTCCTCGTATGGCTATTCCGGGCCGTGTTCAGATGGTTCATGTGAGGCCGCGCCGGCCAGAAGGCCGCGATTCGCAGATATAATCAAAATATAAGAGGCCAATGACAAGCAGGGGGCAAAATGAATGGCAAGCCCGAGCAGACGAGCGAAAGCGGCAATGGATATCACGACAAGCCAAAGCTCACCATTGCCCAGCAGATAGCCCATCTGGAGGCAAAGGGCGTCACATTCGATAGATATAGCAAAGAGAGGGCGGCAGCCTATCTCTCGGACGAGTGCGACTTCTATGAGCTTACGTCCTACAGAAAGCTGTTCGCCAAGCGCCAAGGCGGGAAGCGCAACGGAGAGTACGCCAACCTCGACTTCGCCCAACTGGTCATCTTCGCTGAACTGGACGAGATGCTTCGCGAGGTCTTGTTCGTTATGACGAGGCACATCGAGCACTCCTGCAAGGTCGACTTGAAGCGCAACATCTCCGAACGCAACGACGAAGACGGGTACGCCATCGTCGCCGACTACATGGCCTCGCTCACTCCGAAAAGCAGGAGCTACCGCGAAGCCGAGCTCGAGAGGAACGGCAGAAACAAGTACACCAAAGCCGTTTACGAGAAATACGAGAAGCGCATGCCGTCTTGGGTTTTCCTCGAGCTGGTGCCGTTCGGCACGCTCGTCGACTTCATCCGATTCTGCGGCGCACGGTGGGACGACAAGGACTTCGAGCAATCCCACTACGACCTAAAGAAGGTAAAGTCGGTGAGGAACTGCGCAGCCCACGGCTCGTGCATCATAAACACGTTCGCTGAGGGCGCGAACTCCCGGCGCACCACGTCGAGGAAGACCTTGGAAGCCGTAGCGAAGCTGGGGCTGTCCAAGCCGACGAGACAGAAATGGCTTCGCAACGCCGCCGCGCAGGAGATCGCCATCACCTTGGTGCGCTACGCGCAAGACGTCCCTAGCTGCTCAGCCAGAAAGAGAGACGCGGAGAAGCTCAGGGGCTTCTTTAACGCGGTCGAGGGAGCCGGCGACCTTTTGCCAAAAACAGGCCCGGACGCGACAGCGGCAGCCGCGATAAACTTCATAAGATCCTTGACAAAGAGCCTTGGATTGCTAGACTTACGGTAGATCGCAAAACCTTCGGGTTTTAGGGGTGGGATGGTGAAAGCCAAACTGCCCTATTTTTTTGCCCAAAATCAGGCTTATAGGGCAAAATCAAGGACGCGCATCATCGCGATGCAGCGCCCCGGCGCTCACCTATCGGACCTGTCGGGGAGGCGCGGCGCGCGGTCGTCGCGGGCGGACGCCCTCCTGGCGATGGCCGCGCGCTCGGACAGGCTCCTGCAGGCTGCGTCAGGCTCGTGCTCGATGGCGCGAACGCGCTCGAGCCCTTCTGTTTCACGGTTCTCGGCCATCTTCTGCTCCATGCCGCCGATGATGCCATGGGCCGCGCCGCGTATCTCGTCGAGCGAGGCCCTCAGCTCGGAGAGGTTCTTGCCCTCGCTCCACCCGGCCACGTACCCGAAGCTGTAGTCGCCGGTGTCGAGCCCAAGCCAGCTCGAGACGACGAAGGCGACGCTCTCGGCCTGGACCTCGCGGGTCGCGCGGCCCGGCAAGGCGGTCCCCTCCCCCTTCGGCTCGAAATCGTGCATGACGCTGTGGGCGAGCTCATGGATGGCGGTCTTGAGGGTCTGCGCTTGGGACATGCCCTTCTGGATCACGATGCGCTTGGGCTCGGACCTCGAGAAGAATCCCTTCGCGCCGCCCGGGACATCCTCGAACGAAACGGGGTACCTGCTGATCTCCGAGACGGCGCGCATGGCGGCCTCGTATCGGGCGACGCCGCCCGTCAGCTCGTCGACCCCCAAGGTGGGCAGCTCCCTTCCCTCGGTCTGGCTCACGTCGAACACGGTGGCCAGGCGGAAGCCTGCGAGCCTGCGCCTGGGTCCATCCCCGGCGCTGCCGTCGCGCGCTTCGCCGACGTCGTCGCCCTCCCCTTTCGCCTTGACCACGACCGGGCTGAGGATCCTCATGCCGCGCTCGCCCTTCCTCACCTGCCTGCCGAACTTGTCTTGCCAGGCCCGATAGCCCGCTACCAGCGTCGCGTCCGGGCGTTGCATCGCGATGAGCAGGCAGTTGTTGGCGCTGTAGCTGTGGAATCGCGACATGACGGCAAGGTAGCGGCGATACCTTGCCGACTCGAAGACGCCCCTCACGCCCTCCTCGAGGCGCTCCATGGTTTGCCTGAGCTCCTCGTCGCGCTTCGCTGCGGCCTCGGCGCCGCCTCTTGCCTTGCCTTTTGCCATCGATCTCGCCTTTCCCGTGCAGACTTCCATGATTCACATCGCACGCGCCCGCGCTTCGTGCGACGGGCGCGCATCGGCGCCGAACGCGCCCGCCCCTGCATCACCCGAGCGCGTCGACGGCGCATATCACCAGCGTGCGCTCGTTGCCCCAGCGGTTGTAGCTGCAGGTGCATAGGGTGACGACGCTTTTCACGGACGAGCAGTCGAAGCCCTCTCCGACGAGGCTCAGGTCGGCGTCGGCCACGACCCGGGCAAGCCATTGCGCATGCTCGGCGTCGTCGGCGAACTCCACCTTGGCGCCCTCGCGGCTGGCATCGACGACGTCGACCGCAAGCACCCTCAGCCTGGCGTCACCTTCCGGAGTTCGCAGGAGAATCGGGGAATGCCCCTCCGCGTAACCGGCGCCCGAGAACCTCGCCAACGCGGAGAACATCGTGCCGTCGTCGAGGTGGTGGCCGAACACCAGGGCGTTGCCGGCGCCCAGCAGGCCATCATCCGCGCACTTCCAGTGCAGGTAGGGCACGCCGTGGTAGTTCCAGCCGCCGTACGCGTCGTAGCGGAGGTAGTGGTCGGGGTCGCCCTCATGGGCCTGGACGATCGGGTAGTCGATGCCGGCGCCCGGCACGGTCACCCATCCGATGATGTCTGGGTTGACGCTCTGCCAGTAGCCCCAGTCGACGCCCCCGGAGCCGTCGTTTTCGCCGGCCGCCTCGTCTTCGGCGCCGATTGCCGCGACCCCGCTCGGATCGGGGTCGAGGTTGCTCGCCCTCTCGGTCAGCCAGGCCATGGACGACAGTGCGCCCACGGCCCCCAAGCCGAGCGCCGCGGCGAGGACGAGGGCGATGCGCGACTTGGCCTTGCCCTTCATCGATGCCCGCCATCGGAGCGCTTGCCGCCGCTTCCCGTCTTCTCCAACGCTCCCGCGACGTCCTCGACGCCGGGTTCTCGGGTGGTTCCTTCCATGGTTTCCTCCATATCCGCAAGGAAGGCGGCCCGAGGCCGCCTTCCTGCTTTCGAGCGGGCGTCGGCCTTAGGCCTCGCGCTCCGCCGCTTCCTCTCCGCGCCCGAGGTCGTCGGGGTCGGGATCGTCGGGGTTGCGCCTCTGCAGACCGTATGCAGCGAGCGCCAATGCCGCCGCGAGGGCCATACCGGCGCCCAGCATATAGGGCATGAGGTCCACGCCGGTCTTGTCCAGCTTCTCGCCTGGCGCATCGGGAACTTCGGGGGTGTCGGGGTTGTCGACCACCACCGTCTGGCCTTCGTCGTCGACGTCCTCGTGGACGGCGACGACGTTGCCCTTGGCATCGAGGCAGCGCTCGAAGGCCACGAGGGCCGCCCCCTCCTCGAGATGGGACGCGTCGAACTCGAAGGCGACCTCCACAACGCCCTCGGCCGCCTCGGGGGCGAACTCGGCGGTGGCGGTCACGGGGTTGCCGCCGGCGTCGACCAGCGTCTCGCCGGTCGACTTGTCGACGAGCGCACCGTTTGCGGTGTAGGTCTCGCCAGGGACGAGGCCCTTGTACTCCACGGTGTCGACGAGCTTGACCTTGCCGCTGGCGACGATTTGGTCGCCGTCTTCGGCGTCGGTGAGCTTCGTGCCTATCTCGACGACGGTGACGGTTTGCCCCTCGTCGGAAAGGTCCTCGTGTGCTGCGAGCTGCGCGCCGGCGGCGAAGAGCTTCTCGAACACCACGACGCTCTTACCGCCCAAGCCGGTGCCGTCGAAGGCGAGCTCCACCGCCTGGACGCCGTCGGCTTCGTCGGGGGCGAACGTTGCGGTTCCGGCAACCTGCTTGCCGCCGACGGTCACGGGGTCGCCGGCCTCGGCATCCATCAGCGCGGCCTCGAGCGTGTACTCGACGCCGGGGGTCAGCCCCTCGTATGCGACCTCGTCGACGATGGTGATTTCGGCACCGGTGACGAGCTTGTCGCCGTCCGCTTTGTCGGTCGCCGTGGTGCCGATGCCCACGAGGCGAACGGTCTGCCCCTCATCGTCGATGTCGGCATGGGCCGCCACCTCCACGCCGCCCGACGTCAGGGATTCGAAGGCCACGACGTCCTCGCCCGCCAGCAGGCTCCCGTCGAAGGCGAACTGAAGCTCCACCTCGCCGGCGCGCTGCTTGGGCCTGAAGGTCTTGCTCGCGGTCACGGGGTTGCCGTCGACGCCGACGAGCGCCTCGCCGGTGGACTTGAGCATGAGGGTGCCCGTGACGGTGTATTCGGTGCCGTCGGTCTTGAGGTTCTCGTAGTACACGGTGTCTGACAGGGTGACTTCGCCAGAGGCTTGAGCCACATGGTCGCCGTCGGACGCGTCCGTGGCCTCGGTCTGGACCTTGGGCCCCTCCTTGTCGTCGAGGCTCATCCACACCGCCTTGGCGGCGGAGGAGTCGCGCTCGATGACGAACGCCTTCTTGATCAGGTCGTAGCCCTCGTTGGAGTCGCTGCGCAGCTCCTCGAGCGTGTACCTGCCGAAGGGCAGCGCCGCCAGACCGTCGTCGACTTCGGCGACGGAGCCGTCCTCGCCGAGGGAGAACCACACGCCCGCCTTGGAATCCATGTCCGAGGCGTTGACCGCTCCGACGTCCAGCAGCCGGTCGTTGCCGTTGGTGTTGGCGCTGTGCTTGTTCCAGGAGGATGCCGTGGAGACGTTGCCGTTGCCGTCGGTGACGACCACATGGGCTTCCCCTGTCGCCTCGTTGGTCACCTTGAAGGCGACCTGCAGGGACTCGTTGGTGTCCTCGGCCATCTTCGCTATCTCGAGGTCGTTGCGGACGACCTGGTCGAAGAACTCGAGCTCGCCGCCGCCCGAGGAGGCCTTTGCGATGGCGCCGTTCTCGCGGACCTGGAACGTCTTGGGCTCGCCGTCGGTCAGCAGGTAGGAGTCGTTGCTCTTGGTCTCCTGGATAGCGTAGGTGCCGTAGGGCAGCGCGTCGGCGGCGGTCTGCGCGGTGTAGGCGCCCGCCTCCTCGTTCCACGCCGTGGTCACGGTGGCCACCGTCTCGCCAGGCTCGAACCACTCGCCGCCGACCAGCACCTTGGACGCCGACTCGTTGGTTATGGCGAACTCGATGCCGGCGAGCGTGGAGCCGCAGCCCGGCGCACCGTGGGAGTCGCCGCCCAGAGCCTCGGACTTGCCGAGCTCCCTGTCGGACTTCGTGACCTGCACGCCGCCGCGGGCGACGTCGTCCTTGCAGGGGCCGCCCGTCAGGTCGACGACCTCGCCGTTCTCCTTGATCTTCGCCGTCTTCGACCAATCCGAGGCGAGGTACCCCTCGGGGGCCTGCGACTCGACGACCTTGTAGGCGCCGCACGGCAGGTCGCCTGACCCGGTGGCGGCCACGTACGCCTTCGCCGCAGCGTCCCACTCTGCCTCGATGGTTTTCACGACCTCGCCGTCGCCGTAGGACCTCCCGCCGACCAGCGCGCTCTTTCCGGAGGCGTTGACGATGTCGAACCTCGCTCCGGCGAGGCTGGCGTCGCCCTGGGGCGCGCTGCCTGCCTGCGAGTCTTCCTTGGCGACCTTGAGGCCTCCCGTCTTCCAGGTGAAGCTCATGAGCACCTGCGTCGCGGAGCCGGTCTTCACCGAGAAGGCCTCGAAGCCCGTGGACACCTCGTCCGCGCGGTTCTTCACCTTGGACCAGGTGTCGCCGAGGAGCTCGTCCTTGGCCCACTTCTCGAACTGCGCGTTGGTCCCGTAAGCCGCCTCGCCGCGCGAGCCCTGGTAGGCGAACGACAGCAGCACGTGGCTCGCCACCAGGTATTTGTCCTCGCTCCAACCCGTGCCGTCGTACCACCTTTCCGGGAACACGGACTCGTCGAAGCCCGGCGCGCCGTAGCTGAACCACATCGCGGCGGCCAGGTCGCCGTCGGAGATGCCCGACTTAGAGTAGGTCCCCGGCGCGGGCGTGCCCGCCGCGGGTTCGGCGCAGTAGGCCACCTCGCCGTCGGCCCACATGCGCGTCGTGAAGTAGCCGGCGTAGGGGACGTCGTCGCCGACGGTCACCTCGACGGACTCGGAGGCCTGCGCCTGCATGGGCGCCGATGCGCACATGCCGACGAGCAGAGCCACGCTCATCATGATCCGAACGATCTTCGACAAGGCGGCGGTCTCTGTTGCTCTCGCTGTCATGGCCGCCTCCTTAGAACGGGATGTCGTCGTGCGCCAGGCCCTGCCGGCGCGGCTGGTCGTCCTGCGCGCGGCCGAGCGCGCCGCGGGTGGCCGCATCGGCCCGGTCGTGGAGGCTTCGCTGCTTCAAGGAGGCGAGGTAGTCCTGCCGCTGCTGGTCCAAGGCGAGGCGAACCTGCTCCGGCATGACCTTGACCGTCTCGCGCACCTTGCCGCCGTCGGCGTCCAGCACCGGCTTCCCGTCCTCGCCGAGAACGGTCTTCTGCAGCCACACCTCGCGGCCCTTCAGCAACGGGATGTCGCGATAGTCCTCCCCCTTGCGCGACTCGTTCACGTACAGCGGGGAGAACTCGAAGAAGCTCACGTCCCGGCCGTCGATCGACGTGCCCCTGGGCATGGTTGCCGAGTTGAACGTGCGCTGTTCGCCCGTCTCGCGATCCGTGTAGGGGATTCCCTCCCTCACGAAGTTCTTGTGGAGCGTCACGTAGACGCTCTTGCTCTCGTTAGGCATGCGCCCTTCCTTTCAAAACGGTTCGGGCGGGCCGTGCGGCCCGCCTCGTCGGACGGGCGGCGCGCTCGCGGGCAGAAAGCCCTCCTTCCCGGGAAAGGTCCGCGGGCGCGCCGCCCTACCCCAAGTCGGGAAAGGCCGCCGTTTGGACAAGGCGCGCCGAAAAAAGGGCGGCACGGGAGTCCGTGCCGCCCTTGGCTTCTCCGTGTGGTCGGGCCTTTCGAAGACTCGCGCCCGGCCCCTATCCGCCCATGACGTCGCGGGCCCAGGCCCCGCTCTTCACCAGGCTGAGTATCAGCAGGACGCAGACGGCCAGATACTGCAGCGCGTAGCTCAGGCCTCCGACGACGCTGTCCATCGGCGTGCCCGTGCCGGCGTTCACGGCATCGAGCCCGCCCAGCACCACGGGAAAGCTTACGAGGATCACGAGGATGATGACGCCCGCCAGGCACACGCTGGCGAAGCTGCGCAGGTACCCGATGCCGATCTGCCTGGTGTCCTCCAGGCCCATGAGGCTCAACGGTATGGGGCTGAACGCCGCCATCAGGTAGAGCTGGATGGCGCGGGCCCAGCTCACCACAAGCGCCACGATATAGGCCACCAGCACCACGACCCAGCTGACCAGCGCCACCACGGCCATCCCCAAAAGCGCCGGCACGTCGTCGTCGGTGGTGGTGATGGACACCTTGCCCATGTCGAGCTCCGCGCCGTTGCCGAAGAGGTCCGTCACCCGCTGGATGGCGATGCGCGTCACCTCGTAGAGCGCCTGCATGAGCTCGAAGGAGTGCTGCACCAGGAACAGGAACACGGCGAAGAACACCAGCAGGAAGACGACCTCCTTCACCGCCGGCATGCTGGAGCTGCCGTCCATGCGCTGGCTGATCTTGATGAGCTGCACGGTGAACACGAAGGAGAGCACCCCGCAGCCGATTGGCAGGATGGCGCTCTCCCACACGCCGTGAACGATGTCGTACATGCTCACGGTGCCGGAGCCGCCCAGCATGGTCTCGAAGCTGGCGGAGAGCACGCCCTCGGCGCCGATGGACCTGAGCACGTCCACTTGGGCTCCGAAGATCCAGTTGCAGAAGTCCCGCAGCATGCCGCAAAGCCACGAGTTGACGGTGTCGGCGATGTCGGCGTGCGCAGGCTGCGGCAGCCAGAGCATCGCCGCGCAGAAGAGCGCGCTGCCCGCGAGCGAGAGCAGGAACCTCCGCTGCGCAGGCGCCGCCCGTCCGATTCTCTCAAGCAAAGCGACCCCCTAGCCCGACACGGTGAACTTGCCGTCGGCGTACGTCACCACGAGGACGGTCCTTGCGGCGTCGTCGGCGTGGAACGACGCCGAGACGGTCTTGGCGTTGAAGTCGACGGACGCCTCGCCGTCGAAGGAGGCCGATGACGCCTGGGGCACGTTCTTGGCCATGTAGGCAGCCAGCGCCTTGCGCAGCGGCTCCGCGTCGCCTCCGACGAGGCCTATGTATGCCTCGTCCATCCCGCTGACGGATACGGTGCCTTCGGCGACGCCCTCCGAATACTTCTTGCTCACCTTGAAGTCGTCGCTGGACATGGTTGCCGCGCCGCCGGACCGGTCGAATATCAGCGTCCAGGTGACGCTGTCCTGCGAATCCTCGTCGGTGCCGGCGACCGTGAGCACGGCCTGCTTGCCGGCGTCGGCCTCCTCCACCTCGGAAACGGTCAGCACGTGGATCTTGCCGTCCGCGCCCTTCTCGATGACCATGCCCTTGGACATCTGCAGCGAGCCCGCGTCGCTCTTCCAGCCCTTGGAGCAGGCGAGCTCGTAGGACGTGAGCGCCGCGGGCGCCGCGGCGCCCTGGCCTTGAGCGGCCTCCTCGACGGGCGCCTCCTCCTGCACGGCCTGCTGGTCCGTCTCCGCCGAGCGCAGGGCGCAGCTCGCGACCGACAGCGCGATCCCGATGGCCAGCGCGCCCGCCGCGATGGCGGCCAGTGCCTTCGTCTTCTTCTCCATTTCGAAATCTCCTTATCCGGTGTATCTGAGGGCGCAGGTGAAGAACGAGATCCCCGTCGCCTTCCTGCACACGTCGCCCGTGCGCGGTTCGTGTATGTACTCGTCGCCCCCCACGTAGATGGCCACGTGGCCGTACTTGTAGAGGATGTCGCCCGGCCGCGCCTGCGACAGCGGCACGACGGTGAGCTCCTTGAGCTGGTCTTCCGTGTAATGGCTGATGCTTATGCCCGCCTGCCGGTAGCAGTACTGGGTGAGGCCGCTGCAGTCCAACCCCACGCCGGGCGTCGAGCCGCCCCAGACGTAGGGCACGCCCAGCTGGCTGTAGGCGGCCTGCACGATGGCGTCGCCGCCGGCCGCGCCCTTCTCGAAGTCGTCGACGCCCATGCCGTCGAAACGGTACAGGTTGTAGGTCCTCATGACCGACTTCAGGCTCTCCACGTACTCCGAGCTCGTGGCGTAGCCCGCGTCCTTCAGGCCCTCGGCCATCTTGTCCGAGTCATGGTCGGCGATGGCCTCCTTGATGAACGCGTTGTCCGCATAGCGGCTGTTCTGCAGGAGAACCCTGCTCCTGAACCTGATGCAGTCCGCGTCGCTCTTGAACACGGTGAAGTCGGCCATGACCGTGACGGCCTGGCCGTCCACCTCCTCGTGGGTGGCCCAGCTCGCCTTGCCGGCGACCTCCGGGCAGCTGGCGAAGCTCGATGCCCACTTGATGCCGAAGAGGTTGTGGTCCCTGGTGGCCAGCTGGCTCATGGCGTCGCCCTGGCCGCTCTCGCAGATGATCTGCGCGATGGTGCAGCCTGCGGGATGCCCGTACTCCTCCTGGCACTCCAGCGCCTCGAGCACCATGTCGTAGGCGATGAAGCCGGGAAGGCCCTCGATCATGGCCCTGTCCTGCTCGTCTTGCCAGAAGCCGGCGATCGCGCCCAGGAGCGTCGAGAGGATGAGGCTCGCTGCTACGAAGGCGGCGACGCCCGCCAGGACCCCGCCCAGAACGGGCGCGGCGGTCGAGACGGCCGCCGCGAGCCTTCCGCCGAATCCGGCCTTCGCTGCGGCGGGCCCAGCCTCGGCGGCCTGCAGGGCGGCGCGCGACCTGGCGTAGTTGGACGCGGCCTGGGCCTCGCCCAGGGCGCTGCCGCCGGCGGCCTTTCCGCCGGTGGTGGCAGATCTGCGGGCGGCCTTGCCGCCAAGGCCCTCCTTGGCCCTTGCCAGCAGGGATTTCGAGCGGGGCGCGCTTTCTGAGGAACCGCCCGGCCCGGCAACGGCCCTGGCTTCTCCGACGGCGCGCTTCGTCTCCTTTGCCGCGACGGCGTTGGCGTCGACAGCGTCCTCCACAGGCGCGAACGGGTCGGGCCCGGGCCTTGCCCTGCGCCGCTTCCGGATGTCCGCAGCCGCCCTTCCTGCGCGGTAGGCGCCTTCGGACCCGGAGAGCTCGTCGCTGTCGTCGAGCTCCCCGACGAAGCCGGCCGCGATGATGCTCCCGGCCCTGCCGGCGAACCCGTCTTTGGCCGCGGCGGCGTCGGGGGCGCCATCGGCCGCTCCGCAAACGCCGCCCTTGCCGCCCTCGGCGAAGGAGCCTTGGTCGGGTACCTTGAACGTGCCGCCGCCCCTGCTCTCGAACCTGGCGTTGCCGGCCTCCACCGACTCCGCGCTGGCGAAGCCCTGCCTGCGGGCGTCGGGCCCCCTACCCGACATCGCCCGCCGCCTCGGCCTCGTCGGCGCCGGCCGCGGACCCCGCCGCGCGCTTGGCGAAGTAGGCGGCGCGCTTGCGCTCGGCGATCTCGTCGGGCTTGGTGTTGAACAGGTCGTAGAGCGCGCCCTTGGGGAAGTCGTCCACGATGGGCACGCGGGACCCGCCCGCTATGAGCAGGCCGTCGCCGGGGTTGACCGACTCGTCGATGTAGCCCTCCTCCTGCTCCGAGAGGTTCAGCAGCTCCGACCACTTGGCCTTGTCGGCGAACGACTGCCTGTGCAGCATGAGGAAGTCGGAGTTCAGGATCAGGTTGCGGCCGTCCTTGTGGCTCAGCAGGTAGGTGCAGTTCTGGGTGATGCCGGTGCAGATCAGGTTGAACTTGCGCCCCTCCGCCCAGAACCGGCTGAAGTAGCTGATGGTGGCGGGGTGCCCGAAGAGGCTCTGGACCTCGTCGATGTAGAGCCAGGTCGTCACGCCGCGCTCGAAGTTCGCGTACATGCGGTTGCGCACCGCTTCCAGCACCGCGATGATGCCGAAGGCGCGCATGTTGTCGGGCAGGTCCTTGAGCCCCACGCAGGTGATGCGCCTGTCGAAGGCGACGTTGCTCTGGTGGTTGAAGATGGAGAGGGCCCCGGAGACGTATCGCTCGAACCGCAGCGCGACGATCTCGGCCTCGGGCTCCGGCTGCTGCCGCAGGATGTCGTAAAGGTCCTGCAGCTGCGGGACGGCTCCGCTCTTGCCGCAGGTCAGGTACGCCTTCTCCACGCAGCGGCTGATGATCGAGCGCTCGACGTCCGAGAGGCCCTCGTTGCCCTCCGCCATGGACGCGGCGGACAGCGCTAGCACCGCCTCGATCTTGTAGGCAAGCTGGGTCGTCTCCAAAAGCTCGGAGACGTCGCTTAGGTCGAGCGGGTTCAGGTACGTCTCGGAGTCCGGGCCGAACGCCACGTTGCGGCCGCCGAAGGCCTCGGCCAGCAGGCCGAACTCGCCGGCGGGGTCGATGATGACGACGTCGTCCTCGGGGTAGAGCAGCGCCGTGTTGGTCATCTCGCGCTTGGCGCCGAAGGACTTGCCGCTGCCCGGCATGCCGCTAATGATGCCGTTTCGGCTGGCCAGGCTCTTGCGGTTGAGCATCACCAGGTTGCGGCTGCCCTTGTTCTGCCCGTAGTAGCCGCCCCCGAAGTCGTTCAGCTCCAAGGTGGCGAAGGGGGACTGGATGGCTATCTCGTCGGTGAGCATCAAGCGCCCCACCTTCACGTGGTTGCGCCCCAGCGGCAGCACGGAGTTCAGCCCCTCGCGCTGCCGGTAGTCCAGGTTCGCGAGCTCTATGCCCTGCGCCTGCGCCACCGATATCAGGTGCATCGCCTGCTCGTCCAGCTCCTCGCGGGTGGGGGCGTAGGTGAACACCAGCCCCGTGTAGCGGAACATCCGCTGGCTGTCGCCCTTCAGGCACTCGTAGACGTCCTGGGCCTCCTCGCGGGTGAACTTCAGCTCGCTGGGGATGAGGTTGAAGTCGTAGCCCTTGCTCACGGCGTCCATCTGGTCCTCGGACATCTCCTTGTCGATCCACTTCAAGCGGCGGCGGACGTAGTCCTTGGACCAGCGCGGGTTCATGGCCCTCACGTGGAAGCTGATGGCCAACGGCATGGGAAGGTCCACCATGTCCGCCAGGCAGCGGTCGGTCAGGTTGCTCTCGAAGCTGCGGAACGCCAGCACCTGGCACCATACGCCGTCGCTGGTGAAGCAGCTGGCCGAGCCGCCGGGCTTGAACTCCATGGTGTCGGGGCACGCCAGGTCCTTTGCCGTGATCCCGCGGGTGACGCCCAGCTCGTCGTAGCCGAACTCGGCGCGCTCGCGCCCCGGCCGCGTCATCGACCGTATCAGCTGCAGGCGCTCCTCGCCCCGCAGCACGCGGGTGCCGCTGCGCATGCCCGAAAGCACGCCGTCCGCCATGGAGCGCAGGCGCGCCAGCTTGGGCACGGACTCCTCCACCGTGTCGGCGGAGACGGAGAACGTCAGGTAGCGCTCGCGCATGATGTTGGACACGCCTTCGGCCATCTTGTCGTTGAGGATGCGGCTGTACTCGGCGGCGTAGGGAGCGGCGGGCCCCTCCACGCGGCCGAAGAACCTGCGGTTCGACATCTCGCCCTTGGTGAGCGGGCGGTTGAACAGCAGGAGCTGCAGCCCCACGTCCGGCGTCAGGCCGTCGTAGAGCTTGCGCATCTGGCGGCACACCGACTTCTGCGACTCGTCTCCCATGCTCTGGTAGCTGATGTCGCCGAAGCTGACCGTCTGGCTGAACAGCCCCGGCTCCACCTGCGCGATGCCGTCGGCGTACAGGGCGTCGAAGCCGATGAGCCTGTAGACGTCCTTGGCTGCGCGGCGGGCCCTCTCGGCCGCGGCCTCGCCGGCGGCGCGCTCGCGCCGCTGGTTCTTGAGCCGCTTCTCGATCGGGACGTACCTGCCGCCCCGACGCCCGGGCCTCGCCGCAGCCCTCTTGCCTTTCCTGGCGCGCTTTGCGGCCGCCTTGGCCTCCTTGTCGGCGGCCTTCGCCGCGGCTTTGGCGTCTTTGACGGCCCGCTTGGCGGCGGCGACGTCCTCCTTACCGGCCTTTCGAGGGCTCATAGCGCTCTCCTCCCTTCCGCCAGCCCCTGGCCAGCCTGTTCCGATCTTTGAATCTCCTGCATTTCTCGTCGGGCCATGCGTCCGCGGCCAGGGAGAACCCGGGCTCGTAGGTGACGACGCCGTCCTCGGCCCAATGCCGGTATGCCAGCGGGACGAATTCCTCGGGCTTCATGCCCTTGGGCCTCCAGAAGGCCGCCAGCCAGAACGGCATCGAGCACATCATCACGGGCATGGTGGCATCTGCCACCTCCACCCCGACGACCAGGTGCGCGAAGGCGGCGGCCGCCACGCTGGCCGCGATGCCGCCGCCTACGCAGGCGGCCACGCGGGCGGAGAGCTTGCCGACGACCTTCTCCTCGTACTCGCTGATGTCCTTGTGCACGTAGACCACCTGCATGGGCGCCCCCTAGTTGGGCATCCACGAGGTGTCCAGCTGGCCGAAGTACACGGCAGCCGCGATGATGATGGCCCCGCCCGCGATGGTGGAGATGGCCCCCGCGATCTGCGCGCCGCCGCGGGTCTCGTCCTTGATGGCCAGCCCCAGGCTCACCGCCCCCCAGACGACAACGAAGCCGCCCAGGAAGGTGATGCACCCGGAGACCAGGCTGATGATGTTCGATAGCATATGGATTCCCTTCTGTCGTGTGCCGCCCGCATCGGGCAGCTGCCTGCGTTGCGCTCGGTTCTAGGAGGAGGTCGCTTCCTGCTGCTGCCGCCTCCTCTCCTGCAGGTACGCCCCGTAGTCGAATCGCCCGGGGTACCTGCTGCCCGGATGCCCCGCCAGCAGCTCGTATCGCGGGTGCCTCTGCGTGGGGTACTTGGAGTCGCGCAGCGGCGCGGCGTTGCTGAACAGCACGAGCGCCCTGTCCCTGCCCATGCGGCCAACTTCAGAGGCCTGCATCAGGTCGCGCTCGATGTAGCTGGTGTTGGTGGTGGTCGAGCCGCCGTTGCCTCGGCTCACGTTCTGCGCGTTGACCTCGACGGTCTCCTTGCCGATCATCTCGGAGATCATCTTCTGGGTGTCAACGCTCTTGCCGCCCAGGTAGAGCAGCGTGTCGCAGTTGTCCACGATGGTCTGGGCATCGTCGCCGTAGGCGCTCTTGAGCTGGGCGAAGCTCTGCAGGATGATGGACATGTAGACGTTGCGGCTGCGGATGACCGAGACCACGTGCTCGATGTCCGGCAGCCTGCCCACGTTGGCGAACTCGTCGCAGATGAAATGCACAGGGCGCGCCAGGGAGCCGCCGGGCAGCGCGTCCGCCTTGTCGCAGAGCATGTTCACCGTCTGCCACAGCGTGATGGCCAGCATGAAGCTGAAGGTGGAGGACGTGTCCGAGCTCACCACGAAGACCGCGCGCTTGCCGCCCGCATCCCCCAGCTTCGAGAGCTCCAGCTCGTCGTGGTCGGTGAGGTCGCGCAGCTGCGGCACAGAGAAGGGCATGAGCCGCGTGTTGCAGCTGATGAGAATGCCCTTCATGGTCTTGCCGGCGGCGTCCTTGAAGGCCTTGTAGCACCACAGCACGAAATCGTCGTCCACGCCCACCGGCTCGCCAACCTGCACCCACCTGAAGCCCGAGGATGCCCGGCGGCCGAACGCGCGGCCCGGCTTCCTCGCGCCGTCGCCCGCCGGCGCGCCGCCCGTCTCCACCAGGCGCATGCCCGTCTCGACCTCCCTGAACAGGAGGTCCAGCGGGCTCGTGTAGTCATCGTCGTCCTCCCTGGCCTGTGCCAGCGAGAGCAGCGTGACGAGCCCGCCGAAGTTGCGGTCCTCGGGCGGGCAGTAGAACATCAGGTAGCCGATGAGGGCGGTGTAGAGCAGCCGCTCGGCCTGCACCCAGAACTGGTCGCCCACGTGGTCCTTGTCGCCGGTGGTGTTCGCGATGAAGCACTCCGCGAACTCGATGATCCCCACCTCGTCGCGGATGAGCGAGAAGGGGTTCACGCCGGCGGAAGCCGACATGCGCACCAGGTTCATGCAGCTGATCTCGTAGCCGCTCCCCACCAGCGCGTTGCCGAGCAGCGGCAGCTGCGTGCCCTTCGAGTCGATGACGAAGTAGTCCGCGTTCATCTGCAGGATGTTGGGTATGGAGTACCTCCAGGTCTTGCCGGCGCCGGTGCCCCCGATGACGAGGACGTTTCGGGGGCGCTCCTCCAGCCTCTTGCCCCTGCGCTTGCCGGGGTCGACCGCGAGCCCGTAGCTCTCGGTGAGGATGACGTTGTTGAAGGGATCCTCGGTGTCCGCGAACCTCAGGCCCTCCGCCTTGGTGCCCCAACGCGCGGAGCCGTGCTCCTCGCCGATTCGGCGGTTGCCCTGCGATCGCACCAGGTAGGCCCATGCAAGCCACACCGCGAGGAAGCAGATGGATCCGCCGAGCAGGGCGTTCGGCTCGGCTGAGATGCCCTGCGTCGTCAAGACGGACGGCACGGCCTCCATGGCCGCGCCGACGTTCTGCAGCCAAGGCCCCTCCAGGGAGCGGAGCGCTGCCGCCCAGAGGTCGCCCAGCGCGAAGGCCGCGGCGGAGAGCAGGCCGGCGGCAATGAGGCCTTCTTTCGAATAGCGCCTCATCGGCCCTGGGCCCTCTCCCTGTTGAACGCCCTCTCCCTATCGGGAACCTCGTGGGCGTTCTTGCGCAGCTCCTCGGCGGCGGCCTTGGCCATCTCGGCCTTGTCGGCGAGCCTCTCGTTCGCGCCGGTCCTCGCATGATCGCCATGCGTGCGGTCCTTGCCCAGGTCCCGTGCGCGCTCCCTTGCCCTTGCGAACTCCGCCGCAAGCTCCGCCGAGGCCTTCTCCTTGGCGGCGTCTACCGCCCGGGACATCTCGTCGAAAGCCCTCACCAACGACGGCGCGTCCTCCGCCCTGAACAGCAGGTAGGTCTTGCCCTGGGCCTCCTTGTGCCAGTCGTGCGCGATGCCGCAGTCGTCCAGCTTGCCGTCGATGATGTCCTGCAGCGTCGGCCAGTCCTCGATGGAGGCGAACTCGTGCATGTCGAGCTTCGCCCATCGCGCGGGACCTCCCGCCTCCCGCCCGCCGGCTTCCATGCCGGCGGCATCGCGGCCTTGGGCGCCCGCGCCCTTGCGCGCGTTGTCCAGCGCCGCCTTGAGCCTGTCCGCCGCGGCCATGGCCGCCGACCCCCCGGCATCCTGGCCCATGCGCAAGATCCAGTCGAAGAGCTTCTCGCCCGAGTAGTCGCCGAAATCGTCCGCCATCTCGAAATCCTTTCTTCCCGTTTACCTGACGCCGTCGAGGATCCGCCGCACCGCGGCGCGGTTCTCCTCCGCCTTCGCCGCCCTGAAGCTGGGCCCGTCGAACATCACCGGCTGGCACCGCTCAAGCACTCGGTCGTATATGCGCGTGCGGGCGAGCCCCCTGGGATTCTTCAGCTGCGCGAGAGGCACGTTGGTGGTGACCACCAACGGCCTGCCGCTGCGGTAGCACGCGTCAACCAGGTCGAAGGCCCTGGAGTCCATGTAGGACGAGTCCCGCTCGGCGCCCAGGTCGTCGATGACCACCAGGTCGTAGGAGCGGATGCCCTCCAGCATGCGCGTCCGCTCATCGCCCTTGGCGTCCCAGAGCACGTTTTCCGCCCTGGAGACGCTGGTCACGAGCGGCACCTTGCCGTCGTGAATCAAGAAGTTGGCCAGGCATCCAGCTGCGAAGGTTTTGCCCGTGCCCGGAGGCCCGATCAGCACAAGCCCGTGGCCTCCCTCGGCCATCTGCTCCCAATGGCGGGCGTACTCGCGCACGATGCGGAAGCCCCGCCTGTCGTCGCGCCCCAGCCCGAACTCGTGCCCGGGATCCAGGGGAAGGCAGAGCTTGTGCGAAGGCGAGCCCTCCACGGACCTGACGCGGGCCGCGGCCCTGCGCGCGGCATCAAGCCGGTCGGCCTCCTCGACCTGACACCTGCACATCACGGGCATGATCGTCGTCTGACCGCCCCAATCCACGCGCACCTGCTTCCCGGCGCCGCACTTGCCGCAGCGCAGCAGCCCGTCGTCGCCGACGAAGTCGCCCTCGTCGATCTCGCAGCTGACGGGAATCGGGTCCATGGCCGCAAGCCTGCCCGCCCTCATAGGACATCACCTGCCACGCAGGCGTACTCGGGCAGGCCGCACCTCGCACGCGGCCGCGCACCCTTTGATGGGTACGTGTTTGATAGGTCTTTACTTGATCCCTCTTTACTTAATTGCCCTGGCTTTGCCAATGCAGGCCTTTCCCGCACGGGGGCATCCTGCATTGGAAAATCCAACGCAGGCTCGTCGGACTCTGGCAGAGAGGTCCTAGCGACGGCGCGCTCGTGCACCACGTACTCGGTGCCGGCCAGGCGGCCGGAGCCGTCGCGCAGGCGCCGCCGCTCGAGGTAGCCGTGCTCCTCGAGTTCGCGCACGCCCGTGCGGATGGCGTCGACGCCCTCGCGGTTTATACGGGACAGCCCCTCGAGCGAGTAGTCCCACTCCTCGGGCAGGCTCAGCATCTGAGAGAGCAGCCCCTTGGCCTTTAGCGACAGGTCGCGGTTGCGCAAATGCTCGTTGGACATCACCGTGTAGTTGGCGTTCTTCTCGACGCGGAACACCGTCACGACGGATCGCCCCCGCGAAAGCCGCTGGGCGCCGGCGGAAGCATCGCGGCTTCCTCGGCGCGCGAGCACTCCGACGACGTCCTCAGCACCGCCCACGCCGCAAGCGCCATGGCGGCCGAGGCCGCCCCCAGTGCGTAGCCCGCGGCGAGCCACAAGAGAGCCGTTCCCATATCTGCGCCTTTCCTCGTTGGTTTTTCCCTGGGTTTCCCCAACCAAAGGGCGCGTCCGCGCAAGTTTTGGACATCGGATGGGCACAACCGGGCGAACGGGCGGCGCCGCGCCTCACCGATAGGTCCGAAAGGTGAGCGCCAACGGCCATGGGCCAAAACCGCAAAGCGGACAGCATGCCAGGTATAATCGAGCCGTAATGCAACCAACGTCTAATCAAGAAGGGGGCCCGATGGCCAAGGAACTGCAGCAGACGGAAGAAGCCTGCAGCGAAAAGGAGCCAAAGCAGCAGAAACCCAAACTCGCCATCGCCGAGCAGATCACCCACCTAAAGTCGAAGGGCGTCAAGTTCGCGATATGTGACGAGGAGGAGGCCACCTCCTTCCTGGCAGACGTATGCGACTTCTACGAGGCGACGTCCTACAGGAAGCTGTTCACCAAGCGCCAAGGTGGGAAGCACGACGGGGAGTACATAGACCTCGACTTCGCCCAGCTCAAGGCTTTCTTCGAGCTAGACCAGACGCTGCGCGAGACCCTCTTCCCTATGACGCAGCACATAGAGCACGCGTGGAAGGTAGCGCTGAAGCGAGCCGTCGCAGACCGCGACGGCGAGGACGGCTATTCCATAGTCGTGGACTATATGGGATCGCTCTCGCCGAAGGACCGGAAGTACCGCGACGGCGAGATTAAGCGGAGCTCAAGAAACCCCTACGCCCACGGCGTTTACGAGAAATACGCCGACTGCATGCCCGTATGGGCATTCCTCGAGCTGACGTCGTTCGGAACCCTCGCCGACTTCGTCCGCTTCTGCGGGAACCGCTGGGGTGACAAGTCGCTCGTGAGGGCCCATTACGACTTGAAGAAGGTCAAGTCTGTCAGGAACTGCGCGGCGCACGGCTCTTGCATTATCAACGTGTTTGCAGAGGGCGAGAACTCCAGGCACACGACGTCGGTCGACACGCTCGACGCGGTCGCAAGGGTAAGCTTGTCCAAGGCCACCAGGAAGAAATGGATGCGCAACGCGGCAGCGCAGGAGATAGCCATCACGCTCGTCCGCTACTCCAAGGACGTCCGTGACGCCGAATCGAGGGAAAAGGCTGAAAGATGGTTGAAGGGATTCTTCGACGAGGTACGGCAGGACGCCGATCTCCTGCCGCAGACCGGCCCCGACGCGACCTCCGCGGCTGCGTTTAATTTCATGGAGGCCTTGACAAAGAGTCTCGGACTGATAAAGTGAGCTGCAGATCAAAAAACCCTAGGGTTTTGGGGGCGGGATGGTGAGAGCCAAACTGCCCCATTTTTTTCACCGAACCACCCACCTGTATCGATTATATCTCGTTCAAACATTTCTCGCCGAATCGGCTATGTCGGCGCCTCGTTGAGGTGGGGTTCGAGCCAGAAGGCCTTTCTACCCTTCCATCCCATATCAGAGCGTAAGTTCTTTTTCTGCACCAAGACCCTCGCCCCGCTCGAATGCCACAGCAGTTCTACCGCATGGGAGGCAACGGCTAGCGCCGTCCAGTGGATTGACCAGTAAGTTGACCAGTAGATTTCACTGTTCTACCAGTTCGTCGCGCTGGTAACGATGTTTACGAGACCAGTGGATTGACCAGTAGACTGACCAGTGCGACACACATGGGAGAAGCATTGCGAAAGCGTCCGCGCATGTTTTAGACATCGGATGGGCGCAAACGGGCGGGCGGCGCTGCGCCGGCCCGTCGGCAAAGGGAATACTGAGGAAATCGGGAATGGCCAGAGGTGCTCACCGGCGCTATCGCTCTACAATCGTCCTGCAACAATCGAAGGGGGAAATAATGGGCACGGCATCGGTGACCATCAGGGCTGAGGAGTCCACGAAGCGCGCCGTGCGCGCCCTCGCCGAGAACTTCGGCTTCGACATCTCGTCCATCGCCCGCGCCTTCTACAAGCAAATCGAGCGCGAGGGGAAGATTCCCCCGAGCCTCGCCGAGTACCTGAAGCCCGACAAGAAGCCGCTGAAATAAACGCTTTGCGAGAAACCAACGCCTTGGTTCGAGAAGAGACGCCCGCCGAATCCGCTTGCCTACCATCCAGGCAGCCATAGTGGAAGCAGGCCGTATCGCTCTCTCGATTCTACCCATACTCCAACCATTCTAACCACCATGGTTAGAATGCGCCGATTTCCCAGAAGGGTTTATCTCAGCACTGCGCCCCTCAAAGCCTGCGGCCGAGGAGCGCAGTTGCCCTGCCCCTTGAGGCCCCAAAGCCAAGGGCGCGGTGTCTTTGATAATGCGAGATGGCGATCAGCGCATCACGACCTCCAGGCGCGGGCCTTCGCGCACCAGCACCTTCTCGACGATGCGCCTGAGCAGCGCCCTGTCGACGTCATCGAGCCTGTGCTCCTCCAAAGCGGAGAGAAGCGCCGCCCGCTCCTTCTCGCCGTCGGCCTCGAGCAGCCTGTCCGCGCCGGACGGGAGCAGCGAGGCCGACGCGGCGGCGTGCTGCGCCGCGGCCGTCGCCGGAGTGCCGAGGACTTCGAGGTCGGCGGCCGTCGCCTTCCCGAAAGCGTAGCGCTCGTAGGCCGCGAGCTTCGCCGCCGCCGTGACGCGGGGCTTCGGCCTCCGGTCGGGTTCATGCTCGGCGCAAGGCCGCGACGTTGAACCGCCTTCCCTCATGGCAGCCGCGATGGCGTCTGCGACCTCATCCTCCGTCACCCGCCGCCTGTCGCCGCCGGCGCAGTCGCACTTGCAGGTGAAGGCGCCGCCCGCCTTCCATGCGCGGTAGCTGAGCGAGTGCCCGCACTCGGCCCGCCTGAGAAGTCCACGCGCGAACGGGCTTTTCGGCGCAGACTTCCCCACTCCCTTGAGGTGCTCCTTGGTCCTGAGGCACGCCTGCGCGGCCCGCCAGAGCCCGTCTCCGACCAACGCGGGATGCGCGCCCTCGGTGACGTAGCGTTCCGATTCAGGCACCACGTCGACCGGATGCCTGTTCATGACGCGCCTACGCGTCTTGCCGGTCACGAGCGTCCCCGTGTACACCGGGTCGCCCACGATCTTCTGCACCTGCGTGCCGGTCCAGCGGCGGCTCTTCGGCTCGGGGCGCTTGCTGTACCCGTACAGCCCGAGCCTGCGGTACGCCACGCCCGGCGTCTCGATGCCGTCGGCGTCGAGCGCCGCGGCGACGAGTTTCGGATCGGCAAGCTCGGCCGCGAGCTCGAACAGCCTGCGCACGCCGGGGGCGAAGCGCTCGTCCGGTGCCAGCCTCATGCGGTCGGCTGGGTCCACCATGTAGCCGAACGGCGGCGTGGGGTGCGGCCGCAGCCCGCGCCGCCACTTCGTCTGGAGCGCGCTGCGCACGCGGATCGACGTGTCCCGGCAGTAGGCGGCGTTGGCTATGTTGCGCATGGCTATGCCCGGCGCCGCCGAGTCGAGGCTGCACGCGGCCGAGTCATAGCCCTCGGCGATGCTCACGAACCTCACGCGCAGGAAAGGGAAGACCTGCTCGATGTAGGTGCCGGCGTCGATGTACTCCCTGGCGAAGCGGCTCAAATCCTTCACGATTATGCAGGAGACGCGCCCCTCCTTGCACAGGGCGAGCATGCGCTGGACCTCGGGCCGATCGAAGCTCGACCCGCTGAAGCCGTCGTCGACGAACTCCTCGACGGGCTGGCAGGAAAGCCCCGGGTCGCGTTCGACGAAGGAACGCAAGATGGCCCGCTGGTTGGCGATGGAATTGCTCACCGCGCCCTCGCCCTCCAGGTCGCCGTCGGCCCTCGAGAGCCTCATGTACAGCGCGATCATGCGAGCCTCCGCTCTATAGAAGCCACCCTGTCGCGCCAGTCACCGAACCTGAACTCGATCACGATGCCGCCGTCGCGGCCCACCTCTATGCGCCTCACCAGCGCCAGCACCAGGTCGCGGCTGAACGTGAACAGGTCCTCCAGCGCCGCGACCGCCTCCTCGAACGCGACGTCTGAGGCGAGCAGCGCGTCGAAGTCCTCGAGCTCGCGGTTGGCCGCTTCGAGCGCGGCCCGGCAATCGGCCGCCCTCCCGTCGGCCTCGGCCTGCATCTCCTTGTACTCGGCCAGCGTCACGCCGCCGCATGCGTACAGCTCGTAGAGCCGCTGCCGCTCGCGCGACAACGCGGCGGCCCGCGCGGCCAGCGCGTCGACGGACGCCTGCAGCCGCCTCCTCTCCTCGACCGCTCCCTCGCTGCCCCTGAGCCCGGGAAGCACCCGGTCGAGCTCCAGCGCCGTCGAGACCTGAACCCTGACCTCGTCCATGATGGCTATGCGCAGCGCGCGCTCGGCGACGCGCACGTCGTTGCCGCAGCCGCGCCCATGGTGCCGCCGGCACTTGTACACGCTGCCCCGGGCCTCCCCCGTCTTCGGGTTGAACCTGCGGTCGAGGATCATGCGGCCGCCGCACTCGGCGCAGAACAACACGCCCGCCAGCTCGTCGGGCATGGCGTTGCGGTCGGCCTCCTTGGCCGCCACCTGCGCCCGCTTCGCCGCCTTCTGGGCGCGCCGCTTGGCGCGGACGCGGCCGAACACCTCGGCCGGCACGAGCGCCGGGTGCGCATCGGGGAAGACCAGGCGCTCGCCCTCGGGCACCGTGTGCGCGGGAATCCCGTCGTAAAGCGACCGGTAGGTGTTGCCAAGCACGAGCGTGCCGACGTAGACGGGGTTGTCGAGCATCTTGGCGACGTAGCGCGCCGACCACGGCCTGTCGCGCCAGACGCCCGCGTAGCCCGCCGACGACTGGGCGTCCAGGTGGTCGACGGGCGTTGGCGCGCCCATTTCCGCAAGCGCTGACGCGATGTCGACCAACCGCTCGCCGTCGAGGAACATGGAGAAGGCCAGCGGCACGAACGGCGCAGTGGCGTCGTCGACGTCAAGCCTGCCCTCGCCGCGCACCACGCGGTAGCCGTAGCACGTGTTGCCGTAGATGACCTCCCCCTCCTCCATCTGGCGGTGCTTCACCGCCGACACCTTGCGGGACGTCTCCACCGCGTACATCTCGTTGACCAGCCCCTTGAAGGGCACGACGATGCCGCCGTCGCCCTGCAGCGTGTCGAGCCCGTCGTTCACCGCGATGAAGCGCACGCCCAGAAACGGGAAGATGCGCTCCAGGTACGTGCTCGTCTCGTACATATTGCGCCCGAAACGGCTCAAATCCTTCACGGCGATGCAGTCGACGGCGCCTGCGCGCACCTCGTCCATGAGCGCGTCGAACGCGGCCCTGCCCTCGAACGTGGTGCCTGTGCGGCCGTTGTCCTCGTAGACGCCGACCACCTCCACGCCCTCCATGCCCGACAAGCTGTCGCGCACGAAATCGACCTGGGCCCGCAGGCTGCCGTCGCCCGCCTGCCCGTTGTTCCTGCAGCTCAGCCGCGCGTAGACGGCGCAGCTCCACACCTTTGCCGCAGGCGCCGCAGAAACCGCCGCGACGCTTGCTGCCGTCTTCCTCGACTTCCTAGCCACGGCAGGGCCTCCTTCCCTCGGCCTTAGTCGGGCAGGCGTAGCGGTTGCGCGCAAGCCCCTCGTTGGCCTCCTCGAACAGCTCGCGGCCGACCAGCGCCGGGTGGTGCCCTTCGATGACAGGGAACGACCCGATCGGGATGCCGCTTTTGCGCATGCGGATGCTGGCGAGGCGCTCGGGGGCGAAGTCCCCCGTGTAGAAGGGGTTGGTCACCATGCTCCTGATGGCGGCGTAATCCCAGCCTTCAATGGCGTGCCGATTGTGGCCGTAGAGCTCGTTGGCCCTCTGCCTGGGCCCGGGGCACCCAAGCTCGCGCACCTGGCCCTCCAGCTTGCTGCGCCACCAGCGCCCCTGGGCGGCAAGCTCGAAGATTCTGGGGACGAAGGCCGCCACCTCGCCGTCCACGCGCGCGCCGCAGGGCGCGTCCTCGTCGAAGACGTAGCCGAAGGGGACGTTGCGCCTTATAAGCCCGCCGGAGGCGAGCCTGTCGTGCTCGGCATGCAGGGCCAGCGCATCGGACATCTCTGTCTGCAGCCCCTTGAAGTACGCCCGCACGTCGCCGCCCTGCGTGTCAAAGCCGCGCGCGCAGTCCACGAAGCGGAAGCCCATGGGCATCAGAACCTCCTCGACGTAGAAGCGGGCCTCCGAGAAGCACGGCGCGAACACCGCTATGTCGGGCACGACCACGCAGTCGGCCCTGCGGTTCTCAATAACGCGCATGAGCTCGTCGAAGGCGGCGCGCACGTTGCGCACGGCGTTGCGGTTCCTGATGGTCTCCGCCTTGCGCACATCCCCGTGGGCGGAAAGCCATGCCTTGCACGCCGCCGACTGCGCCGCCATATCGGGGACGCGAAGCCAGCCGCTCATCCAGTCATAGGCAGAAAGGTACACGACGCAGCGCCATCTGCCGTCCTCGCGCGCCCCGGGGATACCGCGCGCCGCCGCCAGCACGTCAGAGAGGTCGAAGCCCGCCATCACGCCACCCCCTCTTGCTTCGAGGCGCATGCGGCGACGGGGTCGCCGAACCGGAAGACCACCTCGATGTCGCCGCCCTCGCCGACGAGCACCCTGTCGATGAGCTCTACGACCATCACGCGCTCGAGGCCCTCGGCGTCGCGGTAGCGCGCCAAGGTTTGCTCCCAGGTCTCCGCGCGCACGTCATCCAACTGGGCCGATTCCCGCTCGATACCGGCCTTCTCGCCCTTCAGCTCCTGCAGCCTGGCGTCGACGGCCCGAGCGAGCTCGGCGTACTGCGCCTTGTCAATGACGCCCGCCGCGTAATCGGAGTACATGCGCAGCCGCAAGTCGCCGTTGTGCTCGATGCGCCCCTCCACCGACTCCAGGCGGCAGGCGAGCTCGGCGCGCCTGTCGTGGCGGTACGCCTCGGCACCCCTCACCGCGCCATCGCCGTCGACCGCCGCGAGGGCGTGCCCGTGCACTGCCCGCATCACCGCCGCCGAAAGCTCGTCCTCCCACACCTTGTGCATGCCGCACTCGGCACGGTTCTTCCTATGCGTCTCGCAGGAATAGTAGAAGCGTTTGCCGCTGGAGCGGCGGCTCGCATGCCGCGCCATCGTCGCGCCGCAATCCGCGCAGAAGAGGAACCCCGACAGCGGCAGCGACCGCTTGGCGCCGGGCGACAGGCGCATATCGCGCCGCGCCAGCTTGCGCACCAGGCCGAAGGTGGCCGGGTCCACTATCGCCTCGTGCGCGCCGGGCGAGCGGTCCCACTCGGACTCGTCGACGAGGAGCACCGCCTTGCGCCGGAAATCGGGCTTGCAGGTCTTGCCCTGCACGAGCGTGCCCGCATAGGTCTCGTTCGACAGGATGCGCAGCACCGTGCGCGCGTCCCAGGCGGTCCTCTCCCCCTTGCAGAAGTTCGAGCTGCGCGCCGCGCCCTTCGCCGCGAAATACTCGTAGGGGCTTGGCACAAGGCTCTCATTGAGCATGGCGGCTATGCCGGCGGCGCTCATGCCGCCGATGCGCGCATCGAAGATGCCGCGCACAACACCGGCGGGTTCCGGGTCGACCACAAGCCTGCCGCGGTCGGGGCCCGACCCCTTGGCGTAGCCATAGGGGGCGAATGCGCCAACGAACTCGCCGCGGCGGCGCTTGGCGGAAAGCGACGCCTTGGTCTTGGCGGAGGCGTCGCGGCAGTACATATCGTTGAAGAGGTTCTTCACCGGCAGCATCAGCGCGTCGGCCGGCGTCTTCTCGGCTGCGGAGTCGTAGCCGTCGGTGATGGCCATCACGCGCACGCCGAGCGCCGGGAACACCTGGTCCAGGTAGCGCGACACGTCCAGGTAGTTGCGGCCGAGGCGACTCAGGTCCTTGACGACGATGCAGTCGATCTTGCCGGCCTCCACGTCGGCGAGTAGGCTGCCCCAGCCGGGGCGGTTCTCGAAGGTGGAGCCCGAGAAACCGTCGTCGGAGTACTCGGCGACGATGCTCAGGCCGCCGTTCGCGTCGGCGAAGTCGCGGATCATGGCATGCTGGTTGAGCACCGAGCCGCTGGTGCCGTAGCTCTCGTCGTCGACGGAGAGCCTGGCGTAGCTGGCGGCGCGATAGACCCTTGCCGCTGGTTTTGGCGTTTTGGTTTTGGGCATGAAAAGGCCTCCTTTTGCACGTGCTTGTACGTGCGCCAGGAGGCTCTGAGGATGCCCTCGGGATGCGCTGCGCTTCCCGCCAAGAAAAAAACAACCGACGCCGAGGGCCCTTGTATGCGTCTGGCGCAATCGTACCACGCCTTCGGCGACTCGGCGCCGGCGAAGGCGGAAATCTCAGGGTTGATGGAGCGTTGGCCGATGCCGGCCGAATCGCGTCACGCAGGCCCGTCGCCTATGACGTCGCGCACGTTCTCGCGCGCGGCCAGGTAGCGCGACACGGCCTCCTCGATGCTGCACTCCCCGGCGTAGGACACGCGCACGCCGATTGATCCGCATCGTGCGCAAGGCTCATCGCAAGCCGCTGCAGAAGCATCCTGCCGAAGCTCGCGCGGCAGCGCACCGGCAACCGCAGCTTCGCTCGGTCCGTTGTCGGCAAATGGCTCGTCGCCGCTGCAAGGGAACATCCCGTCCTGCGCGGCTTCCATCTGCTCACTTCCCATCGCGACCGCCGATCCCGAACATGGCCTCGAGCTCGGCGCGCGTCTCGTCGTCGAGCCCCTCCAATTCCTCGAGGACGATCTCCTTGATGACGGGGTACGAGCGCGCCAGGCGCTTGTAAATCGCGTAGACGGTGACGTACTCCTCCTCGCTGTGCTGCTTGACGGTCTTGCCCTCGAAATAGATGGCGCGGATGGTGCCTTGGCTGGACTCGCTCAGGAAGGATATCGCCCAGTCAAGTATGCTGTGCATGATCGAATGTAGCTCATCCTCACGGACGCGCTCCTGCTCAGAGGCGGGGCTGCGATCGTCTGCGAACAGTTCCTCGGGGTTTATCACCCCCTCGCCGTCGCTCCGCATGAGCTGGCTGAACAGTATCGGACGCGCGGTGACGCCCTTGATCTTGACGATGCAGTCGTAGCTGCTGCGGCAGCCTCGCGATGAGGGCATGTTTCCTCCCCTGGGTCAGGGAGCGCGGGATTGCGCTCCTGCCCAGAGGCGGAGAACGAAGTATTTTGGACGTGCCCTAAGGGCGAGCGGTGGCCACGACGAAAGAGGGCCTTTTGACGATTGTCACCCCCCAGTAGTTAACGGCCGTTAACCAGCAGCGAATAATCCGCCCAAAGACCAAGAAACCCCGCAACTCGGCTTGAGTTGCGGGGCAAGTAAACACTAGAGGTCGAAGTCGATCAATAGGGGCTGATACTTAAAGCAGCTGCCTTAAGTATCAGCCCAATCTTCGCAATCGGTCACATAATATCGGATGAAATGAGGCCTTCTCGACATTGCGGAACCCGATATAGCATGAGCCACACGGCCTCACGCTCCAAAACTCATCAAGAGCGAACGCGCCTCCGTCCCCATTCATCCGGCTCAGCGACCCCTAACGCAGTCTTTCAGCTTCTCGCTGATGACCTCCATAGCGGCATCGTAGGCATCGGATAGCTCCCTCATCGAATCGAACAGCTGAGTACGGGTCCTTGAGTCAGAAGTGACGTTATGAGCCTTCTGGCGAAATAGCGAGAGGGCTTTTACCAGCTCGACGTCGTCGATCCTACACGAAAGCAACAGGATATCCTCCAGCGACTGGCGCTGCATTTCCGAGTCCGCAGGATCAACAATCCAATCCGCCCATTCCTTCCCCTCGGTAGCAAGCTTATCCATCTGGAGGCAGCATTTCCCCGTGGCCCTCATACCGCACTGGACAGCTTCTTGCAGTCCCACCAGATTGTCGCGCTCGAAGCGCCTCCACTCATCCTCGCGAGAGGCGTCGAGCCTCTTGTCCTCGAGCTTGTTCTGGTGCCTTGCCGTCATGCAAGCCGCAAGTAGCGTCACGGCCCCGCCGATAAGCGTGCCAACAAGCGACGGGAGCGCTGGGGTCAAGGTGTCCAGAACGGCGCTTAGGCTGCAAGAATCCAACGCAGAGTCCTTTCTTCAAGAGCCTACATATTCGCAAGCATATCATTGATGGCACTTCCGAACTCGGCGTCTTTCTCAGCGTGCTCGAGCTCGGTGCGGCACCTTGTCACCTCTTCCCCATGCTTACGTTGCCGCTCGCACCTCACCACAGTTCAACGTTGCGATAGGTCAAGGGATCTATGTCGACGGCCGGGCCGTCAGCCATCCTGGCGATCTCCTGGACAACACCTTCAACATTGAACTTCGTTCGCCCAACCCCTCTAAAACGAATTCCAAACAGCAACTATTGCCCAGATGGCTTTTAGGCGCCTACCCCAACTTGATACTCTTGGCACCAACCCTGAATACGACAACCGTCATCATCACATTGAGCGCTATCTGCGATATTGTTGTGGCAATTGAAGTACCGATGCCGCCGTACAGAGGTATCAGAAGATAGTTGCCCACAAGGTTGATGGCAAGGGAGATAAGCGCTATGGCAAACTGAAGACCATAGCGATTCAGCGACATGATGAGCGCGGACGCCGGCGCAAAGACATAGGCCGAAAATGCGTTGATGCACAGTATTTGAAACATTGGTATAGAGGCATCGTATCCATCACCGTTCAAAACAGGGAAAACAAGCTGAGCCCCGACACAGCAAATTGCAACCAAAGCCCCGAATGGCACGGTAGTCTTCTTGAACCACTTGATGGCAAACTCGCGCTGTTTCTCGGTACTCTCGGTCATCTCCGCCTTGGACATCCTAACGCGAAGGACGGTCTTAATGGAAGGCAGGAAGAGCAGCACCATGTTAAAGTACTTCGATGCAACGCCGAACTCGGCGACCGCCTGGGTAGACCCAAAGGACGCCAGCATAGTGATATTCGCCTGGTTGTACAATTGCGTGGCAACGCTATAGAGAATCAACCAAGCAGAAACAGCCAGGAACTCCCTACCAGCCTTGAAGTCGACCGCGATAGCCGCATCGCCGTGCCTAACAAGCTTCCCTATCATAGTAAGCGAAATCACAAAACAGGCTAATCCCGAAAAGCAGTACGATGCAAGAATGCTCTCCAACGAACCCGCCGCCAATACAACCGCAAGCGCAATGCAGGCGAGCAGGGTCAACTGCTTCGCATTCTCGACAACACCGGACTTAGCATAGAGTTCACGGGATTGGAAGAAGGCGATATTCAGCTGCACAGTACCCAGCAAAAAGCCGTAAACGATAGCGGCCAGCATGACTGGATGGGCGACTCCCATAGCTTCAGCCATAGGGTAAGACCCGACAAGAAGAAGGACAAGGCAAGCTACGTTAATCGCATGCGAAATAAAAATAAGTGAATCGCGGTATGCACGATCCTTGGTCATCCTCTCGGTATTGTAGCGAACATAGGCAAGCGCGATACTTTGCCCGGCAATCCCTAAAATAGTCGACGAAGTTGTGAAGAACACAGTGTAGCTTGCGTAATCCTCAACTGAAAGTATCCGTACCAATGCGACGGTCACAACCAGCTGTAGCGCCCTTGCGGCCATGTTAAACATAGTCACAACCGAAAAGTCCCGCGGTATAACCTGCTTAATCTTCAAGATTAATCCTCCGAAGTCCCTAGAAGGGAGCAGACGAAAACAACAAAGAACGAGGTGAACGCAATTGAATACAGAATGCCCAATGACCAGCCAATCGCCGTGTAAATGACCAGCAACACAACGGCCAAAGCGTTCTTTCTTTTGAACGCCAGCCAAAGGGAACAAATTAGACCTAGAACAAAGGGGATAAATCCAACCAGTCCATTCTCGCAAAGAACCTGCACATAGACATTATGTGGGTTCGTTCCGTGAAGACCGGAGTTGGCCGGCATGCCAAGCGAAGCCTCGTAAATAGCGTACTGCCCGGTGCCGATGCCAAAAACGGGAGAGTTGCCAAACTGCTCTATCGCCAGTTGCCTCTTGATATCTCGACTTGAAACGATATCTTGAAACGTCAGGGAATCGATCATCGACTGTCCGAGCGGACTAGCAACGACGGCAACGACGGCAATCATCAAACAGAGCAGGAGTGCCTTTTTCTCAAGCGAGACATCACGAGTCTTAGCCAGCATCAGGTAAGCGCCAACGATTACCAGCAGATAATAGAAAGTTCTCGCACCGGTGACAACGCCAGCAACCATGCACAGCAAAATTACAATGATGCGCACAGGCGCTTTAAGCCGCGTGGCACCCAAAGCCAAAACCGCAATAGTCACATTGCTAAACAGAGCAGAAATGATCGAGTCGCCAAAAATCCCATCCGGTCTATAAAGGCGAATCGTCGATGGAGAGAACTCCCAACTGGCCATAGAACCATACTGCCAAATTGTTATGCCGGCGTTCACGATACCAGCTACTAGACATATGGAGAGCAGTTTTCTAGCGATGCCCTTCCTCTCTTCGTCTTCGAACGAGAAGAAGCAAGCGATGCCTACCACATAAACCGCAAGCTTCAGGGCTTCCACGTACTCCTTATAGAAAAGCGCGGAAGTCCCAGCAATCAACGCGAAAACTAGGAGGAAAGCGTAGGCAATATTCATCCTCAGACTCAGAGTTCGTTTGCCATTACGAACGAGAACAACCACCATGAGAAGAAAAGCCACCGGTATCGCAACGTTCAGGTCAGAATAACGAACCTGCGTAAGGGAAAACGAGTCGACATTCGCCACCACAGCAACGCCAGGAAGCGACCCTAGAACCTCTCCAACCACAGAGCCAATAGGAGAACCTGCCGGCAGCGAAATACTAGAGAAGAGAAGTATTATCAGAGAGAAGCAGAAGACAAGCCCTGTTAGATCCGCATTCGGCACGTAAGAAACACTAGAGGTTCTAGTCTTCATTAAGGATCTCCCTAACAGTAATCACATTAGTCCTGCCATATTCAAAAGGAACATCAAGAATCGAGCTCTTTATGACGGCGCCATAATGTGGGGAATAAAGCCCCTCCCGAACGCTAATATCGCTTTCGGCGCAAAAGACCACCGAAACACCCCGACACGTTAGGACCGCCTCTTTGCGTCCCACAACGGAAACATCGACCTCCGGAGCAAGAACGAATGATCTCGTCGCAGCAACGGCGGGCGCAGCGCCCTCAACGTCATCCTTGACCGCAACCCCCTCCGATCCAACCTCCACAACCCTCTTGTGAGTCACGCCAAGACGCGTGGCCCAGCAATCCGTCGCGCCCCTGAAAACAACCGTCCCATCAGCCTCCGCAACATCAAGGCTCGCGCCGCCGCACCTCGTATACCCAAACAACCCTCGGAATTCATTTTGCTCAAGATTCCCAAACCGCAACGTCGAGTGTTGTGCGGTACCGCGAAGGATATTGCGCACCTTGGGATCGCGCGTATAAACACCAGAACCGGGGTCCACAAAAAACGGCACGCCCTTGAAGCCAAGCGTGAAGGAAAGCTTATCGTTATGCGTATGTCCAGGCTCGGACTCATCGACAAAGCCATCAGAAGCGAAGAATCCCAACGACCAGTCTCCATACCTAGCAAGAGCCATACCCGCATCATAAAACGTTCTCGCCCCTCCGCGCCATGAGGGAAAACATGCAACACGGCCGGAAGCACCGTAAAACAGCTCTTCTTCGGCGAAGAACGCTTCATCAGGAGCATCCGGACCGATTTCCCTGTCAACCAGCCTACTCACGAGGCGTAAGTCATCATAGCGCTCGGGTGAAATACACACTACGCGTCCTGAATCGTTATCTCCTACCTGCAGGGAACGCCCATCTTTGTTTGTTACGGCATCAAGAAAACGACCGAGAATCGAAAGACGCTCAAAATACTCCGCTGGCAGCTTATAGGGCGTTTCAGCAAAGCACTTGCCCGCGAAGAAGAGCATCTCTCCCATCAGGCGTGTATAGCGGGTGCTGCGCTCGAAGCAACAACCGTCGTCGAGAACCTGTTTCCGCACGCATCTCATCAGCTCGTTGTGGGTGTATTCCCCCCACTTCCGTGCTTTGGGCAGGTTGGGGTAGGCCGCAACGACAGCAGCAAGTCCAAGCAGGTCGGCGATGTAGTGGTTGTTCTCTTGCAATCTAGCTGATGTCTCGAGGTTTGCCCAAATATGCTCACCATGGCAGAAAGCAAGCTCCGCAATCACCGTATGCATTGGGTCGTCCTCGCAAAGCCCGCACCGCAACAGCTCGTATGAGGAAAGTAGGTTGAACACGCGAATGCCGACTTCCATAGTGCACGTCCACTGGACACCCCTCCCCATAGGGTTCACAGAGGCAAAAGAGCCCACTTTGGCACGATAACAATCAAGGAACCTTGCATCGCCTGTTTGGCGAAATGCCGCCGCAAGGGGGAGAAGGTACTGCATCCTTCCGTATTCCCATGGCACCTTTATGTCGGCAACTCCAGATTCCGGTTTAATGGCATCGTAAGGCCCATCTGGAAAACGATATCCAGCAACGAAATCAGTACGCCATTCGTCTTCCACGGTAATATCTCTTGGCAGATCGAACCATTCCCCGAAAAGCACGAAGGAGCCACCGATTATCCTCTCGGCAGCTCTCCGGATCTCGATATCGAAGGACTTGAATCCAGCAGAGCCACTATCGACAAAAATGCGCCCGTTAAAACCCTCGGCAAGCTCGTTACCTAAACAAGATGCCTTCTGGCGGATGGCGCTGCTACTACTCTTATATATCTGCCTCTTAACCTTACGCGTGGTCCTGTTGGCGACCGCAACGGCAAGACGCCGGCATATACGCTGAACCATGTTAGCCTTTCTTGCCTCTCTTATCCGTAACTTCCGCTTCTAGAACCTTCAGCACCTTATCCATCTGCACTTTCCAGTCGAACTGCTTCTCGGCGAAGGCACGCATCTTGCTGCCAGTCTCCGGGTCTGTAGCCGTCCTATTTGCAAAAGCGACAACCTTGTCAATGGGTATCGGGTCGTCATTGCTGGGAAGCAGGAGAGTGAACTCCTCGTCCCCGTTAAAACCTTTCTCGGGGAACGAATAGATAAACGGTATGCCTCTGGCACAATACTCCCTGGATTTCATCGTTGAACCGAGGGAAATCCCGATTCTATGCAATCCAAGAGAACCGACAGCAACATCCGCGTCATCAAAGAAAGCGTCAAGCTTGCTTCCGGTCGCAGCACCCGCAAATACAATAAAATCTTCTAGCTTCAGCTCGGAAACAAGCTTCTCCAAGGAAGGATTCTCTGCACCCACACCAACGAGCGTAAGCAGCACGGGTCGGGCGCCCTTATACTCAGCAAGCCCGCGAATGAGCCTGTCAACACCATGATGAGGGGAGAACTTGGCGACAGCAAGAAGCCTCACGGCTTCGCAAGGCGCGCCAGCCTTCCTCAATGGAATAGCTCCAAGGTCAATTCCATTGTCGTAGGTGATGTTCGGCACTCCCCAGATAGTGTCGTCATCAAGGTAAGTGATGGCGTAGTCGAAGTAGCGCGGGGCATGTTTCGCCCTAAGGGATTCCAGCCACGCATATGCCCTATGTACGACATAGCTCAAATACTTGCGCGATTCGAGAAGCCTTTTATGGCGCGCATCCCTTTCCATCTCAAAGGGGAAGGTGGGAAACTCCACCGCAAGGACAACCCCATTGCTTCGAAGCTGTTTCGAGAACGAGCAGAAAACGTTATCAAGGTGGTCAAAACGAATAACCACTGCCTCAACACCGTTCGCAAGAGACCAATTGCTCAGAAAAGCATATTTGCTTCTGCGATCTCCCGCGGTCTTCCGAACATGGCTGGCAACGACTTCCCCGCTACTAGGTCGCTCTATCCTCGTTTCTAAGCCGTAGTCCTTACTTATATAGACGTCGTGTCCAGCCTCCTCGGAAGCCTTCGCCTGAGACATCACCTTAGCAGAGATGCCGAGAGATGAGTTTGAGTTAAAGTCAATTGCGGAAGTGAACAGAACGCTCAGTCGACGTCCTCCTTCGGTGCCCGATCTAGACATTTCGTAGGCACCCCCCTGAACAGACCCAAAGGGAGCATCCTTGATCATCACAGCATTCGCCCCAATCATCATATTGTCACCATTCACAATCGGACCGAGCACCTTCACACCCGCGCCGATGTGCTAATTATCGCCGACAGCAGACGCCTCGCAACGCCCTCTACGCCCGCCGTCGCGCAATCACGCAACTCTTGCCAATCTTCGCACGCTTATGCGCCACTACGCCTACGCCCTTGCAGCCGCAGGTTGAACCCTAGCCAATTTCACACTGAGCGAGGTTAACAAATTGCGAAAAGATAAATCTACGTCTCATATAGCCTCGAAAGGCTTGAGTTTATGCCAATACCGCTAATGCGCTCTTCTCTGCTTGTTCGCCGCATTCATAAAAGAGCTCATCTAAGGGCCCCCTTCCGCCCATTGTCCAAATCCGCGACCAGCTCCTCGAGGTAGTGGTCTACACAAAAATACTCCGCCGACGCGAGCGCCGCCTCCTTCATCGAAACAAGACGCTCGCGATCCCTGTCCAAAGCTTTTATTGCGTCGCACATCGCTTCAGCCGTACACTCATCAAGAACGATGCCGTCCTTACCAGACGCGACAAGCTCGGCATTGTAGCCAATATTGCTCGCAACGGTCGGCACCGCTGCCATCTTTGTCTCAACCAAAACGCCCGGAACGCCTTCTGCTGCCCATTTACTGGGAAAAAGATGCAAGTCATACCTAGAGAGCTCGGAAACCGCATCATTTGTCACTGAGTCGAAGACACCATGATAGAAAACGTTCGGAAGCGCCGAAACCCGCGCTTCGAAAGCATCCTTGAATGTCTCCTCAACACGCCCATAGAAGTAGAATTCAACGCCCGCAAGGCGCTCGGCGCAGTCCAGAATGACGTCAGCCCCCTTCGCTGGTCCAATTAGCGAGAAGCTGACACATTTAAGGACGCCGCCCGTTTTATGCGGCAAGACCGTAGCAGTCGGCCTGTTACGGCAGTTAGGGTAAATCGACACATTATCCAAGCCAAGATTCCTTGTTGCATTACACATGGTCTTGGTTTCAACGTAAATACGACCCAGCTTCGCACAGGCTTTCCTATATGCTAAATCGCTCGACAAATGGCTCGGAAGAAGGCCCCCCATTGCCATTAGATAGCACCGAGAGAGAACGCTCGGTCTAACGATTGAGAGCAAACAAAGTAGAGCCCTTTGTATCCTCGCGTTACCGAACCCGAGCATGAAAAGGCCGTCCTTCGACGTCATCAGAAGCCGAACGATCTTGACGGTTCCCACATCCCTGAAGCCGACCTTCTCGACGGGGACGCGATCAGCAAGCGCCTCAGCGAGCAAGGCGTTCTTAACCGTCACTCCGCCGTACGGAGGAGGGAATTGTCCCAGATAGTAGACCTTCAACTGCTAGCACCTACTCCAGGCATCTTCCATGATATTCCAACAGAGCTCATCAAAAGTGATGCCAACAGCCTTTGCTGCATCAGGAAGCAACGAGGTCCCGGTCATGCCGGGAATGGTGTTCGTTTCCAGATACCAGAGGCGATTGCGCTCGTCCAGAATACAATCGGTTCTGGACACACCATAGCAGCCGAGGGCGTCATGGGCTCCCAACGCCATCTCCTCGCACTGCCTAAGTTCTTCTTCAGTGAGATTTGCCGGACAAATGTGCTGCGCCATGCCCTGCTCGTATTTTGCCTCGTAATCATAGAATTCATTAGCCGGGATTATTTCAATGGGAGGAAGAACGCGAGGCTTCTCCCCGCCCAGCACCGCGACCGTCAGCTCCCTGCCTGAAATAAACTGCTCAACCAGAACCGAGGGAGCAAGCTCCAGCGCAGTGTCAATCGCACAAGCGAGATCGTCTCCATTGTCGACGATGGAGACGCCGAGGGCGGACCCTTCGGTTGAAGGCTTTACGACAAGCTTGCCTCCCAGTTTGGTCCTAATGTCTTCTATATTGCATTCCTCACCACGAAGCACCCTGATGTATCCAGGTGTTGGGATGCGGAAAGATTCGACCAACAGTTTTGCCACAAATTTGTCCATTGCAATCGCGCTGGAGAGAACGCCCGGCCCCGTATAGGGCAAGCCAACGCTTTCACAGAACCCCTGGATCGACCCGTTCTCCCCAGCCCCTCCGTGAAGGCAAATGAAGACGCCTTCGACAGAAGAGTCGAGGAGCGTATGAGCCCAGCCCTCAACGCCTGTGTCTATCTTTATGACCTCGTAACGCTTTTCCAGAGCCTCTTCCACGGCTGCGGCCGATAAGAGCGAGACCTCGCGCTCCCCGCTGGCGCCACCGCAAAGCAATGCGATTCGTCTAGCCATTTTCATCATCCTCCAACCGTCCAGTTATTTGATGTCCGACACAACGTAGCGAAGCTTTCCGCGCTTCGTGCGTTCGATTCCGTCGACGCGCTTGAAGGATACGGGGAGCATTCCCTTGGTCCTGTCGCGGAAGCGTTTCTCCGCCTCGGCGATGTCCTCAGTGTAGTTATCCGAAAGAGGAACAAAGCTAATTTCGACCGAGTAGTCCTCTAGCTGATGAATCTGAGCTTCCTTGATCGTCGCCGACTCAGTAAACAAAGCAGAGAGCGCGCCGACCTTGCCTCCGTCGGGAAGCGACAAAAGTTCGCCAGTCCGCCCATCGATCCGCTCGATTACCCTTCGGCCGTTCTTTAGCCTATCGGTGGTAATGGCAAGGTCACCGGTGTCATAACGCAAGAGTGGGAAGGCGAAATTGGTAAGGTTACTACCAACGATTCGCGAATAATCGCCGCATTCAATGAACTCAACGGCGGAGTAATCCTCGTCAACAATGTAATCATGGTCGGCGTCCTCTCCAATGCACGCTACCGCCTCAGTGAGGCCGTACAGAGCATGGGGCTGTACCCCGAACGCCTTCTCTATGATGGACCGCTGATAACCATATAAGTTCTCGGCACTCGCCGTCACGGCCTTGATAGGCTTATCGAAAGTCAGACCGTTTTGCGCAACGAATGACGCAAACGGCATGATGCACGAAGGATACCCGTGGATCCAGGTTAGTCCGTAATCATTAATTGCTTTGAAGTAAGCCATGTAGTTTTCATCGTTGCCGTGGAAAGCCGAGAACTTAATCTGGAAAAGCGGCTGACACTCCCGCCAAAAAGGCGGCTTTCTCTGGTTCGGCGGCACAATGGTCCTGCTGCCGAAGTCGGCATACCTCGTGCCGTATTCAATGCCAATACGGTTCCAGAAGCGCCAAAAAGCCGCCCAAAGATCGCGAACATTGTCGACCGATTGCGGAAAGATGAGACTCGACCCCGTCGATCCGCTCGTGTGTTCAGTGATATGAGGAATCTGCTCGAGACTCTTAGGTTTCAACAGCTCAACATTGTCCCGAACGGTCTGCTTGTCAAGAATTGGAAGAGCGGCGAGATCGTCAGCGGTCTTGATAGACGCAGGGTTGACTCCGCCCTCATCAAACATATTCGTATAGAAAGGAACCTCGTCATAGCAGAACTGCACCATCTTCCGAAGCTTACGGTCCCTAATATCAAGTAGCTCGTCACGCGAGCAAGCGATGCGCGAGTTGTAATCGGCTAGACGCGACTTAAAGTCCCCGCCGAATCTTAGCTCGGCAAGTCGCCCACCTTCACGGCGACAACCGATGTTTTGCACGAAAATCGGCATGGCATTATAGAGCTTCATCTTATCCATATTATATAACTGCCTTTTTGTAGCGGGGATACGTAAAATAAACCTCGTGGGAATTGGCGGGTTGGCTAATGATCCGACAGGAGTCGCGGTACACGCCAAATTCTGGCGCATATGCGACCTCGTCTATTTGCCCATCGGCTTCGGGAACGTCACGAGCAAAGACAAAGGCACTCTCAATGCACCCGTCGCCTACAAGGTGGTCGACAACACGTAGCCCATCCGCCTCAAGCACAATCTCTCGAACCACTTTGCACTTCCCACCACATTGAAGAAGAGCACCGCGTACTATCGTTGCCGCCGAATCCTCAACAGCGCCCGTACTGTACCTGGCAACCCGGAATGGCGCCCAGCACTCGTGCTGTTCCTCACCATTCACCATCACGGTACTGTGCGAATGCGTCTTCTTGAACTCAAGCCTTTTCGCATCCTGATAGGCAAAGGTGCCGCAGTTCACAATCCACGGCCCTCCATCCACAAAGCACTCGAAACTCAATGCGTCGCAATGAACGTGCCCCATGGCATAGGCCGGGCCCGGCTTGCCGGCATCGAAAATCACCTTGACGAAGCCCGCCTTGGTCTGCCGTTCGAGAATGCAGTAGCCTGAATTCTTTAGCACACCATGAAATTCCGGTACAACGCCGAAACGCTCGCGAGCGCAAAGCAACAGCGCGTCGCGACTCTTTGCCACGTTGTCGCCGCAATCGTTGAACAGTGGAGTCCTATCAATCCCGCGCTCCATGGAGTAAAGGCAGTCGCACATCTGCTGAAGTTTAAAAGCTTCAGCATGCTCACCAAAGCCCGAGTCGCGCAAGACAATTGCAGCGCGCATCAGATCCTCAAGCACAATCTTCTGATACATCGGGCTCAGCTCGAAGTGCATTCCGTCATCGAGCACCTGCTCGTTTACCTGCGCCTTTAGCATAGGCAAAGCAAGCTCGAGCGTCTTGCGGTCGCCAAAATAACACGCAAGGATAGCAAGGGCCTTCAAGTTCTCTAGATAGTGATTGGCCAGGAGGTCCTTCTCCAGGTGCTGAGAAAGATGTACGTACTGCTCGGCCAGCGATGCGTTAATTCGCTCGCAAAAGGCATCATCCGTCCTCAATGCGTCATCAAGCTCAGCTCTAAAAGCAAGCCAGCTAACGATGCGCATCGATATGACGTATGGATCCCAGGCGACGCCTCCGCGCTCCCGCGGGCAGGCATCTATCCAGCTGTCCACGATAGCTTTGGCTTTATCAAGGTATCGCTTATCACCCTCATCAAGGAAAGCCTTCGCAAGAGGAAGCAAGTATTCGTGGTAATGCAGGTTAAAACGCCAGAGCGGGGTCGAGAGCTCTGCGTGCCACGATTCGCGCCAATCCATGCGCTCCTCATGATTTAGGAGTTCCACCCTGTCATCAAGAAGAGCATCCACATCAAAACGCGCTAGAAAAACTGGATCGAAGTCAATCTCCGATAATGCGGGAACGCGGCGAATATCCGCCTTGTCCGCATCGGGGCAAGGCCTGTAACCAACATGCAAACGCGTGCTGCCCCCAAGCTTTCGCCAGATTCTATAGGCAATCTGACTAGGCTTGAGGTGCAGCGCGGTGTCTATATAAAGCCGCAGCTTTGACAATTCTTTAATCTCCCCTATTTACCGAGCACGCTCGCAATTCGCTCGCTCGCATGCCCATCCCCATACGGGTTCGAAGCCCGGCTCATTGCCGCATACTCCTCTTCGTCGGACAGCAGACGGGAAAACTCAAGATAGATAACGTCCTCCTCAGTGCCCACAAGCTTCAACGTGCCCGCGGCAACCCCCTCAGGTCGCTCGGTGGTGTCTCGCATCACCAACACCGGCTTGCCCAAGCTAGGAGCTTCCTCCTGTATGCCGCCCGAATCGGTAAGAATGAGATGACTCGCAGCCAGGAAGTTATGGAAGTCAAGTACCTCCAGAGGATTGATGATATGGAGACGATCGAAGCCGTCCAGCTCCTCGTGAGCCGCCTTGCGTACGAGTGGGTTCATGTGAATAGGATAGATCGCCTTGGTGTCGGGGTGCTCCTCCATCACGCGCCTGATCGCGCGGAACATGCAGTGCATGGGCTCGCCAAGGTTCTCGCGGCGGTGTGCCGTGATCAAAATCAGGCGACTGTCGCTGGCCCACTCCAACTCTGGGTGGGTATAATCCTCGCGCACCGTGGTGCGCAGGGCGTCGATGCCGGTGTTGCCGGTCACCCATATCTTCTCGGCACGCTTGCCCTCGTCGAGCAGATTCTGCCTACTCGCCTCCGTAGGTGCGAAGTAATACTCACTGACAATATCCACGGCCTGACGATTGAACTCCTCGGGCCAGGGACTGTATATGTCGTGGGTGCGAAGCCCCGCCTCCACATGCCCCACGGGAATCTGCAGATAGAAGCAGGCGAGAGCCGCCGCAAAGCTCGTAGTCGTGTCGCCGTGCACGAGGACCACGTCAG
>OLQP01000131.1_pt1 | contig 72155 bp, 48 predicted proteins | sample 1643181 | NCBI WGS metagenome assembly OLQP01 (sample SAMEA3136710, study PRJEB25190) | human gut metagenome | biome: human gut; feature: human-associated habitat; material: faeces | place: Austria | collected 2013 | reverse complement strand
ATCAGGGAATAAAATAAAACACAGCCATTCACCCACGCCTATGCAAGTATTATAGTATTCTGGCTGATATGATAGAGAATAATAGAAACCCCAGAGCTGTTGGAGGTCAGATAACAGTTCCGGGGTTTTTTACTTTATAGAGAAATTTGTATCATAGAAAACGTTAATTATTTATTTTCAGGTGTATGCCATTCCCAGTTACGAACTTCTTCGATATCCTGTCCGTATTCTGCGATGTACTGTTTGTGTTCTACCAGTTTGTCGTTCATTTTCTGAATCAGGTAAGAACCGCGGTTTCCTAACTGTGGAAGGTGCATGATAGCATCTTTTACAAGGTTGAAACGGTCGATTTCGTTCTGAACTCTCATATCGAATGGAGTTGTGATAGTACCTTCTTCCTGATAACCATGAACAGATACATTCTGGTTGTCACGACGGTAAGTTAACTCATGAATCAGAGTTGGGTAACCGTGGAATGCGAAGATAACCGGTTTGTCTGTTGTAAACAGTGCATTGTATTCGCTGTCGCTTAATCCGTGAGGATGTTTGTGGTTGGACTCCAGTTTGAATAAGTCAACTACGTTGACTACACGAATCTTCAGTTCCGGAAGTTCATCACGCAGGATAGTAACAGCTGCCATTGTTTCAAGTGTTGGTGTATCACCGCAGCAAGCCATAACAAGATCTGGTTCTTCACCACAGTCATTACTTGCCCATTCCCAGATACCTACACCCTGTGTGCAGTGTTTAACAGCCTGTTCCATACTTAACCACTGATAACTTGGATGTTTGGATGCTACGATAGCATTTACATAGTTTTTACTCTTGATGCAGTGGTCGAAGCAGGATAATAAGCAGTTAGTATCCGGTGGAAGATACATACGAACTACGTCTGCTTTTTTGTTAGCGATATGGTCAAGGAATCCTGGATCCTGATGTGTAAATCCGTTGTGGTCCTGCTGCCATACATTTGATGTAAGAATGAAATTCAAGGAAGCAATTGGCTGTCTCCAGGAAAGCTGATTGCAGACTTTTAACCATTTTGCATGCTGTGCAGCCATGGAGTCTACAACACGGATAAATGCTTCGTAACTAGCGAAGAAGCCATGACGACCTGTTAACAGGTAACCTTCTAACCATCCTTCACACATATGTTCACTTAACATACTATCCATAATACGTCCGCCTCTTGCCAGGCAGTCATCTGTATCAAGCATTTCTGCGTTCCAGTCTCTCTTTTCAGCTTCAAATACTTTGTAGAGACGGTTGGACATACTTTCATCCGGTCCGAAGATACGGAAGTTTTTGTTATCCTGATTTAAGTTGAAGATATCACGGATGTATCCGCCAAGTTCAATCATATCCTGAGCTTTTGTTTTTCCAGGGTCAACATCGATTCCATAAGTACGGAAATCCGGAAGTCTTAAGTCTTTCAGTAAAAGACCACCATTTGCATGTGGGTTAGAACCAAGACGAGCATTTCCCTTAGGAGCAAGTTCAGCCAGTTCCGGAATCAGACGACCATTTTCGTCGAATAATTCTTCCGGATGATAGCTTTCTAACCATTCCTGTAACAGTGGGAGATGTTCTTCCGGTTTTTCCATTGTAATCGGAACCTGATGAGCACGGAAAGAACCTTCAATCTGAAGTCCGTCAACAACCTTAGGACCTGTCCATCCCTTTGGAGTACGAAGAATAATCATTGGCCATACTGGACGTTCCGCATCGTTTTCTTTACGAGCATGTTCCTGAATTGCTTTGATTTTTTCGATTGCAGTATCCATAGCTTCTGCCATGAGTTTATGCATTGTCATTGGGTCGTCACCTTCAACGAAGATTGGTTCCCAACCGCATCCTACAAAATAGCTTTCGATTTCTTTGTGAGAAATACGAGAGAAGATTGTAGGGTTGCTGATTTTGTATCCGTTCAGATGAAGAATCGGAAGGACAGCACCGTCTGTAATTGGGTTTAAGAATTTATTTGATTGCCAGGAGGTAGCCAGAGGGCCTGTCTCGGCTTCACCATCACCGACAACTACAGTAGCGATTAAGTCTGGGTTATCAAATACTGCACCAAATGCATGAGCGATAGAATAACCAAGCTCGCCACCTTCGTTGATAGAACCTGGAGTTTCCGGAGCACAGTGGCTTGGAACACCGCAAGGGAAGGAGAACTGTTTGAACATTTTCTTCATACCTTCTTCATCCTGGCTGATGTTCGGATAAATTTCACTGTAAGAGCCTTCCAGATAAGTGTTTGCAATCATGAAGTTTCCGCCGTGTCCCGGACCGGAAAGTAAAATCATATCCAAATCGTAACGTTTGATTACACGATTACAATGAACGTAAATAAAGTTCTGACCTGGTACAGTTCCCCAGTGACCAACAATTTTTTTCTTAATCTGGTCCATAGACAATGGCTTTTTAAGAAGCGGGTTGTCTAAGAGATAAAGCTGACCAGCAGATAAATAATTAGATGCACGCCAATAAGCATCCATTTTATCTAACATTTCCTGAGATAATGGCTGTTTTTCAAGACAAGTATTCTCTGACATGTGTTTCCTCCTAGTAAAATAGATTTCTAATTGTTAATTATTTGATGGTGTAATCATAACATAAGTTCAAAAATTCGTTAAATCATTTATTTTGATTCTATTTATATCAAAAAGTTATGGATAGAAAAAAAGAATGAGGGTGTCCCAAAAGTCATGAAATGACTTGAGGGGTTGCCCTCTTGCTTTCCGTAAAAAAGTGTAAAAAAATAGAGAACGGTTACCACGCCGTTCTCCATTTCCACCTTATTATGTGATATAATAAGGATGGTGCTTTTTATTTGTTTGAAATAAACGATATATAGCCAGTTTATTTAGAAGCAGATATAGCAGGAAAAAACAGGCGGAGGGAGAAAATGCATGAAATGTTTTAGAGGAGGGTAGCCGGACAGAAGCAGGAGAAAATGAAATAACAAGAAGGAGGAAGAACATGAAGAAAAAAATGAAACGTATTCTGGCGGTAGTTGTTACCTTTGTCATGCTTCTGGGAAGCCTGCCGGTATATGCTGCCGGAGGAGATGCGGAGCGGACAGGGAATGATGAGAGCGCGTCGTTCTGGCTGCAGGAGTATGATCTGAATAGCGGGCTGGAGACCGACAAGGCATGGTATCCGGACGAAAGCGGGTTGATTGAAGTACCGCTTCTGGATCGGACAACGAAAAATAACAGCCCTCTTCAGAGCTATACGGAATACGGCATAGCTCTGAAGGACGTGAATGGACTGGATGCATATAACCTGTATCTGGATTTTAACGGCATCCGGGAAAACAGTGATTATGATTACAGCACAACGAACTATGGAACCTTTGGTATTTCCGCTGATTTGAAAGCCGCTCTGGACAGCGCGCTCAGTCAGCAGGGATCTGCAGAGTTCAAGATTGAGTATGAGGGCGCAACCTATACCGTACGCCTTTTGAACGAGCATGATCAGGGAGAACAGCCGGAAGAGCCAGATCAGACAGAGGCTGTACAGTATGTTATAGAGCTCATCAATGCCATCGGAGAGGTAACTAAGGAAAGTGACGATGCCATTAACGCAGCCCGGGAGGCCTATGACAGTCTGACATCAGAGGAGCAGGGACAGGTTTCCAATTACGATGTTCTGGAGGCGGCCGAAGAGGCATATAAAGCCCTGCTGGGCGGCGTGGTAGAGATTTATGACGAGAACGGGCTGCGGGAAATAGCGGCTGACGGAAATTACCGTCTTATGTCTGATATCGAACTGACGGCGCCGTGGACACCAGTCAGCGGCTTCGCCGGAACCCTGGACGGGAACGGCCATGTAATCAGCGGACTGCAAATTTCCGGGGCCGGTTTCTTCTTTTCCACGGAGAAAGGCGCCGTGATACAGAACCTGGGACTGGAAGGTACGGTAAATCATCCCGGCTACAGCCCGGCCGGCGCACTGGTGGGGCGGGCAAACGGCTCAACGACCATCACCGGCTGTTATACGAATGTGGCGGTAACGGCGGATTCCATGGAGCATGTGGGCGGAATCGTAGGTGAAGCCCGGGCAGCCTGCGTAATCGAAAACTGTTATTCTCTGGGAACATTGACAGGAGGAACCAGCTTTGCTTACGCGGGAGGAATTATCGGAAGAAACGGAAGCGCGGAAACGACGGTCAGCAACTGCTATACCACTGCGGCTAAAGCGGTGGGATATTCCGATGCCGCGCCGGGAAGCAATAACTACTGCGCGTCCGGAGACGATGCGTACGCGTCACAGATCCCGAAGGATATGGATGAATTTTTAAGCGCTCTCAATAACGGAGGAGACGCCTATAAAGCAGGAGATGCCGGCGGTCTCGGTTATCCGGTGCTGTCCTGGCAGGGTGCGGCAATTTCAGATGATGAAGCGGCGGCAGCGGCAGTGGAAGCGCTGATCGATGCCATCGGAGAGGTGACAGCGGAGAGCGGGGACGCCATCGATGCGGCCCGGAAAGCGTACGACGCCCTGACAGACGGGCAGAAGGCGCTGGTTTCAAATTATGAAACGCTGACCGCGGCGGAGGAGGCTTACGCAGCCCTGGACGAGGAACCCCAGTCTTCCGTGAAAGTATATTATGTACTGCCCGACGGCGATCCGCAGGAAGTCCAGGCGGGTGATACCGTCAATATCGCCCCGGAATATGCAAGCGGACAGGTACAGCTGTATTATGAGGGCGTGCCGGCGGAAGAGTCCAGTATGACCGGTATGCGCTTTGGAGACAGTAATTTCTACCGGGTGGGAAACAGCCTGTACTTTACGGATGCGGCGGTTTCCTCAAAAGTAGACGTCGTACATTACAACAGCAGCTATCAGGTCGATAAGGTGTATTTCAGCTTTGCGCTGACCCGGGAAGACCCGGATATTGCGAAGGATCCGTCTGTAACCTACCATCAGGACTCGGAAAACAGAAGCATTACGCTGGATAACGGGTACCGCTTTGCCATTCCTGTGGGAGATACCGGAAAATTCAGCTACCAGAACGTGGCAGACGCCAGTGAATGGGTTTCTTCCAATCCGGAGGTGGCAGAGGTACAGTCGGCTGGCACCCTGACAGCCGTGGGTGCGGGTGAAACGAAGGTTTCTCTGAATAACGCAGAAGGAGAGGCTATTTACAGTTATACCGTAGAAGTTGCGGACCTGAAAGTTTATTATGAAAACAGTGATACCGGTGAAAAGACGGAAATAGAGAATGGCTCCACATTCACCATCCCAACTTCCGGAAGCGGAAAGGTCGTGATGGAGGGCTATACGCCGGGAGCCGGAAAAATGACGATATGGGATGTGCTGGACGAGGAAAGCTGGAATAAAGGCGTGGGCGTAGGTACCTATACCGGAGATATAACTGTGACGTCGCCGGATACCGTAGAGGTCGCGTTAAAGGGCTCCAAGTCTCCCTATCTGACCGGTACCTATGATTTTATCCTGTTCCGTTTTAAGCTGCAGGCCGTCGCCTATGAGATAGAGGAGCTCCGGGTGAATATCAATGATGAGACTGTAGCTGACGGAGGCAAATGGACACTGGAAGGCAGCGCGTCCGTAGAACTTGCAATTTCCGGAAAATACCAGGGGACAGAAAAATTTGTCAGCCTTTCCAGAGCGGATTATGAGATCCAGGGCAATGACCGGATGGAGATTTCTGTCTACGACAGCGGTACGTATGTTGAATTTACCGAGCCCGGAGAAGGCGATCTGATAATAACATACGGAGAGGGGAAAACGCACACGATCCATATGGAATCTACATATGTCCCGATAGAAAGCATGAAGCTGGAGCTTCCGAAAACCTTCCCGCTGCACCGGCTGAATTATGCCCTTGGAAATGGCGATAACTATCAGGGACTTCAGCAGAATATACTGAATGCGGCCCTGACCGTCACTCCGGCAAATGCAAGCTATATCCATGACGTACAGTGGAGCAGCAGCGATGAAACAATAGGAGAGTGGTGGAATACTTTTGAGAATGGAATCATCGGCCATAATGCGGGAACGATAACGGTTACCGCATCCGTGCAGGATGGAGAGAATCCCGTTTCCGCAAGTGACGATGTGACTTTTTACTGGGAGCATCCCATTGAAAAACTGGAAGCCGGGGAAGACGAGCTGACGATCCAGGTAGGGGAGCAGGCATCCCTGCCCATCGTTTATACCCCGCAGCAGCCGTCCCAGGCTCTGATCACCTGGACCCAGGAGGGCGACGGAGAAGTAGAAGTGACCCGCGGGGTGAACAGCGAGTACGACTGGTTCTCCAATACCAACTATTATGTGACGGGCGTAAAGGAAGGAACCGTTACCATTACAGGAACCCCGGCTGCGGCTGCCGAGGGTACAAGCCCGTCCGTGACATTTACCATTCATGTAGGAAGCGGCGGAGAGAAACCGGTGCTTCCGGATACCACAGAGCTTGTAAGCACCTGGAAGGCGTCTATTCAGAAATATTATGAAGGTTCCGAACCGTCCTGGACATACGGGATGGAGTGGAACATCATCGCTCTGGAGCGTGCCGGTATCGACATGGGAGTGGATAAAGAGGCTTATCTTGCTTCTGTAAAGGAGGAGCTGGCAGACGAGTACGGTGATCTGACGGCTGACGGAAAGCCCACGGATCTGGAAAGAACAGCTCTGGCTATGTATGCCCTGGGACTCGACCCCAGAAACATTGAGATGGAGGACGGAAGTACGGTAGACCTGATCCAGTGGATACTGGACAGCGAGAGGATCAGCGAAGGCACCAATGAGGCGGCTTACGCATTGCTGGCGGTAGATGCAAATGCAGTAAATATTCCAGAGGGAAGCCGATGGAACCGGGATACGCTGATGGAGGAGCTTTTATCCTTCCAGGCAGATGACGGAAGCTTTGTGCTTTCCAAACCGGTGTCCGGAACAGGCTCCATAGATATGACGGCCATGTCCTTGCAGGCCCTGTCCAGATATACAGACCGGGAGGATGTGCAGGCGGCTGTCGATAAAGCGCTGGACTACCTGAAGCGCAATATTAACATGGGCGACTACGGTACGGTAGAATCCAACGACCAGGTAATCCTGACGCTGCTGATGCTGGGCATCGCCCCCTCGGATGATGACAGTGGATTTACGTCCTGGGGCGCGAATATTTTCACCGCGACAGATGAGTACAGAATCGAAAGCGGCGGTTTCGCCCATACGAAGGGCGGCGCCGTAAATGAAATGGCTACGCAGCAGACCCTTCTGGCCGTAGCGGCCTGGGAGAGATTCGCGGCAGGAGAAAACGATATCTATGATATGACCGACGTTATGGGCGGTGAAGAGCCGGAGGAAGCGCAGGCAGTTATAGATCTGATTGATCAGATCGGAACCGTGACCCTGGAGAACCGGGAGGCTATTGAAGCAGCCCGGAACGCATATGACGCGCTGACAGAGGAGCAGCAGAGCTATGTGACGAATTACAGCGTTCTGACAGCGGCGGAGGCGGAGCTGAAAGCCCTTGAAGAGCAGGCGGCCGATCAGGCGGCGGCGGACGCCGTAACAGAGCAGATCAACAGCCTGCCGGCGGCAGACGCGCTGACACTTGAGGATAAAGCAGCAGTGGAGGCGGCGCGCGAGGCCTATGAAGCGCTGACGGATGCACAGAAACAGTATGTGACAGAAGAGACGGTGACAGCTCTGGAAGAGCTTGAAAACAGAATTCAGGAGCTGGAAGATGCGGAAGAGCCGGAACAGGCGTACGTGACAGTCGCCATAGAAAAATTCACCATCGGCCAGGGTTATCTCGTTGAGCCTGTCCTGGTGGAAATCACAGAAGGCGAATCCACGGCGCAGATCCTTGACAGGGTTTTGGGTGAAAACGGCCTTCGCTATGACAATACAGGAAGCGTAGACAGCAGCTTCTATCTTTCCTGGATTCTGGATGAGGCAGGAAGCCTGACGGCAGAGTTTCCGGAGATTTCCCTGAAGCACGCGGAAGAACAGGGCATTAAAATTACAAATCCCAGAAGAAGAGCCACGCTGGGTGAATTTGACTATACCAATCATCAGTCCGGCTGGATGTATACGCTGAACAATGATATGCCGAATGTGGGCATGAGTGATACGGAGCCGAAAGACGGAGATGTGATCCGGATCCGTTTTACGGCGATGAAAGGGGATCTCTGTTCCGGAAACGGTTACGTGGACGATCCGTTTGTACCGAATGTGAACGGCGACAGTATTACGAAGCTGCTGGCGGAATTTAACGGCAGAGAGGATAAAGAAGAGCTGCTGGAGTACGCAAATGTGCAGAAAGCCTACGAAGGCGCGGTAGCGGCCATCAGCGACATTACCTGCGAACAGACGGCTGTGGATGCGGCGGAGCAGGCCCTGAGGGATGCAATTGCAAATCCCTCCAATCCGGAAGAACCGCAGATACCGGAGGAAGCGCAGGCAGTTATCGATCTGATTGAAGAGATCGGAACCGTGACTCTGGATAGCCGGGAGGCTATTGAAGCAGCCCGGAACGCATATGACGCGCTGACAGAGGAGCAGCAGAGCTATGTGACGAATTACAGCGTTCTGACAGCGGCGGAGGCGGAGCTGAAAGCCCTTGAAGAGCAGGCGGCCGATCAGGCGGCGGCGGACGCCGTAACAGAGCAGATCAACAGCCTGCCGGCGGCAGACGCGCTGACACTTGAGGATAAAGCAGCAGTGGAGGCGGCGCGCGAGGCCTATGAAGCGCTGACGGGAAACCAGAAAGCGCTGGTAACTGAAGAGACTGTACAGAAGCTTGCAAATCTGGAAGCAAAGATTGCTGAGCTGACGGATGATGCAGAGGCAGCTGCAGAGGTGGAGCAGGAAATTGTATCTCTTCCATCTGCAGAAGAGCTTACATTGGAAGATGCTCCGGCTGTAAAAACTGCGAATGCGCATTATGAAGCGCTGACGGATGAACAGAAATCCTTGATTTCTGCAGACATTGTAGAAAAGTTACAGAAGGCCGTGGAACAGATGGCAATACTTGAAGAGCAGGCGGCCGATCAGGCGGCGGCGGACGCCGTGACAGAGCAGATCAACAGCCTGCCGGCGGCAGACACGCTGACGCTTGCGGATAAAGCGGCAGTGGAGGCGGCCCGCGAGGCCTATGAAGCGCTGACGGACGCGCAGAAGCAGTATGTAACTGAAGAAACGATGGCTGTCCTGGAAAAATGCGAGAACAGGATTCAGGAGCTGGAGAGTGCTGAGAATCCGGATGGGCCGGATGTAACGCCGACCCCGACTCCAGATGAAGAGGTGACACTGACATACCAGAATTATCCGATATCTGTGACCGGAAAGGGCCTGAGCGGCTGGGAACTGAGACTGGAAGCCCTGACAGCTTTTGACAGTGATGTAAAGCTGATGCAGAAGGAAATTACCTCGAAGGAAGCCCTGATTCGCCTGTACAGTGCGGCTCTCTATAAGGATGGACAGGAAGTTCAGCCGGAGGGAGAGATCACCCTGAATATCCAGGTGGGCGAAAAATACAACGGAAAGACTTTGAAGGTTCTGCATGTGGCAGATGGCAAAGTAGAAACGCTGACTGGGACAGTAACAGAAGGGGTTCTGAAAGTGACGGTGAGCACGCTGGGCAAGTTCGGCACAGTTGTGGACGCGTCTACAGTAAGCACTGGAGACACAGGAAACGGATCCGGCAGCGGTACAGGTTCTTCCACAGCTGGAGGCGCGGCGGGAACAGGAAGTGTCCAGACCGGTGATGAAACGGATCTGCTGCCGTATGTTTCGGCGCTGATTCTGGCGGTGGGCGCAGGCATTGTCCTCGCAGTGTTCAGCAGAAAAAGAAGCACGGCGGAAAAATAAAAAAACAGAAAAACAGTCAGAAGCCTCTGCCCGGATTCTGTCCGGGCGGGGGCTAAAAGGCTTTTACAGCAGGAGGTTGTAGATATGGCAGAAAACAGAGGACCGGCAGAATGGAGAGATAAGCTATGAAATATAAAGTATGCAGCATGCTGCTGGCGGCTGCCCTGGCTTTTCCCTGTGGCCGGTTTCCGCCAGGGCCGATGCTCTGGAGACCGGCGGGGACTTCCGGGAAGGAATCATTCCGGCCCGCGTATTTCAGAATCTCCGGTCAACGGGAGAAGAGGGTGTCCCAAAAGTCATGAAATGACTTGAGGGGTTGCCCTCTTGCTTTCCGTAAAAAAGTGTAAAAAAATAGAGAACGGTTACCACGCCGTTCTCCATTTCCACCTTATTATGTGATATAATAAGGTATGCCTACATTTAAAGATTATACTATGGATCAATTACAATTACCACTGTCTTTTGAAGATTTCATTCCTGAAAATCATCTTGTGCGGGTCGTAAATACAGTTGTGGAATGTTTGGATTTAAAACCACTCTACGACAGATACAAAGAAGGCGGATGCCCGGCGTATCACCCTAAGATGATGCTGAAAGTTATGATCTATTCATTCTCCCAGAAAACATACTCTTCTCGCCAGATAGCGAAATCTCTTCGGGAAAACATCAACTTTATGTGGATCGCAGGCGGAAACAAACCAGACTTTCGGACGATAAACCGCTTTCGCCTGGATATGAAGGATGTTATAGAAGATGTGTTCTATGAAGTCGTCAAACTTTTGATTGAAAAAAAATACATAAAGTTGCAGAATTACTTTTTGGATGGTACGAAAATAGAAGCCAATGCCAATAAGTATACTTTTGTATGGAATAAAGCGGTAGGCAACTATGACCGCAAACTGGATGAAAAGATAAAGAACCACCTTCGTGAAATAGACCGCATTGTGGCAGAGGAAAATGAGATTTATTTAGAGGATGATTTGGAAGAAACGGGCGTAAACAGCCGCATTACGACAGGGCAGGTGGAAGGTGTTGTGAAAAGCATAGATAAAAAGCTTGCCAAAAATCCTATGGATAAAAAATTAAAGAAAAAAGCGAAGGAATTCAAAAAAGATATCCTTCCAAGAAAACAAAAATATGAAGAGGCCTTTGCTATATTTGAAGGACGCAACAGTTATTCCAAAACAGACCATGATGCCACCTTCATGCGTATGAAAGAGGACGCCATGCTTAACGGGCAGCTAAAACCGGGCTATAACGTACAAATCGGCACTGAAAACAGATATATTGTAGGCTTTACCATCCATCCAAATCCAACGGACACCAAAACCATGATCCCCCACTTAAAACATTTAGAAAAAAGATTAGGGCGATTACCGGAAAACATCGTTGCAGATGCAGGCTATGGCAGCGAAGAGAATTATGAATATCTGGAAGAAAAGAATCTGGGCAGCTATGTGAAATATAACAAGTTTCATTGGGAAAAGAAAAAGAAAAACAGAGAGAATCCGTATCTGACAGATAACTTACCCTATATAGCGGAAACAGATCGCTTTGTCTGCCGCAACGGAAAGCAGTTGTTACATATTGGAAACCGGAAATATGTGACGGAAGCCGGGTATGAAACCAGAAGGGATTATTACCGATGCGAGGATTGTACTGGTTGTCCATATGCAACGGAATGCAAGAACACAGATAAAAATCGTACAATCATGGTATCCCACCGGCTAAATGAACTAAAAAGGAAAGCAAATGCAAACCTTTGCTCCAAAAGAGGACATAAGCTTCGTTCACAAAGAGTTGTGGAAGTGGAACAGGTCTTCGGCAGGATCAAAGGTTGTTGGTCATTCCGACGATTTCATTTACGTGGAGCAGACAAAGTTAAAATTGAATGGGGACTGTTGGCAATTGCCCATAATATCGCAAAAATGGCACTGGAAGGATAAGAAACCAGTGCCATTTTTAATGGAAATCGTTATTTTAAAGAAAGAGAAGAAGGATGCCCCTCTCTATGTCTGACTTTATAAATCATAGTTTTGGGACACCCTCATTCTTAAATTATTTTTTTACCAGTAGGAGTTTTACAAAAACTGGCTGAATTCTACTTTTTCTTTATTTGGTCCTTCGATTGTGAAGAAGCGTACTCCATTTTCCCAGAATGGAAGAAAATGAATCGTATCGGAAGTTGTATTCAGTCCGTTTTCGTTAATATAGTCATAAATTTCTTCGATATTTTTGACATCGATAGCTACGTGGTCAATCGCACCGGATTCTAATTTAGCTGATTTATTTTCATAAGTTTCTATGACAAGAGTTCCTAATTTTAAGAAAGCAACACGTTCATTGGCTTCTTCGTTTACAGTTTCAAATGCAGTTTCAAATCCAAGTTTGTGATAAAAAGCAATTGTTGTTTCAATGTCGTTTGTAGGAATTCCAATGTGCTGGATTCCGGTAGAGTAAGTTGTTAAATCCATGTTTTATTCCTTCTTTCTTATATTGAATAGTTTTGTTTATTTGTCGAATATCCGCTTGACTCGTTTTTCGACTTCGCTTAAATCAGGCATTGCGGGGATTGCCCCTTTCTTCTCAACGCATAAACTTGCTACAGCATTGCCGAATCGTGCAAAGTTGTCCAACTCGTTCAAGGAAAGTTCTTCCGGTCGTTTTCCGACCTGATTGATTTGATATAAGAATCCACCCCAGAAGGAATCTCCGGCACCATTGGTGTCAATAACATGGCTCTTAAAACCAGCGACCTGCCGTCCTCCTTCTTTATTTTAAAAAATACTTTTCTTTTTACTTACGCTTATTACTTAACTGTAAGTTAAGTATATAATAAGAGGAAAAATATGTCTATTGACATAAAAAACAATTTTTTAAAACTCATTTTGGTTAAAATGCACATAAAATATTCTTGTTTGCGTTTCATAGTATACTGTATTAAAATGGAACTATGACTGAAAAGTATGGAAAAGCAAGGAGGACAAAATGAGCGAACGAGGCGTTACTACGATTACATTAAAACAGATTAATAAAGAAAAGGTATATCAATATATTTATCGTACGAAACAGACTTCAAAACTTCAGATTGTGCAGGATTTAAAGATGGGTCTGTCTACTGTCAGTCAAAATTTAAATGTGCTTGAAGAAGAAGGTCTGATTCAAAGAGATGGCTATTTCGAATCAACGGGTGGAAGAAAGGCACAGGTGATTCAGATTGTATCAGATGTCCGGATTTCAATAGGAATTGGAATTTTAAAAAAAATGTTTCATATTGTTGCAATTGATTTATATGGAAAGGTGATTGCAAAAGACACCATTGAGCTGGATTATAGCGATACAGAAGAATATTATGAAAAGGTAGTAAATAAAATAGATGAATTTATAGAAGAATACAAATATCAGAAAGAAAGAATTCTTGGTGTCTCGATTGCAACTCAGGGAATTATTTCTCCGGATGGTTCCGGAGTCATGTATGGTACGATTATGAATAATGTGAAGATGCGTCTGTCTGATTTTTCTTCTAAGCTGCCTTATCCATGCCGTCTGGTACATGATTCAAAAGCGGCTGCTTATCTGGAATTATGGAATCATTCGGAACTCGACAGTGCAGTGGTGTTTTTATTAAATCGCAACCTTGGTGGAGCGATTATTACAAATCGAAAGGTGCATGAAGGAAGTTTCATGCATAGCGGAGTGATTGAACACATTTGCATTAATTCAGATGGACCGCTGTGTTATTGTGGAAACCGTGGCTGCCTGGAAACCTATTGTTCCGCAAATTCACTGTCTGAAATTGCAGGAATGTCAATAAAGGAATTTTTTGAAAAACTAAGAGAAAATAAAGAGGAGAATATAAAGCAAATCTGGAAAGAGTATTTAAAACATCTGGCATTTGCCATGAGAAATCTGAATCTGGTCATTGACGGACCGATTATTATCAGTGGGTATCTGGCACCCTATTTTATGGAGAATGATTTGAATTATCTATTAAAACAGATCAATTCATCGCTTCCGTTTGAGTTTCCAAAAGAAAATCTAATAGTTGGGACAAATGGACAGTACACTCCGGCAATCGGTGCGGCTCTTTTCTATGTGAAAAAGTTTATTGATGGAATTGCTCCGATGATTTAACTTTCCGGTGACCGAGATGATAATCACGACGACAGGATTTGTTGCATATAAAAAGTCTGATATTGCTAAAAGAAAGTTTCAAACTTGCTTTACAAAAATGGAAAAATAAAGTATAATTACAGAAAATAAATAAGTTTTAAAACGGTCCTTGACGAAATAATGAAAACAGAAAAAATGATTTAAGATAGGTTAAAAGGTAAGCTCGGTGAGAAACCGGCGCAGTTTCCCCTACTGTAACACAGATGTTGTGAAGCCAGAAAACTGCCGTTTTGTGAATTTAAATTTATTTTCGGGAAAAGAAAGTAAATTTATTTTTGTGTATGTGAATAAACATTTTAAATATGTGACAGCAACTCTGGCATGCGAAAAGTAAAGAAAGAAATTTCCCGTGATCTGGGAGATTTCTTTTTCTTTACCAATTTAGCTTGATGAAAAGGAAAAGAATGGATAAGACAATGGGACAAATATTAACGTGGAAAGCAAAAGAAAAAAATGTTTTTACCAGAGCACAGGGAAAGAAAGTACGGGAAAAAGAACTGGTACTGGCTTCGGATTGCAGAAAGATAGAAGATGAAGCACTGATGAATAATGTAAAAATTAAAAGAGTACAGATTCCTTCATCGGTAACAGAAGTCGGAAAACAGAGCTTTGCAAATTGTACAGCTTTAAATGAGCTGTGTTTTGATAACATAGAAAGAATTAAGCAGGAAGCATTTTCGTGTTGCATCAGAGTTCGGAAAGCAGAATTTTCCAAAAAACTGCAGTACATTGGAAAAGGTGCTTTTTTTCGGTGTAAAAAACTGGAAACAGCGATTTTTCCTGAAAGTGTAACGTGTGTGTATCTTGCGGAAGAGGTATTTTATGGATGTGAAAGTCTGAAGGAAATTAAGATTCCAAAGTCTGTCCAGGAAATTAAAAGTCGTGCCTTTTATAAATGTTTAAATCTTGAAAAGGTAGAATTTCCATTGGCACTTCGGAAGATTGGTTCTCAGGCATTTTATCAAACAGCATTAAAAGAACTGGAACTTCCGGATGGACTGCGTGAGATTGGAGACAGTGCATTTTTAAAATGTAACAATCTGGAATCCGTGAAAATTCCAGAAAGTGTGAAGCGGATAGAAAAATGGGCATTTCATGGATGTCATCGTCTGAAAGTAGTTGAGATTGCTCATGAACCGGAATTTATCGGAGACTGGATTGTAAACAAAAGTACGGTGATACGGTGCAGAAAAGACAGCAAAGTAGAAGCATACTGTAAAAAGTTTGAATTTGTAGTAGAATACATAGAGTGAAAAATACTGCGGATAGTTATGAATTATTTCATTATAACACAGTAGACACAAGGATAAATGAAGACCTTTCTTGATGGGAAGGTCTTTTTTTATATAACACAAAAGAAATAATGCACTCTCAAAGCGCATAAAAAGAAGGAGGAAACAAAATGAAACAGAGAAAGAACAATCGATTTCTGGCAATGCTTATGGCGATGTTAATGATTGTATCAACTGTTGCAACGGGCTGGTATCCGGTTGTTGCAAAAGCAGATACAAACACAGGCATTACCTTAACTGTAATCGGCGATACCGGAAATCACAGTAAAAATCTGGATGAACATACCGGATATGTGTACTGGTTAAAAGACCAGCCGCTTAATATTGATGTAAACAGTCTGGAAAGTTATTATGTGGCTGAAAACTGTAAAGACCAGATTAAGGCTGCATTAAAAGAAGCAAAGATTGACTATCATTTTTCAGATGAAGGCAGCTGCTTCCCAGATGATATGAAAAATAAGGACGGAGTTGACTTACAGAGTGACTGGAGTAAAGGATACTGGTCTGTTATCGTTCAGTACGCAGATGGCTCTTTTAATTCCAATGGATGGAGTAGTTATGATGGAGCTGCCCAGCTTCAGGATGGATGCCGTCTGATTTATTACTGGTCAGACAATCCGACAAATGACTGTCGTCTGACCACAGATGATTCCTGGAATACCCAGCTTAACTATGATACGGATGCTGTAACAGGACTTCGTTTTTCAACAGAGGAACAGCCAGATGCTGCATTAACAGAAATCGAAACAGAAGTTGGTTCGGATATCGATTTACTGACAAGTTTTACAGCACCGGCTCAGACAACCGTATCAAAGGCATTAAACTGGACTTCCAGTAATCAGGATGTTGCAACGGTTACAGCATCTGAAACAGGTGCAGTCGTAACTCCAAAATCAGCAGGAACAACTACCGTTAAAGCTTCTATGGTTAATACCTTAGGAGACACCGTTGAAGCATCTTGCGATGTAAAAGTTACTTCAAACGGTACAACCGTAACAGCTCTTTCCTTTGCGGAGGGAACTGAAATTTCCATGGCTCCGGGTGCGGTAAAAACTCTGACACCGGCTTATACACCAGAACTGGAAAAAGGTGAAACGGCACCGGCTTTAACATGGGAATCTTCTGATAAAGGAGTTGCTGAGGTAAACGCACAGAATGGCGAAATTACAGCCAAAACTCCAGGTACTACTGTAATCAAAGCTTCCTTTACCAATAATAAAGGTACAGTAGTCAGTGCAGAGTGCAAAGTAACAGTAGAACAGATTGCAGTGACAAAAATTGCTCTGGACAAAGAAAGCCTGAGTTTAAAAGAAGATGCAGAAAGCAAATTAAATGTAACATTTGAACCTGCAAATGCAACAGAAGATTTAGATGTTAAATGGGAATCGGATGATAAAAATGTAGCAACCGTAACAGGTGAAGGCAAGAGCGCAACTGTAAAAGCAGTTGGAGCAGGAAGTGCTACAATTACTGTAACAGCAGGAACATTCAAAGCAAGTTGTGAAGTAACAGTAAGTGCTGCACAGCCTATGGTAAAAGAGTTTGTATTTGCATCCGATAAAAACGGTGAAAATGTTTATGCGATGCAGTCTGAATTAGATGCAAAGACAAAAGAATGTACCGTTGTAGTACCGGAAACGGTAAATACATTTTATTTAAAACCGGTTTTAAGTGATGATGCAGAAGTTAATACAATTACTGCAAACTACAAAAACTATAACTATACAAAAGATTTAACAAAAGCTATGCCGGCAAATGAATTTACACAGTTTAGCGGTGTAAATCGTGTGCTTCAGTCTGACATTGAAGCAAGAGAAATGTCAATTGATGTAACTTCAAAAACCGGTAAAACAGAAACTTATAAAGTTCATATTATTCGTGAGACGACCCTTTCCGGTTTAAATGTCACAAAAGCAGATGGAACAAAAGTGACATTAGATCCGGTTTTCAATGCAAGAAAAAAAGAATATACGATTGTTGTTCCTAAGACATTAGAAAGCGTAGTATTTAAAGCAACTGCAAGAACCGCTGCCAATTCTGAAATTAAAGTAAACGGAAAGATAGCAGAAAACGGTGAATACACACTTGCCTTAACCGGAGACGATGCAAAAGTAGTTACAGAAATTGAGGTAGGAAATGAAAATACTGTTGCAGGTAAATATACAGTTTCTATCTTAAGAGAAGAACCTGTTACGATTACTTTTGAAACAGAACCGAAAGATGCAATTATCACAGTTATTGACAAAGATAAAATCAAAGCAGGCGGAGAAGACGGCATTTATAAAGTTCTTCCGGGAACTTATACCTATACGGTATCTAAGACCGGTTATGTAACAAAACATGAAGAGATTACAGTAGAGAAAGACACTGTTATCAAAGCTTCTCTGGAAAAAGCGCAGAGCAGCAACTTAAAAGATTTAGACTGTGACTGGGCTGGATTTAGAAAAGATGGAAGTAATCAGGCTGTAACAAGTGCAAAGACAGCAGCTACGCCGGAAACAGCATTCCAGAAATGGGAAAAGAAAGTCGGAGAAGGGTTCAGCAACTGGGCAGTCAGCTCTCCGATTATCGTAGACAACAATCTTTACTGCTATGCAGGAAAACAGCTTCTTAAAATTAACAAAGAAAATGGAGAAATCATTGCAAGTGCAGAAATGGCCGGAAACAGCAGTTTTGGAATCAACCCTCCATGCTACGGTGGCGGAATGATTTTTGTCGGACTTGCAGGTGGAGCAGTACAGGCATTTAATGCAGAAACTCTGGAATCCTTATGGGTATTTAAAGATACACTTGGAGGACAGCCAAACTGTACGATTCAGTATTCTGATGGATATATTTATACAGGATTCTGGAACAGTGAAACAAAAGATGCAAACTTCGTATGTGTTTCTGCAACAGATGAAGACCCAGATAATCCGACAGAAACAAAATATGCAACCTGGACTTATGCCGTACAGGGTGGATTCTATTGGGCAGGTGCTTATGTAACTGATAAATACGCAATCGTAGGAAGTGATGATGGAGAATCCGATTCAACAAGTGATTCTTCTTATGTATATTGCTTTGATAAGCTGACTGGTGAAGTAGTTCAGAAAGTCGGTCCGCATCATGGCGATATCCGTTCAGATATCTCCTATTATGACGGAAGAATTTATTTTACATCAAAAGGTGGATATCTGTATTCCTATAACCTGAAAGAAGACGGAACAATTGATACAGAAAATCTGATTGAGCCAATCGAAATCGGAAAAATGAGCACAAGTACTCCGGCAATCGCAAATGGTCGCTGTTATGTAGGTTCTTCTTACGGTTCAAATTTCAGTGGAACTTATGGAATCTCAGTTGTAGATATTAATGCAGAAACAGGTGCAATGAATCTTGAATATGTAGTATACACAGATGCTTATCCTCAGACTTCAGGTGTTGTATCAACAGGTTACAAAGGATATAACTATGTATACTTTGCAACAAACGGACCAAGCGGAAATCTCTGGGTTGTAAAAGATGCTCCTGGCATGACAGAACCAGATGAAGGAAGCCAGATTCTGTATACACCAGAACACAAACAATACTGCATCTCCAGCGTAGCGGTAGACAAAGATGGCACCATTTACTTCAAGAATGACTCTGCGTACATGATTGCAGTTGGAAATTCCGCAATTGATACAGACAAACTTCAGGATTTAATTGAAACAGCAAAAGCAACAGATGCTTCCAAATACACAGATGAATCTTACAATGCATTACAGGATGTGATTGCAGAAGCAGAAGCGGTAGCAGAAAATCCAGAATCCAAAGAACAGGTTGCCGAAATGACTGAAAAACTTCAGTCAGCAATAGATGGACTGGTTGTTAAAACAGGCTGGCAGACCATCGACGGTAAGAAATATTACTACAAAGAAGATGGTACACAGGCAACTTACTGGTATAAAGTAGATGGAAACTACTACTGGTTTGGAACTGACGGAATCATGAAGACATACTGGCAGAAAGTTTATAACAAGTATTACTGGCTTGGAAGTGACGGAGCAATGAGAACCGGCTGGCAGACTGTTTACGGCAAGAAATACTATCTTGGAAAAGCCAATGATGGAGCAATGAAGACCGGCTGGCAGACCGTTGATGGCAAGAAATACTATCTTGGAAATGCAAGCGATGGAGCAATGAAGACCGGCTGGCAGACGATCGATGGCAAGAAATATTATCTTGGAAACGATGGCGCAATGAAGACTTACTGGCAGTCAGTAGACGGTAAATACTACTGGTTTGGAACGGACGGCGTTATGAAAACATACTGGCAGAAAGTTTACAACAAGTATTACTGGCTTGGAAGCGACGGAGCAATGAGAACCGGCTGGCAGAAAGTTTATGGAAAATATTACTGGCTGGGTCATTCCAATGATGGAGCAATGAAGACCGGCTGGCAGACCATCTACGGAAAGAAATATTACTTCGGTGGAGCAAATGATGGTGTTATGAAAACCGGATGGCAGAAGATTGGCGGAAACTGGTACTACTTTGGCGGAGCAAATGATGGTGCTATGAAAACCAATACATGGATTGGAAACTACTATGTAAATGCATCCGGTGTACGCACAAGAAGCAGATAATTAGTGTACGGACAGGCTAACATTTGATAGAAAATCAATGTGTTACAAAAAAACAGTACAGTAATAAACAGTAATAAAACAAAGGAAGAGCAGACCCTGGCGACAGGGGTCTGTTCTTCTCTATATAAAAAGAGCAGGTAGAAGATATGAATTTACGGAATTTCTGGAAAAAAATAAAAAAACCATTTATGACCGTAGCAGCAGTGATTTTGGTTCTGCTGCTTTTTGTCGTATCTGTGACACAGAATCAGGCAGCACCGGAAAATCCTATGGAAAAAGAAAATGCAGACCCATCCCGTATGTATGTGACCTCCTCCAGTCTGGCCATGGATGAGTCACTTCTGGACAGTGTGGAGAATGCCAATATCAATACGGGAAATCAAGAGAATCAAGAAGAACAGGACGAGGAGCAACAAGAAGAACAAGACGAAGAAAATCAGGACGAGGAGCAGCAAGAAGAACAACAGCAGGAAGAAAATCAAGAAGAGAATTCGGATAATTCCACAGAAACACAGGAACAGCAAACTTCTGAGGAGCAGCAGCAGGTTTCACAGACTCCTCTTGACAGCAATTCGGAGCAACTTGACAGCTTGCTTCCAATTGTAAAAAAAGATAAAACAAAAAATAATTCCGGTACAGGACCATCCGGCGGTGACAGTCAAAATGGAGGAAATGGAAATTCCGGAAATAGTGGTCAGGGAACCGGTGGCAATGGCAACGGAAAAGGAGACGGCGACGGGGACAGCCAGAAAGATGGAAAACAGATTGTGGTAGCACCGGAAAATTCCGAAGCGTATTTTACGACAAGTTTGAAAAACGAAGTTGTAACGGAAGCAGAATATCCATTTTCAATTACGTATCATTCCAAACTTTCTGTGATTAGTACTGTAGTTGACATAAATGGGAATCAGCAGAATTATAACGGAAGCATTACTCTTTCCGAAGGTGAAAATAAAGTTACAGTTTATGTGACATTTCGTGATAAATGGAGCAATATCCGAGTCTCTTCTCCAACCTATACGATTTATTACAATCCATCCAATCAGATTTTGATTATTGCAGATGAGTTAAAAGCATTAGATGGACAGACAGTGCAGGAACAACAGCTTGATTTTACCGCTTATGCCTTAAAAGGAACAGAGCGGGTAAAATTAGTCATCCGAAGAAATAGTGAAAAAGCCCTAAAATCGACCGATGGAGATACCGCTTATACAGAAACTTTAAGTGAAGGAAAGAATGTATTTACATTAATTGCGGGAACCGGAACAGCAACGGTATCAGAGAATTATACAATTTACTATGATTCTCAAAAACAGGCGGACGATTTTACTTTGACGCTTGAGGGTGAAAAAAATTCGAGTACGATTACCCCACAGATGAGCGGAGGTTCTCAGACGTTTCGATATGAAAATAATACAAATAGTTTTCGTTTCCGTTTCAATCACAGTCAGATTACCGGAAAAGAAGAAATTACAAGTGTGGTTTGCGGGGACAGCAGAGGTGGAACATACTCGCCGTCTGCCAATTCAAATGGCTGGTATACAATTTCTCTGTATGCAGACAGGGAGATGCCAATTGCAGTTGGATTTATTGATTCCAATGGAAATTCGGGCAGTTATACCTGGAATATCGAATTTAACCGAACCGGTGAGACACCATCCAATATGGCGCCGGTTGTGGAACATAATTTAAAATCGGAATATAATACCGAATATGTGGATTTGAATGTTTCAGCAAAAGAAGTCAGTGGTGGCGGTGGTACATTAAGTGCAGACAACATGCACATTTACGTCAATGGAGAAGAAGTAGAATATCGTGGCCGTTCCGGAACTGCTTATGAATATCTCCTGCATCTACAGCAGGGCGAAAATGAAGTTGTCATTTCTGTAAAAGATAATCAGCAGTATGAGACGACGAAGACCTATACGGTACTTTATAATCCGTCTCAGATTACCGTTACCTTCCAGTTAGAAGCCGGAACGGTCGGTCTTGGAATGTTGATTCCACGTCATGAAGTAACAATAGATGGAAACACCACGCTGGCACAGCTAGTCGAACAACAGCTTGCTGAATATAATTTCACTTCTATGATTACAGGCAGTGTGGACAACAGTTATTATCTTGCCGGAATCAAAAAGCCGGGAATGACAAATGGTCTTCATGTACCGGATGAGTTGAAACAGATGATTATTGAGGATGGAATGGGCTGGACCGGAAGCTATCAGACCGATGCCTTATGGGAAAAAGATTTTGCACAATGGTCAGGCTGGATGGTTTGCGTCAATAATTATTACGTCGGAACCGGAATGGCAAGCAGAAATCTTTCTGATGGAGACGAAATCCGTGTCCGTTACACCCTGGCAGGCGGAAAGGATATCGGTCAGTATGGAAATGAAGGTGTATACGGAAATGTTCAGGGTAATTATGGCAAAGAATGGTAAAAGAAACAGAAAAATAAAGAATCAGGAAAAGAGAGGCAGGAATAGATGAATACAAAAACAGAAGAAATTCTGAAAGAATTAAATAAAATCATCGTGGGAAAAGAAGCGGTGCTGGAAAAGACATTGATGGCAATTTTATCAAGGGGTCATATTTTGTTGGATGACGTACCTGGGGTGGGAAAGACCACGCTGGCACTTGCATGCTCTAAAGTATTAGGTCTGGATTATCATCGAATCCAGTTTACACCGGATGTTGTGCCGTCTGACATCATTGGATTTTCAATGTATAATAAAGAAAGTGGAACATTTGAATATAAGCCAGGTGTGGTTATGACAAATCTTTTGCTTGCGGATGAAATTAACCGTACTTCCAGTAAGACGCAGTCTGCGCTTCTGGAAGTTATGGAGGAGGGACAGGTGACAGTAGATGGAGAGACACATGAATTGCCAAAACCGTTTGTGGTACTTGCAACCCAGAATCCGGTTGGTTCTGCAGGAACTCAGCTGCTGCCACAGGCACAATTAGACCGTTTTATGATTCGTATGGAAATGGGATATCCGGATTTTCAAAGTCAGGTCAATATCCTGCGTGACCGTCAGACAGAGAATCCGCTCGATAAGGCAGAGCAAGTGACATCAACCGATGAAATTTTAAAAATGCAGGATGAAGTCACACAGATTTACATCGAAGATAAAATTTTAGAATATGTTACCTCTCTGGCAATGAATACCAGAGAACAGGAGATGATTCGCTTAGGAGTCAGTCCTCGAGGTGCACTTGCGGTGACCAGACTTGCCAAGGCAAGAGCTTATGTACAGGGAAGAGATTATGTTACCCCGGAAGATGTGCAGAAAGTCTTTTTGGACGTCTGTGCGCATCGTATCATTTTAAATCCAAAGGCAAAAATTGCAGCACTTTCGGCTTCAGATGTCTTAATAGAAGTTTTAAAGCAGACAAAATCACCGGATAACGGTCGATAGGAGAGACTATGGCAAAATCAAGGATTCTATGGGGACTCGAACTGATTTTATGCGTGATGTTTTATGTATTTACAGATAGTTATGCAGGGCTGTGGCTGTTGGCAATTTCATTGGTGCTTCCGATTGTTGAGATGATAGGGGCAGAGATTTGTGCAAAAAAACTTTTCGGAACTTTAGGCATAGACAATCTGGGTGAAAAACAAAAAGACATGACAGCCATGTTAAAGATTAAGAATACAGGTTTGTTCCCCTTTGACAGAATAATTGCAAAGATAAAATGCGAAAACCTGCTGACAGGAGAGGCAGAAGAGTATGAGATTTTAGCTTCTGCTCCCGCAAAAACAGAAACACTTCAGCAGTTACAATTAAAAAGCAGGCACTGCGGAAAACTTTGTCTGAGCTTAGAAGGATTTTTGGTACTGGATTATTTTGGACTTAGAAAAACAAAAATTCCAGCAGATTCTGAAAAAATGACATTGATTACTCCGAATACTTTTGGACTTCAGGTGGAAGTGGTTTATGGGGAAAATGCAGTGCTGGATGCCGAAGAATATTCCATGAGCAAAGCCGGATTTGACCCAAGTGAAACATTTGCAGTCAGAGAATATCGTGCAGGTGACCACATTCATCAGATACATTGGAAACTTTCAGAAAAATTAGATGGATTAATCGTAAGAGATTATGGACTCCCGGTGCAGAATACCATTTTACTTTTACTAGAGACCGGATATCCGGAAAAAAGCGAAGAATTTCCATCGCAGATGGAAAAGCTGGTAGAATGTCTGGTATCGGTTTCACAGGAAATGTGTGAACAGCAGATTGTACATAGTATTGGCTGGTATAACCATAAAGAGCAGACTTACAGCAGTGCGGAAATTGACAGTCTGGAAGAATTTACAATGATACTTCCGGAACTTCTTTCAGCGGTTCCGGGAGAAGATGGAACTTCGGTTCTTGGTCATTACATGGAACAGAGAGAACAGTGTGAGTTTGCACATCTGGTGCTATTCACTCCATATCTGACGGCAGATGCCTCGGCTTTGGCAGAACGGTGTCTGGTGACGGAAGTGATTTGTGAGAAAGAGCCGAGAGGCGAATTTACAGAGGAAGGGGCGCATGTGATTTCCGTATCGACAGAAAATGCCGAAGCGGAACTCTCATATCTTGAAATATAGGTGGAAAATTCCGCAAGCAAGAGAAAAAATTATAGGTGGTTCGATTCATGAAAAAAAATCAAAAAAACAGTACAGGAATTATGCTTGTTGCTGTACAGACAGAAAAAAATCAAAAACAAAAAAGAATAGAAAATTTCATAGACGGACTGCTGGTGTGGATATTTGCAATGTTGACAGGCATCGCCGTCTGCAACATGTTTGGAATAAAGGTAAATGCACTGCCTGCCATTGCAGGAGCTGTGTTTGCGGTGTATCTTTCTTTTGAAGCTGAGTGGAAAGGAAAACTGAAAAAATATGCACTGCTTGCAGAAGTTTTGGTGCTGATACTGGTGCTTCTCCTCTTTCATAAAACGATACTGGATGGATGGAATCTGTTTTTAAACCAGATTTTAGATGAAATCAAACAGCACCTTCCTTATATTTATCCGCAGTATCCGGTATCAGGTGGAGATCTGTCAGACAAGTGGAAACTTTCGGTTACGATGGCGGTATTGGTTGTGGTTATCGAAAAGATAAGTACCGTATTTATCAAGATGGAAAACCGGTGGATAACCGGTCTGATTGGACTTATGTGGATAACTTTACAGATTGTGCTCGGATTTGGTCCATCGTTTGTTTTCAATGTTGTATTTTCAGGTGCATTGTTATTGATATGGTTTCGGATGCATCGAAAAGAGGAAACCGGAAGCAAAGAAAGTGCCTTAAAAATAGAAAGTGCCTGTTTTACAGCAGGTATGATTTTGTTTGCAACACTTATTTTCATGCTGCTTGTGCCCGAAAAAGAATACTCCAAAAATGAAGCAGTCAGTAAAATAGAAGCTTCGATAAAAGAAAAAATAGAAGACTGGCGGTATGGTGGAAGTTATGATGCGATGCCAAAAGGAGATTTTGAAGGACTTTCTTCTTTGAAATTAAAAGATGATGCGGTGCTTGAAGTGACAATGAGCGACCCACAGTCTTATTATTTAAGAGGATACACCGGCAGTGTTTACAATAAACATGGCTGGGAAACAACCGATAAAAAAGTGCTTTATCATGCTTCGGATTTATTTTACTGGCTGCATCAGGATGGATTTTTCGGACAGGAAACCTTACCGCTTGCATCTTTAGCCTTAGATGAGACGACAAAAGAAGAACCGGAAAATACTGTCACCATAAAAAACTTAAAAGAGGACAGCCGTTATCTGTACACACCTTATGAACTTACCGGAACAACGCCTGATAAAAATCGAATCGGAGATGAAGGTGTTGTTGCGAAAGGCTTAAAGGGACAGCGAGAATATACTTATACGGCACTGGAAAATCAGATTAAAAAATATCCGTCTCTTACCGCAAAACTTGCAGATACAGAAAATTTGGATGAAGAGGGAAAAGCGTACAGTGAAAAAGAAGCATTTTATAATCAATATGTCTATGAGACCAATTTGGAACTTCCAGAGTCTGTTGAGACAGAATTAAAAGAGATACTTGGAGAGTATACCCTTGCAAATGGCAGTACTCATTTTGATTATACAAAGGCGAAACAGAATATTTTATATGTGTTGAGTTCCCGCTGTACTTACAGTGAAGAAATCAAAAAAGAAACCGGAGATTTGGATTTTTTAACGAATTTTCTTGAAAATACCAAAAAAGGTTATTCTGTGCATTATGCGACAGCGGCAGCATTGATGTTCCGGTATTATAAAATTCCGGCAAGATATGTCGAGGGGTATGTGATTACACCGGACGATGTCAAAAGTATGAAAGCCGGAGAGTCTTATACCGTAGATGGAACGCATGCACATGCATGGGTGGAATATTATCAGGATGGAGTTGGCTGGCTTCCATTTGAATCGACTCCTTCCTATCTTGGAATTATGGAGACCGCAGAAGATTATCAGGATATCTCGGGAATTACTTCGGGTATCGGAGCAGATGACGAGCAGGAACAGCAGGATGAACAGGATAATCTTGAAGACGAAGAACAACCGGAGGAAGAGGAAGATGAGATTGACTGGATTTTGATACTGGAAATGCTTCTTGGTATCTTGATTGTACTGATTACCTTGTTTTTGATTTTAATTATTGTAAAAATCATCCGTGAGCGGATTCGCTGTCAGAAGATAAAACAATTATTTGACAGTGAAGATTATAATCAGGCAGTCAATGCATTGTTTGAATATACCATGAATATTTTAGCAGTCTTTGGTTTGAAAGTGCGAAATGCTTCTTTGTATCGTTATGGAAGTCAGATAGAAAGCTTGTTTGATGAAGAAATGAAAACAGAATATACCAAGGTGGTAGATATCAGACAGGAAGCCGTTTACAGCAGCCACAGCATAGCAAAAGAACAGAGAGATTTTGTTATGGAATTTAAGAATAAGGTCTGGGAAAAAGTTTACAAAGAAGCAGGATGGCTGGAACGATTCCAGTTGAAGTTTATTTATTTCCTGTAAGGTGGAATCAAAATGAAAAAGAAAAGTTATGGAAAGAAACTGCTGGCATGGGTACTTGCCCTGGCAGTTAGTATGACTCTGGTTCCTGTCGTGGGACAAAGAGAAGTACAGGCAGCAAAAATTATGAATGCCTGGGATGGAGAGACAACCGAAGTTCCAAAAACCGATGAAAATGGAACGTATCAGATTTCAAACGGAGCAGAGCTTGCGTGGTTTGCAAAGAAAGTAAATGACGGCGCAAGTTCGATAAACGGAGAACTGACGGATAAAATTTATCTGGGTGATGGAACGTCTCAAAATAAATGGCTGATGATTGGCGATACTGCCGAACATGCCTATAAAGGAACATTTAATGGAAATGGATATACGGTATACTTTTTAGATGCCGAGATTTCAGAAGAAAATCCAGACGTGCGTTATGCCGGATTATTTGGTGTTGTTGATGGCGGAACCATTTCCAATGTAAAAGTATCCGGAGAAGTTCATAATAATTATGCGGCTTATAAGACCGAGGGAAAGTATGAAAAACTCTATATCGGAAGCGGAGGAATTGCCGGTTATTTAAAAAGCGGAACCATATCCGGCTGTACCAACTATACGGAAACCACGATGGCAGGAGAAGCCCTTCGTCGTAATGCAGGTGGAATTGTCGGAATCTGTTCCGGGACAGTCAGACGTTGTGTCAATAATGGAACGATTTCTACCAAGGTAAGATTTGCGCAGCATAACATCGGTGGAATTGCCGGAATGGAAGTCGGACCAAATGCAGTCATTCGTTATTGCGAAAATAAAGAAGCAGTGCAGGGGTATTATTCGGTTGGAGGAATTGCCGGAGGAGTCTATCAAGGTGCGGCGGTGCAGAATTGTTATAATAAAGCAAAAATCAGCGGAGTGGATACGATTGGAGGAATTGCCGGTGGTGTCAATGAAAGCAGTGTCTATGCAGATGGAACGGTAAAAGAATGTCTGATTCAAAATGTTTACAATCAGGGAGAACTTGGAGGATTGGTTTCCTATACGGGAACGATTGTCGGAGGAATCGTCGGTAAACTGGGTTATACCGATACCAAAGAAGAAGAGAATCCGGCACAGCCAGTCATTAAAAATGCCTATAACATTGCAGTCTATACGAATAAAACCTTTGAATACAGAGGCGCAATTATCGGTATTTTTAAAAGTGGAAAAATCGGACGCGTGTATGCACTTCGAGCTGATTCTTCCTACAATCTGGATTTATACTCTTTTAAAGAAGATAAAACGACAGAAATTATTGACGAGACGGGTCTTTATATCGAAAAAACAATGAAAAGCCAGAAAATGATAACGAAACTTGGTTCTGCTTTTATCAAAGCAAGTATTTTTGATGCGGGAGGCGGGTATCCTAAACTGGCTTTTGAGGAACAGACGACGGATTTAAAGAGCAAAATTGATTCTGCAATTGAAGAATTACAGGGCTGGCAAAGCGAGGAAAATAAGAAGAAATATGGAACAACTTATATTTTAATCGAACAGACAGTGGAAAATTATTTAGAGAAAATTGATTCGGTTGTGACTCAGGATGATTTGGACAGCGTCATGAAAGAGGCAAGAGAAGCGCTTCAAAAAATCAAACCTGGTTCGGAAGTCGATTCCAAATTGTTAGAGGCAAGAAATAATGCAATTTTAGAGCTTGCACAGTATCAGGAAGAACTCTTACAGGGCAGTGAAAAATGGAGTGAGGAACAGATTGCCGAGCTAAAACAGACAGAAGAACAATTTGAAGATGAAATCGAAAATGCCCTGACCATTGCCGATGTCGAAGCGTTATTAAAAACTGCGAAAGATCGTTTGAATGAATTGTCCATCGAGTATACCGAAAGTGCAAAGTTAGGAGAAATCAAAGCGTCTGCAATCGAAGAACTGAAAAATTATGCTTCGGATGTTACGGTTGATGAAACCTGGAAAAATAAAATCGAAACAGTAAAAGCAGACAGAGAAAAACAGATTCAGTCAGCGAAAACCAGCAAAGAAGTCGCTTCTGCCCTTGCTGAGGCAAAGAAACAAATCGATGAGATTTTAAATAATATTCCGCAGGAAGGTGCATGGGACGGAAAGAGCACAAAAGAACCGAAATTTGCAGAAGGATACTATCAGATTTCAAACGGTGCGGAGCTTGCCTGGTTTGCACAACTGGTAAATTCCGGCATAACAGGGGCGAAAGCAAATGCAAAACTGTGCGATGATATCAATCTCGGAAATCACAACTGGACACCAATCGGAAGCAGTTCTAAGATTCCATACACCGGAAGTTTTGACGGACAGGATCATGTTGTGCGTGGGCTTAGAATCGAAAGCGGCGACACATACGCTGGTCTGTTTGGTATCGTATATGGCGACGAAAAGCAAAGCATTGAAAATCTTACCGTAAAGGGAAGCATTGAATGCAGCGAAAAAATTGCTTATGCCGGAGGAATTGTGGCATACATGCACGGAAAAAATGAAAGTCAGCGAAATTATATCCGAAACTGTCACAGTGAAGTACAGATTCAGGTGAAAAATGCAAAACGTCACCGTTCAGCAGTCGGAGGAATTGTCGGTTATGCAGATAAGATGTGGGTGAACCAGTGCTCAAATAAAGGAAATGTCAGTCTGGAAAGTGCCGGAGGAATCCAGTTCTATGCCGGAGGAATTATTGGAGATATGGCAAATTCTGTCAGTGTTCGCCAGAGTGTCAACCGTGGCAGTGTTGAAGCAGAGTTTTGTGCAGGCGGACTGGTTGGACGTATGAGTGGAAGTAATGGCGCAGTGACATCCAACTATAATACCGGAGATGTACTGGCAAATTCTTATGCCGGCGGTCTGATTGGTGTTATGACCGGTGCCTCAGGCGGTTCACAGATTTCCTGTTGCTATAACATTGGAGATGTGAACCTGAATATCAGTGGAAAATGTATCGGGGCACTCTTTGGAGCAATGTTAGATGGAACCTATACGAATCTGACGGCGCTCAAAAATCCGGCAAATGCCTCCCTTCCGTTAGTTGGTTTATTAAACGGAAGTGCAAGTACCGGGGAATATCTGGAAGCGGATAAGATGAAAACAGAGAGTTTCTTAAATGCACTGCTTGCATCGGGAAATCATTTTATCAAAGATTATATGAACACACAGGATGGATTTCCGATTTTAAAATGGGAATTAAATCTCGAAGAGTTCCGTGCAGGGGCAGTCAAAGATTTACAGACTTTTGTAACGGCAGAGGAATATACAGAAGAAAACTGGGTACAGGTATCGGCTCTGATAGCAGAAGGCGTCGAAAAATTACAGTCTGCAAAGAATATGGATGAAATGAATGAAATTCTGACAGACAGTAAGCAGAAGATTTATGAAATCGAAACTTTAAAAGAAGCCGAACAAAAACAGTTAGAATCAGCCATTGCATCGGCGATTGAAGAATTGCAGAATTATGCGGATGAAACTGCATATCGTGAAGCGGAAAAAATCCAGCTTGAAACTTATGTTTCCGATGGAGTGAAATATCTGCATCAGGCAGACAGTGTTGAAAAAGTAAATCAGATACTTGCCGATGTGAAATCCAGAATTGACCGTCTTGAGACAGATGAGCAGAAAACCCAGAAAGAAAATCAGGAGAAAATTTCTGCGGTAGAAGCTTATATTAATCAGATAGGAACGGTCAATTTAGAGAGTAAGACTTACATTAATCTTGCAAGAAGTGCTTATGACGAATTATCAGACGAATTAAAAGCAAAGGTCAGCAATTATGATGTGTTAGAATCGGCAGAAAAAGAATATGCCCGCCTGTTAGAAGAAAGTGAAGTGGATGAAGCTGATAAAAAGGCAGCATCAGCAGTGGATGAGCTGATAAATAAACTTGAACCTGTGACAATAGACAAAAAAGATGCGATTTTACAGGCAAGAAAAGCTTATGATACGCTCACAAAAAAACAGCAGAGCCTTGTGGCACATCCCGAATATCTGAATCGTGCGGAACAGACTTATGATAAGTTAAAGGCACAGGAAGTTTCCGCTGAAATCTCTGCGATTTTGACCGGAACAATTACCTTAAACAGTAAAGATGCCATCTATAAGGCACAGCAGTTATACGATGCCTTAACGGACAATCAAAAGAAATTAGTGACAAATTATAAGCAGCTTCAAAATGCAAAAGCGACGTATCAGAACCTGATTTTAGCGAGTCCGGTCATCGAATTAATTAAAAATATCGGAGAAGTGACGCTTGAAAAAGGAGGCGCGATTACCCGTGCAATCGAAGCGTATAATGCACTCACCGCAGAACAGCAGGAATTAGTCAGCAATTATTCAGTGTTGGAAGAGGCTTATCAGAACTATTCTGATTTGCTGGCTGCTCATCAGGTCAGCACAAAGATTTCTCAAATCGGAGTGGTGACAAAAGAGAGTGGTTCTTTGCTTGAGCAAATTCGAAATGCTTACAATAGTTTAAGTGACAGACAAAAATCAATGGTGGAAAATTATAGCGATTTGGAAAAGGCAGAATCCGCTTATCAGGGCTTAAACAAGAGTGATGAAACCAGCCAGATAAAAAATACTGCGGCAGCAGGAGAAACAGCTAATTCCCATGCAGGTGCGCATGAGAGTGGATATGCGAAACAAAATGGAAGTTCTAATGTAACTGGATCAGGAAATGCAGCAGAAAAATCGGGCGATTCTAAGAATACAAAACAGGCACAGGAAAAGAAAACCGAGGAGACCGCAAAAGAGAATCAAGAAGCGAAGACAGAACAAACGGGAAATGCGGATGGAGAAGAAACTTCGGCAGAAAATGAAACTGCACTTTTGTCAGGAGAAGAAGGAGATGCCGGTGTAAGCATGCAGAATGGAGAAGAAAACACGGCAAAAAGCAGTGTACCGACAGCACAAAATTACAGGGTAGTAAAGATTTTATGTGCGGTGCTTGGTGTACTTGTGATTCTGGTGCTTGCAGGTATTGGATTCATGGTAATTGGCTCAAAGAAACGAAAGAAAATTTTATTGAAGTATTGATAAATAGTATGTGTAAAATAAAAAGAGGAACTTATTTATGAAAAAATCAATGTTTACTCTGCTTATGACAGGAGTGCTGTTTGTAGGAGGGGCAGTACCGGTACAGGCAGATAGCGAGAAGTATCAGGTGGATGAAATTAAGTCCATTCAGGATGGAATTGTTTCCTGGGAAAAAGACCAGATGGGAATTGATGGGAAAAATCTTCTGGATGGCGTAGTACTGGAGAGTGCGGGAACTTCAGCAGGAGACTGGCTTGCATTTACAGTCAGCAGAATGGAACAGCCGGATAATCAAAATGGTTATCTTAGTGCACTGCAGGAACAGATAGAAACACTGTATGAAGATGATATTACAAAAACAGTGGAAGAGCAGCACATGAATCCGACAGATTTTTACCGGGAAATTTTGACAATAAATGCCTGTGGGGGAGATGCCCTTGCTTTTGGCACAGATAAAGATAAAAAAGAAATCAATCTGGTAGAAGATGGGATTTTTGACTGTGTGTTTGAAAATCAAGATCCTGGAGTACAGGGCGCAAATGGTTATATCTGGGCACTGCTTGCATTAGACAGTAAAGATTATGAAGAACCGGAAGATGCTGTCTGGAATCGTGAAAAATTAGTGGATGCGATTCTGGAAAAAGAGCAGGAAGATGGAGGATTTTCACTTTCCACAGATGGAGATTCGGATGTGGATATCACAGCAATGGCACTCACAGCACTTGCTCCATACAAAGATGAGGGAAAGGTAAGCAGTGCAATTGAAAATGGATTTTCCTGGCTTTCCAGTCAGCAGCAGGCAGATGGAGCAATGCCATCTATGGGTGTAGAAAGTGTAGAAAGTACAGACTGGACGCTGATTGCAGTATGCAGTAATGACATCAATCCATTAGAAGATGCCCGTTTCTTAAAAGAGGAAAACAGTCTGTTAGACGGAATCTTACAGTTTCGGACAGAGAATGGAGGAATGGCTCATTCTCTGGCAGAAAATGAAAATGCACCAGATGCGATGGCAGGATATCAGACGCTTTATGCGCTTGAAAGTTATAAAAGATATCAGCAGGGAGAAAATACCCTGTTTGATTTAACAGATGCGCAGAGTGTAGATAACAGTGCACCACAGCAGGAGACTTCTAAGCTGGGACAGATGGCGGGAATCCTGATTGCGCTGGCTGTGCTTATCCTGATTGTGGTTGTTGTGCTTGTAATCCGAAACAGTCATAATAATAAAAAACAAAAAGAAGTAAAATTAAAAAAAGTGCAGGAAGCAGAAGAACAAGATGACTGGAATTAAATTCAAAAACAGCTATGAAATTGCCAAATTGGAGAAAATAAAAGGTATTATCTGAAAACTGCACAAAAATAAATCGACGAAACTATAAAATATGTTCAAAAATACTCTTGTATTTTAAATAAAAAAAGAGTAAAACATAACATAAATTAAGAAAAGGAAATGCAGTGAAAGGGATACATCACAAAAGAGAACTGGAATCCAGAGAGCCGTTGGCAGGTGTGAAACGGTAGAAAGTGTTTTGTGACATCACCCTAGAGCATCCCGCTGAAATGAAAGCTTTGAGAGATTAAAAGTATTGAAAAGCTTTGAAAACTTTGAAAGTAGGCAGGGACGTGGGCTTCACGTTACAGAAGAGACTGTTAAAAAAGACAGTGGTAAGAGATTGTAGTTAGCGATAGGTACAATAATACAAAGTGGTACCACGGAAAGAAAATTCCGCCTTTGTTATCCGAGAGGATAGCAAGGGCGTTTTTTTATAAATAAATTTAAGAGAAGAGGGAAAGAGTTATGAGTGGAATCTTAATGATGGTAATCGCCATTGTAGTACTCGGAGGTGCATATCTCCTGTATGGTCGTTATCTTCAAAACAAATGGGGCATCGACCCAAACGCAAAAACTCCTGCTTACGAAATGGAAGATGGAGTTGACTATGTGCCGGCGGACACAAACGTAGTATTTGGACATCAGTTCGCATCTATCGCAGGTGCAGGTCCAATCAATGGACCGATTCAGGCAGCAATCTTTGGATGGCTTCCGGTATTGCTTTGGATTTTAATTGGTGGCGTATTCTTTGGTGCTGTTCAGGATTTCGCATCCATGTACGCATCTGTAAAAAATAAAGGTCGTACAATTGGTTATATCATCGAAGAATATATTGGAAAATTAGGTAAAAAGTTATTCCTGTTATTCTGTTGGTTATTCTGTATTCTGGTTGTTGCGGCATTTGCCGATGTTGTAGCCGGAACATTTAACGGATTTGCAGCAAATGAAGCCGGAGAAGTAACAAAAGTAGTAGCTAACGGTGCAGTTGCAACCACTTCTATGTTATTTATCTTAGAAGCGGTCGGACTGGGAATGTTCTTAAAATATACAAGATTTAACAAATGGGTGAATACAGCGGTGGCTGTCTTATTATTAGTAGTAGCAATTGCACTGGGGTTAAACTTCCCGATGTACTTAAGCCTTGGAACATGGCACATCATCATCTTTGTATATATCATGATTGCCAGTGTTGCTCCGGTATGGGCACTGCTTCAGCCACGAGATTACTTAAACAGCTACCTGTTAATCTTCATGATTGTCGGTGCGGTTGTTGGTGTGTTCGTAGCAAATCCATCCTGTAACCTTGCAGCATTTACAAGCTTTAACGTAGACGGACAGTACATGTTCCCAATCTTATTTGTAACAATTGCCTGTGGTGCGGTTTCCGGTTTCCATTCACTGGTCTCTTCCGGTACTGCTTCCAAACAGATTAAAAATGAAAAAAATATGCTTCCGGTATCCTTCGGAGCAATGTTAATGGAAAGTATGCTTGCAGTTATCGCCTTAATCGCAGTTGCATCTTTTGCAAAAGGAGAAGCAGCAGCACAGGGACTGACAACTCAGCCTCAGATTTTCGCAGGTGCAATCGCAAACTTCCTTTCCGCAATCGGTCTGCCACACTCCTTGGTATTTACTTTGATTAATCTGGCAGTATCTGCATTTGCATTAACTTCACTGGACTCTGTAGCCAGAGTTGGTCGTCTGTCCTTCCAGGAATTCTTCCTTGATGCCGATGTAGATGAAGAGAATATGAGCCCATTCTTAAAATTTGTGACAAACAAATATTTTGCAACTATCATTACACTGGTACTTGCCTACCTTTTGACAAAAGTAGGATATGCAGAAATCTGGCCGTTGTTTGGTTCAGCAAACCAGCTGTTATCTGTACTGGCACTGGTAGCCTGCGCAGTATTCTTAAAGAAAACAAAACGTCAGGGCTTCATGCTTTGGGGACCGATGGTATTTATGATGGCTGTTACATTTACAGCACTTGGCATGACTATCGTAAAATTAAGCAAAGCATTTATGACAACAGGCTTAGACCTTGGAAACAGCTTACAGCTTATCTTCGCAGTTCTGCTGTTAATCCTTGGTGTATTAGTAGCAATTCAGGGTATCAAGAAATTACTTGAAAAACCAGAAAAAGAAAGTAAAACAGCAACAGCTTAAAAATAGAATTGAAATTGAAAAATTGTTTAAAAAAAGGAATCTTAGTGACAAGGTTCCTTTTTTTATTCTAAAAGTGTAAATTTATTTTTGTCAAAATCCAAAATTCCCTCATCTTTTAGCTTATACAATTCTACAGTCATGGCACTGCGGTCTACGCACAAGTAATCTGCAAGCTGTTGCCGGTTTAATAGAATCGAAAAAGAAGAATTTCCACAAATCTGTGCCTGTTTGGAAAAATATTCCAGAAGTCTTGCACGGATGGTATGGTGACTTAGGCAGTCAAGTTTTCTTGAAAATGCAATGTTTTTCTGTGCAAGAATCTGCAACAGATTAGAAATCATCTGCGTGTGAAAATGACAGGCGGAGGAACAGGTAGTAATCGTGCGGTTTAAATTAAGAAATAAAATACTGCAGTCAGTCTGGGCGACAACTGTTCCGTCAAATTCCAAATCCGGCAGACAGGCATAGACTTCTCCAAACAAATCACCAGGACCAATCCGTCCAAGCAGAGATTCCTTTCCCCAGTATGTTTCCCGAAGTACGTGAACATTTCCCTTTAAAACAAATCCGATTTTTGAGATTTTATCGCCCCAGCGGAAGATAGAAGTCCCTTTTTTATATTCTTTTATCTGACCGCCAAGACAGACTAACATAGCACGAAGTTCTTTCTTTTCGATTTTACGAAACAATGGAGACTCCGCAAGCACTTCTAAAAAAGCTTCATTTAAATTATCATTTTTTTCCATAAATAAACTCCTTAAATTTGTTGGAAGTACAACAGAATAATTATTTTAATTATAGTATATTCTAACCATAGAAACAAGAAATTTGAAAAAATAAGTGAAACAGCTAAAGGAGAATAGAAGATGAGCAAAATAGAAAAAACAGAAGAAATGTTCTGCTACCAGTGTGAGCAGAGAGCAGGATGCAGTGGATGTACAGGAGCAAGAGGAGTCTGTGGAAAGAGCAGTAAAACGGCACTCATTCAGGACAAATTAACCGGAAGTCTGGTTGCGCTTGCAGAAGCAGTCGGAGAACAGAATGTATCTGAAAAGACAAATCGTATTATGATTGAAGGATTGTTTGCAACTCTTACCAATGTAAACTTCGATGATGAAGCGTTGGAAAAATTAATCGAAACAGCCCTGAAAGAAAAAGAGGTTTACGCATCAGGATGTTCAGTTTGTCAGGCTCCATGTGGACGCATGGAAATCTATGAAATGAAAAAAGTATGGAGAGAGCCGGATGAGGATATCAAATCCTTGAAATCATTATTATTATTCGGACTTCGTGGGATTGCGGCTTATGCTTATCATGCAATGGTGCTTGGCTATAATGATGAAGAAGTAAACCGTTTCTTCTACAAAGGTATGTCAGCTTTAGGACAGGACCGCACCATGGAAAATCTGCTTGGTATCGTAATGGAGACCGGTGCAGTGAATTTTAAATGCATGGAACTTTTGGATAAAGCAAACACCGAAACTTATGGAATTCCGGCACCGGCAGAAGTTTCTTTAAAAGTAGAAAAAGGACCATTTATCGTCATTTCCGGTCATGATTTAAAAGATTTGAAGATGCTATTAGAACAGACTGAAGGCAAAGGCATTAATATCTATACACATGGAGAAATGCTTCCGGCACATGCGTATCCGGAACTTCGCAAATACAGCCATTTAAAAGGTAATTTTGGAACAGCATGGCAGAATCAGCAGAAAGAATTTGCTAATCTTCCGGCACCGATTTTATTTACCACAAACTGTATTATGCCGCCAAAAGAAAGTTACGCAGATCGTGTATTTACAACAGGTGTGGTAGCCTATCCAGGCATGCAGCATGTAGCTGGAGAAGAAAAAGATTTTGGTGCAGTGATTGAAAAAGCGATTGAACTTGGTGGATTTTCTGAGGATAAGCAGTTTGCCGGAATCAATGGTGGAACAAAACTGACAACCGGATTTGGACATCATACAATTTTAGGCGCTGCTCCACAGGTAATTGAGGCTGTAAAAGCCGGAAAAATCAGCCATTTCTTCTTAGTAGGCGGATGTGACGGTGCACGTCAGGGAAGAAATTATTATACGGATTTCGTAAAAGAAGCTCCAAAAGATTCTATTATTCTGACTCTTGCCTGCGGAAAATACCGCTTTAATGACTTAGACCTTGGAACAATCGAAGGCCTTCCAAGAATTATGGATATGGGACAGTGCAACGATGCATTTGGCGCAGTTAAAGTGGCACTGGCTCTTGCTGAAGCATTTGAATGTGGTGTCAATGAACTGCCGTTGACACTGGTATTATCCTGGTATGAACAGAAAGCAGTCAGCATCCTTCTGACACTGTTACACCTTGGAATCAAGAACATTTACCTTGGACCGACACTTCCGTCCTTTGTTTCTGAAAACGTATTAAACTATCTGGTGGAGAATTTCCAGATTTCACCGACGAGTACACCAGAGGAAGATTTAAAGAAAATTCTTGAAAAATAAAATAAGACAAGCTATTATTTATAAAAACGACACCTTTTCAAAAAAATGGCGAAAGGTGTCGTTTTTTGACGATGAAAAAAGCGCACAAAATAGGGAAAATATGGTATAATGGGCATAAACCAGGAGGGGATTTAAAAAAAATGAGGGGAGGAGTATAAAAAGAGTGAAAAAAAGCAAATTTATACCTTGCAAAGGTGGAAAATAAGATGCAAAAGCAAAAGATAGTACAGAAAATTGACCCCGATATCCTTCAATTTTTAAAGGGAAGAAAAGAAGTGCCGGTTAATACAATGATTATTTTGATTAATATTGTAGTGTTCTTTTTGACAGAGTTGACAGGTTCTTCACTTGATGGAAACCATCTGGTTCAGTGGGGTGCGGCATACACGCCATTGATTCAGGAGGGACATGAATATTATCGCTTTTTTACCTGTATGTTTTTGCATTTTGGTCTGACGCACCTGGGCAACAACATGCTGGTTTTATTCTTTCTAGGAGATTGTCTGGAACGGGCGGTAGGAAGGGTACGATACCTGTTCATTTACATATCAGGAGGAATGGGAGCCAGTCTGATTTCTTATCTGTCAGAGGTGCGAATAGGAGAAAACGTCGTGTCTGCCGGGGCATCCGGTGCAATTTTTGCCGTAGTGGGTGCATTGATTTATGTAGTAATCAGAAATAAAGGCAGACTGGAAAATTTTACGACAAAGAAGCTGTTATTTTTGGCAGCTTTAACTTTATATCATGGAGTAACAAGCACAGGAGTTGACAATGCCGCACATTTTGGCGGATTCTTGTGTGGATTTGTCCTTGCAGTATTAACTTACAGAGGACAAAAAAATGGCAGAGGACTTAAAAAATTCTAATCAGAATGAAGAGTAATTAGAATAATCAAAGATTTCAACGATTCTGCTTTCACAGAATCGGAATCTTCAGGATGAATGTAGTTCCTTTTTCAGGGCTTGAGGTGAATTCAAGACTTCCCTTATGGGCTTCGGCAATCCGCTTTGAAATTGCAAGTCCCAGACCACTGCCATTTGGTTTATAAGTGACAAATGGTTCAAAGATAGAGTTCTGGTATTCAGGAGAAATACCGCATCCGTCGTCGGTAACCTTAAATGTCACACCTGTACCGTCTGATTCAATTGAACAGACGATATGACCGCCCTCTTTAACCGCTTCAAATGCATTGCGAAGCAGATTGTGAAACACTTGCTGAAGTTTGGTGTGGTCAACATACAATAAAGGGATTGGAGACAATTTATTAAAAGCAATAGAAACGTTTTTCTTTTCCAGACTTGGATTAATGGATTCAATTACATTTGCAAATAATGCATAGACGTTGGTTGATTCAAGGTTCAGTCTGAGAGAATTGTTGTAACTGGAAAGCTCACCAAGCAGACCTCTGAGAAAATCCATATTTTCCAGGATTTTAATCCAGTTTTGGTCTTCTGATAAATCAGGATGCTGTTTTTCCAGAATCTGAAGAAAACTGTTGATAAGTGTAACAGGATTACGGATTTCGTGGGAAATCTGAGAAAGCATCAGCTGATGTTTTTTCGCCTGTTCCTGATAAAGTTTTTTGTAATCAATTGTTTTATTTTTGCCTTCAATCTGTGAAGTAGCAGATGATTTTGTCATTTGGTGTTACCTCCTCTTTTTTTCTTGATAGTGTAGCACCGTTATAGGCAAATAGCAAATAAAATCATTCTACAAAATATTTGAAAATTCGACAATGACAGCTAGAAGGGAGAGATTTAAAATGTCAGATTGTATTTTTTGTAAGATAGCAGGAGGAGAGATTCCGTCAGCAACTATATATGAGGATAATGATTTCAGAGTTATTCTTGATTTAGGACCGGCAAGTAAAGGTCATGCGCTGATTTTACCGAAGGAGCACTATGCAAATCTATATGAAATTCCGGATGAACTCGCAGGAAAAGCAATCGTTCTGGCAAAAAAAATCATCACCGCAATGACTGAAGTATTAGGCTGTGACGGCTATAATATTGTACAGAACAATGGAGAAGCCGCAGGTCAGACGGTGTTCCATTTTCATATTCATCTGATTCCAAGAAATAATGAGGACCACGTAGGAGTGACATGGACTCCTGGGAAATTGACAGAAGAGGATAAAAATGAAATCCTCGAAAAAATTTCCAAGATTCAGATGAATTAACAGGTGAAGATGACAGAGGAAAAATTACGTGAAGTTTATGACAAGTATTATCGACTGGTAATGAAAGCCGCTTATGATGTCTTAAAAGATTTCGATGATTCGCAGGATGTCTGTCAGGAAGTGTTCCATAAGCTGATACAGAAATGGAACAAGGTAAGTCCTGAAGACTATGCGGGATGGCTGGCATTAACTGCTCGAAGAAAGGCGTTGGATTTCCTCAAAAAAAGTTATCGAAAACATGAGATGACTGTTCTTGAACAGCCGTGTGAAAATGGAAAAGGGGAACACGCAGAAAAGTTAATTTATCATAGAGAGGCAACAACAGGAGAAGACCTGCTCGATGCAATTATCAAGCGGGAATTCACGACAGAATTTATGGACAGGCTGTACGCCAGGAACCCTCAGTGGCACGAAATTATGACGATGCAGGTTTACGAACAGGCAACGGATGCAGAAATGGCGGCCGCTCTGGGTCTGACTATAGAAAACTTAAGAGTTAAAAAACATAGGATGAACAAGTGGATAGAAAAAACGTATGGAGACAAATACGATGATATATAAGAACAGAATCCAGTGAATCCGGCAGAACAATACTTGTGGATAGATTTCCAAAAAAATTCCTGTGCCAAATGCCGGCACAGGAGAAATAATTATTTGTTGACTGCCTGTTCAAATAATTGGACAATCTGTTCAATAGAATCAGTTTGTTTGCTTTTTTCCATCGCTTGAATATACGAATCGCGGTTCTGATAAAGAGTCTGGATGGATTCTAACAGTTTCTGGTTAGTAATTTCCTCCTCTTCAAGTACCATGCTGTAACCAAGCTTTTCAAAAGAGCGGGCGTTGAGAATCTGGTCTCCACGGCTTGCACGTGCGGAAAGCGGAATCAGCAGATTTGGTTTTTTTAGTGCACTGATTTCACAGATTGCGTTTGCACCTGCTCTGGAAATGACGATGTCAGCCAGTGCAAAAAGGTCAGCAAGCTCATCTTTGATATATTCGTACTGAACATAACCTTTGGTATCGGTTAAAGAAGAGTCCAGTTTACCTTTACCGCAAAGATGAATGACCTGGAAGTCTTTTAAAAGTTCAGGCAGAATGGCACGTACTGCATTGTTGACTGCAACGGCACCGAGACTTCCTCCGATGACCATAATGACCGGTTTCTCACTGGAAAGACCTGTAAAGGCAAGCGCTTTTTGGGGATTTCCGCTTAATAATTCCTGGCGGATAGGGGTACCGGTAAGTATGGCTTTGTTGGCCGGAAGTTCAGAGACAGTTTCAGGGAAATTACAGCACACTTTAGTGGCAAATGGAATGGAAAGTTTATTTGCCAGTCCAGGTGTCATATCAGATTCATGGATAAAAGTAGGGATTTTTCGACGTCCTGCAGCAATAACAACAGGAACGGTAACGAAACCACCCTTAGAAAAAACAACATCAGGTTTCAACTGCTTCATGAGTTTTTTCGCTTCATGAAAACCTTTTAAAACCCTGAAAGGGTCAGTAAAGTTTTTGACATCAAAGTAACGTCGTAGTTTGCCAGAAGAGATTCCGTAATAAGGAATCCCCATTTCTTCAATCAGTTTTCTTTCCATACCCTGGTAAGAACCGATGTAAGAAATCTTGTAACCGAGTTCTTTCAGTCTCGGAATCATAGCAATATTTGGTGTAACATGTCCGGCAGTGCCGCCACCGGTGAGCACAATATGTTTCATTGGAACCTCCTGATAAATCAAAAATCAATGTTTCGATGTACAACATTCCATAAGACGGACATTGCAGCGTCTATTAGATAATATGATACAGTCGTTGTGAAAAGTCAAGAAAAGATAGGAAATTCATGAATAAAAACGAAGAAAACAGCGCAAAAAGCAGTACCTGGGCAGAAGAACAGTTCCGAAAAGAAGCAGATGAGCTGGTAAAACGTCTGGAAACAGATGACAGGTTCGATGATTTTGAGCCACCGGAAGAACTGTTTCAAAAGCTGGTAGTTGAAGCTCGGGATGAGGGGCTGCTCGAAGAAGAAAACACAAAACACCTTGAAGATGAAACCAAATCTACAGAAGAAAACACAAAAGAAAATCAGAATACAAAAGTGGTTAAGTTCTTTAATCACCGCATAAGCAAAAAATTCCTCGGCATGACCGCCGCAGCTGTGATATCCTGCTTTGGATTGTTCGGTGTGAGTATGAGCACACAAGGAGGCAGGAGCTATGTTATGGATAAAGCGAATGAAGTGTTGGGGGATGAGAAAAATACAGAAATAGAAAATGGTAAAGATAGATTAATCACTGACAGAACAGAAGAAGAAGCCAGAAATGAGATAGAAGAGAAATTGCAGGTGGAAGTGCCTCAATTTTTTTATTTGCCAGATAAAATGGATTTTGATTCCTATGAGATAGATGAAACTGCGCAGTCTGTGTATATTAAATATCGAAAAGATGATATATATATGTATTTTGTGATACAGGCAAATTATGCTAATAAAAGCGGTATTTATCGAAATGATGAAGGCGAATGTCTAGGAATGGTAAATTGTGATTTATCTGAAATAGAAGCAGAATTGTGGAAAATAGAAGAAGGCGAGGAGAATCCTACTTATTTAGCACAATGGGATTATAAAAATTCTTACTATCGAATTTCCGGAAGAATGACAGCGGATGAAATGAAAAAAATCATTCAAGATATTATGTATTAATCCGGAAAGGGGACTTCAGTTGAAATCAGTAGTTAGAAAATTAAAAAAATCAATAGTAGCGATGTTGGCATTATCTGTATTCTTAACCGTATCTTCTATTTCAGCATCGGCAGATGGATTAGAAGATTTAGGAAAAGAAGTAGATGGTTCTATTTTAACAAATGAAGAATCAGCGGAAGCTATCTGGCAGAATGTAGCCAGAGGAAGTCTTTTAAATCAAGGAATTGCTCAGATTAGTGATATTGGAAATCGAACTGTAAATATTTATGGTGCAACGCTTGCACATGTGACCTGTAATACACTAATTATAAAATTAACTCTTCAACAGTATGATGGTGGATGGGTTAATTATGGAACTTATGGAGACACAGCAACTAATGCTTCTTCTATGTCTAGAAGTTATAATGTAAAAGTAGCTGGTGGTCATTACTATCGAGTAAAGGCTGCTTGTGTTGCAAAAAAGAATGGAAGTTCTGAATCCCAAGGACCTATTACCAACGGCATCTGGATTCCGTAATATTTTAAACTCAGTAAGGAACTCCTATCTTAATGACCAATAAATTTTGTATTTTTAAGTATCTTTAAGTAAAAAAGTTTAAAACCCTGTTTTTGAAAAAATCATAAACTTTTATAAAATAATCTGAAAAAACTATCAAAAGCCCCCTATTTGCGGTATAATAGTACTATCTTGAAAGTGCTTGAATTAAAACCGCAAAGGGGGTTTTTTTATGAAGTTGACATTTATAGGTGCGACTCACGAAGTTACAGGTAGCTGTTACTTTTTAGAAGCTGCGGGCAAGAGATTTCTCGTGGATTGTGGTATGGAACAGGGTCCTGACCAGTATGAGAACCAGGATGTGCCGGTTCCGATGTCGGATGTGGATTTTGCCTTGCTGACGCATGCGCATATTGACCATTCCGGAAATTTCCCTCTGGCTTATGCAAGAGGATTTCGCGGTCCGATTTATGCAACCGCTGCAACCTGCGATTTGTGTGATATCATGCTTCGTGATAGTGCTCACATTCAGACCTTCGAGGCAGAGTGGCGAAACCGTAAGGCAAGAAGAAATGGGCAGCCGGAGTTTGTTCCGGCGTATACGATGGAAGATGCTTTGAATGTAATTCAGCAGTTTGTTCCGTGTGATTATCATAAAATAGTTCAGCTTGCAGATGGAATTAAAGTTCGTTTTGTGGACGCAGGACATTTATTAGGTTCTTCGAGTATTGAGATTTGGATTACGGAAGATGGCGTTGAGAAGAAGATTGTATTTTCCGGTGATATCGGAAATACAGACCAGCCATTGATTAAAGACCCTGAATACCTTGAGTCTGCGGATTATGTAGTCATGGAATCTACTTATGGTGACAGAAGTCATGGAGAGCGCCCAGACTATGTGCAGGAATTGGTTGATATCTTAAGGCGAACCTTTAAGCGTCATGGAAATGTTGTTGTTCCTTCATTTGCAGTCGGCAGAACGCAGGAAATGCTGTATTTTCTTCGTAAGATTAAGGCAGATAACCTGCTTCCGGAATTTCCGGATTTTGATGTGTATGTCGATAGCCCGCTTGCTGTGCAGGCGACCAATATTTTTAAAGAGCATTATGTAGACTGCTATGATGAAGAGGCAATGGAACTTTTGAATCAGGGAATTAACCCGATTGCATTTCCGGGTCTGAAGCTTTCGATTACAAGTGATGAATCCCGTGCCATTAACTTTGATGAGCATTATAAAGTCATTCTTTCTGCAAGTGGTATGTGTGATGCCGGTCGAATCAAACATCATTTAAAACATAATCTGTGGCGTGAAAATTCTACGATTGTGTTTGTCGGATATCAGGCAGTTGGAACACTTGGTCGTGCACTTTTGGAGGGTGCAAAGGATGTAAGACTGTTTGGTGAAGAAATTCATGTATCAGCAGAGATTGTAAGACTTTCGGGAATCAGCGGTCATGCAGATAATGAAGGATTGATGCGCTGGGCATCTGCATTTAAAGAAAAACCACAGCGTGTGTTTGTGACACATGGAGAAGATACCGTCTGTACACTCTTTGCAGAACGGCTGAAAAATGAACTGGGCTATGATACCTACGCTCCGTTTAGTGGAACGGTCTTTGATTTGGTAAATAATGTGCTGGAGAAAGAGACCGAAGGTATCATAATAGAACATGCAAAGGAGAAAGCGAAAGCACGCAAGGCATCTGGTGTTTATGCGAGACTTGTGGCTGCCGGTCACAGACTGCTTGCAGTTATCCGGCATAATGAGGGCGGAGCAAATAAGGATCTTGCAAGATTTGCGGACCAGATTAATTCGCTTTGTGACAAATGGGACAGATAGAGAAAGAGCCATCGTACAGAAAAATCTGTAGAAAATGTCTTCTGCAGGATATGGATGAAGGCGAGTATTTTACAGATTTGCGAAAGTACATCGCACAGATAGACAAAGATTTAAAAGTAGAAGATGAGGAGTATCAAGACCGCCTTGCAAAATGTAAGGAGTGTGATAATCTGCTGAGTGGAATGTGCCGAATCTGTGGGTGTTTCGTGGAAATGCGGGCAGTGATGAAGAAAAATCACTGTCCGGCAGTTGAAAAGAGATGGTAGAAAAAAAGAGTGATTCTGAAAAAAGGATTCAGAACCACTCTTTTTCTATGCTTTATGCATTCTGGGTTTTCATTTGTTCTAATGCTTTAGCAAGCTGGTCCGGGCAGGATGTGCCACGTCCACCGCAGTCAATTCCTTTTAAGCGGGAGATTGCTTCATCTACTTTCATTCCTTTTACCAAAGCAGCAACACCCTGAGTGTTTCCATTGCATCCGCCATTGAATTTTACTGATTTTACAGTGTCACCGTCGAGTTCAATTTCAATAGAACGAGAACAGACACCTTTTGTATTAAATACTGTCATTTTAAAGTCCTCCATAAAATTAAGAATAATAAATAATTTTTTGTCTACGCACATTATAGCAGAAAAAATATAGAGTGACAAAGACTAATTTAAAAAGAAATAGAAAAGAACTAGAGAAAAAGAAGCATTTATGCTAAGATTATTTTTTAAATAAGAAAACCAGAAGGGTAAAAATAAATGTTGGAGGGGATTTGAATGAAGAATTTTGGAGAAGCAGAAAGAAAAATACTAAATCTGATGTCTGAAGGAACAGAATTTATTTTTCATGATAAATACTACAAAGTAATATTATCAGGAAAACCTACATGCCAGAAAGGTGAACCGAAAACAGATATTTATGTATTAGCAAAATCAGAATTTGATAAAGTAGAAATAAAGATATCATACAAAAAAGAAAATGCTGATTTTATTGAAAATAAGATGAGTTCGGAACGAGCTGCTCAGCTATTGGGGGAAAACTGGGCAGATATTATAGAAAGATCAACTACGGCAATTAGTGAACGTTTTGAGGAACGGATGCTTATATATAAAAATAAATTTAAAAGGACGGAAAAAGGTTCCATTACATTAGGATGGAAGTTTGAATTATTAAACAAAAATAATGGAGAATTATCCGGTAAAATGATGCTTACGGAACAGCAGGTTATAGATGTGTATTCGGGAAGTAACTTGTCGGAAGATAAAAGAAATGCATACATTGATGGAAAGATGATTGAGAATAGTGGTGTGGCAAATTATATACTTATGGAAGAGGATATTAGTTCGGCTCAAGATATTATAAATAAAATGATTCCGATTAAAGAGTATGTAAAAATGCATCCTGATATTTATTTTGCATGCAAAGCATTAAATTATCGCTCTTTTGCAGAAAAATGGGATGGAAACCGACCGCTTTCCGTGCAAGTAAAGTGGAGTGAAGAGCAAAGAAAATTAGTTCCAGAGTTAATCTATAATAGACCGTTAGTTGTAAAAGGAAATGAAGTTGCAGAGAGACTGTTACATTATATGAAAAAATTAAATATCAAAACGACAGATGATATTGATGAAAACAACTCGGGAACAGACAGAATCATATAGAGGTGAGGACAAATGGCAGTTATTTTAGAGGAACGTGGGCGTGGTAAGTTTAAACCTGCACCAGATTGTAATGTGGGTGAGATAAGGGAACTCCTTAATAAAAAAATAGAAGAAGAAAGAAATGCGTTTGAAAATTGTAGTGAAGAAATAGCATTGGACAAATTAGAATATGCTTCTGATAAATGGAATTTACTATCATTATTTTCAGGATGTGGAGGACTGGATTTAGGTTTTGAATTGGCTGGATTAAAGGCAGTTATGGGCGAAAAAGTCATGGAAGAGGCTTTTAGAGATAAATCAGTTTTTCAAAAGAATATCAATAACAATGTGTTTAATACAATTTTTGTAAATGATATATTTACTGAGGCCAGAGAAACTTATGCCGGGAATGCAGGAAAATACATTTACATGGATAAAAGTGATATTAGGAAAATAAAACAGTTTCCTAAAGCAGATATCGTTTTGGGCGGTTTTCCGTGTCCTGGTTTTTCAGAGGCAGGTCCCAGACTTTTAGATGACAAGAGGAATTTTTTATATTTGCATTTTATTCGTTGTTTAATGCAAAGTAAGCCGAAACTATTTGTTGCCGAAAATGTAAAGGGAATGACGACATTAGGGAAAGGCGAAGTGTTTAAACAGATTGTTGAAGATTTTGCAGCGGCTGGATATACAATTTACCATAAACTACTTAGTTCTGAAGAATATGGTGTTCCACAGATAAGAAAACGAGTGATTTTAGTGGGAGTAAGAAATGACATTGACTTTGAATATCAGTATCCTGAGCCTGCTTATGGAGATGAGAAAAAAGGATTAAAGAAAATTGTTGACCTTAGAACCGCAATTGGAGATTTAGAGGACAATCCGGGAGAATATTTTACAGGCTCGTATTCTTCAATGTTCATGTCCAGAAATAGAAAAAAATCATGGTCAGAACCTAGTTTTACAATTCAGGCATCAGGAAGGCAGGCACCGATTCATCCGGGTGGAGAACCAATGGTTAAAGTTGGAAAAGATAAATATATTTTTACTGATGGAGAAGAAAATAATAGGCGCTTATCAGTAAAAGAAATTGCCAGAATTCAGACATTTCCTGATTGGTATGAATTTAGCCGTGGCACAAGTAATCGTAATGAAAATGCAAAATTAGATTTGGTATATAAACAAATTGGAAATGCAGTTCCTGTAAGATTGGCGTTGGCAGTAGCAGAGCCAATTGCGGAATTTGTAAAAAAAGAATTGCAAGGAAAATAAATTACAAAAAAGTTTAGAGAATGTTTTAAGAGCATGAGCAAATTTCATGTTTTAAAACATTCTTTTTTATTTACGAAAAAACCATCTGGTGCTACAATGGTTAGTATAAACTAATATAAGGGAGAGAAAACAAACTATGTTTCTTGAGATTCGTGATATAAAAAAATCCTTTGGGCAGGGGGACAGTTTTGTTGAAGTCTTAAAGGGAATTAATCTGGAAATCAATAGAGGAGAGTTTTGTGTTTTACTTGGACCGTCGGGTTCGGGAAAATCTACATTATTAAATATCATCGGGGGAATCGACGGGGCAGACAGTGGAGATATCTGCATTGAGGGGGAAAAAATGTCAAACATGAATGAAAAGCGTCTGACATTATACAGAAGAAAGCATCTGGGGTATATTTTTCAGATGTATAACTTAATTCCAAACCTGACAGTTCAGGAAAACATTGAGGTCGGGGCGTATTTAAGTGACAAACCGCTTGAGATGGAAGAACTTCTGCGTACATTAGGATTGTATGAACACCGCAAAAAACTGCCGAACCAGCTTTCGGGTGGTCAGCAGCAGCGTACTGCCATTGGGCGTGCAATTATTAAAAATCCGGACATTTTGCTTTGTGATGAACCGACAGGCGCGCTTGATTATAAAACTTCAAAAGAAATCTTAAAATTAATTGAGACCGTAAATCAAAAATATGGCAATACAATTATCATGGTAACGCATAACGATGCCATCAAAGATATGGCGGATCGTGTGGTGCGTCTGCGAGATGGAATGATTCGGAAGAATTATGTGAATGAAGCACGTGTAAGTGCCCAGGATTTAGAGTGGTAAATGGGAAATAGGAGAGTGACAGGAAAAAATGAAAAATCCTTTAAGAAAGAGGCTGTTTCGTGAACTGAAAGGTGAGGCAGGGAAATATTTTGTTATTTTCTTTCTGTTAATGAGCATTATTGGATTTGTATCTGGTTTTCTTGTAGCAGATGGAAGTATGCTGACTGCTTACAATGAAAGTTTTGAGAAATATAATATTGAAGATGGGAATTTCACGGTAAAAGAAAAAGTGAACCGTGCACAGCAGAAAGAAATAGCAAAGGCAGATGTGACATTGTATGAAAATTTTTATGCAGAGCCGGTGCTGACAAATGGAAGTACGATGCGAATTTTTAAAAATCGTGAAGAAGTTAATCGTGTCTGCCTGATGAAAGGAGAATTTCCAGAATCAGCAGATGAAATCGCAATTGACCGTATGTATGCGGATAACAATGAGTTGTCTGTAGGAGATATCATTACCGAAAAGGAAGGTAGAAGAGAGTGGAAAATTACAGGGCTTGTGGCACTTTCGGATTATAGCTGTCTGTTTTCAGACAATAATGATTCGATGTTTGATGCAGTAAAATTTGGTGTCGGAATTGTAACTGAGGAGGCGTTTGATACTTTTAATACGGACAACATGACTTGTAATTATTCCTGGAAATATGGAAAAGAGCCAAAAGGCGAGACAGAAGAAAAAAATGTGGCAGAAGATTTTATGAAAGTCTTAAATAATGAAGTCAGCCTTGAGACATTTGTTCCACGTTACAGTAATCAGGCGATTCAATTTACCGGTGAAGATATGGGCAGTGATCGTATGATGATGATTATCCTGCTTTATATTGTAATTGCAATTCTTGCCTTTGTATTTGGAATTACAATCAGTAATACGATACATAAAGAGTCTACAGTAATCGGAACATTAAGGGCTTCGGGTTATACCAGGCGGGAACTGATTCTTCACTATATGACTGCACCGATGTTGGTTACATTTGCGGGAGCGGTGGTCGGAAATATTTTAGGTTATACGGTTCTGAAAAATGTCTGCGCAGGCATGTATTATGGAAGCTACAGTCTGCCGACTTATGTGACATTATGGAATGGTGAAGCCTTTGTGATGACGACAATTGTACCGGTTTTTTTGATGGCAGTGATTAATTTCTTCCTATTAAAAAGAACATTATCGTTGTCCCCACTCAAATTTTTAAGAAGGGATTTAAAGAAAAGAAAACAGAAATATACATTACCGTTGAGTGCCAGGATTCCATTTTTCTCAAGATTCCGGCTTCGTGTGATTTTCCAGAATGTCAGCAATTATATTGTGCTTACAGTCGGAATTCTATTTGCAAACCTGCTTTTGATGTTTGGGCTGATGCTTCCGCAGATCTTAAATCATTATCAGACGGAAATCGAAAAGAATCTGTTGTGCAATTATCAGTATATTTTAAATATACCGTTAAATGCGATGAATGAAGAACATAAACTGGAAAGCCTGATGAATTTAATGTATTTTGAGTATCAGGTTCAGACGGACAATGAAGATGCAGAAAAATTTAGTGCGTATTCTTTAAAGACTTTGGATAGTGAGTATAAAACCGATGAAATTATGCTCTATGGAGTAAAGTCGGACAGCTGTTACATTCCACTTGAAGATACAGCTGGGGATGAAGTACTGATTTCCAAAGCGTATTCTGATAAGTATAAAGTGAAAAAAGGCGATGTGATAACATTAAGAGAAAGCTATGAAGATACGGAGTACGAATTTACAGTAGGCGGAATTTATAATTATGAGGGCAGTTTATGTGTATTTATGCCAATCGAGCAGTTGAATCGGACCTTTGACTTGGGAAATGATTATTTCAGCGGATATTTATCAGACAGTGAAATTACAGATATTGATGAAAAATATATTTCTTCTGTGATTGATTTGGAAAGTTTAACGAAGATTTCAAGACAGCTTACTGTATCAATGGGCAGCATGATGTATATGGTGGATGGTTTTGCGATTGTCATCTTTATGGTTGTCATCTATCTGCTTTCTAAGATTGTCATTGAGAAAAATGCGCAGTCGATTTCAATGGCAAAAATTTTAGGTTACAGCAATGCAGAGATTGCGAGACTTTACATTATACCAACTTCGATTGTAACGGCACTGCTTCTGATTATCACGCTTCCGCTGGAAAAAAGTTTGATGGAAATCATTTTTTATCAGATGATGATGACAAGTATGAGCGGATGGATTCCATTTTATGTAAGTCCGACATTGTTTCCGGAAATGTTTGCAATCGGAATTTTAACTTACGCAGTAGTTGCGGTCATCGAATATCGGAAAGTGCGAAAGATTCCGATGGAAGAAGCCTTGAAAAATGTAGAGTGAAAGGTGGGAGAAAAAGTGGAAAAGAAAATAGGAAATGCATTGTGGAAAAAATCTCTTGGAATCGGGACGGCTGTGGTTCTGGGATTGACTGCCTGCGGTGTGGATAACTCTTCTGATAAGGAAAATGTGGATAAAACCTCTGGAAATACACAGGGGGAAACAAAGTCTCAAAAGGATAATGATACAAAAGAACAAAGCAGTGAGAAGCAGTCCGATGAAGAAAAAGATAAAACAGAAACGGTATATGCAAAGGCAGACGCAGATGGAACCGTAAATGAAATTACCGTAAATACAGTTTTAAAAAATAAAAATGAGAAGAAGATTCAGGATTATTCGAATCTGACCGATATCAAAAATATAAAAGGGGATGAAGAATATACCAAACAATCGGATGGAACAATTCTCTGGGACAATCAGGGAGAAGACATTGAATATGAAGGAAAGAGCAGTGAACAGCTTCCGGTAACGGTTCAAATCAGCTATTTTCTGGATGATAAAGAAATCAGTCCAAAAGAGCTGGCAGGAAAAAGCGGCTCACTTAAGATTCGTTTTGATTATGAAAATCATACCAAAGAAGAGACGAATGTAAATGGAAAAAAAGTGGAACTTCCTGTTCCGTTTGTAGCGATTTCTGCCCTGCTTTTATCTGAGGATAATGCAACAAATATCGAAGTAAAAAATGGAAAAGTTATTTCATTGGATGGACAGAATTTGATTATTGGTTATGCCTGCCCCGGACTTGCCAAAAACCTGAATCTCTCCGATTCTGAGCTGACGAAAGATATTGAGCTTCCGGAATATGTGGAAGTGACAGCAGATGTAACGGATTTTGAACTGGATTTTACAGCGACGGTATTTTCTTCTGGACTTTTGAGTGATTTAGATGAAGAGAATCTCAACGATTTGGATGAAACTTCCGATAACATGGATAAAATTCAAGAGGCTTCAGGAAAATTAAAAGACGGCAGTGGCAAGCTTTTAGATGGAATGAAAACCTATGATGAGTATATGAAGCAGTATTTAAGCGGAGTTGACTCTTTAAAAGAAGGAGTGGATGCCTTAAAGAGTGGAATGCAGGTATTAAATGAAAACAAGACGGCGATTGGAAGCGGAGCTCAGGCATTAACAGACGGATTGTGCCAATTTTCAAACGGCTTGTCAGCGATTTCATTCGGAAATGTTTCCGGTCAGAGTGGGGTTGATTTTAGCGGAGTAGAAAATGCAATGGTCGCATTAGTTGCAGATGGTCAGAAATTAAATACAGCCCTGACCCAATTACAGACTCAGCTTCAAACGGTTGAAAACTTTGTGACAGAGGCAGTGACTTATCAGACAACGGTTCAAAACGATGTTGAGGCTGTAAAAAATACATTGGGAGCGATTGACTGGGATGCAATTGAAAATGATGCAAAGGCGCAGAGGGAAGCACAGATAGATTCAGCAGTAGAGGCAGCTCTTAATGAGACGATGCAGGAAACTTCTTTAAGTGAAGAAGAACAGGAAATTTTAAAAGAGGGATTAAAGAGCAGTCTGGAAACCCAGTTAAAGGAAAACGATAAAGATACCGAGCTGACAAAAGAAGCCAGAGAAAAAACGGAAGAGGCAGTACAGATCTTACTTTCAATTCCGGCGCTTGATATTCCGGATTTAAGCGTGGATATCAGTGCCCTTCCTGCGATTTTGACGGATATGCAGGCTCAGATGCAGGCACTTGGAGAAGCAGCGGAATTGCTTGGAGAACTTCCGGAACAGATGCAGACCTTGCAGGAAGGAATGGAGACGATTCAAAATGCAGCCGAGCAGCTTGCCAAAGGAAGCAGTCAGTTAAACACCGGAATCAGTGCATTTTCAGATGGAATCGGTCAGCTATACGTGGGCGGTCAGAGTTTAAGTGAAGGAACAGACCAGTTAAGCAGTGCCGGAAGTGCTCTCGACAGTGGTTATCAGGCATTGATAGATGGGATGAAAGCTTTAGATGAAGGATTTGCAGAGTTTGATAAAGAAGCCATTCAGAAATTAACCGACCTTGCAGGTGATGACCTGACAAATTTGACAACAAAGATACGAGGTCTTAAAAAAGTAGATGCCGAGTACCAGAACTTTGGAGGGATTTACGAAGGGCAGAGCGGAAGTGTACGGTTTATTATCGAGACAGAGGAGATAAAAAAATAGAAATGTAGAATACGCTCCTGTTTAAGGGTAAGACAGGGGTGTATTTTTTTGTTTTATTTAAGAAGTTTTATGATTTTACAATTAAGAAAAAAACTCAGAGTAAGATTTTTTGTTCCAATTTCGACAGAATCTGACAATCTATTTTGTTGACAAAAGAATGGCAAAAAGTTAGAATTAAGCTAGGATATCTTAAGTATAAAGAGATTAACGAAAGTAAGTAAGCAGGAAAGGGAAGTGCGAATACTCGCTTAGTTTAGTAACTATATTTTGTATTTAAGATATGGCTGCAAAAGTACGGCATTAGGGAGTGGCTGTAGTTTGACAAACAGGGAGAAATCCTATGAAAAGGGGTGTATAAGGATGAGTAAGGAATTACCGGTTTTAAAGGTGACGATGTTAGGGCGTTTCTCTGTGAGCTGGGGAGAAAAAGACATTGCATTTAAGAGAACAACGTCAACGAAAGCATTGCAGCTGTTTCAGATACTATTGTATACAAAAGAAACAGGAATTCAAAGAACTCGTTTGCTGGATTATCTTTATAGCAGAGATGGACTGGCAGATATGGCAAACAATTTAAGGGTAACTTCACACAGATTGAAAAAAATGCTTGTAGATGCAGGACTGCCTGAGTATGATTACATACAAATTAAAAAGGGAGTCTATAAGTGGAACAGTCCGATGGAAGTTGAAGTGGATGCCTTAGAATTAAAAAAGCTCATTGAAAAGTCAGAAGAGACAGAGGATATCCGGACAAAAATGGAACTGCTGACAAAAGCCTGCCGGATTTATAAAGGAGAATTTCTTCCGGAACTTTCGGGAGAGGACTGGGCACTGCTTGAAAGTGTAGAATATAAAAAAGTTTATGAAAAAGCACTGAAAGAAGTATGTGAGTGTAAAAAGGCACAGAAAGAGTACCAAAGTGTGTTGGAACTTTCTAAATCAGCGTCTGAAATTTATCCATTTGATGAATGGCAGTCTGTGATGATGGAAGCGCTGGTTGCTATGAATCGATACAAAGAAGCCATTCAGATTTATGAAGATACGGCAAAATTTTTCTTTGCAGAATTGGGTATCAGTCCATCTGAAAAAATGATGGAGCAGTTTAAAGAAATGAGCGAACGGGTCAGTTACAAACCGCAGGTATTAAAGGATATTCGTGGCGGTTTAAAAGAAAAATATGAAGAAAAAGGTGCGTATTACTGTAGTCTGCCAAGTTTCCGTGATACCTATCGTCTGGTGACCCGTATTATCGAAAGAAATGGTCAGTCTGTTTATTTGATGTTGGTAACGTTAACAGACGGAAAAGGACGCCCATTAGAAAATAAAGAGCGTTTAAAGGTGTTATCTGAAGAGTTGGATCGTACAATTAAATGTTCACTGCGTAAAGGCGACTCTTATACCAGATACAGCCCGAATCAGTTTTTGATTTTACTGGTAGGAACAAAACAGGAAAATTGTCCTCAGATTTATGATAGAATTACAAAATATTTCAGCCGTGAGCATAAAACATGGGCACAGTATTTAGAATATTATGTCTCATCTATTGTGGATGTTGAACAGAAAAAATCAAAGATTACCTTCAACGGGCAGAATGACCTTTGAAGGTTAAGAGGTAAAGGTGTGGTGTATGAAAATATGAGAAGCGGACAAAATATAGGACGAATAAAGGCGGCACCTAATCTTGTAAATATATGTGTAGACGAAATTGCGCAGGAAGAAATGAAAGGACGTCTTTATCATTGTTATAAAAAAGAGGCGACGAATTTTAAAAATGTCGTTGAGCTTTTGGATGAGATGGAAAAACTGTATGATAAACTTCATTTTCCGGAAGCATCAACAAAGAGCAGGTCTTTTTTGAAAGAAAAAGCTCCACAGCAAAGAGAAACAATTCCTAAAGCTGTTGAACCTAAAACTGTATTAGAACAAAAAGGCACAAAGGGAACATTTCTGGTGTGCGTTCAGTATCGACAGAATGCAACCTGGCAGGGCGAAATTGTTTTAATGGAATCAGAAGAAAGTTATGAGTTTTCCAGTGCACTGGATTTGGTTAAAATTATCAACAATACTTCAAGTTTTTAAGGTACGAAAGAAAAAAACATTACCAGCAGATGTATGGTAATGTTTTTTTATGGCAAAATTTAATAAAAAAATAAGGTGTAATGCTTTTTGTAATGGGCAATACGCTATAATAACCACATAGTAAAAAACATAGAATATTTAATGATTTAATTTGAGAAAAGAAAGGAGGCGAAGATATTGTGGCTAAGAAAAAACAGACCAAAACATTTATCGTAAAGATTAATGAATGTCAGAACTCAACCTGGCAGGGAAGTGTATTATGGGCAGAAACAAAACAGGAACAATATTTTCGCAGTGCCTTAGAATTATTGAAGTTAATAGATGGTGCAGTAACTGAAGACGAGGATGAGATAGTAGAAGGAGGAAGCCATGAAAAGTGAGAAAAGTAAAAAAACTCTGGCGTTTGTGCTTTGCATGGTTCTGATGCTGACAACCAGCATGTCTACTATGGCAGAGGGGGGCTGATAGGTGAAACCTCTTCTGAATCCATGGCAAGTCAGGAACCTGAAACACAAAGTACAGAAACAACGACAACGGAAGAGACGCAGGCAGAAGAAATTAACGAAGAGCTAAGTACACCGAAAGAAACAATACCGAAAGAAACAGTACCGGAAGTGGAAAAAGAAACAGTTGCAGAAGAGACCATTTCTGAAGAAACTGTTTCTAAAGAAGGTGTACAGTTTGAAGCAACTGAAATCAGACATGAATTTCAGGATGAAAACGGAAACGTGCTTACAAGCGTTATCGCAAATCTTCCGGAAGGTGCATTTGAAGCAGTCACCTCAGACATTGTGATGGAAGTAAAAGAACTGGATGCCGAAACTCAGGAATATGTAAAAGCGTTAATCGGAAAAAATCTTCCGGAAACAGAAAAGCTTGGAAATTATCAGTTTTATGAAATTAATTTTAAAGTAAACGGTGAAAATCAGAATCCAAACAAACCGGTTACCATTACAATTGAAGAAAACAATACCAATATTCAGACAGAAGATACGAAGAAAGTAAATGTTTTCTATCTGGACAAAGCAACCGAAGAAAATAAAAAAGAATCCGATGAAATTTTAAATATAACATCAAAAACGGACTTAGAAGAAGCTCTGAAAGCGGAAGGAAAGAGTATAGATAATATTGATGAATATATCTATTCCGATGTTAGCTTGAATCAGGAAAAAAATGCGGTTAATAAGGTGCTATTAAAAGCTGAAAAGTCCGGAGTTTATGGATGTTATGTAAAAGAAACGGCTGAGGCAGAAGAAAGGATAGTTGAAGAGCCGAAAGAAGAAATTAAAGAGGAAGTAAAAGAAGAGGCAAAAGAAGAGACAAAAACAGAAAAGACAGCAAAAGCTGAAACTGAAATAAAAGAAACCAAACCTATACTTACATACGAAGATGAAGAGGTAACAATTAATATTACAGAGGAAAAAGAAGGTGCAATTCCAGAAGGAACAACCTTAAGTGTAACATCGGTTCAAAAAGATACGACAGAATATACTGAGGTAGAGGAAAAATTAAATCAGAAGGCAGAGGACGAAGAGTACTCTATAGCAGGATTTCTGGCTTATGACATTACACTCACAGATAAAGATGGAAATAAAATTGAGCCGGATGGAAACGTCAAGGTTACGATGAAATATAAAAAAGGAGTATCACCGGAAGATGTTGATACAGAAAAATCAGATCTTGATGTTACAGTTATTCATCTTGAAGAAGATAAGAATGGAGTAGTAAAACAGGTTGTCGATATGGTGGCTGATGAAAAGAAAGAAGCAAACATACAGACAACCAGTGGAACAAAAGTTACAAAGGCAGAATTTATAACAGATAGTTTTTCTAATTACGTGTTAGCCTGGTATGCTTATGATGAAGAATCCGGGTTGGATACAGTTGAAACAGTCAGCCATACTCAAGCGGGTATTACAATGCGAATGATTGATATGGAAGGTAAGGATTCTAACAAATATAAGATAAAAGCTTTGGATAGTAGTACCTGGATAGATTTAGGAGGAGGCTATTGTGCCGGAACGTGGAATAATGGAAACTGGCAGAATAATAATAATCAGTCAGGAAGTATTAAAAAAGGTCTTTTAAAAAATGTGTTAGGCACAGATGGCTATCCAATTACAACAGGAAGAAATACCTGTATTACAGGTCAGAATTCTACGGGTTCAGCAATTCCCGGAACTGCTAATAAAAGTTTAGCGAGTCTTTTTAGTGGAGGAACGGAAGTAGATCACTTATTCCGAAAAGATATCTATAACAGCACAGGCTATTATGAATACAGCAGTTTTCAGAATTATGCATATTTAGGAAACAATACAAATTTTACCGTATACAATGCACTGGGTACACCAAGTAATGAAAATCAGTATTATTATAAACGTGGAAACTTTATGCCGTATGACACAATTAATAATAAAAACATATCAACTAATAAAAATGAATATGATGAAAACGGTAGTGTTTTATCAGATTCAGATAGTGCAAAAGGAAAAACACTTTATAAAACAAATGGAAATAATTATTACTTTGGGATGTATATGGGCGCAAGTTTTTTACAGCCAAAAGATGGTAAAGTAGCTTCTAAACAGGTTAGTGGTCAAAAAGACCCGATGATATATGAATTCAATGGGGATGATGACTTATGGATTTATATCGACGACGTCTTGGTGCTTGATATTGGTGGTGTTCATGATGCTCACTCCGGCAGTATTAATTTTAATACAGGAGAGGTAAGTTGGTATGATTGTATTAAAGGAGGTACACCAAAAAAATATAAGACAACGATTAAAAAACTTTTCAAAGTTGCTAAAAAGCTTCCGAATGGAAATAAGTGGACGAGTAAAACCAGTGATAAAGAAATAGAAGCATGTTTTGATGGCGACAGATTGAAAGATTATACTCTCCATTCCTTTAAAATGTTCTACATGGAACGTGGTGCAGGTGCATCTAATCTTCACATGAAATTTAATCTTCAGGTTATTCCGGAAGGTCAGGTGGAAGTTAGAAAAGAACTGGAAAACACAGATAAAGAAAAATACAGCAATGTAAAATTTGCTTTCCAGGTCTATGCACAGAAAATTAAATCAACAGATCCAAAAGGAAATGAAACGTATTACGATGACGAGTATGAATTATTAGACAGTGCAACGTATAAAGATTCAACAGAAAAAGTTAAGTTCCAGGATGTAACATTTGATGATACGACATATAAAAAGGTATTTTATCTAAAACCAGATGAGTCAGCAATATTTAGCGGACTGAAAGCTAACCGAAAGTATTATGTAATAGAGGTTGGAGTGAATGCTCAGCAATATGATAAGGTTATTATTAATGGCGTTGAGTATAAAGCATTTGATGAAAATGCACAGCTTAGTGGAACGATTTCGGATGTTAAAACAGATAAAAAGACAGTAGAAGCAAGACCGACAGTAGTTTGTGTAAATAATTGTTCTGCATATAACAGCCGTGAACTTCGGATTACAAAGCAGATGAGAGATGGACAGGTAACAAACGATACCTTTTCATTTAAGATTCAACTATCTAATAATGAGGCTAATCAAACGTTAGTGCCTTATACAAAGGGTGATTACTATCTTAAAGATGGGGAAGGAAATTATTATTACTACAAAGATGGAGAATTGGAATCAAATGGTAGTAAGAGTGTTGTTTGTGGCAAAACAGATGCAAATGGAGTTGTTACTGGAGTACCGGCAGGTTATACAGTAATTATTACACAGATTCTTTCTGAAACAAGTTTTCTGGTAGAAGAAGAGAATCTGGATAAAACAAAATATTTAGAGCCTGAAAAATCTGTCAGCAATTGTGAAAAGTCGGACATTAAAACAGCAGACGAAAATGTAGAAGAGCAAAGAGTTGCAGATGGAAAAATAGAATTGAAAAAAGATGCTCAAGTAACAATTGCAAACAAAATAAAAGAACTGGATGAGCCGGATGCTCCATTTATTGAAGTGACTAAGAGATTTAATGGTTTAACAAAAGCGCAGATCAGAGAACTGGCAAAAGCAAATCCTGCGTATCAGATAACCGTAACAAATGGAAGTGATACAAGAACGCTTACAATGGATGCAGATAAGCTGGACGAAAATCTGACAGGGAAAGATACAACCTGGGTTTACACCTGGAAGCTGGAAAATTGTTCAACAGGAACTTACAGAGTTGTCGAGTCTAATTATAAAAAAGATGGATATCAGGTAACGCCATCAATTAATGGTTCAAATGGAGACAGTGCAGATGTGACAGTTAAGCAGGCGACAATTGAATATACTTCAACTTGGAGGGAAACAACATGTTCCGCACAGGATTATCCAGTTGGAAAAGTAAATTTAATTGTTGCGAAATTAACCTCAAATGAAGGATATTTTGTTTGGACCAGACAGCCGGCAAGTATCAAAGCAAGAATGGCAATTGTTGATTTGATTTCCAGAAAAGATGGAATGAATTTTTCACCAAAAGCAGTTTTAGAGAATTGTTATTTCTTTAGTGGAGTGGATAAAATTAGTTCCACATTGACATTCCGAGACGGAGAGATTACTTACGACGGTGAAAACATTATGCACTTTGATAAATCAAAACAATGGGCAATGTTTGCAACAGGTAATTATACAGTGACAGACGGTCAGGATACAGAAGTAGAACTTACTAATACCTATCAGGAAGAAACAGCAGACCTTGATTTGATGAAAGTCTCAGAAAATAATGCAGACTTAAAATTAGATGGAGCAGAATTCCAGCTGTATAAGAAAGAGGGTAACGCTTATCAAAAATTGGGAGATGTTTTAACCGTTAAAAATGGAGCAAATGAGATAGAACTCAAAGGGTTAGAACCGGGAGAATATTATCTTGAAGAAACAAAAGCTCCAACAGGTTACTTGCCTTTAGGTAATAAAATTTACTTCAAGCAGGAAAAGGGTGAGGTTATTTTAACAGATATGGCAGGTAATCCACTTACTCAGGAACCGGATATGTGGTTTTTAACCACAGATGAGAAGAACGTATTAACAATCAAGAATCAGGTGGTATACGAACTTCCAAGTACCGGCGGTTCTGGTATTTATCGATATACGATTGGAGGCGCATTGCTTATGATGGCTGCGGCACTAATCTTATATAAAAACAAATCCAAGGAGGTGCTGAATAAATAACAAAATGAGATTATGGTTTCAGCGACTTCCAAATCGCAAAAGTAAAGGGGAAACCAAGTAACAAAAGAAACTAATAATTAAGTAAGGGAAATCCTAAAAAGAAAAGGAGAGAGAGTATGAGTAAACTTAAAAAAATGTTATCAATGGTATTGGCAATGGTAATGGTACTCGCTATGAGTATTCCGACATTTGCAGCGAATGGAAAAACCGAAGGAAATGCAGCAACAGGAACAGAATCCGATAAAGGAACAATTACAGTAAGTGGAGTAGAAGAAACTGGCGTTACAGTAAAAGCTTACCAGATTATCAAAGCAAAATATGAGAATGGCGGAAAGTTCTCAGGATATGAATCTTTATATCCAACTATTATTACAGATGTAACTGCTGATGATATTACTGTAGACTCAGCTCAGCTCGCTGACATTATTGATGCAACAAAAGTTGCAGGTACAGAGTATGATATGACTAAATCAGGAACAACTTATACAGCAGAAGTTCCTGTAGGTTCTTATTTAGTTGTTATCTCAGGCGCTGAAAATAAAATTTATAACCCATTGGTAGTTTCTGTAGTATACAAAAACAAAGATGGAAAAACAGCAATGGATTTCAACGAAGTAGATGTTACAGATACAACAAATGCATGGGCTAAAGTAAGTGATACTCCTGATTTAGACAAAAAAATCGTTGAAGGCGAAAACAAAGTTAAGGGTAACACAGTAAACATTGGTGATACAGTAAATTATGAACTTTCAACAACAATTCCTTACTACGGTGGAAATTATCCGAAGTTCAACATCGTGGATAAATTAAACGGCTTAACTTATAAAGAAAACAGCCTGAAAGTTACAGCAGACGGTAAAGAATTAACAGCAGGAACAGATTACAAATTAACAGTAAATGAAGCAAAGAATGAAATTACAGTTGATTTTGTTGTAAATAATGCATATACACTGAATCAGTATCAGAGCAAAGCATTAGTTGTAACTTATGCGGCAACAGTAAATCAGGATGCAGCATTAAATGGTGTAGCAAATGTCAACGACGCTACTTTAAACTTCACAAAAGACTCTAAAGTAGATGGCAAAGATGGTTCTTCTAACGACAAAACTTATACTTACACATTTGATATTGACGGAACAGCAGATGGTTCTTTAACAAATGAACTCATCACAAAAGTTGGAACAACTTCTAGCGAACAGAAAGTAAAACTTGCCGGCGCAGAATTTACTTTATACACAGATGCCGATCTTAAAACTGTATATGGAACAGCATATCCGGAAAACAAACAGTTTAATGGTGTTGTAGTAACAGATGCAAATGGCCAGATGACCATGACAGGTCTTAAAGCCGGTACTTATTACTTAAAAGAAACAAAAGCTCCTAACGGATACACATTAAATGATACCGTATACACAATCGTAATCGATGCTACAATCGACAAGACAACAGGTAAATTAACAGCTTGGTCTATTTCTGTAAATGGTGCTACTATTTCCGGCGACGACCATACTGTAAAATCTACTTTTACAGTAACTGATGATAAACCGGCAATCGAAAAAGTTGAAAAAATTGAAATCGTCAACACCAAGATTTCTAACTTACCATCCACAGGTGGTATCGGTACTACAATCTTCACAATCGGTGGTTGTGTAGTTATGATTGCAGCAGCAGGTTTATTCTTCGCAACTCGCAAAAAATCTGCTAAATAATGAAATAGAAGAAATAGAATAAGTAACAATTGAAATGCCTATTTTGTGAAAAAACCAGGGCGGCTCGCCCGCCTTGGTTTTTCATTTCACAGAAAATTGAAACCTGACAAAAAATACAACAATAAGGAGAGCCCGGATGAAGAAAAAAGTTACTACGATATTGATTATAATTATATTTTTAGCCGGTTTGTCCTTGCTGTTGTATCCCTTGGTTGCAAATCAGTGGAACAATCACAGGCAGAAGCAGCTGATATCCGGTTATGAAGAAGTTGTTGCGCAGAAAGAAAAAGATGGAGAAATTAATTATGAGCAGGAATGGGAAAATGCCGATGCATATAATGATTCTCTTCAGCCATCTGTCCTTCCGGATTCTTTTGCAGTCGCAGAGGCTTCCGATGGAGAAAATTCTAATTATTTTTCTTGTTTGAACCTTGGTGGTGATGGTATGATGGGATATATAGAAGTGCCTAAGATTAATATTAAAATTCCCATCTATCATACAACAGAAGACGAGGTGCTTCAGAAAGCAGCCGGTCATCTTGAAGGAAGTTCACTTCCGGTTGGAGGCAAAGGAACACATGCAGTAATTTCTGCACACAGAGGACTTCCGAGTGCTACACTTTTTACAGACCTTGATAAACTCGAAGAGGGAGACCATTTTCTTCTCTATATATTAGATGACGTGCTTTGCTATGAAGTAGATAAAATTTCAGTCGTTGAACCAAAAGAAACGGATGATTTAGCAGTAGAGGAAGAGAAAGATTTGGTAACACTTCTTACCTGTACTCCTTATGGAGTGAACAGCCACAGACTTCTGGTTCGAGGACACAGAGTAGATTACAAGACAGCCGATATAGAAGAGGCATCCACACCACTTGGAGGAGTCAGTCTCCATACCAATTATGGGTTGTGGGTAGTTATCGGACTGGCAGTAACAGGAGGCTTTATCCTTATACTTTATTGTTATGATAAGAAGAGAAAATCAAAGGAACAGTAGGGATGTATTATGAAGAGAAAAATTTCAGGTATTTTGTTTGGCTTAATGTTCCTGCTGGGATTTGCAATCTTGATTTATCCGACAGTTTCTAACCAGTGGAATACATACCGGCAGAATCAATTGATTTCATCTTATGAAGAGTTAATCGGAAAGATGGCAGAAGAGGATTTTACAAAGGAATGGGAAAAAGCGAATGCTTTTAATGATACGATTATCCATAACAATATATTTGGTGATGTTTTTGGAGAAAATGGAGACGATATTAAAAATACCGAATACTGGCAGATTTTAAATGTGGGAAATGACGGTGTCATGGGATATGTATCCATTCCAAAGATTAATGTAAAGCTGTCCATTTATCATGGAACAGCGGATGATGTGCTTCAGACAGGAATCGGTCACTTAAATGGAACCAAGCTTCCAATCGGTGGGGAGAGCACACACAGCGTACTGGCAGCGCACAGGGGGCTGCCGAGTGCCAGATTGTTTACGGATATTGACCAGTTAGAACGTGGAGACATGTTTTACATTCACGTTTTGGATGAAACGCTTGCTTATCAGGTTGACCAGATTTTAGATATGGTGGATAAGGATGACAATGAGACGCTTCAAAAGGCTCTCCAGATTGAAGAGGGTCAGGATTATGTAACGCTATTTACCTGTACGCCGTACGGTGTAAACTCTCACAGACTTTTAGTCCGTGGCACAAGAGTACCGTATAACGGAGAGGAAGAGATAGAATCTACAGCCGCAGAATCCATGTTGAAATCAATTCAGAATTACTACATGATTTATCTGATACTTGGATTATCGGTAACTTTACTTGTAATACTTTTGATGAAGTTCCTGATTAAACCTGGAAAGAAGAAACACAAAAAAGAATAAAAAAGAATAAGAAAGAACAAGAAAGACTTTTCAGTACAGGATAGTTACTTATCTGTTATCAGAGGGGAGGAAATGTGAAGATGAAGAAAAAACTAAAAAAAGGAAGCGCATTGGCTCTGGCTCTGGTGTTGACACTTTCCACCGTAGTAATGTCCAAAGTTCAGGCTGCTATCAGTATTGAAACTGACCGGCAGTGTTCTGTGAAATTTGAGCTGGATGCGGTTTATCCGGAACTTTCAGGGGAGAATATGACAATTCCGGTTCGCATGTATAAGGTAGCAGATGTGAATCAATATGGAGAGTATCAGGCCTTAGCCGGATTTGAGGAATTGAAGCTGGATTCCATCAGCAGTAAGACCACAGCACAAGAATGGGAAGAGAAAGCCAAGAGTGCAGTGAAGGCAGTAGAAGAGAACCAGACAGAGGCAACAGCTTCTGATAATCTGATTGGAGGCAAGGGCAGTGTGGATGGGCTTTCAGTTGGAATGTATCTGGTAGAGGCAGAAGAAGTGCAGTCTCCATATTATACTTACAGTTTTACACCGTATCTGATTTCCCTGCCGAATAATCAGTATTATGTAACCGGAAGCGACGAGTGGCTTTATGATACATCAACAGGATTAAAACCAGACCAACAGGAACGATATGGTGACCTTGAAATCGATAAAACTTTAACTTCTTATAATGAGACAATGAAAGGTGCTTCGTTTGTATTTGATATTGAAGCAGAAGTAAATGGAGAAATCGTTTACAGTGATGTAGTTTCCATGGTATTTGATGGAACAGGCACAAAGAGTGTTGTGATAAAGGAACTTCCGGCGGGCGCAAATATAACGGTAACCGAAGTTTACAGTGGTTCAAGTTATGAGGCAACAGGAGAGGCAGAACAGACCACTCAAATCGTAGCGGATGAAATGGTTTCCACAGCATTTGAAAATCAGTATGATGGTAAATTAAACGGAGGTTCAAGTGTTGTCAATCATTTTGAATTTACTCCAAATGAGAAAACAACAGATGACCAGAAACAGTCAGCCGAAGATGGTGTCTGGGACTGGGAACAGCAAACGGACAGTACACAGGCACAGGAATAAGGGGAGGGGTTAAGCAATGAAGAAAAAGTTGAATAAGAAAACGCTTTGTCTGACTGCTGCAGCTCTTACACTTACCGCAGGGCTTTCTGTAGGAAGTGCCATGGCTTACTTTACCACTTATGTAACAGCGCAGGGTGGACAGGAATTAAGTCTTGGATTTACCGAGGTTATTCCGGATGAAGAGGTCAGTGATTGGACGAAGCATATCAAAATTGAAAATACCGGTGATTACGAATGTTATGTAAGAGTAAAAGTATTTGCCGGAAGCCAGTATCAGGAAGGACTGGTCTACTCCGATGAGAGTGGAAAATGGACGCCGGGAGATGACGGATATTATTACTATTCTGATGTTATAGCACCTGGGGCAAAGAGCGAAGAATTATTGGTAAAAATCAGTAACATGAACCTTCCAAAAGATTTTAATGTAATTGTTGTTTCAGAATGTACACCTGTTATCTTAGACGCAGAGGGAAATCCAGGTGCAGACTGGACAAAGAAAGCAGATGTTGCGCAGACTGAGGAGGTGGGTGAGTAATGAAAAAGAAGAAAAAATCCTTTTCTGTAAAGCCCGTTTTCCTGTTTGCGGTGGCCGGACTTTTAATTCTTGGCAGTACCGTGGGAAGTACAAGAGCGGCACTGACTTATTACAGTGAGAATTATGCAGTGCAGGCAGAGGTTTCCAAGATTGGTGTCAGCCTTCTAGAAAATGGTGAAATAATCAGTAAGAGAGATTACGACAAGGATAATCAGTGGATTGAAGAACATGGAGAACTTCTTAAAAATCTGGTTGGAAAAGATGAGAAATTTGCGCTTGGAAAAGCTTACGACGAAGCCTTAACCGTACAAAACAGTGGTTCGATTGACACATTTGTAAGGGTCATTCTTACAAAGAGCTGGACTGACGCAGACGGAAATAAAAATACCAGACTTTCTCCGGATTTGATTGATTTAAACCTGCTCACAGACAATGGTTGGGTGATTGATGAGAGTGCAACAACAAGAGAACGTACCGTACTTTATTATACCAGGCTTTTGCCGGCAGGAGAACGTACTCCGGCAATTAGTGATACATTAACAGTTGACCATTCTATCGGAACAAAGGTAAAGGAACAGGTGGTTTCCGAAGAAGAGGGCAAGAAGACCATCAAAACCATTTATGAATACGATGGATATCATTTTACGATTGATGCAGAAGCCGATGCCGTACAGACCCACAATGCACAGGATGCAATCAAGAGTGCATGGGGGATTGATGTGACAGTCTCAGAAGACGGAAACAGTATCAGCTTACAGTAGCCACAGGAGGTGCACGATATGTTAAAAAAGAATATTTTGTGCCTGGTCATGGCGGCTGTTATGACATTTGGCACGGTAACAACTGCGAAAGCAGAAGAGATTACAAGCAGTAAAGACTGGACGGTAGATTTTAAGAATGATAAGCTAAACAGTAACTTTAGCTCAAAAGAGATCGCAGAAGAAGTTTATGGAATGCTTCCTGGTGATACCATGAAAATTGGTGTGAAAATTAAAAACTCAGAGAGTATTCAGACAGACTGGTATATGTCCAATGAAATCCTGAAGAGTCTGGAAGATGAGAGTCAGGCGGAGAATGGAGCTTATACTTATAAACTTTCTTATAAAGATGTTTCCGGTGAAGAAACCGTACTTTATGACAGTGATACGGTAGGTGGAGAGGATAAGAAAAGCGGAGAAGAAGGTCTTCATCAGGCAACAAATTCCATGGAAGATTATTTCTATCTGGATCGTCTGGATAAGAATGAAACAGGAACAGTTGAATTAGAAGTCGGACTTGAGGGTGAAACCCAGGGAAATGCATATCAGAATACACTTGCAAAATTACAGTTAAATTTTGCAGTTGAAAAAGTTTCCAAAAAGACAAAAGTGGAAAAGGGTGAAAATAAAGTAGTCAAAAAGACAATGACCGGAAAATCTTCGACAATCCGAAAAACAGCGGTGACAAGTCCAAAGACCGGTGATACCATGCATGCATTATTGTTTAGTGCGATTGCACTGGTGAGTGGAATTGTGGTATTGATTATCGCGGTTTTGGCAGTAAAGAGACGTCGCAAGGATGAGAAAGGGGAGTGAGGACAGTGAAGAAGTTAAGACAGATTTTAACTTTTGTAGTGGCTTTCTGCATGATGTTTCAGTGTTCTCTGCTTTCTGTTTTCGCAGATGACGAATATACTTATACCGTTACATTCTATGCCGGAAATCAAGGTACATTTGCAGACGGAGCAGGTAAGATTGTGATGAGCAATCTAAAATACGGAGCTTTCGTATCTTTCGATGTACAGAAAGATGGTGTGGTAACGTTAAATAACAGCGATAAATATTATGTAAAAGGGCTTCGTAAGAGTGGACGTGATAACAGTGAAACCGATGAATTAGAAGCTTCGAGATACAGTGTTACGGTAAAAGGCGATGCCGATTATGTAGTTGCTTATGGAATCAAAGGAAATCAGGTTGCGTATACAGTCAATTATCAGGATGCAGATGGAAAGGAACTGCTTGCAAGCAATACCTATTATGGAAATGTGGGTGACAAACCGGTAGTTGCTTATCAGTATGTGGAAGGATATACTCCTCAGGCATTAGCGCTCACAAAGACGTTATCAGAAAATTCCGCAGAAAATGTATTTACCTTCCGTTATACTCCAATCGGTACAACGGTTGTAACGATTCCGGGAGAGACAACAACTGTAACAACAGTTGTTCCGGGAACAACAAATGTGGAAACAATTACAGTACCGGCTACGACATCCGCAGGAACAACAACAGGAACGACAACAGGAACGACTGGTACAGGAACGACTGGTACAGGCACAACGGGTACAGGTACAACCGGTACGGGCGCAACGGGTACAGGAGCTGGTACAACGACAGGAACCGGAACAGGCACAGATGCCGGTACAACGACTGATACGGACGACGGAACGGCAGGAACAACAGATGCCGATACAACGACTGATACAGACGCAGGAACAGATAGTAATCAGGATACCCAGACAATTGAAGAAGACCAGACTCCACAGGGAACACAGGAGATTCAGGATTTAGACGAAGATGAGACTCCTCTTTCCAGAGACGCAGATATAAATCAGGGGAAAGTGAAAAAAGGCTTTCCTGTTGCAGCAGGTGTTGCGATTGGCATCTGTGGGGTTGCAGTACTTGCCGGAATGGGTGTATTATTAAAGAAATACATGGCTAAAAAGAAATAAGCACACAACATGACGAAAGGACTTATTGGTCTTGAATACAAAAAAAACAAAAAAAAGCCCAGTGGCTGCTGCGTGCAGTGCACTGGGCACTGCTTTATTAATTCTATTAATTGTAATCTGCCTGCCGCTTACCGTACCAAAAGCATTTCATTATCATGTTTATACAGTAATCAGTGGAAGTATGGAGCCGGCGATTCCAACAGGAAGTCTGGTTTATATTAAAGAGATGGAGCCAAAGGATGTTCAGGTAGATGATGTGATTGCATTTTATGGAACAAAGGATGCGGCTTCTATTATTACGCACCGCGTTGTGGAAAATCGTGTACTGATGGGTGAATTTATCACAAAAGGTGATGCTAATGCAACAAAAGATATGAACCCGGCGCCGTATGATAATTTTATTGGAAAGGTTGCTTATTCGATTCCAAAAGTCGGAGGGATTGCACTTGTGCTGACTGGAGTTTATGGGAAAATTCTGGCAGGAGGAGCAATTTTAGCAGCAGTGATTCTGCATGGAATTGCCTCTGTGATAAACTCGAAGCGGGAAAAAGAGGAGGATGAGGCAGAACACTTATCTGAAAAGAAAGAATAGAAAAGGTAAGGATGAAAATTAGGAAAAAGGATGCAGAGCGAAAAAGTCTGCATCCTTTTTTAAGTTAAGGATTAAGAATTGTACCTTATTTGCAAGTGTGTTATGATGGGAATAGCAAAAAGGCTAAGATAAAGGAGATAGAGTTAAAATGAATCGTATTGGAATTATCGGTGCTATGGAAGAAGAAGTAGCAATGTTAAAAGAGCAGATGAAGGATGTAACGGTAAAGGAAAAAGCTGCAATGGAATTTTTCCATGGAACATTAAATAAAAAAGAAGTTGTTGTGGTTCGTTCTGGAATCGGAAAAGTAAATGCCGGAATCTGTGTACAGATTTTAGCAGATGATTATCAGGTGGATGCAGTTATTAATACCGGAATCGCAGGTTCTTTAAAAGCAGAAATCAACATTGGAGATATTGTACTTTCCACAGACACGATGTATCATGACATGGATGCAACAGAATTTGGGTATCCGATTGGACAAGTTCCGCGTATGGATGTTCATGCTTTCCCGGCAGATGAAACTTTACGAAAACTGGCAAAGACAGCCTGCGAGAAAGTAAATCCGGAAATCAGTGTATTTGAGGGAAGAGTCGTAAGTGGTGACCAGTTTGTGGCAGATAAGGCTCTGAAAAATCAGATTATTGAGAGAACCAATGGCTGGTGTACAGAGATGGAAGGAACAGCAGTCGGACAGGCAGCGCATTTAAATAAAATACCATACCTGATTATCCGGGCGATTTCTGACAAAGCAGATGACAGCGCACAGGTGGATTATCCGACTTTTGAAAAACAGGCAATTTTACATTCTGTCAAACTGGTAGAGGAACTGCTTCTCATGCTGTAAAACTGAAATTTGAACGCAGATAAGCGGATTACGAATGTCCGCTTTGCCTGGTGGGTGTGACAAAATTCGAGGCATGGATGACTGAATTTGTCGTACGATTTTTGTTTTCAAACAGACAGCTCTGCTATATAATGGTCTCATAAAGATGCAGAAGAAGTGCATCGGACTAGGAGGGTTGTCTGTGGAATTGTTTTATTACGGAATCTGGCTTTTTGAGCTGGTAAGTATTATCACCATGCTGGTGGTTTACAAAAGCAACCGTGGAGTCTTAAAGGATTTACAGCAGATTCCAAAGGTCAAGAACAGATGGCTGCAGGCGTATCTGCAGGAATTTCAGAGGGATACGCAGAATCACATAACGATACACAATCCGTCGGTTTATATGGCAAGACGGCTGAGAGAACGAAAGATTGGGAAGATTTCCGTAAGAATGCTAAAGGGATTTTCCTGGACAGCTTTTGTTCTCTCTTTTTTTGTATCTGCAGTTGGCGTATGGCAGGTGAGAGGGACAGGCATTATGACACTTTCGTTTCCGTTTGTGAAAAGTTTCATGCCGGCTATGGAGGGGCTGATTGGAACAACTGTGGTGCTTGGTGCAGTAAATGGAATGCTGCGCCTGATTTTTTCTATTGCCTATCAGGAGGAGATGATAGAGACGAATCTGCTGGATTATATGGAAAATGAAAAGGATTCGGCAGGCAGAATTGTGAAGATAGAACCGCCCATTGCAAATGAGGCGAAAAAGGCTGCTGCAAAAAAAATGAGCAGGAAGGCGCGCAGTAAGGCGAGACAGCAGGAGCAGAAGCTCAGGGAAGAACTTTTACGAGCGCAGAAAGAGCGGGCAAGAAACGGAGGCAGGGAGAGTCCGTCTGCGGTACGGAGTCAGCAGCAGAAAATGGAACAGGTGGAAGCGAGGATTCGGGAAGCTGCGCTTACGGATGAACGCTATCGGCATCTTTTAGATGAAGAGGAGGAGAAGATTGTAAAAGATGTGATTAAAGAGTTTTTAAGTTAGAATAGATTTCATTTAGGAGAAAAGGGCAGGGGCATATCGAAAGCGATGTGTCCCTGTTTTTGGTCGTAAGAGAACTGGTCTGACTTTAATTAATAAATTATCTCTCTTCTAATGAATTGTCCTGAGTTAGCCCTCTTCAATTACTTCAATGGAGAGATAGTCAAAATCAAGTTCCTCAATGAAGTTATCCTGCGTAAAGCGGGTTTTTGAATGATGCTGAAAATCTGTGATGTTGGATTCGAGCCAGATTGGTTTTTCAAGGTCAAATTCCAGACAGATAAAATTGAGTCCGGAGAAAATTTTATGAGTTCTGCTTGAAGCTGATTCATCACAGATAACCGTGCTTTTTAAAATACGTGCGTCTTTATAGATACATCCCATTAATCGAAACATAGTAATTTTCCTTTCGTGCATAAGTGTTGGTGCGCTTTCTGTTTTTGCCAATTTCATAACATAATAACATAGATTTACATTGTTATCTTAAAATAGTATAAGAAAGAAAAAGATTTCTGTAAAGAAGAAAAAAATTGGAATTTTACAAGAAAAAAATGCGAAAACTTGCTTTGAAACAGGTCTTACCAATTGAAATTGTGCAATGTGCATATTTTGAAGAAGGGAAATTCGGCAGAATGACAATGGCGAAATTTTCGTTGGAGAGGCTAACTAAGACTTGTGATAATCTTTGTTTAATTGACCTATGGAAAAATGTGTGTGGTCAGTGGTATACTGATAGCAGTTGAAAACGAGACAAAAACGTTTAAAACAGCAGAACAAGCGTGGAAAACGAAACATAAGCGTGAAAACGTAACAATTAGGAGGAAGAGAACAATGGCAAGTTTATCATTACAGCATATTACAAAAAAATATCCAAATGGTTTTGAAGCAGTTAAAGATTTCAACCTTGAAATCGCAGATAAAGAATTCATCATCTTCGTAGGACCTTCAGGTTGTGGTAAATCTACAACACTTCGTATGATTGCAGGTCTGGAAGAAATTTCCGGTGGTACATTAAAAATCGGTGACAAAGTTGTAAACGATGTAGAACCAAAAGACAGAGATATCGCAATGGTATTCCAGAACTACGCTCTGTATCCACATA
>OLQP01000127.1_pt1 | contig 73360 bp, 56 predicted proteins | sample 1643181 | NCBI WGS metagenome assembly OLQP01 (sample SAMEA3136710, study PRJEB25190) | human gut metagenome | biome: human gut; feature: human-associated habitat; material: faeces | place: Austria | collected 2013 | reverse complement strand
GCGCCCCGCGCCCCGCGCGCGGTTAGTTGGGGAAGGCTCCTTGCGCGTTCGGGGTCGCCATCGTCTTTAAGCACCGCCCCCTGATGTATACTGCGGTCATTCAAATTTTGTTTGAATAGTCGGCGGAAGGCGAGGGCGTTATGGGGCGGGCGATGGATCAGGTGTTGCTGCAGGAAGCGGTCGATTTGGCGCGCAAGCTTTGGCACGCGTACATCATCGAGCCTTCGGACGAAAGCGTTCAATTCATCGTGGACACCATGGATCCGCAGAACCTCTCGCTCATCGGCACAGGAAAGCACGAGCTCTATGTCAACCTCGAGGCGTTCTTCGCGGGACTCGAGCGCGATCAGGAAGAAGCTCAGGACATCACCTTCGAGATCCTCGACGAGTACTACGAGCCGCGCGCCATCGGCGAGGACACCTGCATCGTGTTCGGCACGTTGTGGGCGCGTGAGCGACCCGACCGTCCGAAACCGTTGCTCGTGGAAATGGACACGCGTTTCACGCTGGTATTCCGTCGCGAGGGCGACCGGTGGCTGCTGGTGCATCTGCATCATTCCACGCCCAACGTCGATCAACGGCGCGAAGAGTACTATCCGAAAACGGCTACCGAGCAGGCGAACGCCGCTTTGGAGTATTCCAAGGCTATGGAGCGCCGCGCCGAGCTCGATTCTATGACCGAGCTGTTGAACCATGCCGCGTTCGAGAAATATGTGGCAGCGGCGCTTGTCGAAGGCGGCGAGGGCAGCGCTTTCTTCATGATCGACCTCGACAACTTCAAAACGGTGAACGACACGTTGGGCCATCCTGAAGGCGACCGGGTCATCCAAGAGTTCGCCGACGTGCTGTTGCGCGTCTTCCCGCGCGATGCGCTGGTCGGGCGCATGGGAGGCGACGAGTTCGCCGTGTTCTCTACCTGCCCGCTTTCGGTAGAGGAAGCCCAATGCAAAGCGTGCGAGCTTATCGAGGCATGGGGATCGCATTCTGCTTCGCGTGCCGTAGAGCTGGGATGTTCGGTGGGCATCGTGCGCGTTGTGCGAGGCGAGACGTTCTTCGACCTCTACCGCGCCGCCGATTGCGCTCTGTACGCCAGCAAGGACAACGGAAAAGGCTGCTACAGCTGGTGATCGCCGTCGGCGCTGGGTCGCATGATAGCCGGTGCCGAACTGCCCTGCGCGCTGGTTCGTCTTGTTGTTCTGGCCAGAAATCGTAAGGCCGATATCGGAGCATCATCGCCCCAAAAACACGCTTCACGCGTTGAGGCGTGTTTTTGGGGCGATGATGCTTCCCGGGGAACTTGCGGGTTTGCAATCGCACGCCCTTCGCCTAGAATAGACGCATGGAATTCGCGAACGACAACGACATCCTCTTCTTCCCAGCCGTGGTTTCGGCGGGTCGATGGCTTTAGCTTCAAGACTCGCGCCCGCGGGCTTGAAGCATCCTCATATCCGGTAGAAGACCATCGTCCCAGAAGGGGATCATCATGCAGCTTACCAACGACCAGTTCGCCCTCATCAAGCAGCAGTTCGCCACGCTGAAGGAGCGCTCGGCGTTTTACGCCGCCAAGTTCGACGGCATCGATTTGACCGATGTGCAAACCCAGGAGGACTTCGAGAAGCTTCCGTTCTCCGAGAAGGACGATCTGCGCAACGCCTACCCGCTGGGCCTGCAAGCCGTGCCCGACGAGGAGATCGTGCGCATCCACAGCTCCAGCGGCACCACGGGCACGCCGGTCATCATCCCCTACACGCAGCAGGACGTCACCGACTGGGCCGTCCAGTTCGCGCGCTGCTACGAGACGGCGGGCATCACGAACCGCGACCGCATCCACATCACCCCCGGCTACGGCCTGTGGACGGCTGGCATCGGCTTCCAGCTGGGCGCTGAGCGCCTGGGCGCCATGACCATCCCCATGGGGCCGGGCAACACCGAGAAGCAGCTGCGCATGATGCAGGATCTCAAGTCCACCGTGCTGTGCGCCACCAGCTCCTACGCGCTGCTGCTGGCCGAAGAGATCGCCGAGCGCGGCATCCGCGACCGCATCTGCCTGCGCAAGGGCGTCATCGGCAGCGAGCGGTGGGGCGACAAGATGCGCCAGCGCATCGCCGGCGAGCTGGGCGTGGAGATCTACGACATCTACGGCCTCACCGAGGTGTACGGCCCCGGCATCGGCATCTCGTGCGACGAGCATCACGGCATGCACATCTGGGACGATTACGTGTACGTGGAAGTGATCGATCCCGACACCGGTGCGCCCGTGCCCGACGGCGAGGTGGGCGAGCTCGTGCTGACCACGCTGCGCAAGCAGGGCGCCCCGCTCATCCGCTACCGCACGCACGACCTCACGCGCATCATTCCGGGCGACTGCACGTGCGGCTTCGGCCATCGCCACCCGCGCATCGACACGCTGACCGGCCGCACCGACGACATGTTCAAGGTGAAGGGCTGCAACATCTTCCCCGCCCAGGTGGAGGAAGTCATCGCCGCCACCGACGGCACGTCCAGCGAGTACCAGGTGATGATCGAGAACATCAGCGGCAAGGATGTGCTCACCGTGCTGTTCGAAACCCCGCTGCAAGACGAGGCGAAGGCGCGCGCCGAGGAGGAGCTGGCCCTCATCTTCAAGGCGAAGTGCGGCTGCACCCCCGATGCCAAGGGCGTCCCCATGGGCGAGCTGCCCCGCAGCGAGAAGAAAACGAAGCGCATCTTCGACAGCCGGTACTAGTCAGCCGCGAATCCCGGCGCGGCCCACGGCACTTGGGGACGCCCGGGTTCGCGCGTCCTGTGCCGCGCCGAACGCACGCCGCGTTCGTTCGGCGCGGCACGGCATGCGCCCCCGCCCCGCCTCCCATCGCGGTCCGGATGTTTCACGTGAAACATCCGTTCGGCGGCGGAGGGGGATTTGCGAACTTTTTGCATGATGGAGGCGCTCCACTATGGTAGAGTATGCGCATGCATTCCGCGAAGGGACATACCGCCGTCGAACAGCGCTGGCAGCTTCAGCTCGCCGTCGCGGCTGTGTGCCGCTCCCTCGCTCCGCGTCCCGCGGACTCGCTTGCAACGGTATTCGCTGTGCAGCCGGCTTCGCCCCACGCGTCCGATGTCGCCGCGACGACCAGCGCAATCGACGAGGTCGGTGCTGTCGCCCATCGTGCGGCCGACGCCTCTGACGCGCCCCTGGCCGGTCGAACCGCCTACCGTGCCGTTTCCTATTATTCCTATCGATACCTCTAGCACATGGGTTTGCCCGTGGTGCTTCGTCGGCGTCGTGCCGACGGGTGTTGCGTTCCGGCAAAGTCATGTGCGCCACCGCGCGGGCCCTTCCCGACGCGATGTTCCACGTGAAACAATTCATCGCATTGCAGTGCGACAAAGGAACAAATGTTTCACGTGAAACATCCGGTCGCGGAACACGAAGCAAAACGGGGCTCGCTTTCTTGGGGAAGAGCGCCCGCCGACGGGCGGCGCGCATGAATCGATAGGAAGACTCATGATCGAAAAGATATGCATGGTGCTTATTTTCGTCGGCGTGGCGGTGGGCGTCGGCATCTACTGCCGACGACACACCGGAAGCGTCGACGGGTTCATCCTGGGCGGCCGCAACGTGGGGCCGTGGTTGAGCGCGTTCGCGTTCGGCACCAGCTACTTCTCCGCCGTCATCTTCGTGGGCTACGCCGGTCAGTTCGGTTGGAAATACGGCGTGGCCGCCACGTGGATCGGCATCGGCAACGCCATCCTGGGAAGCTTGCTGGCCTGGTGGGTACTGGGCCCGCGCACGCGCGAGATGACGCACCGCCTGGGCGCGTCCACGATGCCCGAGTTCTTCGGCGCGCGGTTCCAGTCGAAGGGTTTGCGCATCGCGGCCGCGGCCATCATCTTCGTGTTCCTCATCCCGTACACGGCCAGCGTGTACAACGGCCTGTCGCGCCTGTTCGGCATGGCGTTCGGCCTGCCCTACGAGGTGTGCGTCATCGGTATGGCGGTTATCACCTGCGTGTACGTGGTGCTGGGCGGCTACATGGCCACGGTGATGAACGACTTCATCCAGGGCATCGTCATGCTGCTGGGCATCGTTGCCGTCATCGTGGCGGTGCTGGTGAACAACGGGGGCTTCACCGAGGCCCTCACCACGCTGTCGCTCATTCCCGCCGAGGGCAGCGAGATGGCCGGGCCGTTCGTCAGCTTCTTCGGGCCGAACCTGCCCGATCTCATCGGGGTCATCGTGCTGACCAGCTTGGGCACGTGGGGTCTGCCTCAGATGGTGCAGAAGTTCTACGCCATCAAAAGCGGTCCCGCCATCAAGCAGGGCGCCATCATCTCCACCGTGTTCGCCATGGTGGTGGCCGGCGGCAGCTACTTCCTGGGAGGGTTCGGCCGCCTGTACGGCGATCAGGTGGAGATGACCGCCGCAGGCACGCCGGTGTACGACTCTATCATGCCCACCATGCTGTCCACGCTGCCCGACCTGCTCATCGGCATCGTGATCGTGCTGGTGCTGAGCGCGTCCATGTCCACGCTGTCATCGCTGGTGCTGACGTCGTCGTCCACGCTGACGCTCGATCTGCTGAAAGACAACGTGGTGAAGAACATGAGCGAGAAGAAGCAGTTGGGCTACATGCGCGTGCTGATCGTGGTGTTCATCGTGATCTCGGCGGTGATCGCGCTGGTGCAGTACAACTCGTCCATCACGTTCATCGCACAGCTGATGAGCATCTCGTGGGGCGCGCTGGCCGGTTCGTTCTTGGGACCCTTCTTCTGGGGGCTCTACTCGCGTCGCGTGTCGCGTCCGGCTGTGTGGGCCAGCTTCATCGTGGGCGTGGGTCTGACCACGGGCAACATGATCGCCGGGTTCGTGGGCACGGCATTCATCGCGTCGCCCATCAACTGCGGCGCCATCGCGATGGTGCTGTCGCTGATCATCGTGCCGGTGGTCAGCTTGTTCACGAAGCGCGTTGAGTTCGAGGTCGACCCGCCGCACGTCGAGGGAGCCATCGACCGCGAATACGAGCAGGAGCTGGAAGCGGAGTAGTTCTGAGCCGAAGCTTCGAAACCTCTGTCGTCTCAAAGTCTGCGGGACGGCAGAGGGTGCTTCGCTCCAAGAACACGCTTCAGCGAACGAGGCGTGTTCTTGGAGCGAAGCTTGCATCTCGGAAGCCGTTTGTCGCCGATGTCTCGCATGAAGCACCGGCTTGCTTCGCGAGCGTATCGCGCGAAGCGCTGGTCACGACCGCCTGTTTGGCGCATTGCGCTCGAAGAGGCTCCTTGTCAAGGGTCGTGCTGTTCCGTCTGACGGTCTTCCGTGCAGCCCGTCGCGTCCCGGATGGCGAAAACCCATCGAATTCGGAAGCTATCGCGCGCGTCGCGCTTGTTCGGCGCGAGGTTCCGCGTAAGGTATCCTCTGCCACCAGGCATTATGCGGGAGGGGTTTCCTCAGCGCGGCTACGCCGCGGGCGAAATTTCCGAATTCGATGGGTTTTCGCCATCCGGGGAGCCTTCGACTGCGCGGATAACTCGGTGCGCAACGCTGCCGAGGGCGATGCGTCGAACCGGCCGGTTCGCCCGGGTGTTTCACGTGAAACACCCGTTCGTCTTTGGTGGTGGCACCGCGCGCCGTCTACGGCTCGCATCAGCGCGCCGCGCGATGGCTTGTGTGCTGTTGGGGGTTAGGGAGGATTCCTATTCGACTCGCGACTCGGAACTTCCAACCCCTGAGTACTCTGTGCTCGTTCCGTCCCTGCGTTCTCGCGCCCCGCGGGAGCGAAGGGGGCGGCGGCTCGCGTTCCGCGGTATACTGTCAGCCAGTATCGGCTCTCGTGAAAGCGCGCGCATGATCTTCCAGCTTGCTCTCATATACTTTCCCGCGTTGGTGTTCGGGTTTCTGTTCGTCAAAAACTACCGCAAGGAGCCGCGGCAGTTTCGCAACGCGCTGTACTTCCTGCTGCTGTGCCTGTTCGCGCTGTACGGGCTGTCCATCCAGTTCGAGCTGCCGTGGCTGGTGCTCATCGGCTTGGCGGCCATCCCGTTCGGCACGGTGACGCTGGTGGTGTTCCTGCTGGCGAACACGTTCGTGGTGGTGAAGCGCGAAGGCCTGTCGCTGTCGCATCTGCTGCCGGGCCTGCTGGCGCTTTGCATCGTGATGGCGTGCGTGGGAGGTCCGGTGCTGCTGTTCGTCCAGGCGCCGCCCATCGTGCTGGCGTTGGCGCTGCTGGTGCTGATGGAGGGCTCGTACGTGGCGTTCGCGTTCGCGGCCCTGCTGCTGTATTCGTGGTTGTACCGCCGTCTGCCCAAGCGCCGCGATTACGATTACATCGTCGTGCACGGCGCCGGCCTGTCGGGCACGAAGCCCACGCCCCTGCTGGCCGCGCGCCTGGACAAGGCCGTCGAGCTATGGGAGGCCGACCACCGCCGCGCCGTCATCATCGCGTCGGGCGGCCAGGGCGCCGACGAGGAGGTGTCGGAAGCCGAGGCCATGCGCACGTACCTCGTCGAGGAGCGCGGCGTGCCCGCCGATGCCGTCATCGAGGAGAACCGATCCACCACCACGATGGAGAACCTGCGCAACTCCAAAGCCATCATGGACGCGCGGTCGGGCGCGGGCGCGTACCGCGCCGCAGTGGTGACCAGCGATTACCACGTGTTCCGCACGGCCGAGTACGCGCACAAGATCGGGCTGGCCGCCGACGGGGTGGGCAGCAGGACCGCGCGCTACTTCTGGCCCACCGCGTTCATCCGCGAATACGTGGCCGTCAGCAACGCCCACCGCTGGCCGTTCGTGGTTATCTTCGTGTTCTGGCTCCCTTTCGCCGCCATCGCGCTGTTCCAGCTGTAGAACGCTTTGCGCCCGCGCCCGACGTCGCACGGCCTAACGCGTCGCGCTCGCACTTGCGTCCGACGTCGCGCGGCTCGCGTTCGCGCTTGCGCCCGCGTCCGACACGCGTGGCTCCTCGCGTTCGCGCTTGCTCCCGCGCCCGGCGTCGCACGGCCCCTCGCATTCGTGCTCGCGTGCTTCGTCGATCGAAAACATCGGCGTTTTCGCCCCCTCGGGCGCGCTTGTCCTTGTATACTTAGGAAACTGGTGCCGAGCGGCGGCGATTCGGCCTGCGTCCTCAAGCATCGCGTCGGGAGAAGCGCGGCGAGGGTGAAGGCGGAACCACGTGCATGCCGTTCGGCGAATAGCACGACGAAGGGGATCATATGGAAGGATTCGACCTCATCAGCACGGGGGTATGGTCAATCATACCGCCGATTCTTGCGCTGGGTTTGGCGCTGATCACGAAGGAGGTGTATTCCTCGCTGGCCATCGGCGTGTTCGTGGGCATGGTGATCTACCAGTTCTCGCTCAACGGCGTGGGCGTCGAGCCGCTGGTGGACTCGTTCACCATGGTGCCGCAGATGATGGCCGAGCAGATAGCCGGCAACGGGGCGCTGCTGCTGTTCCTTGCGTTATTGGGCGCGCTCGTGGTGGTCATCGCGGCCGCCGGCGGATCGCGCGCGTACGCCGAGTGGGTGTCTACGCACATCAAGAACGCGAAGATGGCGCAGATTCTCACTGCGGTGCTGGGCATCATCATCTTCGTGGACGACTACTTCAACTGCCTCACGGTGGGCGCGGTCATGCGCCCCGTCACCGATCGATTTAACATCAGCCACGAGAAGCTGGCATGGATCATCGACTCCACCGCGGCGCCTATCTGCATCATCGCGCCGGTGTCTTCGTGGGCCGTGGCCGTAGGCGGCTACCTGGGCGAAGGCGGTTTCACCACGTTCGTCCAGTCCATCCCGTACAACTTCTATGCGCTGCTCACCATCGTGTTCGTCTTCTTCATGTGCGCTACCAAGAAGGACTTCGGCCCCATGCGCGTTGCCGAGGCCGAGGTGCAGAAGCCGGCCGACCAGCAGCATCGCATTCCGTCGAAGGACAGCGCTCTCGAGTCGATGTCGACGGTGGGCATTTCCGATCCGAACGCGGCCGACGCGCTGCCGGCGAAGCTGGATACCATCGTAGCCGAGGAAGACGAGCTGGACGAGGCTGCGAAGGTGGCCGTCGAAGAGTTCAAGGGCATGGCCATCTCGGACAAGGGACGCGTGTTCGACCTGATCATTCCCATCATCGTGCTCATCATCTTCTCGATTCTGGGCATGCTGTACGCGGGCGGCTTCTTCCAGGGCGTCGACTTCGCCACGGCTGTGGGCGAGAATCCGGTGTTCGGCCTGTGCATCGGCGTGTGCGTGGCGCTGGTGGTGACGGCGGCCATGTTCCTGCCGCGCAAGCTGATGACGCTGTCGGGGTACATGGACGGCGTGGCCGAGGGCGTGCGCTCCATGGTGGGCGCCATCATGATCCTCGTGCTGGCATGGAGCCTAGGCGGCACGTGCCGCTACCTGCTGGGTACGGGCGAGTTCGTCAGCGGCTTCCTGAACAGCATCGGCGTGGGGCTGGCTCTGCTGCCGGTGGTCATCTTCGTGGTGGCGGCGTTCATCGGCTTCGCCATGGGCACGTCATGGGGAACCATCGCGCTGATCCTGCCCATCGTGATCGGCGTGTTTCCGGCGCAAGATCCGCTGTTCCTCGTGGCCATCGGCGCCACGCTGGGCGGTGCGGTGTACGGCGACCATGTGTCGCCTATTTCGGATACCACTATCCTGTCGTCGGCGGGCGCGCAATGCAACCACCTGCGCCACGTGGCCACGCAGCTGCCGTACGCTTCGGTGGTGGCGGCCGTGTGTCTGGTGGGCTACATCATCGCCGGCTTCACGGGCAACCCGTGGATCGCGCTCGTCGTGGGCGCCGTGCTGATGATCGCGGCTGTGCTGGTGCTGAACCGCTCGAAGTACGGGGCGGTGAAGGCGTAAGCGCGAACGCGGGCAAGCGAGCAAGCGAAGCGCAGCGAGCCCGGGACGGCCACTCCGCCCCGGGCGCTTTTTTTGAGCCCGAAGCCACCCCGCTGCGCCCGGCGTCGCTTGCGCCCAGCGTCGCTCCCCGCCCGCCGCGCCCGTGTCGCCCCGCGCGCAATGGCGAGCGCCCCGCGTTGCCGCGCTCCGCATCTTCCCCGCCCGCCGCGCCCGCGTCGTCCCGCGCGCAATGGCTAACGCCCCGCGTCGCCCCGCCCGCCGTGCCCGCCGGGCCCGCCAGATGTACGGATGTTTCACGTGAAACATCCGTACCGTTCAACGCATATTCCCACTTCAAACGCCCATAGCTCGTTTCGTGCGATCGAAAGTTACATCCTTTCGTGCGATGGTGCGCTTCTTCCTCCGTCGTATAGTGCGCAGCGTTCGAGGCGGCTCGGCCGCCTGTCTACGAGAGGAGAGAGCAATGGGGAGCACGTTCACCAGAAGGCAGTTCGTCATGGGGGCTATGGTGCTGGGCGGTTCGCTCGCGCTGACCGGATGCAGCCCGAAGCCCGAGTCCAAGAAGCAGGACGGCGCGTCGGGCGCAACCGAGTCCGTGCAAGCCGATATCATCGTCATCGGTTCGGGTCTGGCCGGCTCGGCCTGTTCGATCTCCGCGGCGCAGAACGGCGCGAGCGTGCTGCTGGTCGACAAGGCGCCGTTTCTCACGTCCACCTTCCTCACCTCGAAGGGTAACGTGTCCATCGCCCAGGTTCCAGAGAATAAGGACGAGTGGTGCTTCGAACCCGAGACGCCCGACACCATGGACCAGTTCGTCAGCCGCTACCGCAACCTCACCGAGATCGGCAAGGTGGACGCGCCGTACCCCGACTATAGCCGCATGCAGCGCATGATGGAGGAAAGCTGCGCCACCATCGCGTGGGTAGAGCAGCTGGGCATCACGTTCGAGAAGTCGTTTACCAAGGAGATGGTGGGCACCGACACGGTAAAGCCCGACGTCAGCGCCGACCCTGCGACGGAAGCGGGCGTCCAGGTGGCGAACGCGTTCGCGGCCGAATTCGAGCGCTTGGGCGTGCGGACGATGCTGTCCGCCGAGGCGAAAGAGCTGATCATGGACGGCGATGCCGTGGTGGGCGTGAAGGTCGAGGGGCCTGACGGCGTCCAAGAGCTGCGTGCGAAGGCCGTGGTGCTGGCCACCGGCGGTTTCGGCGGCAGCGCGGAGTACTGCGACCAGCTGGTGCCCGCCATCAACGAGATGGGCTTCCAGTACCTGGGCAACGCTATGAACACGGGCGACGGCATGACCATGGCCTCCGCCATTGGCGCCGCGCTGTACGAGGATCCGTGGGTCATCCCGAACGTCATCATGCCCACGCGCACGCTGACGAAGGCCGACGCGGGCTTCAAGAAGCTGTGCGACACCGGCATGGAAGGTGCTGCCACGTCGTCGAAGATGCTGGTGGACTCCACGGGCGCGCGCTTCGTGAACGAGGCGGCTCCGGTGACGGCGCTGGCCACGTCCATGACCGACAACCAGGCGGGGCCGTACTACGTGCTGTTCGACAGCTCGAACGCCGAGGTGGTCGCAGTCATCGAGAAGGGCCTGTCCACGGGCGACGTGCTGAAGGGCGTTTCGATCGAGGAGCTGGCCGACGCGGCCGGCGCGCCCCAGCTTGCGGCGACGTTCGAGGCGTACCAGCAGGCGGCAGCTGCGGGTGCGGACGAGGCGTTCGGCAAGAAGGCCGACATGCTGGCGGCGTACGGCGACGGCCCGTTCTACCTGGTGAAGTTCGTGCCGTCCTATGTGGCCACGATGGGCGGCGTGAAAACCGACGCATCGTGCCAAGCGCTCGGCGAAAACGGCAGCGTCATCCCCGGCCTGTTCGCGGTTGGCGAGGCCACGCACCGCTTCATGTACAACCGCAGCTTTGTGCGCCACTGCTCCAACTCCAGCGCCCTCACCATGGGTCGTCTGACGGGAGCGGCGCTGGCCACGGCGTAACGACCCGATCTTCCCTCGCGCGCAGGCCGGACCCCCTCCCCGGCCTGCGCTTGCGTTTGCCCGCCGTCAAGCATGCGTCGAAAATCCCCGCTCTATCGTCCCATAGGACGATAGAGATCCGCACGCGCTTGTCGCGGCACCGAGCGCGACGAATGTTTCACGTGAAACATTCGTTCGATTACGGATTCGTTGCGGGCTTTGCCCTCGCGACGGCGTCACCCCCTCCCCGATGGGGTTGCCAACGAAAAGGGCTAACTCTTCTTGGCGGCGCTCGTCTCCTCTATGAGGTCGAGCAATTCCTGGCGCGAGTGCACGTCCATCTTCGCGTAAGCGTGGCGCAGGTGGGTTTTCACCGTGTGCTCCGACAGCGTGAAACGCTCGGCGATGGCCCGGGCGCTGCGTCCCGCCGCAAACTCCTCGATCACTTCGAACTCGCGGTTCGTCAGCTCGTAGGTGCCCTTCATCTGCACGAGCGCATCGCCTGCCGACAGGTGCGCCAGCGGGACGGCCGCCGCTTCCTCGGGGGCGCTCGCATCGCCGACCGCATCCCGCTTCGACGCATAGCGAAGGTAGCTGCAGAACATGAGCGCCAGCGTGGCCACCAGCAGCCACACCGAGCCGACGAGCGCGAGCTGCGGATCGACGCCGGTTTGCTCCAACAGCGTCTGCGCCGCGAAGCGCCCCAGCGCCACCGACAGCCTCGCGACGCCCAAGGCCAAGCCCAGCAGGAAGAACGCCGGCAGCTTCCGCTCGTTCGCCTCGCTGATGAACATGAGCCACAGCAGCACGTAGAACGAGATGAGGAACGCGGTCATCAGCGATCCGGCCACGTGCCCGTCGGCGACGTTGAGGCTGCGGTACAGCAAGATGGTGACCAGGCACAACGCGGTGATGGGCGTGATGTAGTCGATGTTCGCCTTGCGCGGCTTCGCCACCAGCAGCACGGCCAGCATGGCCACGGCCGCGATGATCCCGAACAGGCCGGTGAGGTCGGTCTGCGCGTACTGCAGGTTGTTGTGGATGTCGAGCTCTATCACGAACCCGCAGATCAGCGAGAACGCGAACGTCCCTGCGACCGCGCGCTTCGTGCGCGAAAGCGCCTCGGCCATGGAGGTTGCGGGTGCGACGGATTCCTTCATCTGCTGGGCGACGAACGCGTTGTTGCGCAGGCACCACAGCAGCGCGGCGGTGGACAGGACGAACGACGCCAGCAGCATGATGCTGCGCCCGCCTGGGAACAGCGAACTGGTCAGCGGCGGAAGCAGCGTATCAATGAGGTACGCGACGGCGATCAGGGGAAGCGAGAGCCGCGGCCGGTAGCTGGTGAACACTTCCATCCAGCAGAGGATGGACAGCGACCAGCCCATGCCCGCCGTCACCTGCATGGCGATAAGCGCGATATCGTTTGTGTTGCCCGACGCAACGAGCACGGCGTAGATCGAGCTGACGACGACGGCCGCGACGAACAGCGGCTTCGCCCGGTCGATGCGCCCGAGGTAGGAGAGGACGGCGACGACGAGGAACGTGAGCCCGTCGGCCGCGAGGCCTACCAGGGCGTAGGGGCTGGGGCTGTAGGGCCCCGTGTTGAGGTCGAGCAGCCGCGCGCCCTGCAGCAGGCCGAACCCGAGCGTGGCCACCGCCGCGAGGGCGAGGATTCGCGTTTTGTCAGATGCGTGCGCGTTCATCGTTTCCCCTTTGCTTGCGAAACAGTCGCGCCCCACTATAACGCACCCGCGCCCGCCGCGCTCTGCGAAGCCGAGCAGAACCGCACAGATGTTTCACGTGAAACACTCGCTGCTCGCACCGCCGCGATCATGCGACCCTGTCGGACATTGAAGCGAACGAATGTTTCACGTGAAACATTCGGGCTGCGGAAGAAGCGCGCCAGGCGTTTTCGTGCCCACTGCAAATTGCGCTTCCTTGATCGAGCGCTTCCGCGTCGATCTGCGCGCTGCGGCGCCTGCGCCCAGTTTCGCCGTGCGAGGTTAGGGCGATGGGCGCGCTACCCGCTCACTACGCGGGGCAGGGCGATGTCGTGGGGCTCGCAGGGGACGGTTTTCACGCGCTGCTCGTCGAAGGCGATGCCGACCACGGCGGCATCGGCGCGCAAGCGGGGGAGCAGCTGGTCGTAGTTGCCGCCGCCGTAGCCCAGGCGCCGTCCGGCATCGTCGAAGGCGACCAGCGGCACCACCACGGCGTCGAGCTCCTCGGGATCGACGGCCTGGAACCCGTCACGCTCCAGCGCTTCGCAGGCAAGGCAGCGCAGGGGCGCGCCAAGGAACCCCGCTGCGGCCGCGTCCAGCTGCTCGCGCGCCACGCGGTAGAATCGCATCAGAGGCGACCCGCTCGTGTCGCCCGTTTCGCCCGCTGCCCGCCGTTCGCTCGCCTCGCCCGCTGCCCGCGACCCGCTCGGCATTCGCGGCGCGTCTCCCGCCCGCGGCTCGCTCGGCACCGGCGACCCGCCTGCTTCGTCCGCGCCCGCGCGACCCGCCGCCCGCGACCCGCCCGCCGCAGGCTCCTCGCGCACCATGCAGGGGAAGCACACGTCCCAGCCGCGCGCGTACGCCGCCTCGACGAACGGCCGCGTGTCCACCTCGCTGCGCATCGACGCGAACACGGCCACAGTGGGAACCGCGCTCCCGCCCGTCGCATCCGCGCGCGACGTCCCCTCGGACGAAACCTGCGCCGTCCCCGCACCTTCCGCGCCCGCCAGCGCTTCCGCCAGCACCTGCTCCAACCGCGCGCATATCGCCGCGCTCTTGCGCGCACGCACCTCTTCCGGAAGCGCATCGCGACGAGCCAGCACGCGCGAGCGCAGTTGTTTTTTCGTCTCCATAGGCCGCAGTATAGCATCGACGTAACGGCGCCGTTGCACGATAATGGCGGAGGTGTGGGGAGTTAGCGCAAACGTAACCGTTTCCATTCGATTTGACCTGCAAACCCATCATTGACCTTGCTATAATCGTTTTGCATTGGGTACACTCGGACCACCTTAGATAGCTCTCCCTCGCAGTCGCAAGGGGTGCACCACCTCAAACGACGCTGCGTATGCGTCGTTTGTTGTTTTCTAAGGAGAAATTGACTACCAAGCATATATAAGTAGGTCGCTCACCAGGCATCATGCATGCCGGGCGACATAGAGTAAGGAGACAGCAGTGCAACTCAAGGCATCCACCGATTACGGTATGCGCGCCATCTTGTACTTGGCTGCGCAAGGTACCACCTGCTCCTCGAAAGATATCGCGGAGGACATGTCCATTCCGCGCGACTACCTCATCCAGCTGGCGCAGCTGTTGCGCAACGCAGGCATCATCGAGGCCCGTCCGGGCAAGCACGGCGGCTATCGCCTGGCGAAGGATCCGGCCGACACGAACGTGCTGGAGATCATGGAAGCGCTCGACGACGATGCGAAGCAGTCCACGCGCGCGAAGCGCGATGCGCGCAAGGGCGGCGCGATGGTGCAGGAGATCAAGCAGGTCTACGATCTCATCGAAGAGAGCATGGACGCCTATCTGTCCAGCTTGACGGTGCAGATGCTGCTCGACTGCGCCCGCAACGGCGACAACAGCCGCACGTTTTTGGCCGAACGACTGCAGGAAGAAAGCCGCCGCCTGCTCGACGCCGTCAAGTAGCGTCGACGCAGCCCGGCGGCTGCGCTCTTTTCGCCGCGCCGCCGCCGAGGCGTCTAGATGCCCAGCACCTGCATCACCAGCAGCACGGCGGTGAGCACGGTAACGATGCCCACGGTGACCCAGATCAGCACGCGCGACACGATGCGCGAACGGTACGCGCCCATAACCCGCTTGTCCGCGGCGATGATGGCCATGAACACCAGCAGCACCGGCAGCACCAGGCCGTTCACGAACTGGGCGGTCAGCATCACGCCCATGAGGTCGATGTTCGGCACCAGCACCACCACGGCAGAGAACGCGATCACGAACGTGAAGATGCTCTTGAACAGCGGCGCCTCTTTCCACTTGAACGAAACGCCCGCCTCCCAGCCGAAGGCCTCGCAGATAACGAACGCCGTGGTCAACGGCAGCACGCAGGCCGCCAAGAACGACGCGGCGATCAGCCCGATGGCGAACAGCGCTTCGGCGTAGTGCCCGGCGAACGGCGCCAGCGCGCGCGCCGCGTCGGCGGCCGACTCGATCTCGATTCCCTGCGGGAACAGCACCGATCCCGTGGTCACGATGATGAACCAGGCCACGAGGCACGCGGCGATGGTGCCCGCGATCACGTCGACCTTCTGCGAGAACAGGTCCTTCACCGACACGCCCTTTTCCACGACGTTGCTCTGGTTGAAGAACATCATCCACGGCGCGATGGTGGTGCCGATCATCGCGATGACCAGCGACACGAAGCTCTGGTCGTTCACGATGCGCGGCACGACGGTGCTGGTCAGCGCCTCTTCCCAGTTCGGCTCGGCCATGAACGCCGCCACGATGTAGGTGACGAACACCAGCGACAGGATGAGAAACACCTTCTCCACGCGCTTGTAGCTGCCGCCCACCACCAGAAGCCACACGGCCACGGCGGCCACGGGCACGGCCAGGTACTTCGACACACCGAACATCTCCATGCCGCTGGCGATGCCGGCGAACTCGGAGAACGTGGTGGCCACGTTGCCGATGAGCAGCGCCAGCATGGCCAGCGCGGTCAGGCGGATGCCGAAGCGCTCGCGGATGAGCGCGGCGAAGCCCTTGCCGGTGACGGCGCCCATGCGCGCGGCCGTCATCTCCACCACGATCAGCAGCACGCACATGATGGGGATGACCCACAGCGTGGCGAAGCCGAACTTCGCGCCCACGGTGGAATAGGTGGAGATGCCGCCCGCGTCGTTGCCGGCCATGGCCGTGACGATGCCGGGGCCCAGCGCTGCCAGCAGCAGCCAGATCTTCTTGGGCTGCTTCTTCTCGGGAACCTCGACGAGCTCGGTCGACTCGGCCGCGTCGACGGCGACGTCGCGCAGCTCGAGCTTCTCGTTCTTCTTCATCATCATGGCGCTACCTCCCGGCGTAGCCGATGATCTGCAGCAGCACCAGCGTGTACAGCGCTAGGAACAGGATGGACGCCACGAGGCCGCCCAGCACCTTGAGCAGGGTGGCCTTCGTCTTGTCGCCGCTCACGTCCTCTTCGATGGCGTCCCACGCGTCGTCGACCGTGACGATGCCCAGCAGCACGCCGTGCTCGTCCACCACGGGCATGGCGGGCAGCTCGTACTTGAAGATGTCGGCCGCCACGTCCTCCTCGGTCTCGTCCGGCGTCGCGGAGATCACGTCGTCGAACATCACGTCGCGCACGGGCCGCGCGTCGTCGGTGAGCACGAGGGTGCGCAAGCTCAGCACGCCCACGAACTCGTCGTAGTCGTTCAGCACGTACACGTAATGCACGGTGGGGTGGTCGTCGTCCAGCTCGCGCAGCACCTCGATGGTCTCGCCCACGGTGTTGTCGGCCTTCACGGCCACGAACTGCGTGGTCATCATGCCGCCGGCCGTGCCGTCCTTGTAGCCCAGCAGGCGGCGGATCTCGGTGGCGTCCTCCACGCCCATGAGGCGCAGCAGCGTCTCGGCTTTCTCGTACGACAGGTCGCGCACGATGTCGGCCGCGTCGTCCGGGTCCATGTCGCCCAAGAGGCCGGCGGCGCGGGCGTCGTCGAGGTCTTCGATGAAGTCGGCCTGGTACTCGTCGTCCATCTCGGAGATGGCCTCGGTGGCCTGCGCGTCGTCCAGGTGCTGGAACACGTTGGCGCGCTGCTGGGGGTCCAGCTGCTCCAGGATGTCGGCCACGTCGGCGGGGTGCAGCTCGTCCAGGCGCTTGTGCGTGACGGACAGCTGCACTTCGGACAGGTCGCGATCGAGCAGGTCCATGTAGTTCCAGGCGATGATCTGCTCGTCGATCTTCTTGCCGAACACCTTCGCCACGGCCACCACGGCGCGCTCCAGCCAGGAGGCCAGTCCGCGCAGGATGCCGCGCACGCCCACTTCGGCGCCCAGCAGGCGCAGCTGCGAGCCCGAAACGGACAGCTTGAGGTCGTTGACGCGCACCACTTTCAGGCCTTGCGTATCCACGATCTGACGGTTCAGCAGGTCGCGCGCCAGCAGAACTTCGTCAGGTTGCAGATAGCTGAAGCGGATGTCGTGCGCCTCGGCGTTGAGGGTGATCCCGTCCTCGTCGAACGTGTCGACGTACTTGCGCCACGAGATCATGAACGGAACCTTGCCGGGCCCCTGGAAGGCCAGGCTGGTGATGCGCGGGAACACTTCGCCGGTGGAGATGGCGAGGTCGGAGATGGTGCCGATCTTCTCGCCCTGGATGTCCACGACGGGTTTCCCCATCATTTGAGAGAGGTAGAGCATGGTGGTATCCCTTACTGTCATGCCCATGGCCGTACACCTCATGATACCGTGTGCAAAGACGCGCGCGTCGCGCGCAATGCAAAATGTGTGTCAAGCCATGAGCCGCCGCAGTCGTTCCTTCGACTGCCGACGTAAGGGAAGACGAAGGAAGAACTACTTACTGTGAGGCTTCGATTTTCGAACCTTCAAGTACGTTCCTTTCCCTGACCAATAAAAAATCCGCACGTGCTGCTGCCAGTCGTTGCGGAATTAGAAGCTGAAATGGTGCGCCGTGAGGGATTCGAACCCCCGACGTACTGATTCGTAGTCAGTCCCTCTATCCAGCTGAGGTAACGGCGCACGTCGAAACAGCAAAAGTTATTATGCCGGTATTGCCCCATGCTGTCAACGACTTTTTCAGACTTTTTGGGAATAGTGCGCGAAATAGGTGTTTGAACTGGCGAAACGAGAAAAAAGTCGGACGAAGGCCGCCTGTTCGTCATGCACTGCGCCGAGTACGGGGCGCTTCCGGTGCGCGTCGATGTTTCACGTGAAACATTCGCCCGCATTGCGGGGCGATTACAAGCGGGCATGCCCGGCCTCTTCGTGCGTGCGCGTGGCTAGGATGAGGCGGAACGCGTCTTGAATCCAACGAAGAAAGCGAGGCTGTTATGACGAAGACTGCGAAATGGTCGATGATCGGCGTGCTTGCCGCTCTGGTGCTGGCGCTGTTCGCCGTTGCCGGCTGCTCAAGCGACAACGCGGGCAACAACGACAACGGAGGCGACAACGCCAACCCTGCCACCGAGAACAACGACAATGGCGGCGGGAACAACGGCGACAACGCCGACAACAACGGCAACGACAACAACAATAACAACAACGGCAACCAGATGGGCGACGGCAGCAGCATCGGCGAAGGCACCGTCCTCAAGGTTCCGAACGGCTGGGTTGCCTATTCCCAGAGCGACATGCTCGTGCTGCTGGACTCGAATGCCGACGTCCAGTACCAGTGGACGGCCGAGGTTAACGGCAACACCGTGCTGAAGGACACCGACGCCGACCTGCCGTCCTCCGGCTTCAACGATCAGAACTCCCAGGACGTCGTGGGCGCGGCCGGCATGCACGCGTTCGGGTTCCTGGCCGACGACCAGAACAACGGCGAGTCCACCATCACGATGAAACTGGCGAACACGTCGAATGCCAACGATGTGAAGACCACCATCGTAGTGAAGGCCACGGTGCAGAACGGCACGTTCACGGACGTGAGCGTGCAGGAGTAGCGCGCCTCCCGCTATACTGCGGGAAAGCGAAACCGCTCGGAAGGAGTGCGCGATGAAAGCTCGTCTGAAACTCGCGATAGCAGGAGCATGCATGGCGGCTTTCGTCGCGTTCGCCGTCGGATGCTCCGCTGCGCCGGGATCCGAGGTCCAGATCGCCGAAGGGTCGGCGGAGTTCAGCCAGAGCAACCTTGTGGTCAAGCTGGACGCGAACCCCACGACGGGGTACGAGTGGACCTTCCAGATCGACGGCTCGGCCGTGCAGCCCGACGGCGACGAGTTCGTCCCCGCGAGCGACGGCGCCCAGCCCAAGACGGGCGAAGGCGGCGTGCACACGTTCAACTTCAAAGCCGACGGCTCGGGCGAGGCTACGCTTACGTTCACGTATGCGCGGTCGTGGGAGGCGTCGGACAGCGACAAGAGCGTCGTGCTGCATGCGACGGTTGAAAACGGCGCGTTCACGCAGGTTGAAGAGCAGGCGTAAACATCAAAGGGCGGGGACGGCCGAGCGCCGTTCCCGCCCTTTCTCGTGCGGACTGCTCTAAATGCTGAGGTCGCGCCGATCGAAGGCCGCAACCGCCACGGCGAACAGCGCCACCGCGCCAACGGCCAGCGCGATCGCGCCGCCGACGGCTGACGCGTCGCCCGCGGCCAGGCCGTAGTAGTCGAACAGCGTCAGCGGGTTGACGTTCTTCAGGAACTCGAACTTGTCGCCCACCTGCGATATCATCTGCATGAGGAAGAACAGGATGTTCAGACCGCCTCCCACCCACAGGGCTGCCGTCGCGTTCGAAAACAGACATGCGGACAGGAAGCACAACCCGGCCATCGCCAGCCACAGGGCCAGCAATCCCGCATTCACCTGCATCAGCGCCTGCATATCCAGCTCGCCCGGGAACAGCGCCTCGGCGAAACCCACTTCGAGCGCCGTGACCACCGCCATGAGCGCCACCAGAATGGTCACCATCACGCCCACCATGGTTAGCGCGATGCGCGTGCGGCTGTTCGGCGTAGCCAGCAGATACGCCATGGCGCTGCGATCGAGGTAGCGCACCATCAGCTTGTTCGCCACGATCAGGATGAGCACGAGGATGAAGATGGTCAGCAAGAACCCGTACAGGTAGTTCAGCATGAAGTCGATGAGGGTGGTGGCCTGTACCGACATGCCGAACGCCGCAAACATCTCGGGCATGCTCTGCATCATGGCATCCAGGTTTTCTCCCAGCTCCGGATCGTACATGCTGACGATCACGCCGATGTACATGGCCAGCACCGCCGCGATGATGAGGCTGACGAACAGGTTCGCGCGCAGCTCTTTGGCGAACAAGGCTCTATTCATGAGAGCCTCCTTTCTCCACCTGGTTCGTCGTGCCGTACAGGTGCATGAACAGCTCTTCCAGCGTTTGCTCGCGCGCGGCGAGATCGACGATGTCGTAGGCGGCCAAGTCCTTTACGAACGCGTCGGGGTTGCCGGCCACAGCTGCCTCCACGCTGGCCGCGCCCTGTTTCCGCGCGTCGGGATGCGCCTGCGCGAAGCGGTCGCGCGCGGCCTCGTCGGCGAACGTCACCGCGAACACGCGCTTGCGGCTCTTCCGCACGTCGTCCATGCGCTCGACGGCGGCCATCCTGCCCGCGCGGATGAATGCGACGCGGTCGCACGTGCGCTCCACTTCGTCGAACAGGTGCGACGAAAGCAGGATGGTGGCGCCGCGGCGCTTCTCCTCAAGCACGAGGTCGATGAAGCGGCTTTGCATGAGGGGGTCGAGGCCGCTGGTGGGTTCGTCCAGCAGGACGATGTCGGGCGAGGTCATGAATGCGCACACCAGGCCCACCTTCTGCTTCGTGCCCTTCGACATCTTGCGGATGCGCCGTGCGGGGTCCAGCTCGAAGTACTCGACCAGCTGGTTCATGCGCGTGCGGTCGCGCAGCTTCTTCATGCGCGCCATGAATTCCAGGAAGGCCGCGCCAGTCATCTCGTCCATGCAGGCGATCTCGCCCGGCAGGTAGCCCAGGCGCTCCTGGATGCGGCTGCGCTGGCTGAAGCAGTTCAGGCCGTCGATGCTCACGGTGCCCTCATCAGGCCGAATGAAGCCCATGAGGTTGCGCATGGTCACGGTTTTCCCGGCGCCGTTCGGCCCCAGGAAGCCGAACACCTCGCCGCGTTCCACGGAGAACGACACGTCGAACACGCCGCGGCCGTTGCCGTAGTCTTTCTTGAGCCCCTTGAGTTCGATCACGGGGTCGCTCATCGGTATTCCTCCTTAATGAGACAAAGGGACGGGGTTGCTATCTCATCGTCCCCGGTACTCTTCTTTGTACGAATAGGCTTTCAGCATGTCGCACCAGCGGTACATCTCGTCCATCATGGCGTCCAAATCGATGCGTTGATGCAGCGCTTGCTGTTGGTGCAGATAGCCGTCGGCCAGCCAAATCAGCATGTTGAGCACGTACTTCGGATCGATGTCGTCGCGGAACCGGTCAAACCGCACGTTCTTGAAGTACGTCGTGAACATAAAGTCGAGTTGTCGCTGCGTCCAGCTGTCCATCGTATCCTTTATGTCCTTGTGCTCCGGGTAGAAGGCCCGGATGGAGAACTCCAGCAGGTAGGGAAACTTGCTCAGCACCTTGGACTTGGTTTCCGCCGCGTAGACGAGCAGTTCGAAGAAGTCGTCGATCTCCCAATACCCCTCGTCCAGCACCAGGTTGGACACCTTTTCCATCAGATGCTCCATGAGGTACAGGTACAGCTCCTTCTTGTTCTTGAAGTAGAAGAACAGAAGGCCCTTCGAGATGCCTGCCCTGCGCGCGATCGTCTCGGTCGAGGCGTTCTTGTAATCGTTCTTGCCGAACGTTTCCACGGCGGCGCTGACGATGGCCTCGCGCCGCTCTTCGGGAAGGCTCTCGAATTTCGCATGTCGGTCGTCCATTGCCGCCTCCTTTCCTGCCGCCGTTGACCGGCCGGTCAACGGATCGAAGACCATGCTACCCCGTTGACTATTTTTTAGAAGGGGACGCGAGGAAGATTTTTTGCCAGGTCGACCCCCCCCTTTTTTTTCTGTCCTTGCAAGTCGGAATTGTCTTTTGGCAAATAGTGTGCGAATTCGGAAGCCTGCACGTTCGCGATCGCCCCTGCGCTTTCGGCAAGCGCCCAAGGCGCAGCAAAAACCCCAGCTCGCGAAAACTGCCGGCTCTTTCCCGGTTTTTTCTTTTTCCGAATTCGACCAACTATTGCCACTGCTGCTGCCATGAACTGCCCGATCATGATAGAATCAGCCTCACTACAGAGCCAGTGCAGGCGCTCTCCATCGTTCGAGTAGCCCATTGCTGGAAGCGATGCCCTCGTCTTCCCCTACCACGTCTGCAAGATCCTCTCCGCCCAGGGCAAATAAGGGGGTCTTGTGCAGAAGATCGCACGTGCCTCGCAATCACGTATCGTTTTCGGATACATCACGGCCTTGCAGATGCTGCGCATGGCCCAACCCTGCGAGCTAGCTTCGGTGAGGAGCGGAAAACCAAGCATCCCCGAGCGCGCCCCGCGCACCAAAGAGCTCAGCTCGGCGCTTGAGCGCATAGAAGGGGATCATCTGGGTCTGAGGTTCGAAAGGCCTAGTCACGTGCTGGCGAGCACGCCGAACGGTCGGGCGGGGGAGCTTTGCGTTCCTCATGTGTGCACGAGGGGCTTCTCGCGTTCCTCGTTCTTTCGATTGGGCGATGACGTGTTCTTCAGCAAGCCTGAGCTTGCATTCATTCAAATGGCAACGCGGATCCGCAACGAGGTTTCGCTGCTTGAGTTGGGGTGGGAGTTGTGCGGGTCGTATCAGACGAGGCGTACTGGCGTTTCGGTTGGATACGATGTCGAGCCGCTGACAAGCGTTCGGGCTTTGCGCGACTACGTAGCGTGCAACAGCTCGCTCGGCGGTGCGCAGAAGGTCGCGCGTATTCTTCCGTTTCTCGTGGACGGGTCCGCATCGTCGCGCGAGACGAAATTCGCGCTTGTCCTGGGATTCAGTCCTTTCCGCGGAGGTTACGGCATGGGCTTTCCCCGCATGAACTACGAGGTGATCGCAAGTCCGGCGGCGCGCGCGATTTCCGGGAAGAAAAGCTTTCGCTGCGATCTCTGCTGGCCAGAAGCGAGGCTCGACGTGGAGTATCAAAGCAGGGAGAATCACGAAGGCGAACTCAGCCGCATCCGGGATTCGAGAAGGGCTAACGCGTTGGCGGCCATGGGCTGGACAGTGCTCGGCGTCACCAATGACGAGCTGAACAGCCTTGCGGCTACCGATGCGGTGGCTGAAGCGATTCGTCGTCACCTCGGCAAGCGCCTGCGAACGAACGTCTCCGACTGGCATGCCCGCAAGCTGCGCCTGAGAAGGCGGCTCGGGCTGCCCGTGGGATACGAGGAGGCGATCTGATCGGGTGGCGAATTGCGATGCCGGCGGTGCGCTTCTGGTCGGGTGCGGCTGTGCAGCGAGCCACCTTGAGCTGAGTGCGGGGGTACGGCGGTGCAGCGAACCCCGGTGCTTTTGGCGAAAAGTGGCCGAATTCGGAAACCACAAAACGGATTGATCGAAGGCTACGAAGCGCGGCGTTTTCAGTACCTTGTTGACCAGGCGTTTTACGACACGGTCGTCCCTGTCTTTCAAGACGGTTGCCTTCGCCTCCCTTGAGACTTCCGAATTCGATGGTATTTTGCCATCGAGGGCCCTTCCGGCGTGCAAGGACCGGCTCGGGATAGTGGTGGGAGGGGCGGCTCCCTCGACTCGGGACGGCTTTCTCGCTGAGGGCGGCTATCTGGGGCGGCGCGCTACCGTGCGTACACGGTGCGCTTGCGCGTAACCAGGCGGTCGACGAACTCGGTGGCGGGGTTGCGCAGGATGTCGCACGGCTCGGCGAACTGCACGGCGCGGCCGGCCTCCATCACCAGCACCTTGTCGCCCAGGTCGAGTGCCTCGTCGATGTCGTGCGTCACGAACAGCACGGTGATGCCCGTCTGCCGATGGATGCGCTTGACCTCGTCCTGCAGGCTGGCGCGGGTGATGGCGTCCACGGCGCTGAACGGCTCGTCGGCCAGCAGGATGTCGGGGCTGGCCGCCAACGCGCGGGCGATGCCGACGCGCTGCGCCTGTCCGCCCGACAGCTCGGCGGGATAGCGATCCATGATGTCGTGCGGCAACCCGATGATGTCCATCCATTTCGCGACGGCCTCTTCGGTGCGACCCTCGTCGCCGCTGTTCAGCAGCGAGGGCACGTACGCGATGTTCTGCTCCACGGTGAGGTGGGGAAACAGCACGCTGCCTTGGATGGCGTAGCCGATGTTTCGGCGCAGCTCGATGGGGTTGACGCCGCTCGTGTCCTTCCCGTGCACCAGCACGCGTCCATCGTCGGGCATCGCCAGCGCGTTCACCATTTTCAACAGCGTGGTCTTGCCGCAGCCCGAGCTGCCGATGATGGTGACGAACGCGCCTTCGTCGATGTCGAGGTTCGCGTCGTCCACGGCGACGGCATCGCCGAATCGCTTGCTGACGTGCTCGAACGCAACGGCGGGCGTGCCGGTCTGCTGCATGCCGTCCATGCTACATCAGCCCCTTCTCGGCCAGGAACGCGTCGGCCACTGCTTTCGGCTCCTGCCCTTGCGTCTCCACTTCGTTGTTCATGCGCGCCATGTCGGCATCGGTGATGGCCCCTTGCAGCTTCAGCAGCTCGCCGCGCAGCTCGGGGTGCTTTTCCAGCGCGTCCTGTCGCACGACGTTGCCGCAAAGATACGACGGATAGAAGTGCCGGTCGTCCTCCAGCACCACGAGGCGCTCGTCGGCCACCTGCCCGTCGGTGGTGGACACGACGATGGCATCCACCTGGCCCTCGAACAGCGCCTGGTACTTCAAGCTGATGTCCATGTCTCTCGTGGTGCCGAAGTTCATGCCGTAGGCTTGCTGCAATCCGGGGTAGCCGTCCTGCCGGTCGAAGAAGTCGGGCTCGGCGCCCAGCGTCAGGCCGCCCGCTGCGCCCGCCAGGTCAGAATACGTGCGCAGGTTGTAGCGCTCGGCCGCGTCGCGGCTCACAGCGAGGCCGTACGTGTTGTTGAACCCGTACATGCCCACCCAGGTGAGGCCTAGCTGCGATTCGTATTCCTGCTGCATCGTGTCGAACATCGACTCGTCGTAGGTGTCGTCGTGCTTGAGGACGGCGTTCCATCCCGTTCCCGTGTACTCGGGGTAGAGGTCGAAGTCGCCCTTCTCCATGCCGGGCTCGATGTTCGACGTGCCGCCGCCCACGCCCTGCGTGAGCTCCACCTTGAGGTCGGTATCGTGCTCGATCAGCGTGTTCAGCATCTCGCCGAGGATGTACTGCTCGGTCATGGGCTTCGTGGCGATGTTCACCACGTTCTCTCCGCCGCCGCGGTTCGCGAACGCGAAGGCCCCGCCCGCTATCAGCACCACGGCCGCGCCCGCCGCGACGGCCGGGGTCAGCTTGCGACGCGAAACCCGTCGCGCGCCGGAACGCTTCCGTCGCCGGGCGTTCGAAGGCTCCAGGTGGCGTCGTGTGGACTTCTCGGCTAAGCCCAGCAGCAGGTCCACCACGATGGCCAGCAGCGCGATCAGCACGCTGCCCGCCAGGGTCATGGCCAGGTTGTACGTCGTGATGCCGCGGAAGATGGCCACGCCCAAGCCGCCTGCGCCGATGAACGTGGCGATGCCGGCCAGCGCGATGGTCATGGTGGCCATGTTGCGGATGCCGCTCATGATGACGGGCGCGGCCAGCGGCAGTTCGATACGGTACAGCAGCTGGCGGTCGGTGGAGCCCATGCCGCGCGCCGCCTCGATGATGGCAGGGTCGATGGTGGTGAGGCCGGTGTAGGTGTTGCGCACCATCGGCAGCAGCGCGTACACGGTGAGCGCCACGATGGCGGTAGGGTCGCCGATGCCCGTGATGGGGATGAGGAAGCCGAACAGCGCAATGGATGGGATGGTGTACACGAAATTGACCAGCGCAAGCACGGGCTTCGCCCCTCGCCTCCATGTGGCGATGGCGATTCCCAGCGACAGTCCGATGAGCGCCGCCAGTGCAATGGATATGAGCGAGATGCCGATATGCTGCAGAAGGAGCTCGAAAAACCAATCGCGTTTTTCAACGAGCAAGGCCAGGGTTTCGGTCAGAATCAAGAGGAATCCTCGCTTTCGCACGTGGTGACGGACGCTACGTCGAGGGTTGAGATGCGGACTGCATGGTTAAATCCTACAGACTTCGTCAACATTGTAATCAAGTGTCGGTGCTTGGGCGCGGCAAGGCGGTCGTGTTACCTAATCGCCACGAGACGGTGGATTCCCGGGTACTGCCTGTGGTTTTCGCCGGGTGACTGGCATGCATTGATTGCGCAGCGGGTCGCTGCGCTTTATCATAATAAAGAGAGACGTATTTTCCCATTCGCCATATCCACCAGAGACCGCGTGTTTCAAGGGCGGTCATCGCGTGCAGCATGGTATTTCGGAAGAGGGGCCGCGCTCGCGCGGCAGGAAGGATGCGCCATGGCAACTGAAAGCCAGATCGCTCTGTACGAGAACTTCAAGGCGATCAACACCATCGAAACCGCGAGCTACGACCAGTTCGACGTGAAGCGCGGCCTGCGCAACGCCGACGGCACGGGCGTCATCGCAGGTCTTACGAACATCGCCAACGTTCACGGCTACGTGGTCTCAGACGGCGAGAAGGTAGCCGACGAGGGTATGCTGCGCTATCGCGGCTACGACGTGTACGACCTGCTGGACACCAGCGTGGCCGATCGCCGCTTCAACTTCGAGGAGGTGGCGTACCTGCTGCTCATGGGCGAGCTGCCCACACAGGAGCAGCTCGACCGCTTCATCGCCGCGCTCGATGCCGAACGCGAACTGCCCGACGGCTTCACTGCCTCCATGATCATGCGCGACACCCCGCCCGACATCATGAACATGCTGCAGCGCACCATCCTGCTGCTGTACGCCTACGACGCGGACGCCGAGGATCGTTCGGCTCATCACGAGATCCACACCGCCATCTCGCTGATCTCGCGTCTGCCGCGCATCATGGTGCTGACCTACTACGCGAAGCAGGCTCGCTACAACAACGGCTCCATGATCATGCATCGCTTCATTCCCGGTCAGTCCACGGCCGAGACCATCCTGTCCATGCTGCGTCCCGATCGCCAGTTCACGGCTGAGGAAGCGCGCATGCTGGACATCATGCTGTGCCTGCATGCCGAGCATGGCGGCGGCAACAACTCCACGTTTGCCACGCGCGTGCTGACCTCGTCCGACACCGATCCGTACTCCACGTACGCCGGCGCTATCGGTTCGCTCAAGGGGTCGAAGCATGGTGGCGCGAACCATCAGGTGCTAGCTATGCAGCAGGAGATCAAGCAGAACGTAGCCGACTGGTCCGACGAGGGCCAGGTGGCCGATTACCTGGCGAAGATTGTCAACAAGGAGGCTTTCGACAAGACGGGTCTCGTGTACGGCATGGGGCATGCGGTGTACACGAAGTCCGACCCGCGCGCCATCATCTGCAAGCAGTTCGCCGAGAAGCTGGCCGTGGGCACGGAGTTCGAGGCCGAGTATCGTCTGCTGGAAAGCATCGAGCGCCTGGCGCCCGAGGTGATTCTGCGTGAAAAGGGCACCAGCAAGGACATGTGTGCGAACATCGACATGTATTCGGGCTTCGTGTACTCGATGATGGGCATTCCCGAGGATCTGTTCACGCCGCTGTTCGCGTGCGCGCGCATGTCCGGCTGGGCTGCGCACCGCTTCGAGGAGATCGTCTCCGGCAAGCGCATCATCCGTCCTGCGTACAAGTCCATTCGCAGCGGCAAGCGCGATTACGTTCCCATGAGCGAACGCTAGGGGCGGGGCGGCCGTCGGCTCGGGTCGCCTGTTCGCGCGGCGCCTGTGCGGCCGGGTGTCGGATCGTTCGACATTGCGCCGCGAACGAATGTTTCACGTGAAACATTCACGACCGAACGCACTCTAATGAACAACGTGCTCCTTTCCCTAGCGGGTGGGGAGCGCGTTTCTTTTTGCGAAAGATTCGCCCGCCTCGCTGCAGTGCCCGAGTTCTTCGCTGTCTCCTGAGATCGCTCCGCCACGAAGGCGCCCAAGCCCCTCGCTGCGTTTCGTCCGCTCCGCCACGAAAGGGCCTGGTCCCTTACCGTGCTCCGTCCGGTTCGCCGGCGCTCGCGGCTCATGGACGTTTTTTGCGCAGCCTTCTGCAGCAAAATCGAGTTTTTGGCAGTCTTTTCCTGGTTTCAGCGCAGTTTGAGGACGCTCGGCGCCGTGCCTGCCGGTAAAACGCCAGGTCGCGTGTTTCCCTTTATGGACGGAGAAGGGCTCAGTCTGCCAAACCGGCGATTTTGCTGCGCATGAGCTGCCCGATCATGCACGGCCGAAGCCGGCTCCATGCGCGCGAAGCGGCCGCCTCCCGAATGTTTCACGTGAAACATTCGCTCGTGAGCAGGGAGTTCAAGCCGGAAGGCAGGACCGAACAAAGAAAAGCGCCCGGAACCAGCTGGTTCCGGGCGCGCTGCGTTTCTGGCGGAGGCGGTAGGATTTGAACCCACGAAGCCTTGCGGCTTAACAGTTTTCAAGACTGCCGCCTTCAACCACTCGGCCACGCCTCCGCATGGGGTTTGCGCGTGTGCGCAACGTTTAGGATATCATGCAGTCAATCGCAATGCGACAAGAAATTGACCGCGCATCGCACGAAGCCGCATCGCTCGTCCGTGTCGGCTGCTCGTAAGCGTCCTTTGCGCTTTCGGCTCATTCCACGATGGTTGCGCTCTCGGGGCTTTCAGTTGCGGCGGCGGCTCCGGCTATCTTGCCGAAGACGAGTGCCTGAATGAGGCCGTTGCCGCTCATGTAGGCTGCACCTCCGCGTGAGGAGAATCCTTCGGTGCAGCCGCCAGCTGCATATAATCCCTTGATCAGGCTCTTGTCTGCGCGCAGCACGTGACCTGCTAGATCGGTTGCCATGCCGCCCTGCGTATGGCGAATCTCGCCTGTAACCTTCACTGCGTAATACGGGCCATCGAAGCTTTCCGGCAGATGGGATCGGTTGAATTTATCCTCGCCCTTTTCGATGGCGGCCTGATACTCTGTGATCGTCTTTTCCAGCGTCGCGGCGTCCGTCCCGATGGCGGCGGCCAGCTCGGCACTGGATGCACCTTTCATTACGATGCCCTCCGCTTCCCACTCAGCGTATTTCGCGCTCTTCGCTACCTGCGCGTCGGTGAAGCATAGGTAGGCGATGTTGTCGGATTGCGCTATGACATGAGGGGACAGTTCGGAATAGCCGGTGTATTCGTTGGCGAAGCGGTTGCCTTCTTGGTTCACCATGATGCCGCCGTTGTTCGCAATGCCTTGTTCAAGCGTTTTGCCGTTGTCTACTCCGTGAAACGCATGGCCTTGGTAAGCGCCCATGTTCTGGAGGTTCGCGCCCAGCTCTTGCGCCCAGAGGATGCCTTCGCCGGTAGCTCCTGGCGCCACCATTTTGAAAGCATCAACGGCCTCGGGGCAGTATTGCGCCAGCATGTCGGGGTTGTTGGCGAACCCGCTCGATGCAAGGACGGTGTTCTTTGCCAGGATGGCCAGCTCGTCCTTGCCCATTTTGCCGTAAGCGCCTACGACGTCGTCGCTATCGTCCGCGAGCACCAGTCCCTGCATTTCGCATGACAGCATCTGCGTGATTGCGTCGTTGGCGCTCATGCTTGCGACGAGCGCATCGGTCAGTCCCTTGCCGGCATCGGCGGTGGTATGCATGCGGTGCGCAGTCTGACCGTAATACAGCGCTTGGTCGATGGTCCACACTGCGCCGTGCTTCTCGGTCCACTCGACGATGTCTTTTGATTGTTCGGTCACGGTGCGCACTAGGTCGGGTCGAACGCTGTAGTTGTTCGGACGCATGATGTCCATAACGCATGCGTCCACGCTGTCGTTTTCGCCCATGTCCATTTGCTGCTGAGTGCCTACGGCGGGAATCTTGCCGCTTGAAAGCATGGTGGCTCCGCCCAGAACGCTTGTCTTCTCGCACAATGTCACTTGCGCGCCTTGCTCGGCAGCGCTGAGCGCGGCGCACAGGCCCGCTCCGCCTCCGCCGATGACCAGCACGTCGGTTTCGGTTTGCGTCATGCCGGCGATGTCGCTCTTGCGCTTAGCGAATTGATAACTGCTACCTTGCGACGAGGTTTTTGCTGCGCCCCCGGTCTCGTTCTCGTTGGGCGAGCAAGCGGCGAGCGCGCCTCCCGAGGCAAGAACGACCGATCCCAACCCCAAGCCCTTCAAAAGGTCCCTGCGTGTCAGATTTCCCATGACAATCCCCTTCCTGTAACGGTGCGGGCATCCCGGCCCGCTCTTGGAGCACTATACGTTTGACCGTGCGGGTGCGAAAAGAAACTCTTATATGCCATGAAGCGTCAACTAGAAGTCGACGTATATCGGTAATACCAGGTCAAAAGGGTGTACGTCATGCGCATCGACTTATCTTGCGATAAGGAGCGCAACCTTGTAGGCTTCAAGCGCAGTCGTTTTGTCTATACTGAGATAAGGGGGATCCGACCGCGTCGTCACTTGTCGGGAGCGGTCGAGGGGACGCGCGAAGGCCATAGGCGAGGGGAACAACCATGGCAAAGTTTCGTATGGATGTCGATCAGAAAAGGTATTTTTGCACGCTGTGCTCGGAGGGCAGCATCACTCGAGCCGCGCAGTCGCTTTACCTTTCGCGGCAAGGTTTGTCGAAGAGCATGAAGAGCCTCGAAAGCCAACTGGGCGCGCAGCTTTTCGTCCGTGGCAAGAAGGGCGTCGAGCTGACGGCGGCGGGCAGGATCCTTCTCCGTTATCTGCACGAAGAGGGTCGGCTGTGGGATGCGTGCGTTGCCGATATCCGTTCGGTTAGCCAAACGGATTCCGAGCTGGTGCGCGTGGGTTTGCTCAGCATGTACGTGGGGTACAGCCAGAAGCGAGGGTTGCTGGCGAGCTTCCAAGATGATCCGCGCGTAAAGATCGAAGTGGTCGACGGCGACCATGATGCATTCTGGAAAGCTATAGCGGAAGGGGAGCTGGAGCTTGCGTTTTCCATAAAGCCTCCTGATGATTTGGGATTGCCCTCAATAAAGCTATGCGACGACGGTTTGTCGGTCTTGCTGTCGGCCAGCGACCCGTTGTCGCGCAAGAGGTTCATCGACTTCGAGACGGATTTGAGGGGGAAGACGGTCATCCAGACGAGCCCTTGCAAAGGCAGGCTGTACGAGGCGACGTTTCGAAAATACGGCATCAACATGACGTTGCTTATGCATGACAAGAACCTTATGTTGGCTCAGGTTTCAATCAGCAAAGGCTGCTTTATTATTCAAACCGAGTACGCAAAAATGCTGGTCACCGATCAGGTTTGCATGAGACCGCTGATCAATGCGCCCATCGAGATGGACTCTATGCTGGTGTTCGCCCCTGCGCTACGCCCTATGGCGCGTGCGGTGGCGCGCCATCTGCTAGCGCCGTACGGCAAGGAAAGCGAACTCGATGCGTATTTTGGCATATAATAAGCGACATGACCGATGAAGACTACATGCGCATGGCAATCGAGGAAGCGCGCCGCGCCGAAGAGCTGGACGAAGTCCCCATCGGGGCCGTTGTCGTCTACGAGCCCATCGATCCTGGAACGCGCCGCCCCTTGGCCGAGCCGCAGGTGATCGCGCGTGCGTGCAACCTGCGCGAGACTACGCAGGATCCGGCGGGGCATGCCGAGTTCATCGCGCTCAAACAGGCAGCCGAGCGTTTGGGCGTGTGGCGGTTAACCGGCTGCACGGTGTACGTGACGCTGGAGCCGTGCGTGATGTGCGCGGGCCTTATGCATCAAGCGCGCGTCGACCGCTGCGTGTACGGCGCGGCCGATCCGAAGGCGGGCGCTCTCGGCACGCTGTACGCGGTCAACGCAGACGAGCGCCTCAACCACACCTTCGAAGCTGTCTCCGGCGTTCTGGGCGATGAATGCGCCGAGCTGCTGCGCAGCTTCTTCGCGCGCAAGCGCAAGAAACGAATGGAATCGAAATGACGCAACCGAGCAAGAACGGCGAAAACGCCGTAGACATGCTGGCCGTGGCTCGCATCGCGCAAGGCGTGGACATCGCGGGCTTCGCCGGCCCCGATGCCGTCAAGCTGGTGGCACCGGCGAAAGTGAATCTGTTCCTCGACATCGGTGCGAAGCGCGCGGACGGCTATCACGAGGCCGTCAGCATCATGCATGCGCTCATGCTGCACGACGTTTTACGCATGAAGCTGGCGCCGGGACGCGGAGAAGGTCTATCCGTCGATCTCTCGTGCGTTGCGCGCGAAGGGCTCGCGATGCTCGATGTGCCCGTGGAGAGCAACATCGTGGCGAAGGCCGTGCGCCTGCTGGCTGAAAAATTGGAACGCACGGCTGACGAGACGGTGGTCGCCTGCCTCGAGAAGCACATCCCCGCCGAGGCCGGGTTGGGCGGCGGCTCCTCTGACGCCGCCGCGGCGCTGCTGGGCGCTGCGCACTTGTGGGGCGTGCCTGCCGACGATCCGCGTATCGAGGAAGCAGCACGAAGCCTGGGTGCCGACGTGGCGTTTTTCCTGCATGGCGGCTGCGCTTGCTTCACGGGCGTGGGCGATGCGTTCGACCATGCCCTTGCGCCCATGAACGGCAACGTCGTGCTCGTGAAGCCCGAGGGCGGCGTGTCCACGGCTGCCGCGTACCGCGCGTTCGACGAGCATCCCACGGCCAATTCCGAGGCCGATCGCGAAGCAGCCCTCGAAGCCCAGCGCGCCGCCGACGTGCCGCTGCGCAACAACCTCGTGCCCGTTTCCGAGCACCTGCTTCCGGCGCTCGTGGACATCCGCTTGTGGGCTAGCGAGCGCGTCGACGTGCAGCGCGTGCTCATGTCGGGCAGCGGGTCGGCCGTGTTCATGCAGTGCGCCACGTTCGCCGATGCAGGTCGCGTGGCCGCCGAGGCGCGCATGCGCGGCTGGTGGGCGCGTGCTACCATGTTCGGCTCGGCGCGTGCGGCCGTGGTGCCGAACCGCTGAAATTTCGGCAGCCCGATGCATTCGCGAAATCTAAGTGTTACGATTCGGTTTACCAATCGGTAGCGGATTTCCTGAATGGCATGCACGATGGTAGAATGCTAGCCACGTAACAGCAAAGGAGAGCTATGAGCATCCCATTGATCATCATCCTCGTCATCGTCGTCGTGCTGGTTGTGGCCGTGATCGGGCTATACAACAACCTCGTCAAGCTCCGCAACATGGTGGATAACGCCTGGGCGCAGATCGACGTGCAGTTGCAGCGCCGTCTCGACCTCATCCCGAACCTCGTCGAAACCGTCAAGGGCTATGCCGCCCACGAAAGCGGCACGCTCGAGGAGGTTACCAAGGCTCGCACCGCCGTCATGAACGCGCCTACGCCCGAAGGTAAGATGCAGGCCGACGGCTTCCTCACCGGTGCGCTGAAGAACCTGTTTGCCGTCGCGGAGGCATACCCCGACCTCAAGGCGAACACGAACTTCCAGCAGCTTCAAGCAGAGCTGTCCAACACTGAAGACAAGATCAGCTACATGCGCCAAAGCTTCAACGACACCGTCATGAAGTACAACACTGCGATCCAGACGTTCCCTGCAGTGCTCATCGCGGGCATGATGGGCTTCAAGCAGCGCGATAGCTTCGACGCGACGGCGGGCGCGGAAGTCGCTCCCAAGGTGCAGTTCTAGCCAAGTTCAACGAGCGTCGCGTCTCTGCGCGGCGCTCGTCGAAAACTATTTTGCGTAGGGTTCGCTGCGCTATCTTGGCGCCTCGTGCTGGCGGCCGTGCGCGCTAGCTTCGCTGAGAGGCGTCTTGCCGCCGTGGATCCTGCGCCCGTCTATCGGAGCGGCTTCATGAAGAAGGTTTCATCGCGGAAGCACGATCGATTCGGTCGCGTGCTCGATTCCGACCCGGTCTATCTTATCGCGGCGCTTGCGCTCATGGCGCTGCTCGTGTCGTTCTACGCGGTTCTGTTGGTGAATATGAACGCCATCGATACGAAAACCGAGGATCTCAAGGAACATCCCTACGCGGTCACCGTTGCGGCAGGTCGAGCCGAAACGCTGCTCATGCAAGTGCGAACGCTGGACAACCGCTTAGCGTTCGCGCGCACGCCGGAGACCGTCGCAAGCGTTAAAACGGAGTTCGCCTCCATCGACGAGGACCTGCGCACAGCGTTCAGGGTGGTTGAACAGCGCCATCACGGCAATCCCGAGAAAGTAAAGGACCTGGTAAGCAACTACGAGGAGTTCAGCGAGTTGCAGGATCGACTTATCGCCCTCAGCTTGAGCGACGCAGACGACGAGGCGGTTGCCGCTTTTCTGGCGAGTGAAATCGACCCGCGCATCGATCGGATGCTGGAAGACAACCAGGCCATCATATCCGCCGCCGCCCGTTCTTTCGACCAGTTGTACAAGGCGGTCGGCAAAACCCGCCAGGATACCATGTTCACGGCGTCGGTGCTTATGACGGCCGTGATGGTGGCGCTGGTGCTGTTCCTCGCGGTGATCAAGCGCAAGAACCGGCAAGAACGCGAGCTGCAGGAAAGCCTGCGGTGCGCGATGGAGAAGGCGCAGGATGCCAGCGAAGCGAAGTCGCGCTTCCTGTCGAACGTGTCGCACGACATCCGGACGCCTCTCACGGCCATCATGGGACTCGTCGACATAGCCGTCGAGCATATCGATGAGCGCGATCGCGTGAAGGAATGCTTCGACAAAGTGCAGCTGTCGTCGCATCACCTGCTCAATCTCGTGAACGACGTGCTGGATATGAGCAAAATCGAAAGCGGTCAAATCAACCTGTGCTGCAAGCCGTTCGACCTGCATGTCGTCGTGGAAACGCTCGGGTCTATCGTGCGTCCGCAAGCCGATTCGAAGCATCTGACGTTCTCGGTGTTGCGCGTCGACGTCGAAGACGGGCTTGTGCTGGGTGACGAGATGCACGTGAACCAGGTGCTCATCAACCTGCTTGGCAACGCCGTCAAGTACACCGAGCCGAGCGGGACGGTAAGCCTTGCCGTCGAGGAGCTGAGGGGCGACGAGCGCGTGGAATATGCCGCCCAGCACGGTCTTTCGCTTGAGCCGACCAGCCATGACGGCTTCGATATGCGTATTCGCCTGATCCGCTTCATCGTGGAAGATGACGGCATAGGCATGTCGAAAGAGTTCATGTCGCGTTTGTTCGACCCGTTCGAGCGCGAGGAGGTGCCTACGCGCTTATCGGTGGAGGGGACTGGTCTGGGCTTGTCCATCGTTAAGAACCTCGCCGATCTCATGGGCGGTACCGTACAGGTGCAAAGCGAGCGAGGGCGCGGATCGCGTTTCACGTTGGTGCTGCCGTTCGAAGCTTGCGAAGGGGATGCGTGCAAACTGCAGTTGGAGGAGTCCATCGAGGCCGAGCGCTCGGATGCTGCGGTTTCGGCGGTGTCATGCTCCTGGCAGCATGTGCACGTGCTACTTGCGGAAGACAACGAGATCATCGGCGAGATAGCGGAGGAGATCATCGCTTCGACGGGCGCCACGGTCGAGCGCGCCTGGAACGGCCTGGATGTGCTCGATCTGCTTGAAGGCGCGCCCGAAGGGCGCTTCGACCTCGTGTTCATGGATATCCAGATGCCCGGCATGGACGGCCTCGAGGCGGCGCGACTCGTTGTCGAACGCTACCGGGAAGCAGGTCGCGCACGGCCGCCCATCATCGCCACCACGGCGAACGCCTACGAGGAGGATCGCCGCCGCGCGCTCGACGCCGGGATGGACGGATTCGCCGTGAAGCCCATCGGGAAAAGCGAGGTGTGCCACCTGTTTGCGACGTTCGTCGACGCTAAGATCGACGAATAGATGGCTCTTCTCGATGATATGAGAGCAACGCGCGCCGGTCTGGTATGATGCGGACAACGCTAGCTGCCGGATGCCCGTGCATCCCGACCTGGGAAAGGAGCACTTTCCGTGTTCGCTCGACTGTCGCGCATCGTCCCGATGCTTATCGTGTTGGCCGTGGTGGCGGCAATCGTATACATCGTGGCCGCATGGCGCTATTCCCCGAACCGAGCGAAAGAGCTGCTCATCAGAATATTCACGGCTATCACGGGTGCCGTGTCGGCGTTCTTCCTGCTGGTGTGCGCCTACGCGTGGCTCGAGCGCAACGGAGCCGTGTTCGATCTGTCGTTCAGCTTTTTGTTGACGGCGCTTATCGGGCTTGCGGTGACGCGGATATGCCGCGCGGTGTTTTTGCGCCACAACCCCGCGTACCGCATCAAGGCCGCGAAGACGACGACTCCGGGTTCCCGTGTCAGGCGTTGGCGGAAGAAATAGGAAAACCCTCTTACGAGGGTTTGAAATGCGGTGGCGGAGAGCTGGGGATTCGAACCCCAGACACCCTTTTGGGGTGTACTCGCTTAGCAGGCGAGCACCTTCGGCCTCTCGGTCAGCTCTCCGCGGTATAATAGGTGCGGTTTGCTATGATACCGTGACCACCTCCAAGTTGCAAGGAGCATGATCATGCAAAACATGAGCGGTTCGCAACTCCGCGAATCCTTCGCTTTTTCCCGACGAAACGCCGTGCTGTTTTGCGCGGCGCTCCTGGCGCTCGCATGCGCGCTTGTGGCGCTGGCTCCCGGGCAGGCTCACGCGAAGTCGTACACTATGCCGAAGGTGGATATCCAGGCCCAGGTGGAAACCGACGGCGCGTTGCAAGTGACCGAGCAGCGCACGTTCGATTTCGACGGCGATTTCTCCGCGGTGTGGTGGACCTTCGACGGGCTTCCGCAGAACGCTTCCCTCAAGATCAACGGCGTGCGTATGGCGAACGTCGATGCCGATGGCACGGTGGTGGGCGACTGGACGACGTTGCCGAGCGAGGCGTTCGTGCTCGGCTGGCGCGAATCGGGCGGGCCTGGGAAAGATTCCTACTCGTTCGACGCGCCGAAGAACAGCGTGTACGTGTTCTTCAACGCCTCCGACGACCGTCGCATCATCGAGCTCGATTATACGGTGGTCAACGGGGCGCAGGCGTATTCCGACATAGGCGAGGTGTACTGGAAATACGTGGGCTCCCAATGGAAAGAGGCTTCCGACAACGTCACCATGACGTTGGCGCTGCCCGTACCGCAGGGTACCGAGGTCGTGCCGGGAGAGAACGTGCGCGCATGGGGTCATGGACCGCTCGACGGCAAGGTGACCGTGAACGCCGACGGAACCGTGACGTATGCCGTGCCGCATGTTGCGGCAGGTCAATTCGCCGAAGCGCGCGTGGCGTTTCCGGTGAAGTGGTTAACGAACCTGTCGCCCGAAAGCGCGGCGCTGCATCAAGGGGAAAACCGTTTGGACACGGTGCTGAAAGAAGAAAAGGACTGGAGCGACCAGGCGAACCGCACTCGCGTTCTTTCGTTGGCGTTCGTCATCGGCTGCGGTGTTGTCTGCGTGCTGCTGCTCGCCTGGGCGCTGCGCGCCTACTTCAAGTACGGACGCGAATACCAGCCCCGGTTTACCGACGAGTATTGGCGCGACGTGCCTGACCCCTCCATCCATCCGGCGGCTATCGGACGCCTGTGGCGCTGGGATCGCGAGAGCCAAGACGATTTCACGGCTACGCTCATGCATCTTGCGCACGTCGGCGCCATCCGCATCGACGCGGGCAGTTACGAGGAACCCGGCGCGTTCGGGCGCATGAAGACCGTGGACGACTATTACATCACAAGGTTGCCTGCTGCCGACAACGTGACCGATCCCATCGATCGTCAGGCGTTGGATTTGCTGTTCGGCACGTTGGCCGGGGGAGCCGACTCGCTGTGGTTCGGCACTATCAAGAAGTACGGCGAAGATCATCCGCAGGAGTTTGTCGACGCGATGCAGGGCTGGCAGGGCGCGCTTTCGGCGGCGACGAACCGCGAGGATTTCTTCGAGGCGAAAGGCAAGCGATACCAGGGCTACCTCATCGCGCTTGCCGTGGTGGTCGCTTTGTCCGGTGTCGCCATTTGGATACTCATGTCGAACTTCATCCCTCTGATATTCATGATTCCCACCGCCATCGCGTTGGGCGTGATCGGGAACTACATGCCGCGTCGCAGTGTGAAGGGCAACGAGCTGACGGCCAAGAGCAAGGCGCTGCGCAACTGGCTGACCGACTTCTCGTCTCTTGACGAGCGTCCGCCCACCGACGTGAAGGTATGGGGCGAGTTCATGGTGTACGCCTACCTGTTCGGCGTGGCCGACCAGGCCATCAAGCAGCTGCAAACCACCATGCCGCAGCTGTTCGAGTACGACGGATCTATGGGCATGACGTACATGCCTTGGTGGTTCTGGTACACGGGAGGCCATACGGCTGCCGGCTCAGCGATGCCTTCGGTTAGCGACATGCTGCAAACGTCGATGACGAACACGATGTCAACGGCTCAGGCGGCGCTTTCGGGCGCTAGCGGGAACTTCTCCAGCGGCGGTGGATTCGGCGGCGGCTTCTCAGGCGGCGGCGGAGGCGGCTTCGGCGGCGGAGGCGGCGCCCGGTAAACCAGGCAGGAACGAACGCGGCCCCGGCAAGGGGTCGCGTTTTTTGTGCGCGTATCCGCGAACGAGGTTCCACGTTGCCATCCGATGGGCGAGCGGAGCGCACCTGGCGTCCGGAGCGAAGGCGCGAAGCGCCGGAGCATGAACAAGCACGGGCTGGCCGTGTGCGCCACCGCTGTCATCCTTCGACTCCGGCCCGCGGCCTCCGCTCAGGATGACAGGGCCTGCTAGTCAGAATGAACATGACTTAAAACATCATGGACAAAAGCATGACTTTTCGGTAGTTTTCCAAGGGAAAACCAGCAGAGTGGAAAAGGAGCCTGGAAGAAACCCCAGGTAAACGGAACGCCTCTTGTCGCGCGCCAAAGCAAAACTACGGAAAAGTGCCTGTTTTTGTCCATGACTCTTTAAGTAATATATAGAAGCGCACGAAACCAGGGCGTACGGAAGAGAAACTCGGCCGGCTTTTCGGACGCAGGAAGCATCGGCTTTTGAGCGCCCTTCGCCGCGGCGTTCCTGCGAAACATCCCGGCTTTCGAGCTTCTTCCTGCCGGAATACTCTCCGATTGACGATACGCCAAGCCGCTGGTGTCGGCGCTGCTGTTCGCGGTGCACATCGTGTACGTGTCGAAGTTCTCGGGGACGAACGACGTGCTGGTGCTCACGGTGATGCAGTTCTTCATCGGCGGCGCGTGCGGCGTGGCGTGCGGCGCCTGCTTCGAGACGCTCTCTCCCGCGTGGGCCCTCACGCCCGAGTTCTTCTGGAACATGGCCTACCTGGTCATCTTCGCGTCGTGCGTGGCGCTGGTCATCCAGAACGTGGCGCTGGCGCATGTGCCGCCCGCGCAGGCGTCGCTGTTCCTCCGTCTGGAATCGGTGTTCGGCGTGCTGTTCAGCGTGCTTCTGTACGGTGAGCAGGTGGGGCTCAAGCTGATCGTGGGATTCGTGCTGATCTTCGGCGCCATCCTGGTCAGCGAGATGTTCCCCCTGAAACGCAAGGACGTTGCAACCAATCAACTGGAAGCGGTGCCGGTCGAGCTGCCATGATACAATTGCTCCCAATGTGTGCAGTAAGGGAGGAACCTCATGGCAGAAAAAGACAACATCGTGCTCATCGGCATGCCCGGCGCCGGCAAATCTACCCTCGGCATCGTGCTGGCGAAGATCTTGAACTACGACTTCATCGACGCCGACCTCGTCATCCAGAACAGCTGCGACAAGACGCTGCAGAAGCTCATCGACGCGTGCGGTCCCGAGGGCTTCATCCAGGTGGAGAACGAGATTCTGCGCGAGCTGAACGCGTCGAAGTCCATCATCGCCACGGGCGGCTCGGCCGTGTACTCCGACGAGGCCATGAAGCATCTCGCCGAGATCGGGACCATCGTGTATCTGAAGATCACGTACGACCAGCTGGTCAGCCGTCTGAGCGACCTGCAGGAGCGCGGCGTGGTGCTGAAGGGAGGCATCGGCATGAGCCTGCGCGAGCTGTACGACGAGCGTCTGCCGCTGTACGAGCAGTACGCCGAAGTCACCGTCGACGTGAACGACCTGTCCATCACCGCCGCCGCCCGCAAAGTGGCCGACGCCCTGAAGCAAGCGTAATCGAAAATGAGACAAAGGGAATGAGACAAAGGAACGGAGATGCCGTCTCGTGTCGATCTCGTGTGAGACACCAACCCCGTCCCTAGTGTCTCACCCGGCGTCTCGTCCAAGCAAGAAAACGCCCCGCAGCTCGTTACAAGCTGCGGGGCGTTGTCGTTGCTGGTCGAAGCGCGATGCGGCTCTACAGGCCTTCTGTTTCGAAGCGCTTCTCAAGCGCCTCTTGATGGATGCTGTACTGCAGCGCCATCTCTTTTGCTACGCGTCCGCTCTTCACGAGATCGAACAAGCTCTGATCCATCGTGCGCATGCCCTCGGCACCGCCCGAGGCGATGGCGCTGTCCAGCTGATGCGTCTTCTCCTCGCGAATAAGGTTGCGGATTGCCGTGTTCGTGATCATGATCTCGAAGGCCGGCGCCGTGCCGCCGTCGACGGTGGGCACAAGCTGCTGCGACACGATTGCCTGCAGCACCATGGACAGCTGAATGCGGATTTGGCGCTGCTGCGAAGCGGGGAAGGCGTCGATGATGCGATCCACCGTGCCCGCGGCGCCCGTAGTGTGCAGCGTAGAGAACAGCAGCTGCGCCATCTCGGCCGCAGTCACCGCAGTGCCGATGGTGTCCTGGTCGCGCATCTCGCCCAGCAGGATGACGTCAGGGCTCTCGCGCATGGCCGAGCGCAGGGCCTCGCTGTACGTTGCCACGTCGGTGGGCACTTCGCGCTGCGTGACGATGCAGGTGCCGTGCTTGTGCACGTACTCGATGGGGTCTTCCATCGTGATGATGTGGCCGGAACGTTCATGGTTCAAGCGGTCGATGATGCATGCCAGCGTCGTGGACTTGCCGGCGCCCGCCGGGCCGGTGACCAGCACGAGCCCCTTCTGGAACTTGGCCAGGCGCAGCACCTCGTCGGGGATGTGGAATTCCGCCGGATCGGGCAGGCCGAAGGGGATGACGCGGATGACCGCTCCGTACGAACCGCGCTGACGGAAGACGTTCGCGCGGAAGCGCCCGATGCCGGGCAGGGCGAACGAGAAGTCGTCGTCGTGATTGCCGTTCTGCATGAAGGTGTCCATGTTGCGGCCAGATGCCTCGTAGATGGCTCCGACGAAGGCCTCGGTGTCGGCCGGCTTGAACGGTGCCGAATCTAGTCGAACCTGGCGGCCGCTCACGCTGTACGCCAAAGGAAGTCCTGCGATAATGAAGACGTCGGATGCCTTCGCGTCCACCATCTCTTGCAAGAGCTGCTCCAGTTTCATCGTGCTTCTCCTATCGTGTTTGCGCGGCGCCCGACCAGAGCGTGGCACCCGGGCCGTCGTTCGTCCACTGCGTTGTCGCTTTCCATTGGCTGATCTCGTATGTTGCGTTCGCGGTGATGGTTAATTCCACGTCAAGCGTGCGCCCGCTGGGGGAGGCGAACGTCATGAGCACTCTCGACCCGTCGCGCTGCGCGTCGGCCGGCAGCGCCTCGTCCACGGCGGCAAGCGCTTCGTCCAGACCGCCTCCGGAGGCTCGCACGTCTTCCAGAGCCGCGTCGATGACGGCCACCGCGCTTTGAGCGGCTTGCTCGTTCTGGTAAGTGTCGTTGGTGAACAGGGCCTGTTTCTCGGCGGCGGAATACGTCGCTTGCGCGGTGGTAGCCGAAAGCACGGCCATCACGGCCAGGCACAAGATGATGACCAACGTGAACAGGCTGATGGGGCCGATACGAACGCTGCCGTTGGTGCTGTTCATCGCTGCACCCCCTCGTTCGACACGTAGCGAGCCGTGTCTATCTGGTAGGTTGCTTCTCCGCCGCAAGATACGTAGATGTGGGCGGTGTAAAGCGTGCCACCCGGTTGGTTCTGGGCTTCCACGATGCGCGTCAAGTCGTACACGCTCTTGTCGAGGACGTCGATCGGCCCCTCGGGTTGTACCAGCTGGCCGTCGACGAGGACGTACTCTCCTCCCGTGTTGCCGCTGGTCGGATCAGCCGCGAACGCTTCGGCGTCGTTCGATGCGAGGATGATGGCGTTCGACAGGCGGTCGGCTTCGATGCTTCGTTCGTGCGCTCCGGCGATCACCTGCATGATCACGGCAAGCGACGCGATGAGAAACACCAGAAGCACAAGCGCCTCCACGATGAAAGCCGCGCCGTGCCAGGGTCGACGGTCGTGATCGTTGCCGCGGCGCAGGCGGGAAAGGTCGATGCCCATCAGGCACCTCCTCTTACGCTGCGCAGGGCAACCGAGGTGGAGCCTTGGTCGGTGTGCACGGTCAGCAGGCCGTCGGTGTAGGTGAAGTCGAAGGTGGAAGACCTCACGATCTCCCGGGCCTTCTCGGGCGTGAACGCCGTTCCGGCGCGCGTGTACTCTTCCACGATTGCCCCCTGGTAGGCGTACAAACGCGTCTCGTAGTCGCCGTTGCCCAGGTGTTCGGTCAGCACGAGCGCCAGCCCTTCGGGACCGTCGGCCACGCCCACGGCGTCGGTCCCGTCGGTGGCTCGGATGGAGTTCGCGATCAACGACAGCCCCAGTCGGGTATTGTCCGAGGAAGAGCGCACATCGTTCGCTGCGCGGTAGGCGCTCGTGCCCACCAGAAGCGCCAGCAGCAGGAACAGCGCGATGACGGCGAACAGCAGCGTGATGAACGCCCGTCCGCGCGCCTTTCCATCGCGGGCTTCGGAGCTGCGGTTGGACCCTGTCGCCTGGATCAGCGTTTGCACCATATCGCCCCTCATTTCGCCAACACCACGACGTTCGGCATGACGTTGTCGGCGAACACCTCGTATGTGATCGCGTAGTCGGAGCGATTCACGACCAACCCGTAGTTCTCCTCGAGATAGGCGAGCGACGAGGGGTATGCGCCCTCGATGGCGCAGCACTGCTTCGCGCTGTTCAAGATGGCGTTGCGCACCGACAGCTCGCCTTGCTCGCGCAGCGATGCTCCGATGGCGTTCGAGGAAAGCCAGACGAGCACGACGACCAGCACGATGGCGAGCAATCCGGCCATGCGCTTGCGGGTGCGCCTCCTGATTTCCTGTTTGGTCAGCTCGTGGTACATGGGACTAGCCGATCGATCCCATGATGCCGATGAGCGGGAGCATGACCGCGATGAGCGTAGCCCCCACGCCCACGGTGAGGAACGCGGCCAGCGTGGGCTCGACGCTGTCGATAAGGCCGTCGAGGCGTACGATAGAGTCGTCGAAGAACGTGTCCGACAGGCTTGCCAGCACGGTTTCCAAGCTGCCAGAGCGCGTGCCCACGACCAGCATGCGGGCGTAGATGGGCTCGAAGACGTTGTTGTCGAAGATGGCTTGCGCGAGGCTCTTGGCCTGGGCGGGATCCGTCATCTGCATCCGCACCGCTTCCAGCTGGGATTTCAAGTTCCCATGGTCCACCATGGCCACGGCCTTCTCCATAGCGGTATCGGTGTCCACGCCGGCAGCTACGAACGTGGCGAGCGCCGCGGTGAACCGACTAACGGCCATCTGGCGCATAGGCCCGCGCGTGAGGGGCGCCTTTTCGAACAGGCGCAGCAAGCGCTGGCGCCCTGCCGCCGAGCGGCCGGCCAGCACGCCCAGCACTACGAGCACGGTGCACAGCAGCGTAACGCCCAGAGCGATCCAGCCTATGATGATGGAAGCGTTCACGTATCCGAAGGAGCCGGCCGTCAAGTTGCCGGTGAGGCCATGGTACACATCCACGAACACGGGCAGAATGACGATGACGGTGAACAGCAAGATCGCCGACATGACGCACAGCAGCGCAGCCGGGTAGGCGATCGCGTTCTTTATCTTGGCGTACAGGCGATCTTCCTCGTCGTAGTATCTCGCCAAGCTCCACAGCACGTTCTCTAAGCGGCCCGCGTGCTCGCCTGCGCCCACCATGTCGACGACGTGGGAGGGGAAGCATCCTGAATCGTCCATAGCGAGCGCCAGGGGCTTGCCGACGATGAGTTCTTTGTATACGTCGTCGCACGCGCGTTTGAACGCGGCGTCTTCCATGTTCTCGCCCAGCAGAAAGACGGCTTCGTCCATCTGGATGCCGGCGGAGTGCATGACGGCGACGCTTTCGCAGAAGGCGGAAACAGCGCTGCTCTCAAGCATCTTCGTGGCCATGTCCTACGCGCTCCTTTTGTCTCGTGCTGCTACGTGTATCGTCATAATCAGTACGTGTAGAGGTCGGTGTACGCGATTCCGTCTCCCACGTAGCTCGACCCGCTTCCGGCCGCGAACGTCGTATCGATACGCGTCCACGTGTTCTGCTTGATATCGATATGGGCATCGACCCATGTGCCGTCAATATACACCATGTTCCAAGCGTGGTATATATTATCGGGCGATACGTACCCGGTGATTATCTTGCAGGGGATCCCTTGGCTGCGCAGCATGGCGGCCGCCAAGGATGCGTAGTCGAAGCAGATTCCCGAGCCGTCGGCGATGCACGAATCGGGGTTGGGAAGGTAGCCCGTCGCATCGGCAAGCCGAGCGGCTTTGTCCTCGTCGTATGCGATATTTTCAACGATCCAGTCGTAGATCCCGCGCACCACGTCGCCCTCGTTCTGGGCGTCGGCGGACAGGTCGTTCGCCAGCTGCGTGCTTTTGCTGGATGCGTCGTAGTCGCAGTAGACGCTCGGCCGGATGAACGGTTGGAATTCGTCAGCCAGCGTCACAGGCTGGTCGGCGAGCGAGTACAGCTCCGAATACCGTTGTCCGGTAGTGTTTTCCCAGACGGTGAACGTGTACGCGCCGCTGCCTTGAACGAGAGGGCACGAGATGGGCGTGCCGTCGCTGGGCAGATCGAAATAATACTGCGTTTCCGAACCTTCAAACGAAATTTGAAATTTGAGCCGGGTTGATGCAGTTGCCGAGACGGCCACGTAGCCTTTCGCCAGGCTCGAAGCGTCGATGCTCACACCGTTTTCGCCGCCGGCCGCCGCTTGGTCGAACGGGGAGAGCGCAAGCTCCGGCCGCTCGTAGGCCGGGCCGCTCGTCTGGCTCTGGCTGCCTGAGGGGTTCGTGGTTTTGCCGACCGCGTCGTTTTCGCTACATCCTCCCAGCGCGACGAGCGTCGTCGCCAGAACAGCTGCGCACGCGCTGCGGACGATCGCACGCAGCGTGCGGGCGCGCCGATGTTGCGGCGTGCAAGCTCCGTCGCGTTGTTTCCGTCCAGCGGCTGTGATGCCGAGCAGGTGCATGCGCCCTCTCTACGATTCATTGTCTCGGAGGGCATTATACCCCTCCTTGCGCACATACCGGATACTGTTGATTTTGGCACGAAAAAGCGATTCCCGCTACGTTGGATGCAGATGCTCGTTTCTTAAACGGCCAGATAGAATGCGGGTTTTGTTAACGCGTTGCCAATTGGTGTTTTAATGAGGCCACTACTAGAGCATTTGGGGTCGCAACGTGATAGAATATAGATTGGGTTATAGACTATGCCCTTGTTCTGTATTGCAGAACGTGGTATGTCAGGTCTGTCACCTACCATAAGATAGACGAGTTTTCAGCATATTCGACAACGTATGAGCTCATCGACAAGCGCAGTGCGTCTACGTGCTTGGATCGGAACTGCGAAGCGGTTCGCGACGAACAGCCGATCCTTCCGTAGCTGGCGAAAGTCTGGGTGATAGGTATGTTGGAGAAAATGCTAGATCTTAAAAACACGTTCGAAGGCAAGTTCCTTGCCGTTCTCATGTCTGTGGTGTTGGTCATGTCGATGACGAACATCCTGGCGTTCGCAGGCAACGAAGGTCAGAAGGACGGTTCGAAAACCGAGTCCGCTCCCACCGATCAGGTGGTCGGCGAGTCCGACAAGGAAGCGGTCGACGAGGCCGTGCAGCATGGCGAGAGCGCTGCGGCCAAGGATGCCGATGCGTCCAAGACGACGCCTTCCCAGCCTCTTGTTTCGACGACGGTCGACGAAGCCGTGGTAACGTTCGAAACTCAGAACGCGTTCGTGTCCGTGAAGGATCAGCTGCTCTCCGGCACGATGCTGACCACCGAACTGCACAAAGAGCTGAGGTTTGCAGCAAGCGCCGACACCGGCTTCGAGCTGGGAGCCATCACCGCGAAGAACGCCGCGAACGCCGACGTGCCCGTCACCACCCAGGACGGCGTGTCTAGCATCGCGGCCGAGTATGTCGACAGCACCTTGGTCGTGTCCGTTGTCGCCGCTGCGGTTGTCTCCGATGAGCCCGAAGTTGAAACCACGCCTATCACCAGCGATACCAAGATCGAGCCGGGCGAGGCGGACGAAAAGGGTGAACCCGAGGAGCCGAAATCGGAAGAGCCCGAGACCGATGAGCCTGAAGCCCCCGTTGCCGACGAAGACGTCGTCGAGGTCGAAGCCGACGTGAGCAACCCGGCGTTCGAGGGCTATGCCCAAGCCGGCAACGTGCTGGTGAAAGTGACCGCCGCCGAAGGCGTGCTACCCGAGGGTGCGACCGTGCAGGCGACGCGGATCGAGCGTCAGGACGTTGTGGACGCCGTGGCCGAGAGAGTGGAGAGCCAGGGCAAGGTGCTTGAAGATGCGATCGCTATTGATGTGACGCTGCTCGACAAAGACGGCAACGAGATCCAGCCCAATGGCGCCCTGAACGTCTGCTTCTTCGACGCGAACGTCGAGGGCGAAGAGGTGGGCGTGTACCGCGTGTCCGACGATGCGTCTCAAGTCGAGACCATCGGCGCCCGCCAAGCCGACCCCGCCGTCCAAAGCTTCGACGTGGATCATTTCACTATTTATGTGGTGGGAACGTCCACGAAAGCCGAATCTTACGATAAGGCATATGAAGTTGCGCCCGGCGGAACGGTAGAGTTGGAGGCCAGCAATCGATCTAGCAAGTATGGGGCCTGGTCTATCGAGGGTTCGGGGCGGTTCGTCTCTTCGAACAACAACAAGACGCCCACTGCAAAAGTGAAAATCAACGAAAACGCTTCGATCGGTTCGATCGTTCATGTTTCGTATCGGTCTGGGAGTTCCTCGTACGACCATTTCTACATCAAGGTTGTATCCAGCTCGTCTACTAAAGTCGCTTTTGATTTGAATGGCGGCACCGGCACTGCTCCGAAGGCTGTCGAGGGCGAAAACTACGTGACGCTTCCGGGTCAGGATGGATTTAGCCGCAACGGCTATGAATTTCTTGGCTGGTCGACGGCAAGAGATGCTAGCACGGTAACAGGGGGTTCGGCGGCTGCCAAGGTTTATCCTGCCGGTTCCGAATACTATCTCGAGAAAAACACCACTCTTTACGCCGTGTGGGGTGCGGTTTCTACGAATAACAAAAACTCCGTGAAAATAGCGATACGTACCGATGGCACGATTCCCGATGAACCTTCGATTCAGAACGCCGGCTATCGATTCCTTACGGATGCCGATACCGGAATGATCATGGTTCCGAGCGATTGGTTCTCTCCTCTGCACACTACCGCCGGAGTTGATAATGTCACTCCTATGTTGACCGATGCCTTCTGGGAGTACGTTAATGGTCAAAATATAGATAATAGATACTGGAACAGCGAGACTGAGTATGTTCAATTCTACGTTATCAAATGGCAGGTTGACGGTGGGGTTAAACCTTATGTTGGTGCGACCAATCCGGGATACGCTTGGCATATCGATGGCGTCGTAAAGAAAAAGGACAAGGTAACGCTAACGTATTCCGGCAACGGGCCATACGAAGGGCTTATTCCTGACAGCACCGAGCATGTTGCTGGGGAGCAAGTCGCGGTAAAAGGACAAAATTGGACCGATGCTTCGGGCACGTCTCGTGAGTTCTCGCGTCCTGGATACACCTTCGCGGGTTGGAACACTCAGCCGAACGGTTCCGGCGATCAGTATAATGCGGGCGAGACCTTGACCATGAATGGCAATGTTACCCTGTATGCTCAGTGGGTGCCCAAAGACAAGGTGACGATCAATTACGTTGCGTTATCAGGCGGCACAGTCGAACCCGGTCATGAATATCTTAACCCGGATCTTGACGACGCAAAGGGCTCCGTCGCGAAAGCGAAAGCCGGTTACGTGTTCGGTGGCTGGTACGACAATGAAGCGTGCAGCGATCAGCCGGTTGGGGAGAATGAGCGATTTACGCCTACTCGTTCCGATAGCGGTTGGGCGGATGGCACCACTTATTATGCCAAGTTCGTGGCCGAGCGCACCGCCTACACCGTCAACCACTACAAGGTCAACGCGGCCCACACCGCCGCGACGCTGGACAACGCCGAGAACCTCAACGCGACGACCGACACCGTGGTGGAGGCCACGGCCCAGACGATCCCGGGCTACACCTACCAGCCCCTCTTCGACGAGAACGACATGAAGACGGTCGCCTCCGGCACCGTGGCCGGCGACGGCTCGCTCGTGCTCAACCTGTACTACACGCCCGACGCCGACGCCCTGGCCTACCACGCCAACGGCGGCCAGGGCACCATGGCCGCCACCGAGGGCGTCACCGACCAGGTGGTCGAGGTGGCCGCCAACGGCTTCGAGCGCGCCGGCTACGCCTTCGTCGGCTGGAACACCGCCGCCGACGGCTCCGGGCAGGCCTACGCCGCGGGCGCCGGCTACGCGCTGACCGCCGGCGACGACGCGCTGTTCGCCCAGTGGACCGCCAACTTCACCGATCTTGCTGCTACGGGTTTTGAGGTGACTTACGACGGTGGTACGCACATTGTTCAGATCAGCGGCACTATCCTGCCGAGCGATATCGTCGAATACTGGTCTGGCGACACGAAGCTCGCTGCAAACGAGTTCGTCAATGTTGTTGATTCTGCCGAGGTGACGGTCAAGATTATCCGTGGCGGGCAGACTTGGACGAGCGATCCGGTTGTGGCAAAGATCAACCCGGTCGCTGTTGCCATCAACGTTAATAGCGACACCAAAGTCTATAACGCCGATGATCCGGTCTTCTCCGGCACGGTGTCCAAGTTGGTTTCCGAAAGCGACTTGGGCGAAATTACGTACGGGCGCCTCGCCGCTGACGCGAGCAAGGAGAATGTGGGCGACGATATCACGCTGACTGCGTTCTATACGGAAAACGATAACTACAACGTAACTGTGATCAACGGCAAGCTTGTGATTACACCTTCGGACGAGAACGCGATAGTCGCCACGGGCATCACCAAAACCTACGACGGGCAGACTGCGTCCATCGTTGCGAATGCTGCCCAGCCTGATTCCACCATTGAATACTCTGTCGATGGGCAGAGCTGGACGGCCATTAATCCGGTCTTCACCAACGTTGGAACCTACACGGTGCAGGTAAGGGCGACCAAGCCGAACTACGAGTCGGTGAGCGCTTCTGCCGACGTGGTTGTCAATCCCGCGACCATCACGGTGACGGCGAATAATCAGACGAAGATTGCCGGTGAGACCGATCCTGAGCTGACCTATACCTTTGCTGGTGCAGTCAATGACGAGATTGCTCGTTTCGCAGGAGGCTTGCAGCGCGAGGCGGGCGAGGAGGCGGGCGTTTACGCCATCAACCAGGGCGATCTTGTCTTGGTTGACAACGGTGCCTTCAGAATCGCCAACTATACGCTCGAGTTCGCGTCCGGCACCTTCACCATCACGGTTGCTCCCGTGACGCCGCCGACCCCGCCGACGCCTCCTACACCTCCGACCTCGCCGACTCCGACGCCGCTGCCCACGCCGGGCACCGTTCCGCCGGACAGCCCGATAGCGCCCGTCGTCACGCCGATCGTCGATGCGCTGCAGGGTGCGGCCGAGGCGGTCATCGGCGACAACGAGACGCCGCTGGCTGAGCCTCGCGAAACCGAGATCGGCGACAACGGCACGCCGCTTGCGAGCCATGACCATGCGTCCTGCTGGGTGCATTGGTACATCATCCTCGGCATCATCGTGACGGCCTTGTACGGAGCTTGCGTGGCGCTGCGTCGCGGGTTGTTCTCGCGCAAGCTGAAGAAGTACGAAGACGGATTGACCGGGGGCGGCGACCCCGCTCCCGGCGCTCCCTCGATCAGCGATGACGCTTCGGCGCCGATAGCGCCGAAGGGCGCTCCTGCGGGTGCGACGTTGGCTGCCGGATTGGGCGAATAGGGGTTTCATCATGAAGAAAAGCAACGTGATAGTATTCGTCCTGCTGGCCTTGGCTTCGGCGTTCTTCCTGTGGCTCTGGTACTTCCTGGGGCTCAACCGGGTGGACGAGCCGCTCGATCTGGTTTTGTCCATCGTGTGGTGGCTGGTCATCGTGGTGGCCATCGCCGTCATCGTGAAGATGGAGCGCACGCGTCGTCAGCGGGTTCGCACCGTGTACGTGGGCGACTGTGCCACGTTCAACAGCGAGCAGGGCTTGGCGACTATCGAAGGCTCTCAGCCGATGTCCGAGGTGATCGCGGGCATCCTGCAGAGCTTGAAGTACGATTTCTCGCGTGCGGATTTTCCCGATAAGGATCGCTTCGTCGTGAAGTATTTCGTACGCACGAAGCAGTTCGAGGCCGAGGAGAAGCAGGGTTCCGATACGGTCGTAGACTCTGAGCAGGCGTCTGCCGGAGCGTCGAAGCCGCAGATCCAGCAGAAAACGTGGACGGGAGAGGTGTTCATCGTGGAGACGAAGGAAGAGCGTCCCTTCGGCTCGCCCGAAGAATTGGCCCGCATCCTGGCCTCGCTCGAGCAAGCAGCGTAAAGAAGCGGCCCCGGTGACGGGGCCGCTTTCGTCGTTGCAGCTTGTGCTCCACGCCGCTTCTGCGCTGTGCTCTGCGGATGCAGCGATTCGGGACGCGCTCTGGTGCGCTAGCTCTGCCGCGCTTCCACGAACGTTTTGATCACGGAGACCGCTCCCAGCGCGTCCAAGTTGCCGGAGTTGATGCACAAGTCGTAGTTGCGCGCCTGCCCCCAGTTCTCGTCAGTGAAGTAGCGATAGTAGCTGGCACGGTTCTTGTCCACGCGTGCGATGCGGCTGCGTGCGTCGCTCTCGGACAGGTTGTTGCGCCGCATGACGCGCGCGACGCGCGCTTCCATGGGCGCGCTGACGAACAGGCTGACCAGACCCGGGTGGCCTTCCAATACGTAGTCGGCGCAGCGCCCGACGATGACGCACGGTCCCTCGTTGGCGATGGACCTGAGGATGTCCACCTCGGTTTTGTAGATGCGCGAGGCCACCGGGTGCTCGATGTCGGTGCCGCAGAAGAAGCTGTTGGGGTTCAGCAGCAGCGGCCGCATGGGCTTTTCGTCGAAGTCTTCCACCACGTCGCCGCTGAGGCCGCTCTCCTCCGCGATGCGCTTGAGCAGGAGCTTATCGTAGTACGCGATGCCCAGCTCGCTGGCAAGGCGCTCGCCGATCTCGCGGCCGCCGCTTCCATACTCCCTGCTGATGGCGAAAACGAGATGCTGGTCCATGCTGGCCCCTTCCGTGTTCCTGCGAACTCGACGCGATTTCGTTGAGGATATTGTACCTGAAAAAAGGCCGCGCCCGGAGAGAGGACGCGGCCAGGGAGGGAAGGACCCGAGCGCGATGCGCAAGGTCGCAGGGGTTGGTACGCTATGCCGAGAACGCTGCGGCGTTCTTGCCAGCGATGCGTCCGAACGTGTAGATGTCGGACATCGAGCAGGAGCCCAGGCGGTTCGTGCCCATCTTGTGGCCGGCCACCTCGCCGGCGGCGTACAGGCCGGGAATGGGGGCGTCGGCGTCGTCGAGGACCTGCGCGTCGGTGTTGATATGCAGACCGCCCATGGTGTAGTGCACGGCCGGCTTGTAGGCCATCAGGTAGTAGGGACCGCCCTCGATGGCGTTGAAGTCGCCGCGGAAGTTGAAGTCGGGGTCGTTGCCGTCCTTGCAGTACTGGTTCCACTTCTCCACGGTCTTCGCCAGTTCGGCGGCGTCCACGCCGAAGGGCTCGCACACGGCTTCAAGCGTGTCGCCCTTTACGATGACCTTGCGCGCCTCAAGGTTCTCGTACTCGTCCTCGTGCGTGACCAGCAAACCGGTCTCGTCGGCGTTCGCCTGGTTGAACAGCATGTACGCCTTGCCGTCGGTCTGCTCGACGATGGCGTTGGACAGCACGTCGCGACGATCCAGCTCCTCGACGAAGCGGTCGCCTTCCTTGTTCACCATGATGGCACGGCTTTCGAGGCGCACGTCTCCCACGTACAAGAGCGAACCGGTTTCGGGGTCGCACACGGGGTACGTCTGGATGTACTGCATGTCGATGAGGTTCGCGCCCGCAGCCTCGCCCATGGTGATGCCGTCGCCCGTGGCTCCCACCGAGTCGGTGGACAGGATGGAGTCGTCCATGGCCGGGTTGTACTTCACGCGCATGTCGATGTTCGAGCCGAAGCCGCCGCTTGCCAGCACCACGGCCTTGCACGCGATGGTGGACTCCTCGCCGGTCACCGTGTTCTTCACCTTCACGCCGGTGATGGCGTCGCCGCTTTTCACCAATTCGACGGCGGGGGAGTTCTTCGCCAGCGTCAGCGTGTCGATCTCTCCGGCGCGCTTCGTCAGCTTCGTGGTCATCTCGCTGCCGCTGTGCGTGATGGGGATGATGGAGCGCTTCGTGTTGTGGCCGCCGAACTGCATGAGGTCGTGCTTCCACGAGATGCCGCCTTCGAAGGTGAGCCACTGCGAGCTGTCCAGCGCGCCTTCCGCGATGATCTGCACGAGGGCAGGATCGCCTGCGTTGTCGCCGCCTTCCAGCATGTCCTTCGCCAGCGCGTCGGGGCTGTCGGCGATGCCTTCCTGCACCTGGATCCAGTTGCCCGGCGCGGCCATCTCGCCGCCTGACAGCGCGGTGTCGCCGCCGAACACTCCCATCTTCTCCAGCAGCACGACGCTCTTGCCTGCGTTCGCCGCCGTGATGGCCGCCGCGAAGCCGGCACCGCCGCCGCCCACCACCACGACATCGGCCGATGCGGGAAGCTCGGTCTGCGCGGGCGTGGCCTTGTCGCGCTTCCTCCAATCGCTCGACTTCTGGCCGGCCTGGTCGAGCGCGTCGCTTACGGCGCCGATGAATGCCATGCTGGAAAGCGTGGCTCCCGACACGGTGTCCACGTTCAGCGTCTGGTTGTCCACGATCAACTGCGTGAGCTCTTCCATGGCCACGTCGCCCATGCCCGGCGTCTCGCGCGAGTTGAGGACGGTGATGCGATCCAGGTTGCCGTCGGTGACCATGACCTCCACGTCGAACTGCCCGTGCTTGCCCATGCCCGATCCGATGCCGGCGGAGCTGCCCGATCCTGCGCCGTTCGAGCCTTTTGCATTCGACGAGCCGCTGGGCGCGCATCCCGCCAATGCGAGCGTGCCGCCCAAAGCGGCCACGGCGCCGCCGGTGATGAACTGCCTACGAGAAAAACGTTCCATGATGCTTCCTCCCTTACGTTGCCGACGTCGCGCACCGGCGTCGGGTATCCCAGGCGCTTACTCCCTGATCAAGCGCTGTTCCCAGACTATCGTTCTGCGGTCGAGCGACAATTGTCCGTCGGGGTTAAATGCATAACCCGCGGTATAACCCTCTTGCAAGCTGGACTTTCTTGGGTATTATGGGAGGGCGATTGAGGGGAGAAGCGTGACCGAGAAGGCGCAACAAGGGTTCGTCGATCGATGGAAAGCCGTGCTGCTTCGGGTGGCGGCTATTCCCTTCGTGTTTTTCGGCGTGGGGTTCTACCGCGCTTGGCTTGCAACGTTCTTTCGCTACGATGCGTTTCCAACCATATCGGTGTTCGATTACTTTTTGTTCGAAGGGGCGATCGGTATCGTCTCCTTGGCGTTGGCCTTCGCGGCGCGCCGTGTGACGCCGCTATGGGCGAACCGCAAAGCGGTGCTGGCCACGGGCGCGTGCATGGTGGGCGGATCGGCCCTCATCGTGTTGGCATGCTTCGCGGTGCCGTCCCCGGCGTTGAAGGTTGCGGGGCTGCTTGCGGCGGGCGGTGGCCTGGGGTCGCTCATCCTCATGTGGGCCGAGTTCTACGGCTCGCTCAACCCCATGCGGGTGGCGCTGTACCACGCCATGGCCATCTTCGTGGGCGAAGTGGTGAAGTGGCTGTTCATGGGCATGTCGGTGCCGTATCTCGCGTTCTTCTCCATCGTGTTGCCCATCGTGTGCCTGGCGTGCGTGCGTTCGAGCATGACGCGTCTGCCGGAGCGTGATCTGCCTCCTGCCATGAAAGAAGGCGACCCGAAGACCATCCCGTGGAAGCCTATCCTGCTGATGGCGGTATGCACGTTCGCGGGCGGCTTCGGAGCCCTTCCGACGCAGCTGCTGGTGCCGGGCAACGTGCTGGGCGCGATGTTCGTCACGGCGCTCGTGTTCTTCGGCGTGCTGTCCGCATCGCGCTGGTTCAACTTCGACACCATCTACCAGCTGGCTTTTCCGCTGTTCATCGTCGGATTCCTGTTCGTTATGCCCACCTTCGGGTCGAACGCGCAAATCATGGCGCTGTGCTACGATGCGGGCTACACCATGCTTTCCATGTACATCATGATCGTCATGAGCAACATCACGTACCGGTTCGGCGTGAACGCGGTGTGGATCAACGGCATCGAGCGCGGCATCCGCTACGTGGTCGAGCTGGTGGGGTGGCTCGCGTTCGCCGGCGCGTCGGCGCATTTGGGAGAAGAAGCCACGTCTATCCTGTACGGCGGCGTGGCGGTTGCCGTGGTGCTGACGTTCGTCGTGATCTTCTTCACCGAGCGCGGGCTGTCGGCGAAATGGGGCGTGGTGCTGAAGGACGACCCGATGGGCAGCGCATCGGCTGAGGGGCGGATGGCCATTCGCGTGTCCGACCTGTCGCGCGCGTACAATCTCAGCCCGCGGGAGGAAGAGGTGCTGCAGCTTATCGCCCAGGGCGACACGGTGGCCGAGATCGAAGAGGTTCTGTACGTGTCGCAGGGCACGGTGAAGGCGCACATCAACCATATTTACCGCAAGTTCAACATCCACAGCAAAAGCGAGCTGTTCGAACTGCTCAACGATGTGGAGAAGCCTGTGCGCAAGGGTCGCCGGTCTTCTTCGTCCGCTTGGGAGGACGAGGAGCGGCAAGCAGGATAGGGGCGGAACCGGTTGCGCATACAAGAACGGCTCCTCGGCGAGGGTTTGCCGAGGAGCCGTTCTCTGCTGTTGCGCGCTTGACGCGCGGAGTAGGTTAGTTGGCCGCGCCCAGGCGGTCGTCCAGCGGGTCGATGGGCGGGATGTCCCAGTTGTCGCCGGGCAGGTGCGGCGCCATCTCGTCTTCGTTGCCGGCAGCGGCCAGGCGGGCGAAGTAGTCCTTCGTCTCCTTCACCACCACGCCGGACAGCGCGATGAGGGCGATCATGTTCGGCAGCGCCATCAGGCCGTTGAAGATGTCGGCGATGGTCCACACAGCAGCCACGGTCATGTAGGGGCCGATGAACACGGCGGCGATGTACAGCCAGCGGTACGTCTTCACGGCTTTCATCGAGCCGTTGCTGAAGTACTCAAGGCAGCGCTCGCCGTAGTAGTCCCAGCCCAGGATGGTGGTGAATCCGAACAGCACCAGACATGCCATCAGCACGAATGATACCACTTCGCCGGGGATGAAGGGTAGTCCTGCCTGGAACGCGGCGGTGGTGACGGCCGCGCCTTCGAGTCCGGGGATCTGGTACGCACCCGTCATGACCAGCGCCAGGCCGGTCATCGAGCACACCACGATGGTGTCGAGGAACGTGCCGGTCATGGACACGAGACCCTGGCGCACCGGCTCCTTCGTCTGAGCGGCGGCAGCGGCGATGGGCGCGGAGCCCAGGCCGGCCTCGTTCGAGAAGATGCCGCGCGCGATGCCCTTCTGCATGGCGATGATGATGGCGCCCAGCATGCCGCCCGCAGCCGCCTGCAGGCCGAACGCGCTTTCGAAGATGGTGACGAACGCGCCGGGGATCTTGTCGAGGTTCGTAACGATTAGCAGCACCGAGAGACCCACGTACAGAACCACCATCGCAGGGATCACGCGCTCGGACACCTTCGCGATGCGCTTCAAGCCGCCGATGACCACGAGGCCCACCAGCACGGCTAGCACGATGGAGCCGATGACGGTGAAGATGGAGTAGTCCATGCCCAGGATGTTCACCGTGGCGTTCTTCTCGGGGTCGAAGAACCCGGTGATGGCGCTGGAAATGGAGTTGACCTGCGTGAACGTTCCGATTCCGAACAGGCCAACGCACATGCCGAAGAACGCGAACACCTTCGCCAGCCAGCGCCACTTCATGCCCATGCCGCGCTCGATGTAGTAGAACGGGCCGCCCAGCACGTGGCCGGTCTTCTTGTCGACGCTGCGGTACTTCACGGCAAGCAGGCCCTCGGAGAATTTCGTCGCCATGCCGAACAGCGCTGCCAGCCACATCCAGAACATCGCGCCGGGGCCGCCGGCGACGATGGCCGTGGCCACGCCGACGATGTTTCCGGTGCCGATGGTGGCTGACAGGGCCGTGCACAGCGCGCCGAAGCTGGTGACTTCGCCTTCGCCGCCGGTTTCGTTCTTGATCATATAGCGCAGCGCGCGCGGCAGCTGCCGGAACTGCACGCCCCGCAGGCGCACGGTGAGCAAAATGCCGCCGAACAAGATCAGCACCATAAGCGGCACGCCCCAGATGAAGTCGTCTATAGCGACGAGTCCATCGTTGATCATACTAAAAAAGCCTTCCACCACGATCCTCCTTCAACCAACTTCGTTCGGGCAACTTCTGCGAAACCCGTGTACGACGTGGCTGTTCTGGAGGATGCGAAGGAAAGCATAGGATCATGCTGACGCGACAAGCTAGGTAGCTTTGCTCTGTCCTTTTGCCTGAGAGTTTCAGCGGCATCGCGCTTGCGGCGATGCGCCTTGCCCCTTCGGCACCCGATCCGACGATCGGGATTCTCCAGAGGCCCCTTCCGCGCCCTGTCTCGCAAGATCCAGGACGTATCAACGGGGTGACGCTATGAAATTGTGCAGCTGATTGTAACAAGGAATGCAACCGTTGGTAACCCGTTATTTGACTTTTTCGTGCTAAAGGGATTGTTGCGGGACGGTGTCGATGCCGCTACGAGCGGAACACCGTTCGCGTGCCTCAGCTGCGGACGGCGACGGTCTCCTTACTGTTGCTGCTATTGCAACATTTTCACACGAGGAGGTCTTCTATGGCTCCCCAGCCAACTGTTCCTACCTGTTCGGTTTCGCGCGCGGGTCGCTTGCGCGCGTTCTTCGTTCTGATAGGGCTGGTCGCCCTCTGTCTTCTGGCGTTCCGCTCGCCGGCGCTCGCCGAGGAGGCGCAGCCCGATCCGTCCGACGACGCGCCTACGCCGCGTGCGGCGATGGACGTGACCGACAAGGTGTCCGTCGACGGCGTCAAGCTGCAGAAGAAATCGGGCGACAGCTGGCTGGACATTCCCGCTGGCACCACGCTGACCAGCGGCGCGTACGTGCGCATCTATATCGACTGGAGCATTCCCGATATGACGGACGTGCATGCGGGCGACACGTTCACGTTCACCGTCAACGGGGATGATCACTTCCTGGCCAGCGATTTCGGCCCGGTGAACCTCGTCGATCCCACGACCCAGAAGGTGATCGGCTCGTACGTGGTCAACGGCAACCGCGATGCGAACGGCAGCATGATCCCCGGTCAGGACATCACTATCGTGACCACGCTTTCCGACGACGGGGCGCAGTTCCCCTCGCTGCACAATGGCTTCTTCTCGCTTGAGGGCTACGTGACGGGCCAAGGCAACGATATCGTGTTCACGGTTAACGGCCAAGCGCTTCCGTCTATCGGCGTCGAACCGCCTACGACGGGTCCTCTGCCCGATACGCCGCTGATGAAGTACGGCTCGCAGGTTGCCGGCCAGAACCAGATCGTGTGGAGCATCGGCGTGAACCTGGACAATATCGTGGACGCGTACGCGAACTATGCCGTGGGCGGTTCCGACCCGTCGCCGCAGCAGCGCAACCTGCTGCTGACCGACGACTTGCAGGGCGGCCAGGCCATCACGTCGGGCGGCGTGACGGTGTACATGCCCGTGGTGGCTACCACCGACGCGGGGGAGGCGCAGACCGAGCAGTACGCGGCCTTCCCCATCACCGACCTGTTCGCGCTGACCGACGAGTCGGCGGCCGACGGCATGACGCAGGACGAGTTCGCGAGCAGCGTGCGCATGGCCGCCGTGCCCACCATCGGCGTGTGGGAGAACCGCGTGGTGTACATCGGGTTCGGCGACGTGCCCACGGGCGATGGGTCGAGCCCGCTCAATATCGGAAACATCCTGGACGGCCAGGGCGAGGCGGGACTTTCTTGGCTGCTGGAAGAAAAAGGTGCCACGCCTGCTCAGAAAGCCATCATCATGAAGTACTTCAGCACCTCGGGGCCGAACAAGGGCGACTTCACGTCGTTCATCGTAGAGCTGCGCAGCGACGCGTCCGAAACCGGGCAGTACGAAAACAACGCCACGCTCACCTACGGCGACAGCGGGTCGGAAGCGGCGCCCGGAAGCGCGCATTTCACCGTGATCTCGGGCGGCGTGGAGGTGAAGGACGGCAAGGCCGTTCTGAAGAAGGTGGACGCGGGCAATCCGGACGCCACGCTGCCGGGCGCCGTGTTCAGGTTGGAGAAGATGCAGCCTGACAACACCTGGGCGACGGTTGCGGGTTCCGAGCAGCTGACTACGGACGGAAGCGGGCTGATCACGGTGACGGGGTTGCTGTTGGGCCAGTACCGTTTCGTGGAGATCGTGCCGCCCGTCGGGTATGAGATGACGAGCGAGTCGGTGGAATTCGCCATCACGTCGACCACGCTGAACCATACCGCGAACGTTACGGCCGAGAACAGGAGGGCCCCCGTGCTGGGCAAGGTCGTGCTGACGAAGGCGGATGCGGACGCGCCGGGTGCGGTGCTGCCCGGCGCCGTGTTCAAGCTGGAAGAGCAGGCGGCGGACGGGTCGTGGGTCGAAGTGCCGGGATACGAGTCGCTTGTCACCGATGGCAGCGGCTTGATCGAGGTGGAACGTCTCGCGATGGGGACGTACCGCTTCGTGGAGGTTTCGGCTCCCGAGGGCTACGAGCTGGAGACGGCGCCGGTGGAGTTCACGCTGGCCGAGGACACGCCCGGGTTGGAGGTGGCCGTGACGGCCACGAATACCAAGAGCCCGGTGTTCGGGAAGGCGGTGCTGAAGAAGGTTGACGCCGAGGCTCCCGATGCCGTGCTGCCGGGCGCGACGTTCAAGCTGGAGCAGCGCCTCGCCGACGATTCCTGGGAGATCGTGCCGGACCGCGATGCGCTTGTCACCGACGCCGGCGGCCTGATCGAGGTAACCGATCTGCCGATGGGCGCGTACCGCTTCGTGGAGCTTTCGGCTCCCGAGGGTTACGAGCTGGAGACGGTGCCGGTGGAGTTCACGCTGGCCGAGGACGCGCCCGGCCTTGCGGTGGCCGTGACGGCTACGAACGTGAAGACCCCTGTGCTGGGCGGCGCGCTGCTCACGAAGGTGGATGCCGACGATGCGACGACGGTGCTTGCCGGAGCGGTGTTCAAGTTGGAGCAGCGTCTGTCCGACGGGACGTGGGCCGTGGTCGACGGCTTCGACGCGCTCGCCACGAACGATGAGGGAATCATCGAGGTGCATGGTTTGCCGGTGGGAAGCTACCGCTTCGTAGAGACGGCCGCCCCCGAGGGCTACGTGTTGGATGAGACGCCGGTTGAGTTCGGAGTGGAAGTGGGCCAGCCCGAGCAGGTCGAACTCACTGTGGAGAACGCTCCGGTGCCGCCCGACCCGGTTGACCCGGTGGATCCCAACGATCCCACCGACCCGACCGACCCGGCGAAACCCGTCGACCCTGCCGCGCCGGGCACCCCATCGACCTCGCAACCGTCGACTCCGAATGCCCCGGGCAAGACGTCCTCTGCATCGTCGATCGCCCGCACCGGCGACGCTGTTCCGCTCGCCGTTCTGGGCGCGCTGGGCGCAGTCGCGATAGGCGCGCTCGCCACGGCGCTTTTGGTGGCGCGGCGGCGTGCGGGTCGTCGCTAGCCGTTGTTGGAGTAGTTGTCGGCGTTCTCTTTGAGCTTCGCCAGCACCGCGACGAACGTGTCGAGATCCGCCTGGTCGATACCCTCGATCAGGCGGTCCGCCGCGTCGACGGTAACCGGCTGCGCGGCCATGACCAGCTCGTGCGCCTTGTCCGTCACCGAGATAGCGTGCGCGCGGCGGTCGGACTTGTGCTGGTTGCGCACCACGAGACCCTTGCGCTCGAGCGTGTCGAGGTAGCGGGTGATGGTGGCCTGCTCCTTGCGCGTGCGTTCCGCCAGTTGCTTCTGCGAGAGTTCGCCCGCGCTGTCCAGCTGGTTGATGAGGTTCCATTGGCCCGGCGTGATCTCGTAGGGCTTGAGCGCGGTTTCCAGCGACTTGGCGATGGCGCGCTGCGCGTCGTACACGAGGAATCCGATGAGGCTGTTATGCTGGTTGATCATGCTTGACCTGCTTCTGGCATGCCGCGCGAAGGTGGGGAGGGGCGTGCGGGCGGTCCGCACGCTGCGCTGGCCACGCTGAACGGCGATAGGGACTATAAAGTACCTGCTCAATTAATCACAATTGACCGGAACCCGTCAACTTCTTTGCGTCTCGCGCGTCCAAAAACCACGCCGCCGGTATCTAAGACCGCACTCGCGCTGCCTCTGCTGATGCTGCTCGCGTCTGCATGTCGTTGAAGCCGTCATTAACGTCTGTGATCGACGGCGATGGTTGCGCGCAAGCAATCTCGCACGCCGCAGGGCCGTTTCTGCACAAAAAGACGCGACGTGCGACACCTTGTCGGTTGCCGCATTTCGCGCAGTTTTGGTTGCTTTGGAAAACGCCTGATCGATATTGTAGCGATCGGAGGAGTATGGAAGGCTTCGTCGACAGGACGGTTGGAAAGCTCTTTTCGAGGCTTCCAGGCGTCGCACGTCGCGTCTTTTTGTGCAGAAACGGCCCTGCGGCGTGCATCGGCGTCGTCCCGTGCAGCGCCCCCGGTCCCGGTTCGGTGCGCATAGGGTTCTTGGCAGGTGCAGCAGGTAGAAAACGGCGTACGTCTTTCTTTCCTGTCGCCTCTCGCAGCATGTTTCACGTGAAACATGCGTACGTTTTTACCTGTTCGCCACGTATAACTCTCGTGGTCGCGACTATTCTTTATAAAGATAGCTTAAAGTCGTTGCACTAATAATATCAGGTAATATAATTAGCACTGCAAGTAAAAGGGGAACGAGAACGGGGAACTTGCAGTCCGGGGCGCTTTGAAGGGGGATTCTTCGACGCGCGCACCCCTCCGCATCTCCGACCCCTCCATGCAGAGTGAGGCAAAAGGAGGAGAGATGTCACTAAAGATGAGCCGCCGAGGCTTCGTGAAGGCTTCGGCCGTCGCGACCGCTTCGACGCTGCTGCTCGGCGCGTCGGCGACCACCGCCGCGGCCGACGAGGCAGCGGCCACCAGCACCTCGTCCGATGACGTGAAGATCATCCCCAGCGCGTGCCGCCAGTGCTACGGCCGCTGCGCGTTGTTCGGGCACGTCAAGGACGGGCGCCTCGTGAAGATCGAGGGCAACCCCGACCTGTTCAGCGAGGGCACGCTGTGCGGGCGCTGCTTCGCCATCCCGCAGGAGCTGTACAACCCGCTGCGCGTGCGCTACCCGCAGAAGCGCGTGGGCGAGAAGGGCTCCGGCCAGTGGAAGCGCATCACGTGGGAAGAGGCCTACGAGGAAGCGCGCGACCGCTTCACCAAGATCGGCGAGGAGCACGGTTGGCACACCATCGCGCACCAGTACGGCACGGGCCGCGACATGCTGCAGTTCCAGGCCATCAACAAGCTGTGGCTTGAGCTGGGCTCTACGGCCACGTTCGGCGTGGGCAACCTGTGCTGGGTGGGCTCGTACTTCTCCAGCCAGCGTTTGTACGGCGACGAGACGCAGTACACCGGCTGGGACGGCAACAACACCGACTGCATCCTCATCTGGTGCCGCCAGGAGCGCAGCCGCGGCTACTACGACTGGCTCACCGTCAAGCGCGCGCAGGAGCGCGGCGCGAAGGTCATCTGCGTCGACCCCCGCTTCACCTGCACGGCTTCCAAGGCAGACATCTGGCTGCCCATTCGCCCCGGCTCCGACATGGCGCTGGTGCTGGCTTTCATCAACGAGATCGTCCACTCTGACAAGTGCGCAACCGAATTCGCGCGCATGTACACGAACGCCCCGTTCTTCATCGACGAGAAGGACGCCGACGGCAACGGCACGGGCTACCAGCTGCGCGAGTCGTACCTCAAGGAGGACGGCAACGAGGAGCTGTACGCCGCGTGGGACGAGAACAGCGACCAGCTGATCTTCTGGTCCGGCGACTGGCAGAACACGAAGGGCGTGGGCGGCCCGAAGGCCTTCCAGTGGCTCGACGCCGAGGGCAACATCGTGGCCGACGCGAAGCCCGCGCTGTCCGGCAGCCATGAGATCAACGGCAAGACCTACCGCACCAGCTGGGACATCCTGGTGGAGCACGTCACCCCGTGGACCATCCAGCGCGCCGCCGAGTTCTGCGAGCTTCCCGAGGACAAGATCAAGGAAGCCATCGACGCCTACATCGACGCCAGCCCGCACGCGTGCTTCACGCGCGGCCAGAAGGTGGAGTTCTCCATCAACACGTCCGGCATCTCGCAGGCGTTCACCATCATGATGGCGCTGGCCGGCAACTTCGACTCGAAGGGCGGCCAGAACATCGGCCGCGAGCCCGCCACCGGCTACGACTCCTTCATGTTCGACGTCGTGCCGAACCAGAAGGGCCGCATGGGGCAGCGCCGCAAGGAAACGGCCATGAACATCAAGAAGCTGTCCGTGTGCCAGAACACCGGCTACCAGGACATCCTCGTGGCCGACGACGCCACCGGCGAGCTGAAGACCACGAAGCAGAACTCCGGCGGCCAGGTCATCTACGGCCAGCAGGGCGGCTTCGGCGCGGCCACGACGAAGGCCATGGCGAAGGGCGATCCGTTCCAGATCTACGGGTACTGGCAGCAGACGTCCGAGCCCATCCTCTCCATCGAGGGCGGCCACGAGATCGTCGAAGGCTTCAAGAACCTGGACTTCTTCGTGAACGTGGACCTGTACATGACGCCGTCGGGCGAGCTGGCCGACATCATCCTGCCGGCCGCGCATCCCAACGAAGTGGACCGCGTCGAGTGGGCGCACTCCGGCCACGGCTATCCGACCAGCCACACCTACCTCATCCGCCAGCCGTTCCACGAGCCGCTGGGCGAGTGCCGCGACGACATGGACATCTGCTTCGAGTTCGCGAAGTACATGGATGTGGATATGTACTGGAAGGACAAGTACGAGTTCTTCGACTACATGGTGAAGGGCCCCGAGACGCTTCCGCCCGATCTGAGCTGCGCGAGCTTCGAGGAGTTCCGCGAGCGCATCAGCGTGACCGGTGTGGAGATGGCCACCGTGAAGAACGCGCCGAAGTACGAGACGGGCTTCATGCGCAAGACGAGCGACTTCCGCCCCGGCTTCAACACCATGTACCGCGGCAACAAGATGGGCTCGGTCTACCGCTTCCCCGGCGCGCAAACGCCGGACGGCAAGGTGATCCCGCCGCATCCGCAGTCCGACAACGGCAAGATGGAGCTGTGGAGCGAAGACCTGCTGCTGTACGGAAACGGCGCTCTGCCCATGTACATCGAGCCGCCCATCACGAAGATCTCGCGCCCCGATCTGCTGGACGAGTACCCGTACACGCTGATCACGGGCGGCCGCAGCCACGCGTTCTTCCACACCGAGTACCGCAACAGTCCGTGGATGCGCGAGGTGCACATGTTCCCGACGATGGACATCAACCCCGCCGCCGCCGCCGAGCACGGCATCGAGCAGGACGACTGGGTGTACATCGAGACGTACGTCGACCGCATCAAGCAGCGCGCGAACCTCACCGAGGCCATCAAGCCGGGCATGATCCACGTCGAGCACGACTGGTGGTTCCCCGAGCGCGAGGCCACCGACGACCTGCACGGCGCGTTCGACAGCAACTGCAACGTGCTGTTCGAGAACAACGGCCCGTACGATCCCGCGGTGGGCACCGACAACTACGGCGGCCTGTGCAAGGTGTACAAGGCCGACGACGGCGCGCCGAAGAACATCTGCATGAACTCGGAAGACCTCAAGATATTCCTGCCGCTGACCGCCGACCAGCTGGCCGCCGACGACCAGCAGAACGGCGTCACGCAGGTGACGAAGGGGGGTGCGAAGTAACATGACCCGCAACATTATCGACATCGACCTGGACAGCTGCATCGGCTGCCACTCCTGCGCCGTCGTGTGCAAGCAGGAGAACAACGTGGGGCTGGGCACGTTCTACAACAAGGTGCTGACGGTGGGCTCTTCGGGAACCTATCCCGACCTGGAGATGTACTACCTGCCCGTGTCGTGCCAGCATTGCGACAACCCGGAATGCGTCAGCGTGTGCCCCACCGGTGCCAGCTACAAGCGCGACGACGGCGTGGTGCTGGTGGATCACAGCAAGTGCATCGGCTGCCAGTACTGCGTCATGGCCTGCCCCTACGGCGTGCGCGCGTACGACACCGGCAAGGACAAGGGCGTTATCGAAAAGTGCACGATGTGCGCGCACCTCATCGACAAGGGCGAGAAGCCGGCGTGCGTGAAGCACTGCCCGGGCCAGGCCCGCAAGTTCGGCGACCTGGACGACCCCCAGTCCGATGTGTCGAAGCTGCGCGCCGCAAAGAAGACGTACAAGCTGAAGGACGTGGGGAACCATCCGGGCGTGGACTACGCCATGGACAAGTGCGCCTGGAAGGGAGATGAGTAACCATGGAAATCCAGTGGCCACTTCTGATTTTCAGCGTGCTGTTGGGTGTCACCTCGGGCTCGTTCGTGTTCCTGGCCGTGGGCGAGCTGCGCGGCAAGTTCCGCGAAGTGCGGTTCTCGGGCGCGCTGATCGCGCTCATCTGCCTGGCCGTGGGCGGCTGCGTGTCGGTGCTGCACATGGGGCACCCGGAGCGCGCGACGCATTTGCTGGGCAACCTGGGATCCGGGCTGTCGAAGGAGCTGTTCGTCGTCGCCATCATGGGCATCATCGCGTTGGTGTACCTGGTGCTGGCGAAGAAGGACTACCCTGGCGTGTCGAAGGTGTTCGGCGTGCTGGGAGGCATCGTGGGCCTGGTGCTGCCGTTCGTGGCAGGGTCGTCGTACCTGATCGCGGCCCGTCCTGCGTGGGATAGCATCGCGCTTCCCCTGATGTTCTTGGGCGCCGGCCTGGCTTTGGGCATGACGCTGATGGCCGGCCTCGTGCTGCTGCGCGGCAAGGCCGCCGAAGAGGGCGGCTTCGCGCTGAAGCTGGCGCTGGCGGGCGTCGTCATCATGGCGGTGACCACGGTGGCGTACGTGGTGTGGATCGCCATCGCTCCGTACCAGGCGCCGACGCGTTCCATCGATCGTCTGATCTCGGGCGATTTGGCCGTGATGTTCTGGGCGGGCGTCGTGGTGATCGGCATCGTGGTCCCGGTTGCGCTGACCGTGCTGGCCTGCGTGCAGGCGACGAAGGGAGCGGGCGACACCGGTTCGGTCGCGCCGAAGCAGCTGGCCATGTACCTGCTCGGAGCGTGCGCCTGCACCGCCATCGGCGCCGTGGTGATCCGCATCATCATGTACGCCGTGGGCACCAGCGTGGAGCAGTTCATCTACCACTGATACGGTTGGGGGCGCGCGGCCTGGTGCGGCGCGTCCCCCTCATCCGCCTTCCCCCGTGCCTGAACGCTGCAACCCCCCCCGCAGCGTTCAGGTGCGAAGGACGGCCGACGAGATCAGACATCAAAACCCAAGGAGGGTAATCATGATCGAAACCATGCCTGCTGAGCTCGCTGAGAACCTTATCGACTTCTGCGAGAACCGCGACCGCGTGTACGCGCTGCTGTCGCGCTGCTACGAGACCGAGATCGACGCCGCGTTCGCCGAGGCGCTGGCGGGGGAGGCCGCGCTGGCCTCCGACGACGCCGGCCTGGCCGCCGGGTTCGCCGCGCTCCAGGCCGACCTCGCCGACTGCGACGAGGATGCGCTCGAGCAGCTGGCGGTCGTCTTCGACCGCGCGTTCTTCGGCATGGGCCCGCGCACCGCTCAGAAGGCCTTCCCGTACGAGTCGGTGTATACGAGCGAGGGCGGCCTCATGATGCAGGAGGCCTACGCGGAGGTGCTGCACGTGTACCGCGGCGCGGGCTTCGCGAAGAACCCCGGCTTCAAGGAGCCGGAGGACCACCTGGCCGTGGAGCTGGCCTTCATGGCGCTTCTGTGCGGGCGCGCCGTGGAGGCGCTGCGCGCGGGAGACGAGGCGGGGGCCGAGCGCCAGCTGCGCGCCCAGAGGGAGTTCCTGAGCGACCACCTGCTGAACTGGATCGACCGCTTCACGGCCGACGTGCGCAAGGCTGCCGAAGACGGCTTCTATTTCGACTTGGCGACGTTCACCGAAGACTTCCTGACCGCCGACGCGGCCGAGCTCGCCGAAGTGCTGGGGTAGCAGCATGCGATCGTGGCACAAATTTTCGGTTTGGGCATGGTGGAAGGCGGGCGGGAAACAGCGACCAGGCATTACGTAAATGCATGGTTTGCTATTCGCCAAAAAGTAGAAGGAATTTGCGCCCAAACCGTGTATTTGTGCCAGATTCGGCCGACCTGACCGACGGCCGAAGCGTTTCACGTGAAACATCGAGTTTGTTGTTGAGGGGATGATAAGTGTGGAGACGATTTCCCGACGCGGGTTCCTCGCCGCGGGGGCCGTGGGCGCGGCGATGGTGGGCGTCGGCGGGTTCGGCGCGGTGTCGCGCCAGGCCGACGCCGCGTTCGTGCGCCCGCCGGGCGCGGAGTCGAACGCGCAGCTGGTGGCGGCGTGCGACCGCTGCGGGCGCTGCCTGCAGGCGTGTCCCTACGGCATCGTGACGCCGGTTCCGCTGGCCGAGAACCTGGTGGCCTACGGCACGCCGACGCTCGCCTTCGATCACGGGTGCTGCGACTTCTGCATGCAGTGCGTTGACGCGTGCCCCACCGGCGCGCTTGCCTACGGCGGCCCGCGCGAGCGCGACCTGGGCGTTGCCGTGGTGGTGAAGGACGCGTGCGTGGCCTGGGACTGGGCCGGCTGCACCGTGTGTAAGGACGAGTGCCCGGTGGAGGGCGCCATCACGCTGGACGACCACGACCGGCCGGTCGTGCATCCCGAGTACTGCGACGGCTGCGGCAAGTGCGAGCAGGTGTGCCCCTCGGCCTCGCTGCGCGCCTACGATGCGAGCGTCGAGGACAAGGGCATCGTGGTGGTGTCGCGCTCGAGCGAGGCGGCGCAGGCGACGGGCGCCGTGTCCAGCGAGGAGCTGGCGTCCAAGCGCACGGTGGCCGTGGCGCAGGCGAACGCGGCGAGCCCCCACACCAAGGGCGTCCACCCCGACGGCCCCGACGCGACGCGAGAGGCGGGAGCCTGACATGAAGACGCGCATCAAAACCATCCGCATCCTCGTGGCGACCGCCGTGCTGGCGCTGGCCGTCGTCGCGGCGCATCTCGGCGGCAATGCCGCCATCGGCACCCTGTGCGCGCTGTGCCCCGTGGGCTTCGCGCAGATCGCCGTCGCCTCGGGCAGCGTGCCGTGGGGCCTCATGCCCGGCGTGCTGGCCGTGCTGGTCATCGTGTTCTTGCTGGGTCGGGCGTTCTGCTCGTGGCTCTGCCCTTCGCAGCTTCTGAAGAACGTGTTCGGCGGCCACACCCCGCGCGGCATTCTCGGCCGCAGCGGCGAGGCGGTACCCGTCTTCCGCGGCGGTTCGGCGGCGAGCGATCCGTCCGAGCCTCCTGCATCGGTTGGAAAATCCTCCGGCTCCGGCTGCTCCACCTGCTCGTCCTGTGGGACCTCCAGTCTCAAAACCCAGGGCCTCGTCCTGGTCGTGCTGCTGGTTGTGTCTTTCGCTGTGGGGTTCCCGGTGTTCTGCCTGCTGTGCCCCATCGGTCTCGTGTTCGGCACGCTGTGGGCCCTCAACCGCGTGTTCGTTCTGCTGCAGCCGGGCTGGGAGCTGATCGTCTTCCCGCTCATGCTGCTGGCGGAGCTGTTCCTGTTCAAGCGTTGGTGCTCGTCCATCTGCCCGCTCGGCTTCTTCTTCGGGCTCATGGGCAAGCTGCGCGCGAAGCTCGGCTTCGGCGCCCGCCCTCAGGCCGACTGCGCCACCTGCATCTCGAAGGAGGGCTGCCGAACCTGTTCCACCGTGTGCCCCGAGGGCATCGACGTGGCGGATCCCGGCAAGGCGACGCTGGAGGCCTGCACCTTCTGCCTCGACTGCGTGGAGAACTGCCCCACGAAGTCCATCAAGGTCAAGGCGGGGGCCGGGAAGCCGATACCCGGCTCTTTCGACGAGCTTTCCGACGTTGAGGAGGTCGAACCGTCCGTCAGATAGCGCACGAGTCCGATCTCGTTTCCGTCTTGGCAAGTCGGGCTTCCGCTATCATGAGTGCGAGCCATGATAGCGGTGTCGAAGGGACGGCGTATGAAGTTCACCATAGTGGCGGTGGGAAAGCTGAAGGAAAAGTTCTGGACGGCTGCGTGCGCCGAGTACCTGAAGCGCATGCAGCCGTACGGTAAGACCGAGGTGCGCGAGATCGCCGACGTCGATCCTGCGCGCGCGGGCGGCGTGGATGCAGCGCGCGACCGCGAGGGCGCCGCCATCTTGGCCGCGCTCGGGCCCTCGGCGCATGTGGTGCTGCTGGCCATCGACGGCAAGCAGCGTTCGAGCGAGAGCTTCTCGCAGCGCATCGACGCGCTCAAGCTGAACGGCGCGAGCGATATCGCGTTCGTCATCGGCGGCTCCGACGGCGTGAGCGCCGCGGTGCGTCAGCGTGCCGACGAGACGCTGTCGTTCGGCCCTATCACGCTGCCGCACAACCTGGCTCGTGTGGTGCTGCTGGAACAGCTCTACCGCGCCCAGAAAATCTCACGCGGCGAGCCATACCATAAATGAGACAAAGGGACGGGTTAATGTCTCGTCGTCGCGAGAGCGCCCGTCCCTCTTGTCCCCCGAATGAGACATCAACCTCGTCCCTTTGTCTCATTTTGCCTCATGAGCGCGAAGAGCGCGGTGGCCAGCGCTGCCGTTGCCAGGGCGGCAAGCTCGAGCGCATTCGCGTGGTCGCCGGTAGGCGCGAGCTTGCTTGGGCTGTCGGGCTGGTCGTCGGCTGGTTGCGGGAGCGGTTGCGGTTGAATGCCGGGATCAGCGGGGTCATCGCCTGGGTTTGCAGGCGCTTTGTCAAGTTGCGTCGTTACCACGTATCGGGCGCGCTTGGATTCGTCGACCTCGCCGCCTTCGGTTGCGCCGTCGGATTCCGTTGCGACGGGCGACCCCTTCGGCCCGTTTGCCGCTGCAACGCTCATTCCCACGTCGAGCCAGCGTCCGTCGTCGAGCCATGTGCCCAAGCCGGTGGATGCTGTAGTAAGCACGGAGAGCGGTTGCAGGTTCGCATCGCAGAACAGAACGTCGCTGCGCGAGATGGCCGGTTTCGTCATGTCGATGCGCCGCGACAGCGCCACGGTGCCGTGGCGAGCGACCCGAAGTTGCATGTACACGTCGGATCCGTCCACCTCGATAGGAGATTGCGCCCGTTCCGCTCCCGTGCCGTCGAACTCGATCAGCAGGTTCGTCAGCTTCGCGGGATCCAAGTAGTCCGAAGAAAGCAGCGCGTAGAAGCCGTCCTTCGCGCGCTCGACGGCCAGCAGCATGCGGCTGGCGCGCAGGGGCAGCGTGGCCGCGGCGCGCTCGGGCGTGCATAGCTCGCCATTGTCGGCGGCATGCTCGAGAAGGGTTGCGCCATCGCGCAGCGCCGCGACGATGGCGTCGGCGGGCAGGATGCGCGCTTCCTCCGTCAAAGCACCTGCGTCGTCCATGAACCCGAAGGCGAACGCGTCGGCGTCGACGGGAACCACGGTTTCGGCCTGGGTCCATCCGTAGCGCGCTTCCACGGTTCCGTCTTCAAGCGGGGTGAGCGCGGCGATCGTTCGGCCGCCGCCTGGATAGAAAGACGCCGCTAATACGGTGGACCCGCTGCCTGCAAGCGAGAGGGAAGCAGCTTGGTCGAAAGGATAGGACGCGATAACGGTTCCGCGCTGGAGATCGATCCAGTATCCCGCGCTTTCGCCTCCCGCTGCAGGCATGAGCACGAACGCGGTCTCGTTCGATAGCGGCACGACGCGAAACGAAGGACGGTAGTCCAAGACGGCGGGAACGGGAACGCCCTCGACCGTTCGCGAGGATACGCGTGCGACATCGGCGGGGTCGATGGCGTGCAGCTTGAGCTGGCCGTCGGCTATCTGGAAGAACCGTTTGCTTCCGTCGGGGCAGGCGAACACGTTGCTGAGCACGGTGGAATCTTCGGTGTACTCGGTGCCCTGGTAGCCGCCCGCGCAGTCGACGGGGGTGAGCAGCGGGCTTGCTTTCAGCTCGAGGCGCACTTCGGGAGAATATGCAGTCGTGTCGCCTGTTTGAGCCAAGACGAACATGCCGGCAGGGAACACGATCTCGCACGTTGACGAGGGCCCGATATCGCCGGCATCGAGAAAGTACGGAAGGCTGACCGTGGTGCCGTCCGTCTCGATGTTCAGCAGGGCGTGGGGCTGGCCGTCCACGATGAGCTGCGTTGCCGCGGGCAGCGGCGTGGCGAGGGCAGGCTTCGTGGACGCTTCGAACGACAGCGTCCCCGTGTTCGAGACGCTGTCGAACAGGGGCGTAAGCGTGAAATCGTCGGGCGGTTCCGGCTTGCCGGCGTTCGAGTACGAGATGTTCAGCGTGCCGCCATCCGCACGGCTTTCGGTGACGGCGATGGTCAGGCCGGTGAATCCGACGTTGGCGTTTTCGAAAAAGTTGGTTGAAGGGTAACCTCGGGGAGACACCTCGTCGCCTGCGTACAGCATGCAGCCGTATTCTCTCGAGCCGATTGCGGCTGGGACGAGGTCGGTGCTTTCCGCGTGCGGTTCGTTCATATCAGGGTCGACCAGCTCGATCAGCTGGTTGTGCACGGTTCCGTACGTGTTCGAATGAACGAAATACGGTCCGCCCGATCCTAGGTCGGCCTGAACTCTGAAGAGGCGAAATCCCGACGGAAGCTCGGCGGGTTGGCCATCTTGCTCGTAGCGAACGCTTTGGTTGCCGGCGAAGCGGTCGTACTGCAGCAGGTAGTAGGACGAGAACATGCTTGCGTCTTGGTTCGCCACCACGACGATGCCGCCGGTTTCATCGATGTCGTTCGAAGCGAACGCTTCTAAAGCCGCTTCTACGGACGAGCTGCCGTCGGCGGTTGCGTCCACGTGTTGCACCACCTTGCCGTCGCGTTTGACGTCGATGCCCGTCTCGTTCGCGAAGATGCGGGTGATCTTGCTATCGGGCAGCCAGCCCAGCATCCATTTCGAGAATCCATTGTGATCGCCCTGGTTCTGCATCATGATGTCGAAGGTGAGGATTCCCGTGCGGTCGGCGGAGCCTCCTTGCTGGCTGGCGTACTGGTAGTAGTCGGGCAGGCCCAGCACGTGACCCGTTTCGTGGATGATGGTCTGCGCGGCCCACGGCTGGTCGCACGGATTCGACAGCGCCACGGCGTTCCATAGGCGCACTGTGCCGTCAGCGTACACGGCGTCGGGGACGTCGAGCACCTGCTCGTTGCTCCACCAGACGCTGCCCCAGCCGGTGTCGCCGCCGGCGAAGTGCAGGTAGACGGCGTCGATGCGCCCGTCGCCGTTCGCATCGAATCGCGCGAGATCGATGCCGGATGCCTCGAGGTGGTCGAGCGCCTCCTTGTACAGCTGCCCGATGTTCGCCGTGTAGAAATCGCGCTCGTGCTGGGCTGCGTAGTCGAACGCTTCGCCGGTGACGGTAAGCGCGCCGTACGACGCGCGGAGGTAGTAGTCGTGCAGGTTCTCGTAGGGAAAGCCGCCGGCGCTCGGCAGCGCGGCCTCGCCGACGGCGCGCGGGCCTATGAGCGCCTGAAGCGCTTCCAGCGTATCTCCTTCTGCGAAGGGGCGGTCGGGGAACGACACGCGCAGCGCCAGCACGTGGGCGCTGCCGACGGTGGCCATGCCGCCGTCGTCGCCGGGAACCGCGTTCGGGGCGATGCCGTTTTGCGCCTGCTCGCGCGCGATGGCCTGTTGGACGAGGCCGGGGGAGGGCTCGTCGTTGCCGAGGCTTTCTTGGAAGGCTGCTCGTTCGTCCAGCGTGCCGTCTGCGGCATAGGCGGCGCGTTGCTCGACGGTGGCGATGCAGGGCGAGCGCGCCGCGTCCTGCGCATGGGCCGACGCGGGCGCGAGCGCACCTGCGAAGGCTGCTGCCAGAAGCGCGGTCAGCCAAAACGCGGCCCAACGCGCGGCCTTTGAGCGAGTGAAGCGTTGCATGCGGTCCCCTTCGTCTTCCGGCGTGATGGAACCATACTACCCGCTGCCGCCCCGCTCGACACGTGCTTTTTGAGAATGAGGCAAAGGGGCGGGGTTAACGTCTCGTTTGGGGGTATGGGGGACGGGCGCTCTCGCGACGACGAGACGTCAACCTCTCCCCTTTGCCTCGTTCCGCCCGTCATCCGTGTTGGTGATCTGCGCGGTATAATGACCGAGTCGTTGGCGAATCGGGAAAGGAACTGTATGCGCTTCGTCTCGTGGAACGTGAACGGCTTGCGCGCCGTGCTGAAAAAAGGCTTCGAGGACATCGTGTGCGAGCTGGACGCCGACATCGTTGCCTTGCAGGAAACGAAGCTGCAAGAGGGCCAGGCCACGCTTGATCTGCCGCAGTACTGCGAGTACTGGAGCTATGCCGAGAAGAAGGGTTACTCCGGCACGGCCATATTCTGCAAAGAGCAGCCGCTGCAGGCCCTGCATGGCTTGGGCTTCCCGCATCTGGATACCGAGGGGCGCATCGTGGCGCTGGAGTTCCCGAAGTTCTGGTTCGTGGACGTGTACACGCCGAACGCGCAGAACGAGCTGGCGCGCATCGACCATCGCATGGAGTGGGACGACGCGTTCCGCGACTTCTGCAAGGGGCTCGAAGAAGGCGTGCTGCCCGCCGGAGTGCCGGTGGAGCGGCCGGCGTTGGGCGAGGGGCACGTGACTATCTCCGAGTTGCCGATGACCCGTCCGGGCGAGACGGCCGACCCGAAGCCCGTCGTCATGTGCGGCGACTTCAACGTGGCTCACCAGGAGATCGACCTCAAGAACCCGGGTCCGAACCGCGGCAAGGCCGGTTTCTCGGACGAGGAACGCGGCAAGTTCACCGACTTGCTGGAGGTCGGGTTCGTCGACTCGTTCCGCCACCTGCATCCCGACGTGACGGGCGCGTACTCGTGGTGGAGCTACCGCTTCAAAGCGCGCCAGACGAACGCGGGGTGGCGCATCGACTACTTCCTGGTCAGCGACGAGTTGGCCCCGAAGATCCAAAGCGCCTGCATCTACGACGAGGTCTACGGCAGCGACCACTGCCCCGTGGGGATAGAGCTGGAGCTGTAGGTCGCTTGCAGCTCGAATGCTCCGTCGGGGGCGTTCGAGCTGCGGCCGGTGACGCCGAAAATGCTCCCGTATGGTAAAAGCGGGGGAGTTTGGTAATCCTATGAAAACCGTGGGATATCTCTCGGCTCTTCTTCACCTGGGGATATGCAGGATGCTGCGTTCGGTCCTTGGAAATTCGGGTCGGAAGGCGGACGGGAGATTGCCAAACCGCCCCGTTTCTGCCGCCGAGCTTCGATTTCGCCGTCATCCCCCGCCCCCGCCCCCGCTTCCCGTTCGCCGTCATCC
>OLQP01000126.1_pt1 | contig 73443 bp, 60 predicted proteins | sample 1643181 | NCBI WGS metagenome assembly OLQP01 (sample SAMEA3136710, study PRJEB25190) | human gut metagenome | biome: human gut; feature: human-associated habitat; material: faeces | place: Austria | collected 2013 | reverse complement strand
CAGCCCCGCGGCCCACACGCGCGTGTAGGCGACGGCGCCCGCGAGCGCGTCGGCCGGGACGCCGAGCGCCGCGTAGAGCGGGGCTGCGAGGAGCGCGCACGGAAGCGCGACAGCGGCCGAGAGCGCGATCGCCACAAGGAGCGCCGCGCCCTCCGCCCGGGCGGCGCCGTCCTTCTCGCCCGCGCCGAGGAGGCGCGAGACGAGCACCGTGGCGCCGACGGCGAGCCCGAGCGAGAGCGAGTTAGCCACGAAGCCGACCATCGTGGCGTTGGCGAGCGCGGCGAGCCCCCGCTCCCCGACAAACGCCCCCACGACGAGCATGTCCACGACCTGGTCGGCGGACTGCAGGAGGTTGGCGCCGAGCGCCGGCAGCGCGAAGCACGCGAGGTTCGCGGCCGGGCGGCCGCGGAGGAAGTCTATTTCCCTCATTGGTTGTTCCTTTGCACGATCGAGACGAAAAGGGCCGCGGCAGCGAAGCCGTGGCCCCGAGGCTCGAACCGTGCGCGCACGACAGGACGAGCCGGCGTCTGCCGGACGTCATCACCATGCGCAGGTTGTACCGTCAGCTCCTCGCGACTTCCTGCCTAACATCACGGGGAGCGGCTCCAATCTGGAACTCGCCGATCTCTAGGTACAAAAAACACCTTTCCAACTGTAGGGAATAGAGGCATTCTACCGTCATGCCCTGCTGAAGACAACGCGCGTCGGCGGGGCATGACGCAGCGAAACGCAGTCGCGCGCATGGCATTCAGGCGCATGACGGCCCCAAATGAAAGAGGTCTGGCCTCCGTCCATGCAGCAAAATGAAACGGCCGAATCATGCGAAGGAGCGAGCATGAGTATTCCAACTCGCCAGGCACTCCCACCCGAAAACTACCTAATCCTTCTTGGTGCGTCCCTCTGCGTCTTCAGCTCTAACAACGCCTTCGTCATCGAGAACATCCTCAGAATAGACAGGTCGAACCTGGCCTGGCACGACCTCATCGACCTCGAGTCCGGTCAGCTAAAGCCCCATGTCGCTCGCACCATCACGAAGAAGTCTTGCGACAGCTCCATTGCGAGCCTCTTCAACGAGATCGTCTCCATGCGAAACCGCATCATCCACAGTCTCCAGATAACCGCAGAGGATGGCACGCAGGTGCTCGCCACCAAGGTCAAAAAGACACACGAGCAGTTCCGCATCACAGAGGATTACCTCGTATCATTCCTCAAGCAGAATGAAGAGTTAAGCAACTTGCTGCACGAGTACAGGGGATACCAACCCCCCCCCGCGTCTCAAGTGTGTCCCGCCCGGATAACCCCCGCGGAGCGTTTGTTTTGACAATTAGTCAAGCCAGCACTTAGCCCACCTCCCTCCGGCCTACGTTGCCCGCCGCCATGCAGCACGCGCAGGCGATGAGCGCGGCCGCGAACAAGAGGGCCCCGTGACGGTCCATACGATTACGCTCCCGCCGATTCATGAAATAGATTTGTTGACCGTCTTCTAAAATCGGGTCAATTGACTAACCTTTGATTTGCAGTCAACGGTCACGGGAAGGAGGCGGCGTGGCAGAGGGCAAGCCGCACGAGGGCACCTTGGAAAGCGAGCGGGAAGAAGCCGTGCTCGACGCGGCGCTCGACGTGTTCGGCCGCGACGGGTACCGCCGCACGCACACCGAGGAGATCGCACGGCGCGCGGGAATGTCGAAGGGGCTCCTCTTCTACTACTTTTCCAGCAAGGAGCAGCTCTACCGCAGGACGGCGGAGTGGCTCACCGAACGGGTCGAGCGCATCGTGCTCGACGAGGAGTACTGGGAGATAGACGACTTCTTCGAGCTCATGCTCTACGTCGCGCGCAAGAGCCGCGACGTGCTCGCGCGTTTCCCGCGCTTCACCGAGTTCTCCATCGGGTTCTACTACCCCGATCGCTCGAACGGGCACGGCGCGATGTCGGCCTGGCTCGCCGCGCAGGCGGACGAGGCCGCGGCACGCTACTTCAAAAACGTCCGCCTCGACCGGTTTAGAGGCGCGGACGGGGCGGGGCGGGCGATGGAGCTCCTCGCATGGCTGACCGACGGGTGGCTGCACCAACGCCGCATGGCCGGGGAGCAAGCCGACCTCGCGGCGCTTTGCGAGGAGATGGAAGAGTGGTGCGCGATGCTCCGCTCCTGGCTGTACAAGGAGGAATACCTGTGAGAAACGGCAAGGCGCCCACGATCGAGATGCGCGGGCTCACGAAGGACTACGGGGAGGGACGCGGCCTCTTCGAAGCCGACCTTGCGGTCGGGCCCGGAGAGGTCGTTGGGTTCCTCGGCGCGAACGGGGCGGGCAAGACCGTCACGATGCGCCTGCTGATGGGCTTCATCCGTCCGAACGCCGGCAGTGCCTCGATATGCGGCCTCGACTGCCTGGAGGACCGCCCGCAGGCGCAGGCGGCGATCGGCTACCTGCCGGGCGAGATCGCACTTCCGCGAACCATGCGCGCGCGGGACTTCCTCGGCTACATGGCAGAGCTGCGCGGCATCGACGACCCGGGTAGAAGGCGCGCGCTTGAGGCCCGCTTCGAGCTCGACACCTCGGCGCGCATAGGGTCCATGTCCAAGGGCACCAAGCAGAAGGTCGCCATCGTGAGCGCGTTCATGGGCGCGCCGCGGGTGCTGCTGCTCGACGAGCCCACGAGCGGCCTCGACCCGCTCATGCAGGCGCGCTTCGACGAGCTGGTGGCCGAGGAGCGGGACCGTGGGGCAGCGGTGCTGCTCTCCTCGCACGTATTCGACGAGGTGGAGCGCACCTGCGACCGCGTCGCGTTCATCCGCCGCGGGCGCGTCTCCGAACCCGTTGTAACGCAGGAGATGAAACGGGGCAGTCGGAAGAGGCTGCGCGCGACCTTCGCCGACGCAGCGGAGGCGAGGGCGTTCCTCGAGGAGGGTGCCGGAGCGGGCTGGACGGCAAGGCCGGGGACGGGACCGAATGCAGTCGAGGTCGAGGTGACGGGCTCCATGGAGGGGCTCGTGCGCAGCCTCGGCGGCAGGCGCGTCACCGACATCGAGACGCGGGAGCAGCCGCTCGAGGAGATGTTCTTCCATATCTATTCGCAGGGAAACGGGCAGGCCAATCCCTGCGGGAAGGGGGTGGCGCGATGATTCGGGCCGTTTTCGCAAGGGAGCTCCGCGGGAGCCTAGGGGCGTTGGCCGTCGTGTCCGCCTCGCTCGCGTGCTGCGCCGTGGCGATCGCGAGCATGTTCAGCCCCGAGACCGCGCGGATGCTCGAGGACCTCAAGGCGGCGATGCCCGAGCTCTACGACGCTTTCGGCATGAGCAACGACACCTCGACGCTCACGGGCTTCCTCCTCAACTACCTCTACGGGTTCCTGTTCACGCTCGGGCCCTTGGCACTCACCCTGCTCGCCGTGAGCCGCTCGGCGGTGCGCCCGGCCGCGACCGGCGAGCTCGCGAACGTGCTGGCGAGCCCGCACTCCAAAAGCTCAGTGGCGGCATCCATCGCGGCGGCGGTCATCGCCTCCGTCCTCGCGGCGACCGCGATCTCCGGCCTCGCCGCCGTCATCGCCGCGGAGGCCCTCTTCCCCGGCGTGCTCGACCTCGCGGCGATGGCGCGCGTCAACCTGGGCCTGCTCGCCTTCCAGCTCTTCATGGCCGGCATCTGCCTGCTTTCGGCCCTAGCGCTTCGCCGCCCGTCGGCGGCGCTCTGGGCGGGCGGAGGGCTCTGCCTCGCCGAGTACCTCGTCCAGATGGTCGCCCAGATTTCCGGCACGGAGAGCTGGGGGCGCTTCCTCACGTTCTTCTCGCTCTTCGACCCCTACGCGCTCGCCGCGAGCGACGCGGGCGCCATCGGGGCAGCGGTGTGCCTCGCGCTCCTCGGGGCGGCGCTCACCGCGGGGGCGGTCGCGGCGTTCTCCCGACGCGACCTCTGCCTATAAGGCGGCGTCACATGGGCCGGGCGCCAACCGATAATCCCCACGACGCCCGGCTCGCCATGAGATGGACGGGGCCCCGCCGAAGAACTTCTCCTCGGCGGGGCTCCCTGCCATGACGAGTTGTCACGGCGCGTATCTATTCGTTCCCCTCTTCAATCCGATCGGCGTTCCCCGCCGCCACGCAGCACGCGTAGGCGACGAGCGTGACCGTCGAGGAGAGGACCGCCGTGACGGCGCAGGCGATCACGGCCCCCATCGCCTCGCCCCCTTCGTTCCGGCCTTGGGGCGGAGGGTGCCGCGCGCGGCCGCTCGGCGTCGCCGGCACGGCGGCGGGCGCCGAGCGCGATGGCCCCTCCCACGTACGCGACCGCGCCCGGCGCGCTGCCGGGCGCATGTCCTTTGCGGTCGTATGCTGCTGTCAAGGTGCGCGTCCCCTCGGCGGGGCAGAATGCTGGGAACAGGAGTTTGGCGGCGGCCTCGGAAGGGGGACGAGATGGGCGTCTTCGAGCATTTCAGGGAGCATCCCGGCGACCGTCCCTACCGGCGCTGCCCTGCGTGCGATGCGTGCGCTCGAATCAGCCATCTCGAGCAACTCCTTCGAGTCGATTCGAAGCGCAATCCCCACGGCCGCCGAGAGGGGCCTCGTCACTCCCCGGCGCCACCGAAACGCTCCCGGCGCGATTCCGCGCCCTCAGCCTTCTCGGACCTGCCCGCTATGTAGTCGTCCAGCGCCGAGCGCCTCACGCGCACAAGCCTTCCGACCCTTACCGAGGCGATAACCCCATCGCTCACGAGCTTGTACGCCATAGTCCTCGGGACGTCCAGCACCCGCTGGACGTCCCGGACCCGCAGCAGCTCGTCAGCGCTTGCGACCTTCTCGGACCGGGTCCCCGCGTCGACCTCACCCATGCGTCCTCCTTCCCGGCGGCGTCTGACCGTGTCGCCACGTCACTGCGGATGCCGTGGCGTGCCGCCCTGTGCCAGATGATGACGCCCGGGGCGAGGGGCTTGGCCGAGGCCGTCGCGGCGCGTCGCGGCAAGTCCCCGGTGGTCGAGGTTTCACCGAACGGACACGTGAGCGCTCGTGACCCGGCTGCGTCAGCTCCGAATTCGATTGTATGGGTGCGGGGAATAATCGTCTGTACTATTTACCTGCACGTATAGCGAGATTTGAGTTCACTTATCTCGTTGAGTTCAAATTGAGTTCCAACCCTCGCGCCAGAGCTCCCGCGCGCTGCCCGCTCGGTTATGCACGTTGTCCCGCGCGGCCCAGGATCCTCCCGTGGTGTCCGCGCCGTTGCGCCGCGTCGCGCCCCGTGCCGCCGCGTATCGTGTCGTTTTCTTCTGATTTGGCGCTCTACCAGCGCATATATAGGACAAAGGGCCCTCCATCGCGCTTGATGGAAGGCCCTTCTCCGCGGTTTTCTGAGTTCCGATGTGCCGGTGGCTTGCTCGTTACCAGTGGACGGGATGATACAGAATGGTACGAGTTTTAATCATACGGATAGTCCAAAAATACGAACGTCTGTACGATGATTTATTCCCACTCGATGGTCGCGGGGGGCTTGCTCGTGATGTCGTAGCAGACGCGGTTGGCGCCGGGGACCTCGGCGACGATGCGGCCGGAGATCCTCGCCAGCACGTCGTAGGGCAGCTTGGCCCAGTCGGCGGTCATGGCGTCGTTGGACTCGACGGCGCGCAGGATGATCGGACGCTGATAGGTGCGCTCGTCACCCATAACGCCGACGGACTTGATGTCGGGCAGGACCGCAAAGTACTGCCAGCAGCTGTGCTCGGAGTTGCGCTCGCCGGTCTGCTCAAACAGACGCTGGTTGTAGGCGTCGAGTTCCTCGCGCACGATGGCGTCGGCGTTCTTGAGAATCTCGAGTTTCTCCTTATCGACCGCGCCGATGATACGGATAGCCAGACCCGGGCCCGGGAAAGGCTGACGGAACACGATGTGACCCGGCAGGCCAAGCGCCAGACCAAGCGCGCGGACCTCGTCCTTAAAGAAGTGATCGAGCGGCTCAATAAGGTCGAAGTGTACGCCCTCGGGGAACGGGATCAGGTTGTGGTGGCTCTTGATGGTGGCCGTCTTGCCGCCCGTCTTGCGAGCGCCGGACTCGATGATGTCGGGGTAGATGGTGCCCTGAGCCAGATACTTGACAGGCTTGCCGTCGGTCTCGAGCTGCTGCGCCACGGCGAAGAACTCTTTCCAGAACTGCGTACCGATGATGCGGCGCTTCTCCTCGGGCTCGGTCACGCCGGCTAGAAGCTCGGCATAACGGTCCTCGGCATGGACGTGGATAAAGTCGACGTCAAACTGCTTGGTGAAGACCTCCTCCACCTGCTCGGGCTCGCCCTTGCGCAGCAGGCCGTGGTTGATGAACACGCAGGTCATCTGCTTGCCCACGGCACGAGCGCCCAGCGCAGCCACGACGGAGGAGTCGACGCCACCGGACAGGGCCAGAATCACGCGGTCGTCGCCGACCTTCTCGCGGAACTCGGCCGTCATGGTCTCGACCAGGTTGTCCATGCTCCAGTTGGGCTCCAGACCGCAGATCTCAAACAGGAAGTTGCTCAGCAGCTGCTGACCGTACTCGGAGTGCTTGACCTCGGGGTGGAACTGCGTGGTGAAGATCTTGCGCTCGACGCACTCCATGGCGGCAACCGGGCACACGTCGGTGCTGGCGGTAACGGTAAAGCCCTCGGGTACCTCGGACACGGCGTCACGGTGGCTCATCCACACGGTCTGCTCCATAGGCGTGGAGTTAAAGAGCTTGGCACCAGCCGTGCGCGTGATGGTGGCGCGGCCGTACTCGCCCACCTCGGAGTGGCCGACCTTGCCGCCGAGCGTCACGGCCGTGATCTGATGGCCGTAGCAAAAGCCCAGGACGGGAAGGCCAAGGTCAAAGATGGCGGGATCGATGGACGGAGCGTCCTCGGCGTACACGGAGGCCGGGCCGCCGGAAAGGATGAGCGCAGAGGCGTTCATCTCGCGAATCTCATCGGCCGAGATGTCGCAGGGAACGATCTCGGAATACACGTTGAGGTCGCGGACGCGACGGGCAATGAGCTGACCGTACTGCGCACCAAAGTCGAGTACGAGGACCTTTGCGGAAGCCTTTTGATCCATGGTTTCCCCCTCTTGTTGGCGGGGAGCCGGTGCCCACCCGCGTGAATGAACGAAAATAACTTTCATAGTGTACACGTTATATGGGGGTTCTCGTCCCTCGCAGCCATCAGCGCACGGCAAACGCACGACCTGGGCCCTATTTGACGGCGATTGAAGTGTTACCAAACGTTACAGATGATGTAATACGTTTGAACATTGGACGCCCTGTGCCACAATACTGCCGAACGACTCCGCCTCTGCGGCGGCAAATACGATAGGAATACCAGCATGAAGCGCATCCTTCTCATCGCCACGGGCGGCACCATCGCATCGACCGAGGACGGCAACGGCCTCTCCCCCGCCCTGACCGGTGAGGAGCTCGCCCAGAGCGTCCCCGAGATCTCGGGCCTCTGCGAGCTCGACGTCGTGCAGCCCATGAACATCGACAGCACCAATATGCGCCCCAGTGACTGGATGCGTATCCGCGACGTCATCGTCGAGGGTTATGCCGACCAAGACGGCTTCGTGATTCTGCACGGCACCGACACCATGAGCTACACCGCGGCGGCGCTTTCCTATCTGATTCAGGATAGCCCCAAGCCCATCGTGCTCACCGGCTCGCAAAAGCCCATGGGCAATCCCTTTACTGACGCCAAACTCAATCTGTACCAGAGCCTGCTCTATGCGCTCGACGAACACTCGCACGACGTCTCGATCGTGTTTGGCGGCGTCGCCATTGCCGGCACGCGCGCCCGCAAACAGCGCACCATGAGCTTTAACGCGTTCATTAGCGTCAACTATCCGCCCATCGCCTATATCCGCAACGACCGCATCGTGCGCAACGGGCTTCACGGCACGCATCAGGGCGAAAACCCAGTGCGTTTCTACGACAGCATCGACCCGCGCGTATTTGTACTCAAGCTCACGCCCGGCGTAAACCCGGGCATCCTCGACGCCCTTGCCGATAGCTACGACGCTGTAATCCTTGAGACCTTTGGCATTGGCGGTATCCCCGAGTTTGGTGAGTCGGGCGAGTCGTTCCAAGAGGCAATTTTCCGCTGGGTCGATTCGGGCCGCACCGTCGTTATGACCACACAGGTCCCCGAAGAGGGCCTCGACCTGGGTGTTTACGAGGTCGGCCGTGCCTACGCCGACCATCCGGGCATTCTGCGCGGCGACGACATGACCACCGAGACGCTCGTGGCCAAGACCATGTGGGCGCTCGGCCAGTCACGCGATGCCGCCGAAATCCAGCGGCTGTTCTACAGCCAAGTCAACCACGACCGCATCCCGATGGCGTAATTCAGTTGTCGACGGGTATTCCCTATTCGATGCCCTCGAGAAGCTCTGACACCGTCATGCCGAGTGCAGGCGCGATCTTAAATAGAACCTTGAGCGTGAAATTTGCCGTCCCATCTTCGATGCGGTCGAGGTAGGGTCGGCTGATTCCTGCCGCCAAACAAAAATCAACCTTGGAGATACCAAGGTCTCTGCGCGTCTCTTCGACCCGCCTGCCAAGAATCTGTTTCGCACGTTCGTCCATGCAGCCGAGTTTGAAATGGAGCCGAACATAAACGTAAACTATAGTTTACGTTTTGCCGAATACACAGGAGTTTTCTATGTCGGGTTCTTCGGTCCGCATGTACCGAGCCACGCTTCGCACAAACAGCGCACCGCCCAAGCTCGTCATCGTTGAAGCTGAATGCCTTTCGCCCGATGAGCGCACGGCATTTGCATTGCTATCAAGTCGCGTCGCCGCCGTTCTGGTCCCTTGCCCGGCGCAAGGTGAGCTTGCCATCCAATGCCAAGCGCACAGCTGCTCGCTCAATCAGGCTGCCGTAATCGCAACCAGTCAACGCGGCCTGCCGCTCCTTTTAGAAGCCGGTATCGCGCTCGTCCTTCGCGGCGCCGGATACGAAAACGAGGCCGCCGCCGACATGGTCTTTAAACCACGATCGAGCGGCGGCCTAGCAGCAGCCATTGAATATGCGTGCAGGCTCGTTGCCTAAAAGGACAAGCTAGAAACCAAAGCCAAAGCCCGTTCCGGTAATCGCCGAGTACATAAAGTAAACGTTGATCACGTTGAGGAACACACCCGTGATGCAACCGTTGCGCAGGTAGCGCTCGCACACGATGCGCGCCATGGCGGCGGAGTCATCATTGTTTTTAGCCTGGCGTCCTGCCGTAAAGTACGTCGCCACGCTCAGCAGCAGGTTGAGCACCGGCAGCGCCAGCAGCTCGTAGCTCTTGCCCCAGCGCGTCACCTCGCCAGCGGCATTAAACTTCGTTGCCACCTCGGGACCAATGTTGGGGATAACACACGCTGCGACCACCAGCGGAATCACCGCAAGTACGAGCAGCGCAATTCCCATGTAGCCGGCTTTTTTGCCATACTTAAACATATGCGTCGTCCTTACACGTTAAAGCGGAAGTGCACAACGTCGCCATCGGCCATGACATAGTCCTTGCCCTCAATACGCAGCTTGCCGGCAGCCTTGGCACCCTGCTCACCGCCGAGCTCGATGTAGTCGTCGTAGCCAATAACCTCGGCCTTAATAAAGCCGCGCTCAAAGTCGGTGTGGATGACACCGGCGGCCTGCGGGGCGGTCGCGCCCTGACGCACCGTCCAGGCCTTGACCTCCATCTCGCCAGCCGTAAAGAACGACTGCAGGCCAAGCAGCTTGTAGGCAGCCTGCGCAAGCACGTCCAGACCGGGCTGCTCCAGGCCCAGGCTCTCCAGGTAGTCGGCCGCGTCCTCGGAATCGAGCTCGGAAAGCTCGGCCTCAATCTTGGCGCAGATCGGCAGTGGCTTGACGCCATCGATGGGCGCCAGGTCCTCGTTGAGCACGTCCTCGTCTACGTTGGCCACATACAGGATGGGCTTCATGGTGAGCAGGAACAGGCCCTTGGCGGCGGCGCGCTCCTCGTCGGTCATCTCCATGGACGCGGCGCGCTTACCCTCGTTGAGCCAGGCAAGCAGGCGCTTGGCGACCTCAAACTTGGGCATGAGCTCCTTGTCGCGCTTGGCCTCCTTCTCGAGCTTAGGCAGCTGCTTCTCGAGCGTGCCCATGTCGGCCAGGATAAGCTCGGTCATGATGGTGTCGGCGTCACCGGCGGGGTCGACAAACTCGCCCGTGCGGCCCACCTCGCGCATAACGTTGGGGTCCTTAAAGTAGCGCACGACCTCGCAGATGGCGTCGGTCTCGCGAATGTTGGCCAGGAACTGGTTGCCCAGGCCCTCGCCCTCGTTGGCGCCCTTCACCAGGCCTGCGATGTCGACGAACTCGACCGTCGCCGGCACAATGCGGCCCGGGTTGACAATGTCGGCGAGCTTTTGCAGGCGGCTATCGGGCACGTCAACGATACCCACGTTGGGGTCGATCGTGGCGAACGGGTAGTTGGCGGCAAGGCCGGTCTTTTTGGTAAGCGCGGTGAACAGCGTCGACTTGCCCACATTGGGCAGGCCCACGATACCGATGGAAAGGGACACGACAGCTCCTTTTGGTACAGGTACTTCAAACTGCATAAGTATAGCGCCGCCGCAGCATCCGGGCGAATCCGGACACCGCGGCGGCGCAAATGAAGCAGAGATGTGTGAGAGTTCGAGACAGCAGTCCTTACTTAAGCTCGGGCCAGAAATCCTTGTTGGCCTCGATAAGCTCGTCCAGAATCTGCTTGGCAACGCTCGCCGAAGGAATGGTCTTGGAGAGCGTGAGTGCCTGCCAGAGCTTCTGGTAGCTGCCCTCGACCCAAGCCTGGACAACGAGCTTCTCGACGGAAACCTGCTGCTCCATCAGGCCCTTCTGGAACTGCGGAATCGGGCCCTGGCAGATCTTCTCAAAGCCGTTGGAACCGACGATGCAAGGCACCTCGACCATGGCCGTCGGGTCGAAGTTGGGCACAGCGCCATCGTTGGGGACGATCAGCAGGAAGCGCTCGAGCGTATTCTCGGCCAGTGCGCAGGCAAGGTCGACGATGTAGTTGGCATGTACATCTGGCTCAAAGCCGCCGTCTTTAGCCGTACCCTTGGCGATGATGTCGCGGCAAGCGCCAAAGACCTTCTTCTCGCGGCCGTCCATAACCTCATTGGCGCGAGTGTAGTTGGGGTCAGACGTCTCGACGACATAGTCCGGGTACAGGTAATACTTGAGGTAGGTATTGGGAATCGTCTCGGGATCGACAGCATAGACATCCTTGGCCTTGCCGAAGGTGTGAATCCAGCTCTCCTCGACATGCTGCTCCTTACCAGCCTCGTGCTCGATGCCGTCCAGGTAGCCGTTCTTAGCCATGTGCTCCTTAATCTGCGGCATGAGGTCGTTGCCGTCCTTGTCGTAGATTTTGCTCCACCAACCAAAGTGGTTGAGGCCGTAGTAGCTATACTGCAGCTCGCGACGATCCTTGATGCCGCACATACGGCTCATCTTATCCATGAGGTCGATCGGCATGTCGCAGATGTTGATGATGCGGCTGTTGGGGCGCAGCACGCGGCAGGCCTCGGCGACGATGGCCGCGGGGTTGGAGTAGTTGAGCATCCAAGCGTTGGGGCTGTACTTCTCCATGTAGTCGAGGATCTCGATGACACCACCGATGGAACGCATGCCGTAGGCGATACCGCCGGCGCCGCAGGTCTCTTGGCCAACGCAGCCGTACTTGAGAGGAATCTTCTCGTCGAGCTCACGCATAGCGTACAGTCCAACGCGGATGTGAGCGAGGACGAAGTCAGTACCGGTAAAAGCGGTTTCGGGGTCGGTGGTGTAGTTAAACTCAACCTCGGGAGCGTTCTCGTGGAAGTAGATCTCGCAGGCCTTAGCCACGGTCTCCTGGCGCTCGGCGTTGTTGTCGTAGAAGGTCACCTTGTTGACCGGGAAGCGGTCGCGCTCCTCAAGCAGCATCAGGGCAATGCCCGGAGTGAAGGTAGAGCCACCGCCGGCAATGGTCACGGCATAGTTTTTCTTGGACATGATGTCCTCCTCATTCTGGCCGCTTGCTCAATCCATCCCCGCACGCGGCCTGTACGGTTTGGAATTGTTACCTAGAAGTGGAGTTTTTTATCTCTAGAATCGGCCTTGCGGTGCATACCGGCTCTGCAAGGCCGATTGTTTCGATGGACGATGGTTTACAGAAGACTCTCGAACTTCAGAAGACTCTCGAACTTCTCGCGAACCTGCGGGACGGTAAGGCCGATGATGACCTGGATTGACTGACCTTGGACCACCAAGCCATGCGTACCGATCGCCTTGAAGGAAGCCTCGGGTGCAACGACGCCCTTGTCCTTGACGTTAACGCGCAGACGGGTAGCGCAGTTAGTTACATCGATGATGTTATCCGCGCCACCGAGCAGATCGAGGATTTTCTCGGCAAGCACCAAGCGCTCATCATCTTTACTCTGGGCGACCGATTTGCCAGCAGCAGCACCGCCCTGCTTTTGCTTGTAGTCGGCCTTGGACTTGAGCTCGACCTCAACATCGTCATCCTCGCGACCGGGGGTCTTAAAGTCGAACTTGACGATCAGGAAACGGAAGACCACGACCCAAAGGGCGGTAAAGCACAGGCCGACAAGGATGGAGATGGCGTACTGCAGACCGTGTGCAGCCCAAAGGGGCAGCCAGTCCCACGAGAGCATCGAGATGATGCCTCCGTCAAAGATACCCACGACGCCAAGGAGGTTTTGAGCCATGCAGCCAAGCGCTCCGAGCACGCAGTGGACGACGAACAGGCCGGGCGCGATGAACAGGAAGGTGAAGTCAAGCGGCTCGGTAATACCGCAAAGCATAGCGGTAAGGGTGACGGGAATGAGCAGAGCCTTGACGCGCTGCTTGCGCTCGGGTTTGGCGGTCATATAAAACGCAATGGCGACGCCAAGCGAGCCGAAGACTTTAGTCCAACCAGGGCAGGTATAGGCAGCCCAGGGTGCGGCATCCTTAAGAGCAATGCTCGGATCGGCAGCCAGTTGGGGCAGGATGTTGGCCCAAGCAGCAAAGATGCCGCCGTTGACCGCCGCGTTGTCGTAATAGAACGGCGTATAGATAAAGTGGTGCAGGCCTGTAGGAATCAGCACGCGCTCGAAGAAAGCAAAGACGCCCACGCCAAACGTACCGGCGGAAAGGATGAATCCCTGGAAGGCAGCGATAGCAGCCTGAACATGCGGCCATACCAGGCAGGCGATAAGAGCGACCGGAACCATAACGAAGAAACCGATCATATAGATGAACACGGAGCCCGAGAACACGCCCAGCCACTCAGGAAGTTCGGTGTCGAAGTACTTGTTGTGAAGCATCGTGGCAATACCTGAAATGATAAGCGCACCCATGATGCCCATATCAAGCGTTTTGATGCTTGCGATAGTGGCAAGACCAGTACCGCTGCCCGCCTCGACAGAGTAGTCGACCCCAAAGACAGGGCCCCACTGCCCCAAGATTGTGCTTACAAAGTAGTTGAAGGTAAGATAGATGGCCAAAGCCTCCATGCAGCAGCGAGCGTTCTGCTTGTTCGCGAGCGAGATTGGCAACGCTACGCAAAACAGCAACGGCATCTGGTTAAAGAGCGTCCAACCACCCTGGAGCAGCACATTCCAGTAATCAAACCAAAGATGGCCCGCAGTGGCCATCTCGCCAAAGATCGCCTCGGTGGTAAACAACGTACCCAGGCCGACGACGATTCCGGAAAATGCGAAAAGAATTGCAGGCGTGTACATTGCACCGCCGAAACGTTGTATCTTTTGCATCATGACGGGGAATCCCCCTCTCTTCATTCGGAGCGACTGCGGTTTTGGCTTCACTCGAGACCGCAGACGCGCCGTTTGCGTGTACCTCGTGCAATAGGACGGGTGGGCCCGCTTCCCTGACTTCTTGCGCTTCTATTTTTATCATATCACTTATCTAGACAAGTTAATACGGTTTCCGTGTTCGGCAAACGGTCGATTATTGGCCGTAAACGGTATATCTCCACTATTTTGCCTGCTAAAGCTGATATAGCTGATGGCCACAATTCATATTTCTTTTCTACTTGTCTAGATATGCTTGTCTATATCTGTATACATGCCTATACTTCATTACAACATTCACCGCCACATTAAGGAGTCACCATGAAAAGCGCGGTCTTCTATGGAAAGCACGACCTCAGAGTCGAGGAATCGGCAAAGCCGACCGTGGGCAAGCGCGACGTTCTGATCAACGTCAAAGCTTGCGGCGTCTGCGGTACCGACGTTCATATCTATGAAGGCGACAAGGGTGCAGCGGACGTTACCCCGCCCACGATCCTTGGCCATGAGTTCGCGGGCGTTATCGAGGCCGTGGGCTGCGATGTCACCGGCTTTAAGCCGGGCGATCGCGTGTGCATCGACCCAAACCATCCCTGCGGCTGCTGCGAACCCTGCCGTGACGGAATCAACCACTACTGCGAGCATATGACCGGCTACGGCACCACCGTTAACGGCGGCTTTGCGGAGTACTGCTCCGTCGATATGCAGCAAGTCTACAAGTTGGGCGAACACACCAGCTTCGAGCAGGGTGCCATGACCGAGCCCGTGGCGTGCTGTCTGCACGGCATCGATATGTGCAACATCAAGCCCGGCAGCACAGTTGTCGTTATCGGCGGTGGCATGATCGGTCTGCTCATGATGCAGCTTGCCAAAAACGCTGGTGCAACCAAAGTCGTTTTGCTCGAGCCTGTCGAGGGCAAGCGCGAGGTTGCGCTCAAACTCGGCGCCGACCTGGCAATCGACTCCATCCGCGAGGATGTCCCCGCCCACCTGGAGCAGGAAGGCGTCGGCAACGTCGATGTCGTTATCGAGTGTGTCGGCAAGCCCGTCACCATCGAGCAGGCCATCCAGATCGCCGGCCACAAGGCTACGGTCATGATGTTCGGACTTACCAAGCCCGATGAGACAATCACCGTCAAGCCCTTCGAGGTCTTCCAGAAGGAGCTCGTGCTCACCTCGTCTTACATCAACCCTTACACACAGCGTCGCGCGCTCGAGCTCATCGACTCCGGCAGGCTCGACGTATCCTCGATGGTCGCCAAGGTGGCTTCCCTCGACGAGCTCGGTGCCATCTTATCGGACCCGGCACTGCGCGCCATGGGCAAATATATAATTGACCCCAGTAGGTAATTCGATCGACGCCCGTGCGGACGGCTCCCCACCTGCCGTCCGCACGCACACATCTAGGAGACCGTCATGGCGCGAGCCATCTTTCAAACTATTTATGACAACGTGAAGCAGTCGATTGACGACGGCACATACGCCTATCAGAGTTATCTGCCTTCGGAGACTGAGCTCACGCAGCTGTTTGACTGTTCGCGCATGACGGTCCGTCGCGCTATCTCGATGCTTGCGGCAGATGGTTACGTGCTCCCCCAGCAAGGCAAAGGCATGCGCGTCATTCGCAACATCAGTGACGAGAAGAGTCGTGGCGGCGGCGGACTCGAGACCTTTAAGGAAATCGCGACCAGCCGAGGCTTTGAGCTCAAGACTGTCACCACCGTCTTTGAGCTCCTCGTCTGTAGCAAGGCACTCTCCAAGATTACCGGATTTCCCGAAGGCTGCGAGCTCACGCGCGCCAAACGCATCCGTTATGCAAACGGACATGCCGTGTGCTCCGACGACTCCTATTACCTAAGCTCACAGGTACCGGGACTGACACCCGAGATTGTCAACGATTCAATTTATCGTTACCTCGAAGAAGATCTTGGCATTAAGATTGCCACGGGCAAACGCGATGTAACGATTGAGCATCCCACGCCCGAAGATGCGCGCGTGCTCGATCTCGACGACTTTAACGCACTCGCCGTTATACGCGGGCAGACCTACAACGCCGACGGCATCCTTATGGAATACACCGAGACCAAACAGGTCCCCGCGTTCTTTTTGCTCCATGAAACCGTGACGCGCAACGGCACCGGTCGAACCGGCCACCAAAGCAGTATGAACTAACCATCTAATTAGTTGCGGTGGGATAGTTCCTAGAATGACCAGCTTAAGGGCAAAACAGGAACTATTCCACCGCAATTTTTTTGGCCGGCGGGGCAGTACCTGTCCCACCGGCCATCATTTACGCTCTTTTAGCTAGTCCGCGAGCTTCTCCACCTGATCGAGCATCTTGTCGAGCTTAGCCTTTGCCTCGGCCTTGACCTTCTCAGCTTCTTTGTGAGCCTTCGCCTTCTGGGCGGCCTTTTCCTCGGCTTCGGGATCGACGACGACCAGATTGGACGCGTCGTGCTCAACCAACTTGAGCGCATGCTCGGGGCACACCTTGACGCAGGCACCGCAGCCCAAGCAATACGTGGACTCCAACGCAAAGCGGCCGCTTCCCACCAGATCGCAGGCAAACGTGGGGCATACGTTGACACACTCGCCACATGACGTGCACTTGTCAAAATCGCACTCCGGCGTGCTCACCTGCATGTTCTGGGCAAGCTCGGGATGGTTTTGCAGCGTCGAAAGCACCAGCTGGCGCCCGTGCGTGAGCGAACGGCGACGCTTGGTCGTCGTGGTGCCGCACATGGTGTTGAGTGTGCGCTCAAGCTGCGTGATCTGGTGACGGTGGGCCTTCAACCTCTGCGTCACTGAGGCCAGTGCCGCCGTCGCCGGATTGAGCTTAGTCACGGTTAGACCCGTGGTACGGGCAATCTTATCCATGTACTCCTTGCGCTCGTACTCGCGGCGCTTATGGCACTTGAGGCTCTTGGGGTCTACCTCCAGGCCCATACCCGTGCCGGACCACTCCTCGGCGGTAGCAATGGCCTCGCCCAGGATGTCCTCGCCACCGGTGTTGCGGCACTTATCGCACACGCCCAGCGGCAGGTAGACGCTCACGTTGGGATAGTCGGCCAGCACCGAGAACCAGGTCTCGGCAGTAATATCGCCCACGCAGGCGACGACGACCTCGTTCTCGCGCGGCATGCGCTTGAGGGCGCGCGTGCAGGTGACGTAGGCGGTCTCGTGGCTCGTAGCTGCAGAGACGATATCGTCATACAGGTTTTTGGGCGCCAGGCGCGGCGAGATGATCGCCTCGGTCGGACAGGCAGCGGCGCACAGGCCGCACTTGCGACAGGAGTCGAGGATCTCGATGGCGTCTTCCTCGACCTCGATAGCGTTGACCGGGCACACGTCCATGCACGCGGTGCAGCCGCTCTTTTCGTTTTTGCAGGTCAGGCACGGAATGGTGTTGCCGCGCGGACGCTCCTTGTAGTCGGCAGGATTCCACTGCGGCGCCGACGGATCGAGTGCGTCGGTCACACCGCCAAGCGGGTTTTTAAGAAAGTCGAAACCCTTGCTGATCTCGATAATGTCATCAAACAGATCGTGTTCCTGCGCCATGCGCGGCCCCTCCCTGAGCAGTGCAAACAAGCAAGAAATAATGATACGCCATCGGCCCGTGCCTCGAGCAAATTACACGCGGAGCACCTTTGCGGCAAATAGCCCATGGCCTATCGCCGCCTCGATTGCACAAGGTCAATCAAGCGCCAAACTATGCCTCGCACATGAGCTGCACGAGCTTTTGTTTGGTCACCTTGGCCTGCTCGTTAGCTATGTTACGCTCGTTTCTAAAGGCCGCATTTGCAACACCCTGCAGGTCGGCATCGGAAATCTCGCCAAGGCCCAGCTCCTCGAGCGTCGTCGGCAGACCAACGCGCTGGCAAAACTCGAGCACCCGATCAAGCTCGGGCGCACGCTCCAGGCGCAACTGCACCACCAGACCAAATGTCACGGCCTCACCATGCATGGCCTTGCACTCGGGCAGAATCGTCAGACCGTTGGCGATGGCATGTGCCAACGCCAGGCCGCCACTCTCAAAGCCAACACCCGAAAGCAGAATATTGCACTCAATCAGGCGCTCAACCGCCGGCGATATACGGCCCTTTTTGAGATCGCGCTTGGCAGCGACGCCGCACTCCATGAGCGTGTCATAGCAGGCACGAGCCGTAACCAAGGCCAAGTGTCCCGGCGCGCCACCGTGCTCGTTAGCGCCGTGCGCCGCGGCACACGAACGCGCCTCGAAGTACGTTGCCAGTGCGTCGCCCATACCAGCGACCGTCATCCGCAGTGGTGCTGCCGCAACCACGTTGGTATCAACCACGACCAGGTCTGGATTCTTCTCGAGCATCAGGTAGCGGTCGAACGACCCATCCTCGTGATACAGCACCGAAATCGCGCTGCACGGACCGTCCATCGAAGCCGCCGTGGGGCATACGCACAACGGCAACTCGGCATAAAACGCTACTGCCTTGGCGATATCGAGCATCTTGCCACCGCCAATACCCACCACCATGTCGCAATACTCAGCCTGGGCTTCCTTAGCCATTTCGACAACGGCCTCTTCCGTACACGGACCGTCATAAATCTTAAAGAACGGCTCGCTTAGATCTTCGTCCAGAAATCCATCGACGATCTGCCTGCACAGCCGATCCTCGGTGCCCTGGTCAAACAGGACATAGGCAGCGCAGCCCAACCATGACAAATACCTGCCCTGACGCGAGAGCTCACCCGGCCCCTGAACATATCGTCCGGGACCGCCATAAACCATGGGAAGCGCCATACGAGAATCCGCCCTTTCATCAACAACAATTGGTGCAAAGTAACCTGAACCCTTTGCACCATAGCAAAAGGGGCAAAGCCTTCTGTCGGCTTTGCCCCCTCCTTAGCTTGATTTACTCATCCATGAGATAGTAGTGACCCAGTGCGTCGGCACCCAGGATGGCGTTGGCGACCATCTCGGGCGTCACCTCAAACGGCATGTTGCACATGGTGTCCTCGGGCGCGCAAGCGGCCTCGGCAACGACCATGGCCTGCTCGCGCGTAACCTCGGCAACGCCAAGCTCCTTCATCGTGACCGGCAGGCCCAGCTCAATGCAGAAGCCCAAGACTTCCTCGAGTTTCTCAGTCGGAGCATCCTCGAGTACCAGCTGGACGATAGTGCCAAAGGCGACCTTCTCGCCGTGATACATGCCGTGGCATTCGGGCAGCATCGTCAGGCCATTATGGATGGCATGAGCAGCAGCGAGGCCCGAGCTCTCAAAGCCAATGCCCGAAAGCAGCGTATTGGCCTCGATGATATGCTCGACGGCGGGCGTCAGCGCACCCTTCTCCAGTGCGACCTTGGCCTTGACGCCGTCGGTCATAAGCGTCTCGTAGCAGAGCTTGGCAAGCGCCAGACCAGCCATGCCGCCCTTGCCGCCAGCGCAGGTGCCGCCGTCGGCATCGTGCGTTGCCTGGGCCTCGAAATAGGTTGCGAGCGCATCGCCCATACCGGAAACCGTCAGGCGCACCGGGCTCGCCGCGATAACCGTCGTATCCATAATGACAATATTGGGGTTTGCCTTAAGGAAGAGGTACTTGTCGAACTGGCCGTCATCGGTATAAAGCACCGAAAGCGCCGAGCACGGGGCATCGGTCGAAGCAATGGTGGGGCAAATGATAACCGGGGACTCCAGGTAATAGGCGACGGCCTTCGCGGTGTCGAGGACCTTGCCGCCACCGACGCCGACGATGATGTCGCAACCGTTGTCGCGAGCGAGCGCAACCAGGCGATCGACCTCGCCCTTGGAGCACTCGCCGTTAAAGTCCTTAAACAGCAGCTCGGCCTTAGCCTCGGCAAAGCCGCCCTCGATCTTGGCACCGACGCGCTTCTTGCCCGAAGGCGTCACGATAACGAGGGCCTTAGCGCCAAGCGGCTCAACATAAGAGCCGAGCTTGGCCAGCTCGTCCGGGCCCTGGATGTACTTGCTGGGGCTATTGAAAATTGCAGCCATAACTATCCCATTCTCTAAAAGAAAAATGAAAGGGGCTCCGTACGGATACGTGCGGAGCCCCTCGTTACGATAACAAGAGTCGATTAGAAATCGATGTCGGTGTCGTAGTAGCAGGCCTTGAGGATCTTCTCGAAGTCGGCAGCCTTGGTCTCACGCGGGTTCTCGGGCGTGCAGGCGTCGGTCTCGGCGTTCGCAGCGATCTCGGGCAGCTTGGCGAGGAACTCCTCCTCGGAAACCATCTGCGGGTTCTCGGCGTCGACCTTCACGCCACCATTCGCGTAATCCTTGATGGACTGCGGAATGTTGAGCTGGTCGTTGAGGTCGCGAATCTTCTGGACGAGCGCAGCGATGAGCTCCTCGTTGGTCTCGCCGGGAAGGTGCAGGATCTCCTTGGCCACGTAAGCGTAACGCTCAGCAGCACGCGGGTCCTTGGAGTTCCACTGGATGACCTTGCCCAGGTACATGGCGTTAGCGGCACCGTGGATGATGTGGCCGTTCTCGAAGGCAGCACCGGTCTTGTGAGCCATGGAGTGAACGATGCCGAGCAGGCCCGAGGAGAAGGCGATACCGGCGATGCACTGAGCCTCGTGCATGTGCTGACGGGCCTCATGGTCGCCAGCATAGGACTTGGGCAGCCACTCGACGATCTCGCGGATGCCGTGCAGGGCGTTGGCGTCGGTGAACATAGAGGCGCAGGTGGAAACGTAGGCCTCCATGCAGTGGGTCAGAGCATCCATGCCGGTGTGAGCGCACAGCTTGGCGGGCATGGTGTAGGTGAGCTCGGGGTCGACGATGGCGACATCAGGGGTGATGTTGAAGTCGGCCAGCGGGTACTTGATGCCCTTAGCGTAGTCGGTAATGACGGAGAACGCGGTGACCTCGGTAGCGGTGCCGGAGGTAGAGGAGATGGCGCAGAAATGAGCCTTCTGACGCAGCTCGGGGAAGCTGAACGGCTGGATGATGTTATCGAAGGACTCCTCGGGATACTCGTAGAAGACCCACATGGCCTTAGCGGCATCGATGGGCGAGCCGCCGCCGATGGCGATAATCCAGTCGGGCTCGAACTCGCGCATGGCCTCGGCGCCCTTCATGACCGTCTCGATGGACGGATCGGACTCGACGCCCTCGAACAGCTTGACCTCCATGCCGGCCTCTTTGAGGTCGGCCTCAACGTCCTGCAGGAACCCGCCGCGGCGCATAGAGCTGCCGCCAGAAACGATGATGGCCTTCTTACCCTTGAGGTTCTTCACCTCGTGGCGAGCGCCCTCACCAAAGTACAGATCGCGAGGATTGGTAAAACGTCCCATACTGTGCCTCCTAAACAAGCCCCTCTTAGACTTGCGTATATAACGGAGCACCCAATTGGCTCCGTTAGGACCGGTTTGCGCGTTGCCGGCGATGACAATGCGCGATGTCTAAACGTCTCAACGCTCAGACAAACACTATTTTACCGTTCTGGTTGGTCAGTTATTCACCTAAAGCCGCCAATGATGAAACGTTTTTTCTATCCCTGGAACCTCTTGCGTTGCGGTTATTGTCCCAAGCTGGGCAAACGTTTTATCAAGGCTGGCCATATGCCTCAGGCGGCATCGCGGCGCTCCAAAACGTATACCGTTCGCCGCCAAATATCGACCGTTTGCGGCACCGTGATACCACTCGGTCGTCCAAGGTGCCGACATTTGTGCGACATCCGTCTTCGTGGTGCAAAGGTGCAAGTCCAAGTGCGGCACCCCCGGTGTGCCACATGCGGGTAAACTAGAACCTTATATAGAGACATTTGAACCCTAACCGCAGCAAAGGAGGCCCCATGGCATTCGATCCCATTCAAGAGGATTGCCATCGCCTCGTTCTTGAGGCCTTGCGCCGCGACAATATCCCGCTCACCGACGGTGCCGCCGTAGAGCGTCTGATGGAACAATTCACCCGCAACCCTGCACCGCTCATCGTGCACGACCGCGACCGCGCCGGGCACCTCATTGCCAAGGTGGTCGAGGCTGTCGACTACCGCATCCCCTTTATCCCCGACGACGTCCAGGCAGAGCAAGAAGAAGCCGCAGCCGAGAACATGCTCCGCGAGGCAGCCGCGCTCGATCCGGCTAACTGGGATGCCCAACGCATGCTGACGGCGCTCACCGCCGAATCCAACGAGGAATACGTGCAGTATCTGGTGTCCAAGTGCGACGAGGTGGAGCACGATCTGGCGCTCAAGATTGCCTCGGCGCAGGACCCCTACGAGCGCGAGGCCGCAGGCGACCTGACCCGCCGTCCCTACCTGCGCTGGCTTGCCGCCTTGGCATCGCGCGCGCTCATTAGCGGCCGCTACCGCATGTCGCTCGAAGCCGCAAACCGCAGCCTCGACTTTGCCCCCAACGATCCTGCCGGTGTCCGCCACACCGCAATGCTCGCCATGGCAAAGCTCGAATACCCCGCTGAGGAGCTCAAGCGCTTTCGCTCTGCCCACTCCGTCCCCTATCTCGCCAACACGCCGCTGCGCCGTCGTCCCAAGGATGCGGAACGCGACTTGGACCCGTGGACGCTCATCGCGCTGATGAGCGCTGCCTGGCGCGAGCTGGATTACGAGGGCGCCGAACACTACCTGCGTATCCTTGCGCGCTCGTGCCCGCACGCAGCCGAGGCGCTCTACTTCCAAACCGAGTTTCCCGATGGCGTCTATGCCCGCGTCAACGTGGATGCAGGCTCCACCGACGAGCTCGTCCTTGCACTCTCCGAGGCGACGCCGGTACTGCAGGAGGGCCTGGGCGCGCCCGACAACGCCAGCTTTGCCGCCTGGGTCGCCACCAACGACATCGTGCGCTCCCAGATCGACGAGCGCATACTGCGGGCGGCCGAGCAGGGCTTACCGTTTAAGGGAGGAGACCTCTAATGGATCCGAGCGTCTACATCCCCGCCTACTTGGAGCGCGCCTACGTTGCGTCGCACCCCAAACTCACCGATGCAGCACGCGAGCTTGTCCATAACGATGTGAGCGTCAACCCTCATAAGTATGCGCAGACCGAGCATGCCCAGGCGCTGCTATCCTATGCCGGCGTCCACCGCCACCTGCTCGACGAGCTCCATCGCATCGAAGACATGGGCAGCGACGAGGAGTTTGAGCAGACGCGCAACCGCCTGTTTGACGATATGCGCGATGAGCTGCTCAAGATCGTCCGCGCCGATGCATATGTCCTCGATGCCCAGCTGCTCGCCATCATTTTGGCGGACACGCCCGTCGACGCCTGCCTGGGCGACTTGATGAAGCTCGAGGCGACCACAGCCGATTACCTGCAGCAAAGCGTGCCCGGATTCGACATGGAGGCTCCGCACTACTGGGCCAACAAGGTGCTGGCAGACGGCGTGACTGCGGCCGATCTCACCGTAAGCGAGCCGGCTCTTATCGGGTGGCTCCACACGCTCGAGGCCATCTCGCAGCTGTGCATGGCGAGCGCTCGCTACCGTGCTGCCGTCAACTATTCTCGTCGTGTTCTTAAGGCGGAAGGCTATCCCACCCGAGCTGCAGGCACCGTGCTGCTCGCCCTCGCTCGTCTGGAAGACGAAGACGGCTTTTTTGCCCTGGCCCACCAGCTCGAGGAGCAGATGGGGGCCGATGCCCTCGAGAACTCCCCCTGGTACCTACTCGCCCGCACGATCCTGCTGTTCAAAACGAACAAGATGCGCCCGGCGACACGCGCGCTGCGCGAGTTTGCCAACCGCTGCGAGGGCGGCGCGTTCTTTTTGCTGAACCCCATGTATCAGACGCCGTACCTTCCTTGCCGGCCCGAACCGCACGACCCCTGGGACCTTTCGCATCAGGCAGTTTGGGAAGCCGACGGCATCATCTCGGATACTCCTGACTTTGCCCCCTGGGCCAGCGCTTGCGAAGACGTATCGCAGCTTGCCCAGGAATTTGCGCGCCGTTATGGCTTTTAACGACGCAAACGCCACGACCATGTCATTCACGTTAGGAACGGCTTCATGAACTTCCGCTCATCTCTCGCCTGCACCTCGAGCGATATCGCCCGCTGGGGGCTGCGCTCCATCCTTAAGCGCCAGGGCGGCGTACTCCCCGGCCGCATCGCCATGAAGATCGACCCCGAGCTGCTGAGCGACCTCGCGAGTTTTGTCGACTGCAGCGTGGTGATCACCGGTACCAACGGTAAGACCACCACCTCCAACCTCATCGCCGACGCCGTTGCCGCCAGCGGCGCCACCGTGGTATGCAACCGCGCGGGCAACAACATGGAGCCGGGCGTGGTGGGCGCGTTGCTCGAGGCGCGCAGTGGCCTCAAGCGGTCCGGCGGCAAGCGCGTGGGCGTTTTTGAATGCGATGAGCTCTACACCGTGCGCGTCCTGCCCAAGCTCAAGCCGACGTACTTTGTTCTGCTCAACCTGTTCCGCGACCAGCTGGATCGCTATGGCGAGATCGATCACACCCAGGACGTCATCGCCCACGCGCTGGAGCTTTCGCCGGAAACGACGCTCATCTATAACGCCGACGATCCGCTGTGCGCCTCGATCGCCGCACGCGTCCCCAACACGAGCATCGCCTTTGGCATCGACGGTGCCACGGGCACCGAGTCCGATCGCATTAGCGACTCGCGTTTTTGCTCGCAGTGCAACGCGCCGCTGGAGTACGACTATGTGCAGTACGGCCAGCTCGGCGCTTATCATTGTCCTTCGTGCGGCTGGAGTCGTCCCGCGCTGCTCCGTCGTGTGACGAACGTTGAGCTCACCTGCAACGGCTACGGCTTTGACCTGACCTTTGGACCCGAGGCCAAAGCGCCCGCCACGCACATCACCACGCGCTACAACGGCCTATACATGGTCTATAACGTTGCCGCTGCCTTCTTTGCGGCGCACGAATTGGGCGTGGACTCGGTGCATCTGCAGCCCACGCTCGATGCCTACGTCCCCGCCGGCGGACGCATGGGCCGCTGGGAGATCGCCGGCCGTACCGTCGAGGCAAACCTGGCCAAAAATCCCGTGGGCTTCGATCGCCAGATCCAGTCCATTAAAACGGCAGGCGGCAGGCTCTGCGCCTTCTTCCTGAACGACAACGACGCCGACGGCCACGATGTCTCGTGGATCTACGACGTTGACTTCGAGCGCATCGCCGATACCCCAGGGCTTGTCGCCTTTGTCGGAGGTACGCGCGCGCACGATATGCAGGTACGCCTGAAGTACGCCGGCATCGACGCCGGCATCATCTCGAATATCGAGCAGGCGATCGGCGCCGTGGCAGACGAGGAGGCTGGCGATACTTTCTACGCCGTCGCCAACTACACGGCCTTCCCGCCGCTGGTCAAGGAGCTCGACGAGCTTAAGGACACCGATGCGAGCTCGGTCGCCTCCCACGCCGCAACGCGCGCCGATGGCAGCGCTGTCCCCACCGACATTGTGCCGGTCGAGCTTTCGCGCCCGCTGCGCATCGTCTACCTGTATCCCGATGCCCTCAACCTCTATGGCGACGGCGGCAACGTCATCGCCCTCGAGCGCCGCTGCGCCTGGCGCGGCATTCCCGTGCTCGTGGACGAGGTCCGCATGGGCGAGACGCTCGATCTCACCGACGCCGACATCGTCATGATGGGCGGTGGCTCCGATCGCGACCAGCTTGCCGTGGCGCACGAGCTGCTCGCTCAAAAAAACAGGGTCGCTGCCTATGTTGAGGATGGCGGCTCGCTGCTCGCTATCTGCGGCAGCTATCAGCTGCTCGGCCGTTCGTACTATATGGGTGAAAATCGCATTGAAGGTCTGGGCGTTATTGCCGCCGAAACCGTGCGCGGCTCCGACCGCCTGATCGGCAACGTCGCCGTCAAGACCGACCTGGTATCCGAGCCCTTTGTGGGATTCGAGAACCACGGCGGCCGCACCTTGCTCGACGCAGAGGCCATGCCGCTCGGAACGTCTGTGGTCACAGGCACCGGTAACAACGGCGACGATGGCTTTGAGGGCCTCATCTACAAGGGCGTCATCGGCACGTACCTGCACGGACCGGCGCTCCCCAAGAACCCCGAGCTCGCCGACTGGCTCATCGCCCACGCCCTCGAGCGCCGTGGCAATGCACAGGCCAACGCTCTGCTGCCGCTCAAACCCCTCGACGACGCTTACGAGCACGCCGCCCACGACGCCGCGATGAAGCTCCTCCCCTAGCACCCCACCACCACAAAGGGAGAGGCACCTTTGTGGTGGTTTTCCAGTTTGTCAACGATATACGCGCTGGCAAAAAAGTCTGCTATACTCTTTCCCGCTGTCCCCATCGTCTAGCGGCCAAGGACGCCACCCTTTCAAGGTGGATATCGCGGGTTCGAATCCCGCTGGGGGCACCATTTAAACTGAGAAGCCCGTTACCCCCGCAGTGACGGGCTTTTTGCTACCGATATGCCGGGATTCGAACCCCGAAGGCATAAAATCGCACTGTCGTCCAAGGGCCCTTGGACAAAAAATAGCAAATATGAGTACTGTTACCAATTTAGTAACAGCGATTTCATGCCGTCAGAAGGCAATTTGGACACAAGGCGTCCTACGGCGGAAGAATTGCAGCATTTATCAGCTAAGTACTTGGACATATGTTGCGTAACACTGCATATTTTGCAAAGAGATAATGCTATAGGACTTGTGATAGTACTCATATTTGACGTTTTTTGCCCACGACCCCTTATTGCGTGGGCGAATCAGTTGCAAACCGGACTCCAAAGCGTCCTTCGCAAACAAAAAGCCGGGGCCCGCGCGATGCGGACCCCGGCTCAATAGCGTGACGATATGTCAGTTACGCTCTACACGTAGAACAGGATGTCGTCGTAGGTCGGAACCGGCCAGTAGTCGGCGGCCACGATCTCCTCCATGGCGTCCACGGCGGCACGCAGCGTAGCCATAGCGGGAGCAACCTCGTGCGCGTATACGTTGGCCTGCTCCTGGCCATCGAGGGCCTCGGCCTTCTTATGCACGGCATCGAGGGCCTTGATGGAGTCGTTGATGGCAGTAATACCGTTGCAGAGCTTGTTGAGCGTGTTCTGCTCGCACTGCATGGCGGCCTCGGCGCCGGCGGCGCGGATAGCCTCAAGGCCCTTAGCGACCTTGGTGGCATAGGCGGTGATGACCGGACGATAGGTACGACGTGCCTCGCGAACCATCGTGGTGGCCTCGATGTTCATGAGCTTGTTGTACTTCTCGAGCTTGCAGTCGTAGCGGCACTGGGCCTCGGCCTTGGTGAGAACGCCCATCTCGTCGAACAGGGCAAGAGCCTTCTCGGAGACAAAGGCGGGCAGAGCGTCCGCGGTTGTCTTGTTGTTGGCAAGGCCACGCTTCTCGGCCTCGATGGGCCACTCGTCGGAGTAGCCATCACCGGAGAAGAGGATGCGCTGGTGGTCGGTCAGGACCTTCTTGCAGTACTCGAGCGCGGCGTCCTGGAACTTGTCCTCGGGCGTGCCCTCAAGGGCATCGGCGAAAGCCTTGAGCGACTTGGCAACGGCAGCGTCCAGGACCATGTTGGGATCAGAGACGTTCTGCTCGGAGCCGCAGGCACGGAACTCGAACTTGTTGCCGGTGAAGGCGAACGGAGAGGTGCGGTTACGGTCGGTGTTGTCCTGCATAAGCTTGGGCAGGGCATCGGCGCCCAGGTCGAGCACGCCGTGGGTGGCATGGACGGAAGCCTTGCCGTCGATGATCTTCTCGACAACCTCGGTGAGCTGGTCGCCCAGGAAGATGGAGACAATCGCCGGGGGAGCCTCGTTGGCGCCCAGACGGTGGTCGTTGCCGGCAGAGGCGACAGAAGCGCGCAGGAGCTCCTGGTAGTTATCGACAGACTCGATCACCGCGGTGAGGAAGACGATGAACTGCAGGTTGTCGAGCGGGGTGTCGCCCGGATCGAGCAGGTTCTCGGACTCGGTGCCGATAGACCAGTTGTTGTGCTTACCCGAGCCGTTAATGCCCTCGAAGGGCTTCTCGTGCAGCAGGCAGACCAGATCGTGGCGGGAGGCGATGAGCTTCATCTTCTCCATCATGATCAGGTTCTGGTCAATGGCCTCGTTGACCTCTTCATAGACCGGTGCGAGCTCGTGCTGGCAGGGAGCGACCTCGTTGTGCTTGGTCTTAGCGGGAATGCCAAGCGCCCACAGCTCCTCGTCCAGGTCTTTCATATAGGCCGAGACGGTAGGACGGATAGCGCCAAAGTAGTGCTCCTCGAGCTCCTGGCCCTTGCAGGGGTTGGCGCCAAAGAGAGTGCGACCGGTGATGACCAGGTCCTTGCGCTTGCGATAGGCGTCCTTCTTGATCAGGAAGTACTCCTGCTCATCGCCGACGGAAGGCACAACCTTCTTGGGGGTCTTGCCAAAGAGGGCCAAAACGCGCTTGGCCTCGCGATCGAGCGCAGTCATAGAGCGCAGCAGCGGGGTCTTCTTGTCCAGGGCCTCGCCCGTGTAAGAGCAGAAAGCGGTGGGAATGCAGAGGACCTCATCCTTAATAAAGGCAGAGCTGGTGGGATCCCAGGCAGTGTAGCCACGGGCCTCGAAGGTGGCGCGCAGGCCGCCGTTGGGGAAGCTCGAGGCATCGGGCTCGCCCTGGATGAGGTTCTTGCCCGTAAACTTGGTAATGGCGGTGCCGTTGTGGTTGGGCTCCAGGAAGCTGTCGTGCTTCTCGGAAGTAATGCCCGAAAGCGGCTGGAACCAGTGAGCATAGTGCGTGGCGCCCTTGGAAATGGCCCAGACCTTCATGGCGTGGGCGACGGCGTTGGCCACGTCCAGGTCGAGCGGCTCACCGTCCTCGAGTGTTGCAGCGAGGCGCTTCCAAATGTCCTTGGGGAGGTAGTCCTTCATGACTTCCTCAGAGAACACCATGGTCCCGAAGCGGTCAGTAAGATCGGCCATACGGAACTCCCTTCGTATCGGCACCGCGTGAGAAGCGGTGTTGATTACTAACGAACGAGTCATAGCTTAGACTCGCCGTGTTTCCGCGACATTACCGTTATGTTGCCGTCGCGAAACCAATCAATGAGGTTACCGCATCGCGGCGGTATTGCCACCCTCAACAGCCAATCAACTGTATAAATTGCAGACCTCTCCCCATGGTTTAAGGGCAGTCAATTTGGGATGGAGCTCTATTAACTGGTATTTCGCATCAGATACCAGTCTTTATAGCCCGTGCATAGATTAGCCGTTCTGTTATAGATAAAGCCGATAGCAAGGCATCTTTGATTGGTATCCTCAAATAGCGAGTGAAACTCCACCGTGACACAGTGGTGCTGTAGAATCCTTACAACACATCACACTATTACGTATCTAGAGGAGCACGATATGCGCGTCGACGAGGTTTTTAAGCAGGCAGCATCCCAGGGCACCACGCCCGTTTCTTTTGAGATGTTCCCGCCCAAGGGCGAGCTCACCCTCGATACGGCTCGCAAGGTGGCAGGCAGTCTGTGCAAGCTTTCGCCGAGCTTTGTCTCGGTCACTTGTTCCGCTGGCGGCTCGGGCAACGGTGCCACCACCGCCCCCATCGCGCATATGATTACGAGCGAATTCGATACGCCCTCGGTGGCGCACCTCACCTGTGTGGGCCGTACCCACGCCGATATCGCCGCCAAGATCGATGAGTACCGCACCGCCGGCGTGGAAAACGTGCTGGCCCTGCGCGGCGACCTGCCCGCTGGCGCGACCGAGGACGACAAGCCCGCCTCCGACTACGCCTACGCCCGCGACCTCATCCCCGAGCTTGTCGACGCCGGCTTTTGTGTGGGCGCCGCAGCCTACCCCGAGGGCCACATTGCCTGTGAGGACCTCAACGCCTCGGTCGAACACCTCAAGCAAAAACAGGACGCCGGCGCGAGCTTCTTTGTGACGCAGCTCTTCTTTGATAACGAGTGCTTCTATCGCTTCCGCGAGCTTGCCGACAAGGCCGGTATCACCGTGCCCATTATCGCGGGCATCATGCCGTTTATGGGCAAGTCGCAGATCAGCCGCATGGTCTTTATGTGCGGCGCGTCGCTGCCCTCCCCCGTCATCAAGATTCTCGCCAAGTACGAGAACGACCCCGAGAGCCTGCAGGCAGCCGGTGTAGATTATGCCGCCCGCCAGCTTTGCGACCTCAAGGAGCACGGCGCCGACGGCCTGCACCTGTACACTATGAACCGTCCTGCGATCGCCGCGACCATTATGGAGTGCCTGGGGTAATGGAAAAACCGCACATCGATACAACCGCTGTCGAAGTGCCGGCCGACCTTGCGTCGCCGGCGCTTTACCGTGTCGATGCTGCGCACCATCCCCGTGTCGACCGTGCCGAAATGCTGCGGTATCTGGGTTACGGCGGCCAGCAGATTGAGCCCGAGCTGTCACGACGTATTGAGCTTGTGGTCGAGCACCTTGAGCTGGACATTGAGCCCCGTGGCGTGCGCCGCGTATTTGCCGTCGATGCCACGGGCGTGGACGAGCAGGGAGAGCCCAGCATCCGTCTGGTTGGCACCAACGTTGAACTGCGAGGTCGCGATATCTATCGACATCTCAAAGATGCCCGCTTTGCCGCGCTCATGGCATGCACCCTCGGCATGGACGCCGAGCGTCGCCTGCGCACCACGGGAGCCCAGCAGCCCCTAGAGGGAGCCGTGCTCGATGCCGCGTGCTCCGCCTATGTGGAAGCCGCCGTCGAGCAGATGGACCAGCAAGTCAAGACTGCGGCCGCCGCACACGGACTCGCCGGCAACTGGCGCTTTAGTCCCGGCTACGGCGACTGCCCGCTCTCGGCCCAGCGCTCGATCGTAAATGCGCTCAACGCCACACGGCTCATCGGCCTGACCGTCACACCTACCAGCCTGCTCATGCCCACCAAGAGCGTGACCGCGGTGATCGGTCTGTTTGACGGCGAGGTTCACGACGCCCAGAGTCGCCCCACCTGCAATATCTGCCGCATGCGTGAGCACTGCCGCTTCCGCGCCGCCCACACCACCTGCTATTCCAGCCATTAGGAGCCCTCGATGTTTACTCCGCTTATCACTCATGATTCTGACGGTGCTGCGCTGGCGGCACCTGTCAATACTGCGCGCTGCAACGGTGCCGCGTACAAGACGCGCACGATCGACGATCTGCGCATTAAGGATGAACGCCTGCGTGCGGCCATCGAGGGCACGGGGCACCTGCTGTTCGACGGCGGCATGGGCACCATGTTGCAGGCCGCCGGCATGAAGGCAGGCGCCCTGCCCGAGCTGCTCAACTTTGAGGAGCCCCAGGTTATCACCGATATCCAACGTCAATATGTCGAGGCTGGCTGTGACGTGATCACCGCCAACACCTTTGGCGCCAATGCCCACAAGCTCGACGGTACCGCCACCGTGGCAGACGTCTTTGCCGCGGCCGTCACCTGCGCCCGCGAGGCCGGCGCCCGCTACGTCGCCGGCGATATCGGCCCCATCGGCGCGCTGCTGCGCCCCCTGGGCACCCTCAGCTTTGACGAGGCCTACGACCTCTTTGTCGAGGAAGTGCGCGCCGGCGTCGCTGCGGGCGTCGACCTCTTTATTATCGAGACTATGACCGACCTAGCCGAGATCAAGGCGGCAGTCCTTGCCTGCCGCGAGAACTCCGACCTGCCCGTCTTTGCCACCATGACCTTCGAGGAAGACGGCCGTACCTTCCTGGGAACGAGCCCCGAGGTCGCCGCCATCACGCTCGACGCCATCGGCGCCGATGTCCTGGGCATCAACTGCAGTCAGGGCCCGGCCGAGCTCCAAGGACTCGCTGCGCGCATGCTCACCGTTACCGACAAGCCCATCATGGTGCAGGCCAACGCAGGACTGCCCCGCGTGGACGACGACGGCAACACCGTCTTTGATGTCAAGGCACCCGAGTACGCCGAGGCCGTCGCCGGCATGATCGAGGACGGCGTGAGCGTCGTAGGCGGCTGCTGCGGCACCACGCCGGCGCACATGGCGGCACTTCGCACCCTCATCGACAACCACACGCCCAGCCCGCGTCACCGCAAGCCCAGCATGTCGGTCACGAGCGCCCAGACCGTGGTTGACCTTCCCTGCGACGGCCACAAGATCGCTGTCATCGGCGAGCGCATCAACCCCACCGGCAAAAAGCGCCTGCAGCAGGCCCTGCGTGACGGCGACCTGGACTACGTGGTGAGCCAGGGCATCAGCCAGCAGGAACAGGGCGCCGACATCCTGGACGTTAACGTGGGCCTGCCCGAGATCGACGAGGTCAAGATCATCCAGCAGGCCACCGAGCAGCTCCAGGGTTCCACGCTGCTGCCGTTGCAGATCGACTCCACCGACCCCGCAGCCGTCGAGGCCGCCGTGCGCCGCTACGCCGGCAAGCCCATCATCAACTCGGTCAATGGCAAGCAGCAGATCATGGATGAGATCTTTCCGCTGGTCGCCCACTACGGCACCAACGTTGTCGGCCTTACGCTCGACGAAGGTGGCATCCCCGATACCGCCGAGGCCCGCTTTGCCATCGCCGAGCGCATCGTGGCCGAGGCCGCCCGCTACGGCATCGGACCGGACCGCATCCTCATCGACTGCCTGGTCATGACCGCCTCGACCAACCAGCGCCAAGCCGAGCAGATCCTGCGTGCCATGTCTCTGTGCAAGGAGCGCCTGGGCGTCAAATGCGCGCTCGGCGTGTCGAACATCAGCTTTGGCCTGCCCGCTCGCCCGCTGCTGGGCTCGGTCTTTTTGGCCGCAGCTTTTGGCGCGGGCCTTGACGCCCCCATCATGAACCCGGGCTCCAAGCGCTTTATGGATACCGTCTACAGCTATCGCGTCCTGAGCGTTGAGGACGAGGGCTCGACCGGATACATTGAGCGCTACGCCGGCTGGACCGATCCGTACAAGATCGCCGCCAACCCGGCAGCGGCTCAGGCCGCATCGAATGATGCCGCGCCTGCCGCGGGCACCGCCGGCACCGACGGCAACGACGACCCGATTCGTCGCATGGTCGTCTCGGGCCGCAAAGGCGAGATCGCTGCCGAGACCGAGCGTCTGCTGGCAGACCACGACGCCATGGACCTCATCAACAATCACTTTATCCCCGCCCTCGACGAGGTGGGCGTCCTCTTTGACCAGGGCAAGTTCTTCTTGCCGCAGCTTATGGCCTCAGCCGAGGCCGCACGCGTGGGCTTCGACACCATCAAGCACCTGATGCCCGCCGGCGAGATCGCCGACAAGGGCAAGATCTGCGTGGCAACCGTCAAGGGCGACATCCACGATATTGGCAAGAACATCGTCAAAATGCTGCTCGATAACTACGGCTACACCGTCTTTGACCTAGGCCGCGACGTCGACCCGCAAGAGGTGCTCAAGACCGTACAGGAGCGTGACATTAAGCTCGTCGGCCTCTCGGCACTTATGACTACCACGGTCGTCGCCATGGAGGAGACCATCAAGCTGCTTCATGCCGAGGTGCCGGGCGTCAAGATCATCGTGGGCGGCGCCGTGCTCACCCCCGAATACGCCAAGCAGATCGGCGCGGACTACTACGCCAAGGACGCCGCCGAAAGCGCTCGTATCGCCGAAGAGGTCTTTGGGCAGTAACACAACGGAAACAACCGAGCACTAAAACGTGCCGCACGCGCCACTTGGCACGTGCGGCACGTTAGAATAGAAAAGACTATGCTCGTTTTGGCAGATAGGAGCGCAAGGATGGCGATCACGCCCGCAGAAATCGCGGAAACCCGCGGCATGGTTGAGGAGCAGAACCTCGACATCAGGACCATCACCATGGGTGTTTCGCTCATGGGTTGCGGTGACGAGAACCTCGACCGCATGTGCACGAAGATCTACGACCACGTGACGCACACGGCTGAGCATCTGGTCGAGACCGCCGAGAACCTCGAGCGCGAATACGGTATCCCCATCGTCAACAAGCGCGTTTCCGTCACCCCGGTGGCGCAGATCGCCGCGTGCTGCAAGGATGAGGACCTCACCCCTATCGCGCACGCCCTCGACCGCGCGGCAGAGACGCTCGGTATCGATTACCTGGGCGGCTTCTCCGCACTCGTCCAGAAGGGCATCGGCGACGCCGACCGCCGCGTCATCCAGTCCATCCCCCAGGCGCTCGCCACCACGAGCCGCGTCTGCTCCAGCGTCAACGTCGCCAGCCTGCGCGCTGGCATCAACATGGACGCCGTGCTGATGGCCGCGCAGACCATCATCGACGCCGCCAAGCTCACGGCCGACCAGGATTCCGTCGGCGCTTCCAAGTTTGTCTGCTTTGCCAACATGGTCGAGGACTCCCCGTTTATGGCGGGCGCCGTCCATGGCGGTGGCGAGGCCGACGCCGTCATCAACGTTGGTGTCTCGGGCCCCGGCGTTATGGCTGCTGCCTTGGAGACGCTCCCCGACTCCGCCTCGATGATGGAGGTTGCCGAAAAGATTAAGCAGACCGCCTTTAAGATCACCCGCGCCGGCGAGCTCATGAGCCGCGAGGCCGCCCATCGCCTGGGAGTCGAGAAGGGCATTGTCGACCTGTCGCTGGCTCCCACGCCTGCCATCGGCGACTCCGTTGCCCGCATCCTCGAGATCATCGGTGTGGGCACCTGCGGTGGCCCGGGCACGACCTGCGCGCTCGCTATGCTCAACGATGCCGTCAAGAAGGGCGGCGTCATGGCCAGTTCCAGCGTGGGCGGTCTCTCCGGCGCTTTCATCCCCGTGTCCGAGGACGCCGGCATGATCGCCGCCGTCGAAGCTGGCGCGCTTTCGCTCGAGAAGCTCGAGGCCATGACCTGCGTGTGCTCCGTTGGCCTGGACATGATCGCCATCCCCGGCGACACCCCGGTCGAGACCATCGCCGGCATCATCGCCGACGAGATGGCCATCGGCGTCATCAACAACAAGACCACGGCCGTCCGCGTGATTCCTGCCATCGGCAAGGGCGTGGGCGACTGCGTCGAGTACGGCGGCCTGTTCGGCCGTGCGCCCATCATGCCGGTGAACCCCAACGCCGGCACCGTGCTTGCCCACCGTGGCGGACGCTTCCCGGCGCCGCTGAACTCGCTCAAGAACTAGCTGAGGGGTGCTGGCGAGGAGCCCCGGGGAGGGCAAATATATAAGGTCGCCTGCTCGGACAGTCCCGACTCGCACGGAGAGCGCATTAAGTGCTCTCCGGCTCGTGCGGAACTCGCGATCGACCTTATATATTTGCCCTCCCCGGGGCTCCTCGCACAACGGGACCTCAGTTGGGTTCTATCCCGGTTGCAGTTGCTTCGCTCCTGCACCACTTGGCTGGTGCGGCGGTTTGGCGTTGGAACGGTTCTTTTTCTGATATATGCTTGTTGCGGCTCTTCTTTTGGGAGGGGCCGCTTTTTTGTTGTGAGGGGGATGGCCCGTGGCTGATGGTGTAATTCAATCTGAGCTGCTTGCTGCGGATTGGAACGGCGAATGGATGCGTCTGCAAGCTGATCGGCGGCGGGCTGATGATTCTTTTGAATGGGATAAGCGGGCTCGGCATTTTCGGCCGTTGGAGACTGCCCCGTATGCCCGGGACTTTATGAAGCTGTTGGCGTTAAAGCCTGGTGAATCCGTGCTGGATATGGGGTGCGGGGCTGGGTCGATCGCTATTCCGCTTGCTCAGGCTGGGCATCCTGTGATTGCTGCTGACTTTTCCCCTGCTATGTTGGGCACGCTTGATGCTGGTATTGAGTACTATGGGCTCGAGGATCTCATTACGCCGCTTGAGCTTGCTTGGGATGATGATTGGGATTTGGTTGGACCGGTCGCAAAAACGGTGGATGCTGCCTTCGCCAGTCGGTCGGTTACGACGACCAATCTAAAAGGTGCGCTTGCCAAGCTCGACCGTACGGCTCGTCACCGTTGTGCTGTCACGATGGTCGCTAACTCCAGCCCGCGCTATGATCTGCACTTGATGAACGCTATCGGCGCCTCGGTTACCTGCAGTAATGGCTTTGTGTACGCCTTCAACATCCTCATTCAGTTGGGTGCCCTGCCGCAGATCACGTACTTTGAATCGCCGCGTCGCGATACCTTCGACAGCCTTGAAGCGGGCGTGGCGGACTTTTCCCGCATGCTTGAGCATGGCAACGAGGATAAGGTCGACCGTCTGCGCGACTACATCGCTCAACACATGATCGAGAATCCCCATGCCGGTGAGCCGGGCTCCAAGGGCGTGCCGCAGGGGCGCTATATGCTCGACCATATCCGTAAGGTTCGCTGGGCGTTTATTGCATGGGAACCGGTCTCTGAATCCCGCTCGTAGCCCGTTCACAGCCTGCGCTGCCCATCACCTCGACATCCGCATTCTTTTTGAACTGGGCAAACACGCTCCACACCGCGCCGTTCCTGCGCTATCGTGGGACAGCTCACGTAGATTAAGGCCCCGTCGCGGGGCGCCCCATACATAGAAAGCGAGAACCCATGGCACTGACAGGAGCCCAGGTCAAGCAGCTTCGCAGCATTGCCCATCACCTCAACCCCGCCATCATCATCGGCAAGTCCGATGTCAACGAGGGCACCGTCGAGCAGACGGTCGCCTACCTGGAGAAGCACGAGCTCGTTAAGTGCTCCGTGCTCGATGGCTCCAGTCTTTCCGCCCGCGAGGCCGCCGAAGAGCTCGCCGAGCGTTGCCACGCCGAGGTCGTCCAGGTCATCGGCCGCAAGTTCTCGCTGTATCGCGAATCCTCGCGCAAGGACATCGAGAAGATCAAGCTCGTCTAAAAGCCAATGATCGGCGAGCCAACACATAGCAAGCTTACGGGTGCCCGAGTACTTCGGGCACCCGTTTTTTATCGCTCGACCAGCACGCGGTTGAGCCGCCCCTCCACCAAGCGCTCGTATAGACGCCGCGTCTCGGGCTCGGGCACGCCATTGACCTGTTCCCTCAGGTGGTGCATATGCCCGCTGTACAGCTCGACGATATCGCGCCGCCGCCCCGCCGCACTGTAGACGCGCATGGCGCAGCGCACCATATCCTCACGCGCCGTTTCCTGTCGAAGCCCCGACTCCGCCAGCCAAATCGCCGACTGCAGATCGTTTTCTTCTAGAGCGGCATTTGCTCCCTTAATCATGCAATCGATGTACTTTGACTGCATAATGCGTCGCATACGCAAAAAGTAGGTGGGATTACAGCCATTGGGAACATACAGCGGTCCGGCATAAAGCTGCTCGATCTTAAGGCACAGCTCAACTAAATGGGGCCCGCGCGCACCCGTGCGATTTCCCAAAACCTCGCGGCTTATCTGGTCAAACAGCCGCACATCGGTCTTGACGTAGTCGCCGTTGAGTCCAATGCATTCATTTTGGATGAGCACACACGACTTGCCATCCGGCGTCGGCCCCAAAGCCGACCGCAAGCGCGATATCGTCGAGTACAGGTTGTTGCGGGCGCTATTGAACTCGGCATGGGGCCACAGCTCCATAGCCAGCGTCTCACGATCGACGAGTGCATCCATGCCCAGCGCAAGCCGCTCGGCAAGTGTCGCCGCCTTCTTGCGGCGCCACATTTTGTCCGTGATGGGAAACCCGTCGCGTTCGGCGCGAAACGCGCCAAACATGCGAATCTCGATATGGTCGATGGTATCAACGGTTTCAACCTCGCCGGCCTGGAACAGGCGCTCGCCCTCCCCTTCCAGATCGTCGCGCAGCGAATACCGCGATAGCTCGCGCACGGGAAGCTTCTTGCGAATCCTGGTCGCCGGCTCGCCTAAACAATGCATGGCAAGGCGCGCAAAGAGCCGATACGACGGTTCCAGAATCCCCGCACGATTCATGGACATCCAGGCCGCAAGGTCGCTGTCTCGGCCCGCACAGGCCAAATGCAGCGCCACCATCCAGGCCTCCGCTCCACCAACCTGCGTCTGGCTTATATCGAGCAACTCCGCTTCCTCGCGCACCGAAATCATCGAGGTGTTACGCAGATACGCCGCGCGCTCCAGCAGCAATGCGTTATCGCGCATGTACGCAATCGACTCCTCGGCAAGTTTGAGCACTTGAACCGCACGGAATTTTGCATTAACCGGCCGTCCCTCTGCCAGCGACTGCCAGCCTTCTAGCAACAGGCCAAACAGCTGAATCTGGTTGTCGCGCATGCGCACGGCAAAACGATCGAGCTCGTTGAACGCCGCATCGTCGGTTACCGGCAAACCAGAAAGGAGCCGCCGTGCCGCCAACACCATGCGCACCCAGATAGCCATCGCCTTAAGCCCACGTACGTCGAGCGCCTCCCGCACCACCGTCATCTCGTCGTCGCGCTCGTCGGTTCCCGCAAACGACCCGTCAAAGATCTCCACCAGCATGCTATCGGCCCGCACAACAATCCCCGCGATATCGAGCTCGCAGTCGTAGGCCTTGCTCGTTTTGAGCTGCTGTAGAACGCCGCCGTCATCTCCCCGCTCTGTCAGACAGCGCTTGACCTCGATATGCGCAGACAACATATCGAGTACGATATGGGATGTCTCGATTTCTGGCACGGCCAGGTTCATAGGAAGCCCAAGCCCGTTGTCCCCATAGCAAACAGCCGTCAGTGTCTGGGCCACCCTCCATGAAACAGAATCTATTTCGCAGGCCGCCCGTTCGCCCCCGCGCTCGATGACCGATGCCATATAGCGAGCGAGCTTTGTATTGGACACGCTGACCGCTGCCAGATATACGCCAAGTGCCTCGGCAGGCGTTGGCTCTGGAGCCGGATCGCCGGCATCGATCGCGCCCAGCGCTGCTCGGCAGATATCGGCCCCGTGCCCCGTCAGAGCCAAATCGACCCCATACTGCCCAGCAAGTTCAAGGACCGCTTCACGGTCCAAAAAGGCGTCCGCCAGGCCCATCGCCGCATCGCATCGGCCCGCCTTAAGCAAAATCCGGACCGCCCTCGGAACAAGTTCGGGGCGAACCTCGGCCACCAACTTACGCAAACGCAAGCGTCCGTTATCCTCCGTGCCCAGACACGTAAAACTCCGCTCGGCGGGGTCCAAGCCAAAGATCGGGTAGTCGCGTACAAAGTAGGACTGGTCGACCATCGACAGTCTCACCCCACAAGCCTCGAGTTCTGCGATATTGCCCTCGCCCACCAAAATCATGAGACATGCCACGCAAAACAGCGCATTATTGTCGAGCGAAGCCAGATCGACAAGTGCCGCGCCATATACGTTGACAATCTCGTTTTCGAGCAGACCGGCTACGTCGCCTTGGCCATACAGGCCCGTCTGCAATGCCGAAACGAGCTCGGGCACGCCCTGCGTGAGCTGATAAAAGTCGAGCGATGTGCTGATCGAAAACGCCGATGCCCACGCCGAATACTCATAGGCATGCACCTTGAGCATCTGCGCATTGATCTTAACCGAATCGCCCAGCCCATGAATCAGCTGACGATTTGAAGGACGGCAGGAGATAAAGACCCCTACCCCCATAGCGCGCAGGCCGCGAATCCTGTCGATGAGGTCTTCGGTATCGCGCTGATCGAGGTTTGGCACATTATCAATCGCGATAAGGGAGTGCGGTTTGTCTTTGAGTTCTTCGGTAACCACCTCGAGCTGCATAAACACCTCGCGCCCAATGGCGCGATCGGCCTCGATAATCCGCACGGGGCCTCGCGTCGGGTCGCATTTAACCTCATGGGTGTACTGCAGCAGCACCGAGGTCTTCCCAAACCCGTCGGGCGCATAAAGAACCACGATGCCGGCCTTTCGGCCCTTGGCGATAAGCTCATTCATCAAGCGTTCGCGTCGCACCATATAGCCTCCGCCCAGCGGCATCAGCTCGAGGTCGTCTATACTGCTCAAATCGTTTACCATGCCCACTCCTCAACTCGACCGTATGGACACTGTAACCGCAAGACCATACAAGCCGCGCTATGAATAGAGCGACCTTGTGTTTGAGGTTGTCTTTTGGTACGCAAGCGGCAAGTTTTTGTACAGCGAGGTCCGATTGTTATTAATCCCCCGACTAATCGGTCTTTAAGCAGGTAAATGGCTTGTCAGCTTGTCCCATCTAAGCGGCAGTGTAACGCAAATGAACAAGGTTCAGCTATGTCATTCAACTCGCCTAGCACCCGCTACCGTCTACGACCTTTTAGTGGCATTTTTGCATAGAATCTGATATGGAATGAATCAAGCTCTTGGACATCCGGCATTCGGCAAGCTTGCGGCAAGCTTTTGGTCAAGTGGACGGAAAAGGATAGCAAAAAGGCCCCCGCAAAGCGGAGGCCTTAGGCAAGGCTATGTCGAGGTGCAGGATTCGCGCTACTCGCAGAGCGAAAGGGCGGCCTCGTCGGCAACGACAACGCAGTTGGTGTGCAGCTGCAGGATCGAAGCCGGGCACGCGGGCGTAACCGGACCATAGCACATGTCATGCACGGCCTGAGCCTTGGCCTCGCCGTTGGCGACGACCAGGATCATGCGGGCATACATGATGGTCTGGGTACCCATGGTGTAGGCCTGACGGGGAACATCGTCGATGCTGTCGAACAGGCGGCTGTTGGCCTGAATGGTGCTCTCGGTGAGGTCGACACAGTGCGTGCCCTTGGAGAAGTGGTCATCGGGCTCGTTGAAACCGATGTGGCCGTTGTTGCCAATGCCGAGCAGCTGCAGATCCGGGTAACCGGCGGCGGCGACGATCTTGTCGTACTCAGAGCAGGCAGCGGCGGCGTCGGGGTTGGAACCATCGGGCACATGCGTGTTGTTCAGGTCGATGTTGATGTGATCGAAGAAGTTCTCACGCATAAAGTAGTGATAGCTCTGGGGATCGTCGTGCGAAAGACCGCGATACTCGTCCAGGTTGTAGGTGCTGACCTCGGCAAAGTCGACGTCGCCCTTCTCGTACCAAGCAGCGAGCTGCTTGTAGGCACCGATCGGGGTGGAGCCGGTGGCAAGGCCCAGCACACAGTCGGGCTTGAGGATAACCTGGGCCGAGATGATATTAGCGGCCTTGCGGCTCATATCCTCGTAGTCTTTAGCTTTAATGATCTTCATTACGCGTCCTTTCTCGTACAAGAGAGGCAAGGCTCCCCTTACAAGCACTTGCCCGCGGCCCGCGTCGGCCGCAACCAACGTGTGCGGCCACCAGGGCGAGGTCGCGTAATGTATGTGTCTCGTGTCTAGCCGCGTCGAGGCCCCTGCCCGTCCACGGTGACCCAAAGCTGTTTAGCTTCGGACAAATCCCATCTTGCCACGGAGGGCGTCCTCTTTCAAGGGCGCCCTCCGTAAACGTGTTTGAATTGTAGGCTAATGGCCACGTGCACTTGCTAGCGCTCGCGAGCAACGATGAGCTGGTCCATCTCCTCGACATGCTCACCAACGGAACCCTTGATGCTCGAGAACTCAACTGAGTTGCACACCAAGATGGGAACCGTCACATCGTAGCCCTCGGCAGCAATTGCCTTGCGATCGAACTCAATGAGCACATCGCCCTTATGGACGACATCGCCCACCTGTGCATGCACGCTAAAATGCTTGCCCTCAAGCTGAACAGTGTCCAAACCAACGTGGATGAGCACGTCTAGGCCATCGACCGTGTTGAGCGCAACGGCGTGTCCCGTGGGAAAAATAGCCTCGACCTTCGCGTCAGCCGGCGCAATCACGCGCGTACCCGTAGGCCGAATCGCCACGCCCTGGCCCAAAAGGCCGGTGGCAAATGTCTGGTCATTGACCTCGGACAACGGAATGACGTCGCCCGAGATGGGAGCATCCAGCGTAAGGACTCGACCACGCATACCAAAAGACCTTAGGACTTTAGTGAACATGATCCCCCTCGGACATACCAATCAAGCAAAATAGCTTAAACAGTTTACCACTTGGCACCCGTTTTTGACCATTAGGGAAGTTCGCGCTTGACAACCTCGACGATGTCGTCGACAACACGTTGCGTCAGCTCGTGCGTCTCGGCCTCGGCCATAACACGGACCAGCGGCTCGGTACCGCTCGGGCGCACCAAGATGCGGCCACGGCCGTCAAGCTCCTTCTCGGCAGCAGCGACGGCATCCCAGATGGGCTGGCAATCGTCCAAACCAGCCTTGTTGTCGGAATGCACGTTGACGAGTACCTGCGGGTACTTCTTCATGATGCCGGCAAGATCGGTGAGGGTACGACCGGTGCGCTTGAGCACGGCCAGCAGCTGCAGAGCCGTCACCAGGCCGTCACCGGTGGTGTTGTGCTCCAGGAAGATGATGTGGCCGGACTGCTCGCCGCCGATGACGGCGCCGTCCGCGAGCATGCGCTCCAGAACGTAGCGATCGCCCACGGCGGTCTGAACCATTTCGAAGCCCTGCTCCTTCATAGCGATGGAGAAGCCCAGGTTGCACATGACGGTCGAAACGATCTCGGAGTTGGCGAGCTTGCCGCGAGCAGCCAGGTCAGAACCGCAGATAGCCAGGATGTAGTCACCGTCGATCTCATTGCCCTCGCTGTCCACGAACAGTACGCGGTCGGCATCGCCGTCGTGGGCCAGGCCGATGTCAGCATGGGTGCGCAGCACGAGCTCACGCAGGGGCTCGAGGTGCGTAGAGCCGCACTCGACATTGATGTCGGTGCCGCAGTAATCGGTGTTGATGGCATGGACCGTGGCACCCAGGCGCTGCAGCGCGGCGGGCGTAGTCTGGCAGGAAGCACCGTGACCGCAGTCGACGGCAACGACCAGGCCGTCGAGCCTCAGGCCATCAAGCGTATCGATGGCGTGGTCGACGTATGCCTTGCGAGCGTCCTTCATCTTGATGATGTGGCCCACGCCGGCACCGGTCGGCAGCGTGTCGGCAGCCATGGCCTCCTCGGACATGACCCAGGCGCTGATCTCTTCCTCGACCGCATCGGGAAGCTTCATGCCCTTGCGGCTAAAGAACTTGATGCCGTTGAACTCCGGCGGATTGTGCGAAGCGGAGATGACGATGCCGCCATCGAGCTCGTTCTGAACAGTGAGCAGCGCCACGGCGGGCGTGGGGATGACGCCGCAGCAATGCGGGCGGCCGCCCTCGGCCATGATGCCGGCGGTCAGAGCGCTCTCGAGCATGGTACCCGAAAGACGCGTGTCGCGGCCGACGCAGATATCCGGACCAAGGAACTTGGTCGCCGCGCGGCCCAGGCGAAACGCGAGGTCGCACGAGAGGTCGGCATTGGCGACGCCACGGACGCCGTCGGTACCGAAGATGTTCTGGGGCATAGGATCGCTCCTTCCCTAGCAGGCGATATGCAACCGCCCACCCTAGTCGAAAAAGAAAAGCGGGACCCGCCGAGGAATCGGCAGGCCCCGCTTGTACATTGTATCTCGTAAGGAGATAAAACCTTAGCGCTTGGAGAACTGGGGAGCGCGGCGGGCCTTCTTGAGGCCGTACTTCTTGCGCTCGACCACGCGAGCATCGCGCGTAAGGAAACCGGCCTTCTTGAGGTCAGCACGGAAGTCGCCAGCGTTCAGAAGAGCGCGAGCGATGCCCAGGCGCAGAGCGCCGGACTGACCGGAGATGCCGCCGCCATCGCACAGAGCGATAACGTCGAACTGACCGGCGGTGTCGGTCACCTTGAAGGGAGCAAGGGCGTTCTCAACGAGCTGATGACGGCCGAAATACTGCTCGGCATCACGCTTGTTGATGGTCACCTTGCCGGTGCCAGGGACGAGACGGACGCGGGCGACGGCGTTCTTACGACGGCCGGTACCCTGGTAGACAACGGTGTTCTCAGCCATCTTTAAGCCTCCAGCTCAATCTTCGTGGGGTTCTGGGCAGCATGCGGATGCTCGGCACCAGCGTAGACCTTAAGCTTGGTCATCTGGGCACGGCCGAGGGTGGTCTTGGGCAGCATACCGCGAACGGCGCGCTCGATGACCTTCTCCGGGTGCTTCTCCATAGCCTGGCGGAAGCTCTCAGCCTTGAGGCCGCCGTTGTAGCCGCTGTGGCGATAATAGGTCTTCGTGTCGGCCTTGTTACCGGTAAGCTGGACCTTATCGGCGTTGATGACGACAACGAAGTCGCCGCAGTCGCTGTTGGGCGTGAACTGGGGTTTGTTCTTACCGCGCAGGATCATTGCGATCTGGGTGGCAAGACGGCCCAGGACAGCACCATCGGCGTCGACGAGAACCCAGTTGCGCTGGACCTCGCCCTGCTTGGCGTAGTGAGTCGATTTCGAAATCACTTAGACTCCTCCATGTACAGTACGTGTTGTTACAGAGATTCACGGGGCTCTGCAAGTAACCCGTCCATATTACCCCGCTCGCTGTACGAGTCAACAGGTATTTTGGCTCCGACCAAAGTTTCTGCACATGTCATCCACGAGCCGTGATTTTTCCAGCTCTATAGCTGTTGTCAATTTTTGAGGGTTCGCCGTCGTTAGCGCTCAACGAACTCTTGGATTTCCGCGAGCAGGCGCTTTGCCTCCTGACGGCCCTGGATATACAGGTCCAAAAGCTTTGCCGAATCGTGCTCAACGTGACCGACCTCGACCGGCTTTTGCGGAGCAATGACCAGTGCACGGCCCTCGCGCTCATACTTCCACAGGTGCATGCGCTGGATGTTGTAGCGGTCGTGGCGCGTCTCGATAGCCTCGAGCAGATAAGGGTAGTCGGCATAGCGAGCGCGCGCAGCAGGCATAAACTCGTAGGGCTTTTTCTCGTACGAGCGGTCCTGCGTGACAATGACAACCGCGCGATCGAAGCCCGCCTCCTCGAGCACATGCTCGATGGGGACCGAATCGGCTACGCCGCCGTCGACGTATTTATGCCCGTCAATCTCGACCGGCGGCGTCACCAGCGGCAACGAGGTCGAGGCGCGCACGGCATCGAGGTCAAGTACGGCGCTTTTGACCGGGAGGTACGTGGCGGTTCCAAAGAGCATGTCCGTCGCGACGGCGTACATCTCGATGGGGCTCGCGTCGAACGTCTCGTTGTCAAAGGGATCCAGGCGGTCCTGGACATCGTTGAAGATAAAGTCGTAACCCACAATAGAGCCCGTGGACGCAAACGATGCGGCGCCCATGAAGCGGCTGTCGTTGCAGAAAGCCAGGTTGATGCGGTTGGCACGGCCGATCTGGTGCGACTTGTAGTTCACGCCGTTGAGGGCACCGGCCGATACACCGTAGACAGCCGGAATCTCGACGCCGGCCTCCATGAGAACGTCGAGCACGCCCGCGGTAAACTGCCCGCGAAAACTACCGCCCTCCAGGACGAGCGCGACCTTGCCGGCGTTCTTTGCCTTATCTTCTGCAGTCATGGTGACCTCCTGCTGTTTCGTTTTGGCTTTCTTCTACCCAGTTTTGGAATGGAGAGCGCGCAGGTTTTGGAGCAGAGTTCGATTCTCCGCGGTGCGGAGAATCCGTTGATGCGGGGCTTGGTCAGCTGAAATTCGATACACATCGCATCCGTTTTGGGTCGAAAGCTTGCGCGGAGAATCCGCGTATTTGCTTCGCGAACCCGCACCGGCTTCGGCCGCCTGCCGGCGTCCTCGCCCGCGGGCTAAAAACGCTTGCGCGTTTTCTTTACGCTCGCGCCCTGCACAGAGTTCGATTCTCCGCGGTACGGGCTAGAAATAAAAAGGCAGGTAGATACGAATATCTACCTGCTTGTAACTATTGGTGGAGGCGCGGAGAATCGAACTCCGGTCCACGAAAGCCCCCTGATTGGCATCTCCAAGCTCAGTCGCTGGTTTTGTCTCGGACGCTTTGCGCGCAGCGACACGCTCGCGGCGTCCCAACCGGTTCGGTCTTAGCCTGCGCCATACCGATTACGTGCGCAGGAGCATTCCCCTAAAATGACGTCGCGCCGGTGTCGGGGAAATCACCGGGTTGACGCGCCGCTATAAACTAAGCAGCGAGAGCCATAGGCTCAAAAGAAGAGTTGTTGTCAATTCAATTTGACGGTACCCCTGTTTAACGAGGCGAGGAGACCTCGGCTTGCTTCCTCTCTCAGAGCTATCGTGTCGAAACCAGTCGCCCCCGAATGTCGGGAAAGTCTGGATGGCATTGGGCACGAGCACCCAACACCCGTCGACTTTTCAAGGAACACGCGGGGTGAACCCCGCTCGCGGATAGCTATCTTACCACGTTCTAAAGGTAGACAGCTGCTCTATGCACGAGCTGTGAAGACCCTAACGTGCACCACACTTCGCACTTTTGCCACCGAATGCGTCACGTATATTTTCGCCAAGCAAAATTGACCCGTCGAAAGGACCGTTATGGATACCAAGCAGCAACTCGTCAATGCCCTCGCAGGCCTGGGCTCAACCATTACCGAAGCTATGGATGTCATCGAAGGCTTTGTCCCCTGCGGACATCCCGCCCTCACGGTATCCAACGCACTCGTCGCGCTGGACGCTGACGATGATGCGGCTCTCGCCCAGCAGCTTGAGACCGTCGAGGGCTTTATCGACCACGTGAGTGAGAACCGCGACGTGGCCTCCTACCACGGCATCGAGGTCGAGCTCGCGGGTCCCAAAGCCGATCTGCTCGCAGCAATCCGCGAGGTAGGCGCCCTTATGCAGACCGCAGGCGTCAAGAACACCCAGGTTAACGAGTGGGTCTACCGCAGTCTGGCAGCACTCGACAGCTCCGACGAAAAGGCAGCCGAGCAGCTCGCAGAAAGTCCCGCCATTAAGGCCGAGCTTTTGTAAATAGCAGGCGCGGGCCCCTTGGCGCATCGTCGTCCAAGAGGCCCGCAAACAGTTCGCGTCAACCGATAGCCGCGCCGCCGCGTTCGGCCAAAACAAGAATCGGCATCATTTGGCGCGGGGTCTTTGCTGCAAGATCGGCATGTTCGAGCAGCTTGCGATCGTTGGTCACCAAGTAATCAACCTGCGCGCGCTTGCACGCGGCGAGTACCAAGTTGTCCTCGTAATCGCGATGGAGCGCTAAGCCTCGAGCAGCTCGCCCACGTTGAGCAGGAACATCGTCTGGCCCGCGGTGTCGACATCACGTTTGACGAACGAAATGCCGATTGCCGAAGCGTCGAGCACGGGAACGGCCAGGCGCGGCTGCGCGAGCTCACGGAGGGCGGCGCGCAAAAAGGTCATGTAACCGGCCACGACAAACACCGCACGCAGGGGCGTGGGCAAGAACCAGCGACGTGCGTAATGGGCACCGACGAGTGTCGTCAGGTCCATAACGAGTTTGTGCTTACGTGGCTCAAGCTGCATCACGTAACCCGTCTTTGCGTCGGCAATGGCCTGAGCGTCGAGCGCACCGACGGCGGCCAGCACGGCATCGCGGCGCGGCTCGTCGTATTCGAGCGCCATCTGGCCGATGCGGCCGTAGACGCGCACCTTGCGCACACCATCGATTTCACCGCTGAGCTTTAGAAGCGCATCGAGATCGCTCTCTGGCACAGGACCCGCCAACTGGAGGCGGGTCCTGCCGGGGATCTCGCTGATAATCGAGAATCTCATAGTTTGTGCCTGGGAGCGCTACTCGGCTACGTTGTCCGCGGCGGCCTCGCTCTGGGTGATGTAGGCCGCCTCGGCAACCATGTCGTCGACATTAGCCTTGGCCTGCTCGACCATGTCCTGGTTAGCAGTTCTTGATGCGCATGCCGCACGCGATGCCCTGCACGCAGGCATTCTTTACCGGAGCGCTGGCGAGCAGCTTGATGCCGGCCGTGCCAAGCAGAAAACCGCCACCGACAAGCAGGGTATTGAACGTCGACTTCTTCATGTTGCTTCTCCCTTTTGCCGCATTGGACGCGGCACGGTGCCTCAGCACCCGAGTAAACGAGTGTGCTCGAGCACACTTTTGGAAAATAGTTTAGTTTATCTAACTATTAAGTTCAACAAAGGTTAACTTTTTGGAAATCTTGGGACGCGATGTAACCAAGGGGACCGTCCCTGCGCCACATCCACAAAAAATGAGGGCGCCATCGGCACCCTCATTCACCAAATTCCATTCAGCCTACCTGACCCGAACGGCCGAGTCGTCTGGCCGTGGAAGCCCCGAGTCGCCGGGGTGTTTGCTCCAAATGAGTTCCGCATGCAAAGAAGGCCACTAAATGTGGCCTTCGTCTTGCATAGGACTGTTTGAAATTTGGAGGAAATACCCCGGCGACTCGGGGCTTCCACGGCCTCGCGGCTACGAGAGCGACGTTCTCAGCAACTCGTTGAAGAGCTTCGGGTTGCCCTTGCCGCGGCTCGCCTTCATGCACTGGCCCACCAAAAAGCCGATAACCTTCTGGTTGCCGTCACGATACTGCTGCGCCTGATCGGCACAGTTTGCCAGCACCTCGTCCACAATCGGCTGCAGCGCGCCGGCGTCGCTCACCTGACGCATACCACGCTCGTCGACGATCTTGTTGGGATCGTCGCCGGTCTGGGCCATGGCCTCAAAAACCTCGTGAGCCTGGTTGGAGCTGATGGCATCGGTCGCCAGTAGCTTGGCGAGTGCCGCCACCTGAGCCGGCGCGATACCGGACTCGGCGAGCGACACGCCTACGCCCTTAAGGTAGGCGATCATCTCGTTGACCAGCAGGTTTGCGACCGTCTGGGCCTCCTTGCCGGCCATACCGGCAGCGGCGGCCTCAAAGAAGTCGGCAAACTCCGGGTCGCCGGCGATCTGCTCGGCGTCGGCCGCCTTAATGCCAAAGTCGGCCTCAAAGCGGGCGCACTTGGCATCGGGCAGCTCGGGGATCTCACCACGGCAGCGGTCGATGAACTCATCGTCCAGATCGAACGGCGCCAGGTCGGGATCGGGGAACAGACGATAGTCGTCGGCCGTCTCCTTGACGCGCATGACCACGGTGCGCTTGCGGCTGGGCTCCCAGTGGCGGGTCTCCTGATAGATGATGCCGCCCTCCTCGAGCACCTCGGCCTGGCGGCAAATCTCGTAGGCAAGGCCATCATGCAGGCTCTTAAACGAGTTGAGGTTCTTGAGCTCGGTCTTGGTGCCCAGCTTGGTCTCGCCGCGCCGGCGCAGGCTCACGTTGCCGTCGCAACGCATGGAACCCTTCTCCATGGAGCAGTCGGAAATGCCCAGCGTCACAAAAATGCGACGGAGCTTTTCCATAAACAGGCGAGCCTCCTCGGGCGTGCGCAGGTCGGGCTCGGTGACGAGCTCAATCAGCGGCGTGCCGCAGCGGTTGTAGTCGACGAGCGACTCGGCAGCGGCGGTAATGCGGCCCTCGGCGCCGCCCACGTGGACCATCTTGGCGGCGTCCTCCTCCATGTGGATGCGCAGAATGCGAATGGGCACCGTGTAGGAACCGTCCTCGCGACGCTCGGGCATCTGCAGGCTGGACGCATCGTAGCTGGCCAGGTGACCGGCGCGCTGGTTACCCTCGCGCATGGTCGACGTCATGGACGTGGACAGGCCCTCGGCGTTGGCCGAGGCGCTCGCCAGACTCTGGGCCTCGGCCTCACCAAACGCGCAGTCGGGGCGCTCGGCGGCACCGCGACCGGTCACATCCAGATCCAGGTGACCGTACATGGCAAAAGCGACCGGACCCTGCGTGGTCTGGAAGTTCTTGGCCATATCGGGATAGAAGTAATGCTTGCGGTAGAACATCGAGTGGCGCTGGATCTCGCAGTTGGTGGCCAGACCCGCCTTGACGATGCTCTCGATGGCGCGCTTGTTGGGCACCGGCAGGGCGCCGGGCAGGCCTAGGCACACCGGGCACACGTTGGCGTTGGGCTCGTCATCGTGGCTGAGCTTGCAGTTGCAGAACATCTTGGTATCGAGTGCGGTGAGCTCGGTATGGATCTCCAGGCCGATCACGGCCTCCCAATCCTGCAGGACCTCGGAAAGCTCCTTCATTACAGCTCGCCTCCCTTCCCGGCAAAATCGGGCGCGACGGAAAGCGCGGGCGCATCCGTGGCGGTATCGGCAAAGCCGCGCTCCAGGGCGCGGGCAAACGTGAGCAGCTGACGGTCCTTAAAGGCCGGGCCCACCAGCTGGGCAGAAACGGGCAGCTGAGTGTCCTCGCCCAGGCCCAGCGGCACCGAGATACCACCGTTGCCGCAAATGTTGAGCGAGATGGTGTACAGGTCGGAGAGGTACATCTGCGTGGGGTCGCTGATCTCGCCAAACTTAAAGGCTGTGCGCGGCGAGGCGGGCATGAGGATGGTGTCCACCTTGGCATACGCGGCGTCGTAGTCCTGCGTGATGAGTGTGCGGGCCTTTTGCGCAGCGTAGTAGTACTTGTCGTACACGCCCGAGCTCAGCAGGTAGGCGCCGAGCATCTGACGGCGCTTGGCCTCGGCGCCAAAGCCGTGGGCGCGCGAGAGCGAACTCTGGTCGGACAGGTTGGCGCAGCCCTCCTCCTGATAGCCGTAGCGAATGCCGTCGAAACGTGCCAGGTTGGAAAACGCCTCGGCCGGGCCGATGACGTAGTAGGCGGCGATGGCGGCGTCCAGGTGCGGCAGGTCGACCTCGACCAGCTCGGCACCCTGGTTCTGCAGCTCCTGGGCGGCGCGCTGAACAGCGGCCTTGACCTCGGGCGTCAGGCCCTCGGCCTCCATAAACGCGGGAATGATGCCCACGCGCTTGCCCTCGATACTGTCGTTGAGATGCTCGGTAAAGTCGACGGCGCAATCCTGGCTGGTGCAGTCGTACGGATCGTGGCCCGCGCCGGTAAGCGCGTTCATGGCCAGCGCGACATCCTCGACCGTGCGGCCAAAGGGGCCCACCTGGTCGAGCGACGAGCCAAAGGCAACCACGCCGTAACGACTCACGGCGCCATACGTGGGCTTAAAGCCCACCACGCCGCACAGCGACGCCGGCTGGCGAATGGAGCCGCCGGTATCCGAGCCCAGCGAGAGCGCAACCTCGCCCGCGGCGACGGCGGCAGCGGAGCCGCCCGAGGAGCCGCCGGGCACGCGCTCGGTATCCCAGGGGTTGTTGGTGCGATGGAACGCCGAGCTCTCGGTGGAACTACCAAAGGCAAACTCGTCCATATTGGCCTTGCCCATGGGCAGGCAGCCGGCATCCAGCATGCGCTGAACGCAGGTAGCGGTGTAGACGCTCTGGTAGTCCTCGAGCATACGGGAAGCGCAGGTGGTGCGCGTGCCCACGAGGTTCATGTTGTCCTTAATGGCCAGCGGCACGCCCGCAAGCGGGGGCAGCGGCTTGCCTGCGGCACGGTCGGCATCCACGCGCGCGGCGGCCTCGAGCGCGAGCTCGGGCGCCACCTGCAGGAATGCCTGGACCCCGCCCTCGCGCGCCTCGATGGCAGCAAGGGAGGCCTGGGCCACCTCGGTAGCGGTAAAGTCGCCGGCGGCAACGCCCGCGGCGATCTGGGCGGCGGTAAGGGAATCGAAGCTTTGCGCCATTACTCGCTCTCCCCCTCTCCCAAAATGGACGGCACGCGGAAGTAGCGGTCGCGCGCGCTGCCGGCGTTTTCGAGCGCGACGTCGAGCGGCAGGTCGCGCTCGGGCTCGCGCAGGTCATCGCCCATCACGTTGGACAGGCTTCCGATAGGATGGAACGTGGGCTCCACGTCGGGCAAGTCATATTGCAAGACGGGCTCGAGCATCTGGACGGCGTCGTTCATGTAGGACGTCATCTGGGTGAGCTCGTCATCGGTCAGTGCGATCTTTGCGTACTCGGCGATGCCGCGCACGTCTTTCTCGCTGAGTGCCATAGGCGCTCCCTTCCGCATAACAGATAAACCGCTCTAGTATACAAGGCAAGGCCGCTTGGAGCAGGTGCTTTACCCAAATGCAGCGAAAACGTAACGAGGGCGGCGGTTGGCAGGCGACGGGTTGGCGGTTCTGCAGCGAAAACGCACCGTCCATAGCGAAAACCGTCTCGCCCACAACGAAAAGCATCCCGCCCACAACGAGAACCGTCGCGCCCGCAACGAAAACCATCACAACATTCGACGCTTTTCGTCAAAATCGAGATTTTCATCGAATGTTGTGATGGTTTGGAAGTCCCGACCACCACAAAGGTGCCTGTCCCCTCTGTGGTGGAAATGACGTTTGCCCAGATAAAACCTGCCAAAATAAACCTGTCCCTTTTTGGCAGGTTTTAGGCCAGATGGTCTTGGATGAGGTCGCAGATGGCTCGGGCGTCGTTGATGTTAATGGCTCGGGTCGCAAAGCCGGCGTCGAAGGCCTGGCGTGCCAGGGCCTCGTTGCAGGCAAGGGCCAGCGTGTGACCGTCGACCAGGTCGAGCGAGCTCTTGCCGCGCAAACGGTCGACACCGGAGCGCGCGACGACGATGTTGTCGAAGCCCTCGGTCTTGTAGCCCTCGATGATCACCACATCGACATCGTTGTAGCGCGACAGCAGCTCGCGCGCGGGCATCTCGTCCTCCTCGCGCGTATCGGCGTACTCCGCCCAGCGCGTGGCGCAGATGAGGCCCACGTGTTTGGATCCGGCCTGGTGATGGCGCCAGGTGTCCTTAGCGGGCACATCGATATCAAAGCCGTGATGCCCATGATGCTTGAGCGAACCCACGCGCAGGCCGCGGCGGGTGAGCTCGGCGATAACCTTCTCGACGAGCGTGGTCTTGCCCGAGTTTTGGTAGCCGATAAACGCGATCGCGGGGACGGCCGGTGTCGGAGCTGCGGGTGCGACGGCGACGGGTGCGCTCGCGGGCGCGTTGCCCGCGGCCCCCACGGCCTCAACAGCAGCGGCCTGACGCTCTGCGCGATCCCACACGCCCGAGCGGCCGCCCTCCTTGTGCAACAGGCGAACGTCAACGATCTCCATGCCGCGATCGACCGCTTTGCACATGTCATAGATCGTTAGGCACGCGGCACTCGCGCCGGTCAGGGCCTCCATCTCAATACCCGTCTTGCCCGTCACGCCCGCCGTGACCAGCACGTGAAAGCCAACCTGCCCGTCCGTGCGCGCCGGCGCCCAGCCCTCGGGCACGTCCTCGGCCGGCGTCCCCGCCGCAGCGATGGGCGCAATGTCGCACTTGCTCTTGGTAATGAGCAACGGATGGCACATGGGAATGATATCGCTCGTGCGCTTGATGGCCATGATGCCCGCCACGCGCGCGCAGGCAAGCACGTCACCTTTTTTGGCGCGGTCCTGCAGCACCATGGCCTGCGTCTCGGGGTGCATGAGGATGGTGCCCTCGGCGATGGCAATGCGATAGGTCTCGGCCTTGTCGGACACGTCGACCATGCGAACCTCGCCCTTGGCGTCCACGTGCGTCAGCTCGTCGCGACGGGCATCACGGGCGGGCTCGGTGGCAGCACTGGCAGTCGGCTGCGCGGACGCGTCGGCGTTACCAGCATTCGCCGCAGCCGTGACTTTATGGGCAGACATCGCGGCCCTGCGAGCGGCCTTGGTGGCATCGGCGTACCTGCTCTTGGCCATATGATCATCCTCCGATTTGGGACATAAATCGTTGTGTGCCCTCAATTATCGCGTGTTCCTGCGGTTTGTGGGCCACGGCATCGCGCCAAATCGAAAGTACCTGCATATCATTACCACGGCGCAGGGCGTCGCGCACCGAATACTCGGCATCGCTGAACAGGCACGGGCGCACGTTGCCGTCTGCCGTCAGGCGTAGACGGTTGCAGTTCGCACAAAAATGGTTGGACATGGCGCTGATGAAGCCGACCGTTCCCGCCGCGCCCGGAAAGTGCCAATAGCGCGCAGGGCCCGCGCCGGCAGGAGCGTCGTTGATGTCGAGCGGCTCGAGCTCGCCCAGTCCCGCCGCGGCGACCCTGGCATTGATGCGCGCCCGCAGCTCGTCGCTCGGCACGGTATCGCTCGCATCCCACAGCTTGGGATTGAGCGCGGGCGCATGCGGGTCCACAGCGCAATGCGAGCTCGTGCGCTCGTCGCCGATGGGCATATATTCGATAAATCGCAGATGAATGGGGCGGTCGACGGTCAGCCGTGCGAGGGCCGCCACATCCTGGCTGAGCCGGCGCACAACAACGCAGTTGACCTTAACGGGCTCAAAGCCCCAAGCCAGCGCCGCGTCGATGCCAGACATGGTCTGCTCGAGCCGGCCCAGGCGCGTTATCTTTCCAAACAGCGTAGGGTCGAGCGTGTCGAGCGAAATGTTGACGCGGTTAAGCCCGGCATCTTTGAGCTGCGGCGCCAGCTTGGGCAGCAGGGCGCCATTGGTGGTGAGCGAGATGTCCTCGATCTGCGGGATCGCGCGGATGTCACGAATAAGCGGAATGATACGACGGCTGACCAGCGGCTCGCCGCCCGTCAGGCGCACGCGGCGAATGCCCTCCCCCGCCACCAAGTGCACAAAGCGGGCGATTTCCTCGGCGCTGAGCAGCTCATCGTGCGCGCGGGGCGCCACGCCATCGGCCGGCATGCAGTAAATGCAGCGGAAATTGCACTTGTCGGTAACGGCAATGCGCAGGTAGTTGATATCGCGGCCAAAACCGTCATGTTGCACGTGCCCGTCCACGCAGCCCTCCCCTCACGCGGCGTTTTATTCTTCGGAAAACATAATACCCCACGGGAGAATCATGCCGACACCCGTACGACAGGACAAGGCGCTTCGAGCAAAACGGGCTTTCCAAACCCATCCTCAGCACAGTCCATCACAACATTCGATGCTTTTCCCGATTTTGGCAAAAAGCGTCGAATGTTGTGATGGTTTGCCTGCCCACGGCACCCCGTAGAAGGACCAAAGCGCCCCTAAAGGCCGCCGTCCCAGTGCCGAATCACAAATTCTCGCAGGTCGTTTTGACGTTTCTGGAACGCTTCGCTTCGGTCGCACTTGAGACCCATAGCGAGTGCGATGGCGTTCATCGCCCGGTGCAATTGCAGCTGGTGGGCAAACTGAGTCCCGGTGAGGACGATCATCCTAAAGCCCAGCGCGCTCAGCACGGTCATACGCTCCGCATCCGACGCGCTGCGCTGTTTATCAAGATGGTCCGAACCGTTGTATTCAATCCCCGTACCGCTCGCAGGCGCATATACGTCGATCTCGAAATACCCGGCCTTAGCGAGATATTTGAACTCGTTGGGAACATCCACCCGATGGTTGAGCTCGATCTTAGCGTATCCCAGCCCGCCCTGAGAACGTTTTGCTACGACCATGATTGCGGTGGCCGTCTCCATGGGCGATCGCGCGCCATCGTGCACGCGCTTGAGCACGGCGGCCGCGCGTACAGCCCCCTGACGAGATCGGTTCTCGTTGCAATAAGCAATCAAGTCGGCAACGGTATATCTCTGCCCCATCTCGATATAATCGCCTGTCGACAGATAATTCAAATGGTATCGGGCGCAGAATTCGTAGCCATATTCCAGCTGCTCGGGCTCGCTCATCCACGAACCCGCCTGGACAAAGCACATGGCCTCATCAACCACTAGAAGGCCCTCTGCCACCTCGATAAGATGGCCTGGAGGTACCGGCGCTCCAAACACGTGGCACCTAAATCCAGCCGGCGTCGAGCGCTCAAAATCGAAGTTGACGAGCGTGTCGATATGATCGAGCTCTTCTCGTGGAATACCAAGCGAAACCAGATAGTCGGTAACGATCCCAACTGCCGTTGAAGCCCTCAGCCCCTTGGCATCGAGCCCCAATTTGGGCAGGCTCGCGGTCGGTTCCGCCTCGTTAGCAAGCGAGTCCTCATCGTATAGGCTGCTTGCTCGCGAGAGCGGCTCGGACGGGCGCGCCACGTTGTGGTACAGCCAAGCAGTCTTATGGGACAGGACGATCGGCAAGTCCATGAGCTCTCCAATGGAGTCGGATAACCAACCTTATTCCCCTGCCCACGGGTCCGCACGCCTTCGTGCGCAAGAAAGCAATTTCGCCCGTTCGAGTGGCAGAAAAACCATCACAACATTCGATGCTTTTCCCGATTTTGGCGAAAAACATCGGATGTTGTGATGGTTTGAGACGAGGTGAGGAGCACGGAGGGTCAAAGCATCGTGCTCGGAGCGTGACTTTTTTCGCGCCACTGCCAACACAAACCTTGACTCTACAATCGTTATAGGGTTTTCACTACACTGGTAGCAAAACGGACCCAGCCAGAAAGCCCCGCCCCATGGAACACGACCTCACACGCGGCAATGTCCTTAAGACCATCGCGGTCTTTGCCCTGCCTTATATGCTCTCGTACTTTTTGCAGATGCTCTACGGCATGGCCGACCTGTACATGATGGGGCAGTTTAGCGGCGCTGCCGGCATCACCGCCGTGGGCAATGGCGCGCAGACGCTCTATATCATTACCGTAACGCTCGTGGGCCTGGCCATGGGAACGACGGTCGTCGTCGGCCACGCCGTGGGTTCGCGCCGGTTTGACCGAGCCGAGACCGCCATCGGCAACACCATCACGCTCTTTATGGGTGTCTCGGTGGTGCTGGCCGCTGTCCTGCTCGCACTGTGCCCGCAGATCGTGGCACTCATTGGCACGCCGGCCGAGGCAGTCGATGGCACTGCCGCCTACCTGCGCATCTGCTTTGTCGGCATTCCCTTTATCGCCGCATACAACATCCTCTCGGCCATCTTTCGCGGGCTGGGCGATTCGCGCTCGCCCATGTACGTGATTGGCGTGGCATGCATCATCAACATCGCGCTCGATTTTCTATTTATCGGGCACATGGGGCTCGGCCCCGTGGGCGCGGCACTCGGCACGGTAACCGCCCAGACGGCCAGCGTTGCCCTCGCGCTCGTGTGGCTCAAGAGCCGCCGCACGAACATCCACGTTAAGCGCAGCGACCTACGTCCTCAGCCCGAGGTGCTCGGCAGCATTCTTAAGATCGGCGTGCCCGTGGCCGTGCAGGACGGCTGCATTCAGGTGGCGTTTATGTTTATCACCGTCATCGCCAACCATCGCGGCCTGGTCGACGCCGCCGCCGTGGGCCTGGTCGAGAAGATGATCAGCTTTTTGTTCATTGTGCCGAGCTCCATGGGCGCCACCGTCAGCGCACTCACGGCGCAAAACGCCGGCGCGGGCAAGGGCGACCGCGCGCGTCAGGTACTCAAGGACGCCATGACGATTTCGGTAGTATACGGCTGCCTGATCACGGTACTGATGTGGCTGGTAGCGCCGGCGTTTATCGGCTTTTTTGCCAAGGACGCTGCAGTAGTCACCGCCGGTACCGGCTATATGCGCAGCTATATTTTCGACGCAATCTTTGCCGGCATCCACATTTGCTTTAGCGGCTTTTTCGCTGCGTATGGCAAGAGCTACATCGGCTTTGCGCACAACGTGCTGGCCGTGGCGCTCATTCGCGTGCCCGGCGCCTGGCTGCTGTCGAACGCCTATTCCGACACGCTGTTCCCCATGGGTATCGCCTCGCCGTGCGGGTCGATGCTGTCGGCGGTCATCTGCGTGATTGCATTTACCGTGCTCAACCGGCGCGGGGCTTTTGACAAGTTGGTGGCATAGCGGGGCAACGCATGCCTAGCGCCTCTCCCCTGTTTTTACCGAAAGGAGCGGTCCTGTGACCGACATGCCAAGCGAACACACCGAGGGCCTACTCCGCATTGGCGAGGTGGCGCGCCTGTTTAACCTGAGCGTGGGCGCGTTGCGCCATTACGAGCAGATGGGCCTACTGGACCCGGCGCGCATCGATCCGGCAAGTGGGTACCGCTACTACGGATCGCGGCAGCTCTCCACCCTCAACACCATTAGCCACCTGCGTGTTCTCGACTTGCCGCTGGCGCAGATTCGCGAGTTTGTCACTACGCGCGATATGGATTTGATGCAACGGCAACTGACCAAGCAACAGGAGTTAATTGAGCACAGGCGGCGTGAGTTGGAGCGCATGTCGCGCAAGATTGACCAGCGGCTTGCCTTGCTTCATGGCGCTTTGAATGCTGATCTCGACACCATTAGCAAAATCGAGGAACCCGAACTTCGCTGCGCCACGCTGCACGAGCGCGTCAATCCCACCGACGCCTATTCGCTGGGATGGCATATCCGCCAGCTTCAGCAGGGGCAGCACGAAACCTTTGCCTATCTGGGCAATCTGGGTGTGGGTATCGCGCCCGAACGCCTGGCCGCCGGCGACTTTGATGGCTACGACGAGGTCTTTCTGCTGCTGGATGACACGGACGATTACCTGGGCGATGTCGAAGTACGTCCCGCCGCGCGGTGTCTGACGGTCAGCTTCCGCGGCACGCACGGTCAGGCGGCCCCGCGCTATGAGCGCTTACTCGATTACATGCACGAGCGCGACCTGTCCCCCGCCGGTCCCTCGCGCGAAATCGCCCTCATCGACGACATCATCAGCGACGACCCGGGAGCGTATGTGACGAGGATCGCGATACCGGTCCGCTAATCACTACCATTTATCGAGCAATTCCATCCATTTACCTTAATCCGAATTAGATTGTATTTTGTAGCAAATAAAATGACAGCATATTGCCCCCCATAGGCAGGAGACATTATGCCCAGAGTTCAATCACGTCGCTCGTTTCTTCTCGGCCTAGCCTCGATCATCGGCTTATCCGCGTCACGCCCAACAAGAGTATTCGCTGCCGACTCAAACTCATCCGTCGCTTTTACTTCAGACCTAGCACAAGACTACGCGCTTTCCCTGTTGCCCATCGTCGACGGATCCGCGAACTTAGAGATCGAGCAAATCGTTCCCGTATGCCAACAAATCGGCCTTATCTGTGGCTATGAAATCAGTGTCACAAGGGAAGGAAGCCCTTACGGTTATTTAATACTTGACGCATCATATCCTGGGCTTCTGAAGGAGATAACCCTCGGCGATACCATTCTTCCGATTTCAGCTTCTCTATCAAACGCCATTTCAACTTATTCCGGCCAACAGGCCACAAACCCAACCGTACTAATTTCGTACAACGATATTGAATATGGAACTTTGGTGCCAGGAACTAGAGACTGTGTAACCAACTATAACAATATACGGTCTGTCCCGATTGTCACCAAAAAGGGTATAGCACCTCAAAGCAATAACCCAACTTCATGGGATGCAGTCATTATCAATGAAGATGACTTGATGTTGCATTTCCAAATAGACGATTTAAACGGAATACCGTTCCGAGGAGTCTCGGAATCATTAGTTGAAGCCCGCACTAATAAGTATGCATGCGTCGTTTCTGCCTTGTACGCTGTATCAATGCATTACGGTCTCACCAGTTCAAACGCTAATCAATTTAATCCCGATTATTATAAAGAAATATGGAACGTCACTGGCACAACAACGTATAAGACCAATGATCAGGGCGTCGAGTACGGAAGCACGATCATCCCAGATGGAATTGTTCCGTTTAAAAGTCTTGCCGCTCAAAAGGGTAGAGCACTTAATACTCAATTTTTCGGTTATCAGCCTCAATTCGCTCAGTACAGAGCAACTATCGATCAAGGGAATATCGGCTTGTATCATATGTGGATCAACAGCCGGAACAGCGAAGGATCCGTCGAGCTATCAGGTCATACGGTCACGGTAACTGGCTATTTTACTGGGCATAATGGAAGCTCTGGCATCGAACTGCAGTGGCTCGAAGTATTCGACGGATGGAACACTTATCCCCGAGCGATTAACTATGCAACGCCCAATATGGTCAAATTGAACGGAACAGTCTTTTGGTAGACCGGATGGCACCATCAAAATGCTATGGCACCACGGCCTTTGCCCTGGTTACGATATTGGTGATTTTCGCTATGTTTGCATCCGTTTCTTCATGCACAGATAGAGCCCGCTATAGCGGAGGAGATGATTACCTTGTCTTTGGAGCCGGCAGCGTTCATTCTATTGAGGGAACGGAACTCGTAATCCAAACAGACAACAGTCCCCGCTACACCGACGCTGGAAAGCAAACCCGGATTACATTCCCCTCATCTGGCCGAATCAAAGACAAGCTTTCCCGAATCAAAGTTGGGACAAGAGTTTCCTACTCACGCTTTGAGTCGGTAGACGCATCTGGATCATACGAGGGAAACGATATCGAAATTGAACAGGCAAACACTATAAGGAGATGTTGAGGAACTGAGCCTCTGCGCAGTTCCTCAACAAATCATTATGCCTCCGGGACCCTACCCGTCGCCAAAATCTGTTCAAGTACCGCCTCATCCAGCACGGGTACGCCGAGCTGCTCGGCCTTAGTGAGCTTGGAGCCCGCTTTGGGGCCGGCGACCAGATAGCTCGTCTTCTTCGACACGCTGCCCGAAACCTTGGCGCCAAGCACCTTGAGCGCCGCGCCCGCCTCGTCGCGCGTGCGGTTGACGAGCGTACCGGTCAGCACAAACGTCAGGCCCGCGAGCGGCTGGGCGTCGGCGAGCTCGCCTGCCACGCCTGCGTCGGCTGCGGCTTGCGCATGAGCGGCGCCCAAGTCGACCTCGAGCGACAGGCCCGCCTGACGCAGACGTTCCAGCACGGCAAGGTTCTCGGGCACGGCCAGGAACTGCTTGACGCTCGCCGCAATCTTGGGACCGATGCCCTCGCACTCGGCGATGTCCTCTTCGCTCGCCAAGATGAGCTTGTCAATCGACAGGAATCGCTCGGCGATGACCTCGCCCACGCTCTTACCCACATGGCGGATACCCAAAGCAAACAGCACGCGACCGAGCGGCTGGCTCTTGGACTTGTTGAGCTCGGCGATAATCTTTTCGGCCGTCTTGAGGCCCACCGGAATGGGATCGCCCTTCTTAACGCCCTTTTTGCTGTTGGAGCTGGCATAGGTGCGTCCCGTGTCCAGTCCGGCGATGTCGTCAACCGTGAGCTGGTAGAAGTCTGCGACGTCGTGAATCAGGCCGGCGGCGATCATCTTGTCGACGATCTCGTCGCCTAGGCCGTCGACGTCCATGCAGCCGCGGCTCACCCAGTGGAGCAGGCGCTCCTTGAGCTGCGCGGGGCAGTCGATGGAGACGCAGCGGTAGGCTACCTCGCCGTCCTCGTGGACCACGAGGCTACCGCACGCGGGGCAAATCTCGGGCATATGCCAGTCGACCGAATCGGCCGGGCGCTTGTCGAGCACCGGGCCCACGACCTCGGGGATTACGTCGCCCGCCTTGTGCACGATGATAGTGTCGCCCTCGCGCACGTTTTTGCGGCGGATCTCGTCGATGTTGTGCAGCGTGGCGCGCGCGATGGTGGAGCCGGCGACCGTCACCGGATCGAACTCGGCGACCGGCGTGAGCACGCCGGTGCGGCCCACCTGGATGCGAATCTCGCGCAGGACGGTCTGCTTTTCCTCGGGCGGGAACTTAAAGGCAATGGCCCAGCGCGGTGCGCGAGCGGTAAAGCCCAGGTCGAGCTGCTGCTGGAAGCTGTCGACCTTTACGACCACGCCGTCGATGTCGTAGTCCAGGTCACCGCGATGCTCGAGGGCCTGGGCGCAGAACTCGTGGACCTCGGCCGGCGTGGCGCAACGAGCCACGTTGGGGTTGACGCTAAAGCCAGCGCTACGTAACCAATCGAGGAACTCGCGCTGGCTGTGGACGTGCAGCGGATCGGTATCGGCAATGGCATAGATAAAGGTGGCCAGGTCGCGGCGTGCCGTGACCTTGGGATCCTTCTGGCGCAGGGATCCGGCAGCGGCGTTGCGCGGGTTGGCGAAGGGGTCGCGACCCTCGGCATCGGCCTCTTCATTCAGACGAACAAAGCTGCCTTTGGGCATATAGACCTCGCCGCGTACTTCGATGGTACGCTCGCGGTCGGCACCCATGTGGGCGAGCGCCGGCTCGGACAGGTGCATGGGAACATCCTTGATGGTGCGCACGTTGAGCGACACATCCTCGCCCGTGGTGCCGTCACCGCGCGTGGCCGCGCGTACGAAGGTGCCGTTTTGGTAGGTAAGCGCGACGCCCAAGCCGTCGATCTTAAGCTCGCAGGTATAAGTAACACTACCAGCACCGAGGGCATCCTCGGTGCGCTGGAGCCACGCGTCGAGCTCGTCAAGGTCCATGGCATCGTCCATGGAATACATGCGTGCCATGTGCGTGACCGGCGTAAACTGCTCGCTCACATAGCCGCCCACGCGCTGGGTATAGCTGTCGGGCGTTACCAGATCGGGGTAGGTCGCCTCGATTTCCTGCAGTTCAACGAGCATTTTGTCAAAGGCGGCGTCCGTGATCTCGGGCGCATCGAGCATGTAATAGCGGTACGCGTGGTAATCGAGCTCGTGGCGCAGCTCGGCCGCGCGCGTTGCCGCCTGGGCACGGGCATCAGTCGGTGCGGTGGCTTCCGCGGTCGCGGGCGTTTCGGTATCGATGTCCACGCCGTCACCAAACAGGCTCGATTGCTCCATAGCGGCACTCCTTCGCTCGATTTCAAACGGATACAAGAGTACCACCGGTCGCAACAAGGCCGAATAGCGGTCTCAAACCGCACCGAATCGGCAGCCGTCAGACTGGGGTGGACAGTTAGTTCAGATACGTATAAAGCCTAGAACCGGATCAGGCACGAGCACCCCTGTTTCAACTAATTTGGGCTCCTCGAAACCATGTAAACGTCCCGCTCTCCCTCCCAAACACCCATTCGAGCCCCATCCCAATCAAATAATTGCTCAAAACGAATCCCAAGCTGCCCCAGATTTATACGTATCTGAACTAACTGTCCAGGCCATTCCGAACCAAGCCTCTTGCCAGCCACAAGTGATCCGTTTTCCTCCGTCCCCAACGGATCAATAAGAAAAGAGGGGCTGTCCCGCGCTGGCGGAACAGCCCCCTCTGGCTTCGATATGTGCGATACAGCTCGTTAGAACCCCTGGCCGTTGCCCTGGCCCTGGCCCTGCTGGCCCAGCAGCTCCTCCAGATACTGGCGCAGCTGCTCGTCGGTAATGCCGCCGTTGCCGGTGTCGGTCGCGCTGTCATCCTGCTGCTGGCTCCGCAGCTCCTCATCGGAGCCCAGCTCGACAGTGACCTTCTTCTCTTCCTTGCCGCGCATGAGTGTGATCTCGACCTTCTCACCCACCTCGTGGCTGCGCAGTGCGATGATCAGGCCATCGGCGCTCGTGATCTCGTCGTCGCCCAGCTTGGTGATGACGTCACCCTCCTGAATGCCGGCCTTGGCGGCAGGACCATCCTCAACGACGCTCGCCACGTACGCGCCGCTATCGGTGCTCAGCTTGTTGGTGCGGGCGTTGAGCGCATTGACGCTCGAAAGCGTAGCGCCCATGTACGGATGTACCGGCGTCTTGCCGTCGATGATCTGGTCGGCAATGTTCTTGGCGTAGTTAACGGGAATAGCAAAACCCACGCCCGAACTGGAGCCCGAGTAGCTCTCGATGAGTGAGTTGATACCCACGAGCTCGCCGTTGTCGTTGACGAGCGCGCCGCCGGAGTTGCCCGGGTTGATGGCGGCATCGGTCTGGATCATGTTGGCATAGATGGTGTTACCGCCGGTAGAGCTCATGGCCGTGGAGCGGTAGAGCGCCGAGACGATACCAGTGGAGACAGACTGCTCGTTGCCAAACGGCGAACCGATCGCCATGACCCACTCGCCCACGTTGAGCTTGGAGGAGTCGCCGATCTCAATCGGGGTGAGCTTGGAGGCGTCGGCGTCCTTGAGCTTGATGACGGCAAGGTCGCTCGAGGCGTCGTTGCCCACGAACTCGGCCTCGTAGGTGGTGCCGTCGTCCATGGTCACCACGTACTGGTCGTAACCATCGACCACGTGGTTGTTGGTGAGGATGTGGCCCTCGGTATCGAGCACCACGCCCGAACCGACGCTGCCCGAGCTATCCGACTCGTCGGCAGACTGCGAAAGCGAGCCATTCTGGCTACCGCTCGAAGTGGCGGTGATGGAAACCACGGAGGGCAATGCCTTGGCAGAAACGGCCTCGGCCAGCGTGGTGTCCTCGGAGTCGATGGTGATCTTTTGCGTCGACGAACCCGAAGCGCCCGCCGTCACGGCATTCTTGCCGCCACCGATATCGAGCGTGCCACTCATAATGAGTGCGATGACCAGCAGGGCGCCGCAGGCGCAGCCAGCAAGCGCTGTAATAAAGATCGGCAGCTTTTTGGTCTTGGTCTTGACCACCGTGTGCTTGTTCACGACCTGTTGACCACCCAGCGGCTGGCCGGTCTGCGTGTCGTAGGCCTGCACATAGGGAATGTTGTTACCACCGGCAGGCGTCGACTCCACCTGCACGCGCGGCTGCTGCTGAGTCTCGCCGGCGTTGCCCGCATCCTGGGGACGCTGGGAATCGTTCTCGCTCATGGCTGCGATCCTTTCGTCTAATAACCAAAGGCCCGCCAAACATGTGGCGGGCCATCATTGTTCACGTTGAGTTGTACCCCAATATGCGGGCGAACGTGTATGAGAACGCAATCTTTTAGGAAGGCTTAAGTTCTGCTGCAGATTCGAGAGGAACCCGCACCTGCGTCAAAACCACCACAAAGGTGCCTGTCCCCTTTGTTGTGGAAATCTAGTCCTTAAACAGATAGCCCACGCCGCGGACGGTGGTGATGTGCGCCGCGATCTGCGGGCCCACCTTGGAGCGGATGCGTCGGATATGCACGTCGACGGTACGCGTGCCGCCGCAGTACTCAAAGCCCCACACGCGGTGCAGCAGCACCTCGCGGCTGTAGGCGCGGTTGGGGTGCGTCGCCAAAAAGCTCAGCAGCGAGTACTCCATCAGCGTCAGGTCGATGGGCTCGTTATCGAGCGTCACCTGGTAGGTAGCCAAATTAATCTCGAGGTTATCGATGTTGAGCACATCGTCAGCGGTGACGGTCTCCTCCTCGCCCATCAGGCGCTGCGCGCGAGCCTTGAGCTCGTTGGGCGTCGCCGTGGGGCATACAAAGTCGGCATGCGCGTGATTCGGCAGGCGCAGGGTGCCGAGCGCCTCGTCGTCAACGATCACCAACATGGGGACACCACCGCGATCGTCAAGCCACTTGGCAATCTGATCGATGCGGTCGCTGCGGATGCCATCGGAATCGAGGATCAGCAGGTCAAAGTCGTGCGCCGCAGTCGGCGAATCGGGAGTGGCCAGGCTCACCTCGACACCCAGGGTGGTCGTCAGGCTGCGGGCAAACTCGTGGAAGCGCGTCGTGCGCGCCATGAACAGGGCACTCTTTTCGGACATATCGGCCTCCAAAGAAATGAGCTCAATCGTACTGGAACAAGCCAGCGCGATTAGGAGTTCGCCAGGTAATGCTTAATCTCCCACTCGGTGATCGTAGACTCAAACTTATGCCACTCGTCGCGCTTCTTTTTGAGGAAGAAGCTGTGGATGTGCTCGCCGAGGGCATCCTTCATAAACTGCGAGTCCTCAAACACGTCGAGCGCCTCTTTGAGCGAGCGCGGCAGCGGCGTGTAGCCGGCCTCGACCATCTGACGGTCGGTAAGCTTGAGCGTCTCGGCCGTGGCCTCGGGCGGAAGCTCCAGCTTGCGCTCGATACCGTCGAGACCAGCCGCCAGCGTGACGGCGTTGACCAGGTACGGGTTGGCCATGGGGTCAGGGCTACGAAGCTCAATGCGCGTGGACAGCTGCTTGCCGGGCTTGTAGACCGGGATGCGGACCATACTCGCGCGGTTGCGCAGGCCCCACGTGGCGTACTGCGGTACGGAGTCGCCGCCCGTGGTGATGCGCTTGTACGAGTTAACCGTGGGGTTGGTGATAGCGCTGATCTCGCGGGCATGCGCCAGGATGCCGGCCATATAGTGCTTGGCGATATCGGAGAGATGGTACTTCTCGTCGTCCTCGCCCCAAAACACGTTGTTGCCGTCGTGGTCGAATAGCGACTGGCACAGGAACATAGCGCTGCCGTCCTCGCCCGCCAACGGCTTGGGCATAAAGGAGGCGTGGCAACCGCTCTCGTAGGCCTGCTGCTTAATGATGAGTTTGGCCGTGGTGATGGCGTCGGACATGCTCAGGGCCTCGGCGTGACGCAGGCTCATGCCGTGCTGTGAGCGACCGGCGGCGTGGAAGGTATACTCCACGGGCACGGACATCTTCTCGAGCGTGAGGACCGTGTTGCGGCGCAGGTCGCGAGCGGCGTCACTCACCGAAAGATCGAAGTAGCCCACGTTGTCGAGCGGCTCGGGCGTATGCTCGTCGGAGAAGTAGTAATACTCCAGCTCGGCACCAACGTTGAGCAGGTAGCCGGCCTTCTCGGCCTTGTAGAACATACGGCGCAGGGCATCGCGCGGGTCGCCGGCAAACGGCTTGCGATCGGGAGTGCACACGTCGCAGAACACGCGGGCTACGCCGTTGTGGCTCGGGCGCCACGGTAGGATCTGGAAGGTCGAGGCATCGGGGAACGCCAGCATGTCGGCTTCCTCGGGCGTGGCAAAGCCCTCGATGGCCGAGCCGTCAAAGCCAATACCCTCCTCAAAAGCGACCTCGAGGTCCTCGGGGCTAATGGCAAAGTTCTTGAGGCGGCCGAGAATGTCGACAAACCACAGACGCACAAAGCGGATGTCACGCTGCTCTACGGAGCGGAGTACGTAATCGATGTTCTGCTGGTTCATGTCGCTCCCCTTTCTTTCGGGCGGGTTTCGACTGGTCTATATCGCAGATACTATCGCAGAAAAATGTTTCCGCAGGGTTAAAGCGTATCAAGCGCCCAAAAAACATGCGCGAACAGGCTGGGATGACAAGTGATTATCGCTCGGATTCGGAAACAATTAGCCTACAGGCTCGTTCCAGCGCAGGGAACTCCATCGTCACCGCATCCCAAACAACCGAGCGATCGACATTGCCGTAATCATGCGCGAGATAATTTCTCATGCCGATAATTCCACGCCACTCAATTTCGGGATGAAGCCGCTGCGAGCGTTCCGACAACTTGCCCGCTTCTTCCGTCATCCTAAGCGCGCACATCAAAAGAGAGTCCGCCAACGCCCTCGTCCGCACGTCATTCGCATGCAGAAACTGGTCCTCGGTGATATCAAAAGCCTTGATGCGCTCGTTCGTTTCAGAGATGGCCTCCAAGACCTCTTGGGCGCGGAGACAGTCTGACTTACGCGCGATCATAAATAATCACTCCCTCGCGTTCGATTACCGAGGCAAGATCGTCATCAAGGTAATCGCTCGAGACGAGGTCAATCTGCCTCCCGGTTTCCTTGCGTACCGCCTCACCAAACGCCGACAACGCGAAAAGACCAAAGCCCTGCTCCCGATCGACTTCGAGACGCAAGTCAATATCACTATCGGCACGTGCCTCGCCACGGGCATACGAACCAAAAAGAATCACGGTTTTGATGGCGGGAATCGAGCTGGCTGCCTCGCGGACGGCGGACTCAATCTGGGCAGTATCCAAAATGCCCGCCGCGACGTTTTCGCTCGCAGAGTTTTTACCAAGTGAAGGAACAAACGGCAGCGAGCGCTCGCGCAGCATCTGTCTCATAAACATATTGACCGCAACAGACGAAGTCATGCCGAGTTCTTCGCATAGCTCGGCAAATGAATCTTTAATTGACGAGTCCACTCGTACACTCAGTACAGACGCAGCCATGGATACCTCCTGTATGACATTGTCTATATTTTATCACACAGGCTAGCGCGAGGTCGAGGCGCGGTGTTCGATGTGGCCGGGGATCTCGATGCGCTTGGGGGCGAGCTTTACGGCATCGCCCACCGTAGTGGTAACGATGTCGATGCGTTCGGACAGACGCTCGACTACGCGCTCGGCGATGGCGAGGGTGTCTTGCGCGGCCGTGGTCACACCGCCAAAGAGCACGTGGTTCCAAGGGTAATCGTCAAACGTCGCAATCTTGAGGCCAGCCGGCAACGAGGGTCCCAACTGTGCCAGCGCCTCGGTCAGACGCAGAAAGACCAGGCCGTTGGCGGCAATGAGGCCGAGCTTTTTACCCGCATAGTCACGGATGGTCTCGTCCAAGCGGCCAACGCCCGTGGCGCCACCATCGGCCAGGGTGACGACCTCGCCCGCAAGGCCGCGTCGCGAAAGCTCGTCGACAAAGGCCTCGGCGCGCTCGCGACGCACGGGGCTGTCGTCGCTTGCCTCGGTGAGTAGGCACAGGCGCTCGCTGCCCGCGACAGCCAAGGCGTCTACCAGGCCGGCGACCAGTTCACGGTTGTTAGATGTCACCAGATCGATGCCACCGTCGGCAACATCGCGGTCGAGCAACACAACGGGCAGGCGCCCCGCGGCCGCGGCGATCGCCTTGTCGTTGCCTCCGCAGGTATTGACGACCAGGCCGTCCACACCGGCATCGATAAGTCTGGCGAGCGACTCTGCCTCCTTGGCGGGGTCGTTGCCGCTAATGGCCGTCATGAGCGAGCAGCCCCGCGCAGCGGCGCTGGCGGAAAGCCCTTCGAGCATGGCGCTGGAGAACGGGTTGGCGATGTCGGCCAAGATTACGCCGATGAGGTTGGTGCGCGAGCTGCGCAGATTGCGCGCGGCGGCACGTGGACGATAGCCGGTGCGCTCGATAACTGCCGCGATGCGAGCACGGGTTTCCTCGGTCATCTGCCCGGGGCGGTTGTTGAGATAGCGTGAGACCGTGGCCGGGCTCACGCCCGCCTCGGCGGCAATGTCCTTGATTCTCATCTGCGCCATAGCGCACCCCGTTTCCCAATTGCCAGCAGTCTGAGCCATTTTAGGCATTTTTTAAAATACTCGGTTGCAAAACGCTGTAGGTGAGCAGCATCGTTTTTGCGTCTCGAGCAGATGCGGTGATGGGCTAGATAGACGAGTCTTTAGGCAGCTCAAAATAGTCGGGATGCAAGGCGATAACCGGGCCCTGCTCCTCGGGCATCAGATGCAAGTGCGTCTCCGCCAGATAGCTCGCCGTGTCGGTATCGCCCCTCTTAATAGCCTCGAGAATTCGGCGATGCTGCCGACGAATCGGCTCCCAATCCAGATCCTGCGACACCATACGCAACCAGTTGTATCGCTCAAAATGTGTGTTGACGCTCTTCATCCAATCCCACAACATGTGGCGACCGGCAATCACAAAACACATCTCGTGGAACAGGTTGTCCAGGTCAAAGAAACGACGCGTTTCACTATGGTCGAGCGACTCGGACTCGACAAGAATCTGCTCGAGTCGATGCTTTTGCTCGGGCGTAGCGACCGAACAGCATTTAATAAGCACGCTTCTCTCGAGCTTCTCGCGCAAGAAACAGGCATTCTCGGCGTGTTCCATGCTGATCTTAGAGACGTAGGTGCCGCTCTTGGGACGCGTTTCCACCAACTCTTGCTCGCGCAGGCGCACAAAGGACTCACGAATGGGCGTGCGCCCGATCCCCGTCTCCTTTTCCAAACCAATCGCCGAAAGGCGCGTGCCGGGCTTGAGCTCGGCATAGATGATCTTAGAGCGCAATGCGTTGTATGCCTGATCTTGCAGACTCTGATAATGCTGGTGTTGTTCCATAAAGCCCTCGGATGAAGCCCACGGTTTGTCGAATACCACCATGCAATACTATCGCATCGACACGCCCCAGCTCCCAATCAGTCTTTTTGGGACGGGGCTCTTTTAGCTACCCTGGCCCGCAGATCGGCCCCCTTGCCACAAAAGTGGCCCATCTACTACGTTAACACGGATAGCCTCGGCCATACCGAAAACCGTGAAAACAAAACCGCAGGTAGACAGCTTGTCGATTTTCGAAAGAGCCGGCTATGGTTGACCCCTGCGGCTTAAACGTAGTAGATAGGCCCTTTTCGTGGCGCAGCACTACTGCACCCCAAATTGGCACCCCGAGCCTGTTATAAGTTGCTGTGAAATACGGACGGTTGATAATCAAGGGTTGAAAATCAAGGCGCGCTATACGGCTTGCTATATCTCACTATACTTTGCTGTACGTCGCTATACTTTGCTATAACTTGACAATAATCGGCCCGTTACCATCCGGGATATAACGGACCCCAAGCCAACGCTGGCTTGGGGTCCGTCTTGTAGCATGGCTCTTTTTGACTATGAGCGCTCGTATTTCGTGGCCCGCCCGGTTCCCTGCCTTACGATTGCATTCCGTTCAAGCAGAGATTCGAGTGCCGCCAACGTCCGCATGCGGCTCAGCCCCGTCTGTTTTTCAATCTCGCTTCGCGACATAATTCGCCCGCCCGACAAGGCCTTGAGAACCTGAACCTCTTCCTCGGACCCTTCAAAGGCATCGGTAACGGGCAATGTGACGGCCACCATGCCGCCGCGAACATCAAAAATTGGTTGATTGATCGAATCGCGATAGGCACGTCTAATGCGCGCGATTCCCGTACCAAATTTCTCGATGTAATCCAGCTTTAAGAAGGCCTCTGCAACGATGGGGTTTCTGAGCACGGATATCTGCCCATACAGGTATTGTTCCGTCGTCAAACCGGCGGGCAGCGATCCGGGGGAGGTCACAACGACACGATCATCGTACAGGGCAATTTGAACGTTCGCTCGAACGTCCCACGTCCGATGCACCAAAGCGTTTGCAACAGCTTCGCGGAATGCCTCAAGAGGAATTCGATCGGTTTGGACGCGCTCCATCCCTTCGATACGCTCATAACGGTAGTAGCGTGCAAACATAGCCACCGCCCTGTCCACCTGCTCAATTGCGGATACATTTGTCGCCGCCTCGCGATCCAAGATCACATCCTCGGTATCGCCAAAACGGACGCAGTCGATGCCTGGAAAATCATTCTTATCCGCTAAAATCGCCGCGGCATTGGTATAGCCATCCTTGCCGAGCAAGCGGAGCGTACGCATGATATCCGGCGTTAGCTCGGAAATGCCGAGGTGTTCAACACACTTATGCTCGAGCGTGTGAAAACTCAAGTCCTGGCGAGCCGACGTGAGCGCGTCGAACGTTACGTTGCTGCCTTCGAGCGTCAGCCTGCCATACTCAAACCGGTCGACCTCCACCGTTGCCGAATCGTTTCGCCTGTAGGCCTTTCCCTCGCTTCGATAGGGTTTGTCCTGCCCTTCATAAACCGTAAGGATTACGGTCCCGTGTTTCTCATCGGGCTCAAGCGAGTAACGGGGCGTGGGATCAAGACTGTCGTTAATCATGTTCTCGATGCGCAGGCATTCTGCAACCGGATCCGCAAGGCCGACAGCCACGCCATCGTCATCAACGCCAAACTCAATCTTGCCCGTCCCGTAGTTTGCATAGGCGCTCACCGTTTTAAGAAACGTCGGCGTAACGCTTTCCTTGTATTCGACTGTAGGGCTCTCTCTAACAACCATATGCACAACCCCCTCGTTTCGTACCATTCATAACCGTATTATAAGACGAAAACCGTTTGCGTACTGATTTATCCAAGACGCAAACGGTTTTCGTCTGTCAATACGTCTGCAATCCAAACGAAAAAGCCCCGAGCTCGTATGAACTCGGGGCTCTTTGTGCCGCACATCTATGAGAGGATATATTCGATGCGTACGGGCGCTACTCCATGAAGCCGCCCTGGGATGGCGGAAACCTCGTCGTTACCCGTCTGATGGGTGTGCTCAAGGCATCCGTTCCCCTCTTTATCGACGTAACAGGCAAAAAGCTCGTCGAGGAGACCATCCGCACGCACCCCGGTGTGGCCGACGCCATCGAGGCGCGCAACCCCACCGCCGCTCACGATGCGATGTATCTGTACCTGGTCTACAACCGCAACATGATTGCAGAAGACGCACAGACAAAAGGCATTTAAGGCTCGACAATGATCTTTCTTTGATAAAACGCAAAAGCGGCGGCCGCTTGCGTTTTATCAAATGGTGCGATGGGGCCAGGTTTACATGCACCAAGTTGGTGCAAAGTAACCTGTCCCCATCGCACCAAAGGGTTGACTAGAGCTCGCAGGCGACCTTGTAGCCATCGCCGATGGCATCGCGGATGTTGCCGCACTTCTGCGCATCGCCCAACACGTGGGTGACAATGCCGGCAGCGGCAAGGTCATCGGCCAGCTTGGTGTTGGGGCGGTAGCCCATGGCAAGCACCAGCGTATCGGCGTCGGCGATGGTGTGGACCTCGCCGTCCTTCTCGTAGCTGATAGCGTCCTCGGTGATTTCGGTCACCTTGGCCTCGGTCAGCACATGGACGCCCTTGGAGAGCATGCGCGTGATGAGCACCGCGCGACCGGCACCGCCCTCGTTGGCGGCAAGCGTCTTGGTCATCTCGATGACGGTGACGTCGCGGTTGGCCGGCGACAGGTCGTTGACCAGCGGGGCCAGATAATCGGCCGTCTCGCAGCCAACGGTGCCGCCGCCCACGATGACGATCTTCTTGCCCGGGAAAGCCTTGCCGCCCAGCAGGTCGTCAGCCGTCATAACCTGCTTAAAGCCCTGCATAAAGGCCGGAGCGATGGACTCGGCGCCATAAGCCAGGACAACCTCGTAGCCCGCGTAGTCGCGCTGAATGTCATCGGCCGAGAGCTCGGTGCCAAAGACGCACGTGACGCCCGCCTCGGCCAGGCGACGGTACTGATACTTGATCACGCGGGTGAGCTCCTGCTTTGCCGGCGGAACGGCCGCGATGCGCATCTCGCCGCCCGGTTCGTCCTGCTTATCCACGAGCACCACGTTGTGGCCGCGCTTGGCGGCAATGTAGGCTGCCTCCATGCCCGCAGGACCAGCGCCCACAACGAGCACGTTCTTGGCCTCGGCGGCAGACTCATAGCCAGCCTCGTCGCGCTCCACGTCCGGGTTGACGGTGCAGGAGATGCGCTTGCCGAACATAATGCCGTTCAGGCAGCGCAGGCAGCCAATGCAGGGGCGGATGTCGTCGGCGTTGCCGGCGGCTGCCTTGTTGCAGAACTCGGCATCGCACAGATTGGCGCGGCCCATCATGCAGATGTCGGCGGCGCCGTCCTCGATCAGCTCCTCGGCGATCCAGGCCTCGTTGATGCGGCCGACGGTGGCGACGGGAATGTTGACGTGCTTTTTGATCTCGCGCGAGCATGCGGCATGCGAGGCCTGCTGGGTACCGGCGGCGGGAATCGCAGAGCCGCGCTTGATAGTGGTGCCACCCGACACGTGGATCATGTCGACACCAGCCTTCTCCAGGCGACGCGAGACATAGATCATGTCGTTGAGGGTCAGACCGCCGTCGGTGTACTCATCGCCCGAGATGCGGACGTCGATGATAAAGTCCTTGCCGCAGCGCTCGCGAATCTCGGCGATGACCTCGAGCAAGAAGCGCATGCGGGCGTCGAGCGAGCCACCGTACTCGTCGGTACGCTTGTTATAGAGCGGGGTCAAAAAGCCGCCGAGCATGCCATGGGCGTGCGCCGCATGAACCTCGACGCCATCGACGCCGGCTTTCTGCATACGAACGGCAGCGTCACCGAACTGATGTGTAAGCTCGTGGATCTCGTCAACCGTGATGGGGCGCGGTGCCTCGCGGGCGTAAGACGGGCCCACAAAGGACGGAGCGATCAGGCGCGGCGTGCCTGGAACGTTAAAGGCCATGTAGGCGGGGTGGAAGAGCTGCGGCATGATCTTGCAGCCATACTCGTGGACGGCCGCGGCGAGCTTTTCCCAGCCAGCGATAAACGTGTCGTCGTAGCAGCACATGTCACCCGGGAGATAGGTATAGGTGGGCTCGACCGTCACGACCTCGGTGATGATGAGGCCCACGCCGCCCTTGGCACGGGCACGGTAATGATCGACCAAGTCGTCGGTCACATAGCCGTGATCGGCCAGGTTGGTAGATACCGGCGGCATAAAGACGCGGTTCTTGACCTCGGTCATACCGACCTTGATCGGACTAAAGAGCATCGGATAGGCGGAAGACTCCATACAGGATTCCTTTCGTTTGAGCCGCTCGGCGGCAGTTACTGACACACCTATCGTATCAGCAACTGCCGTATCTGCACTCGCTCGCACTCCTCACCTTCAATCCCGACCCTCACAAAAAAGTTGCGGTGGAATACGGAGTAGATAAGGCCTTTGACAGGCAAAACAGTCCGTATTCCACCGCAGCTGATGGGCGGGGTGGAATTGAGGGCTCAGATAGTCAGTCATGCCCTCATCCGCCACTCCCTCACCTACAGCGTGCCATCCAGCATAAGGTTCACCTTGAGCACGTTGACCGTGGGCTCGCCGAAGACGCCCA